>WNFK01134687.1_pt1 | contig 15502 bp, 13 predicted proteins | sample 5400281 | NCBI WGS metagenome assembly WNFK01 (sample SAMN13153350, study PRJNA577476) | soil metagenome | isolation source: 20 cm soil on Douglas fir-dominated hillslope | place: USA:California | collected 2013-09-17 | reverse complement strand
GCAGAGCGGAGCAATTGTAGTCGTCGTTGTCGACGGCCTCTTTGTCGTCATGCTGATCCTCTGCTCCCGTTGGGCAAAGACGGGTTCGCAGGGGGCCTTTCTCGGCGGAATGATCGCCTACGCTCTCGATGGCGTTTTGCTGTTGCTCTTCAGCATGTGGCTGGATGCGGCGGTACATGCCTACGCGCTGTGGATGATCTGGCAAGGCTATACCGCGTCGCGCGAGCTGGCTCAGATGCAACAAGCAGCGCAGCCGGGACTGTCTCAGCCCAGGCTCCCCTGACCATGGCTACCAAGATTCGCGGCATCGAGGGCATGAAGTATGGCGAGCTGGACTTTGAGATCCAGCGCGGCGCAAAGTTCGTGCTTTTCCAGTATTGCATTTCCGTGGTCGTCCTCACGCTTCGGAGGCCTGCGGATATTTACTTTCTCCGGCAGGCCGAAAACGCCGCGGTGAAGGGCCTGCCGTTCACCCTGCTGCCGCTGGTTGCCGGTTGGTGGGGCATCCCGTGGGGGCCGATTTACACCAGCCAGTCCGTCCACAACAATTCATGCGGCGGCAAAGACGTCACGCAGGCAGTGGTCAATTCGCTGCGGGCGCAAGCCACGCCCGCGCAGGGCGCTTCCCCGATTCCGTCCAAGAGCTGAACGCACGGAGTTCCGCGCGGCCGCCACATCGAGTAAACTATAGGCCTGATATCGTAGATGGCGGACAGGGCATGGGACTCAGAAAACCGAAAAACATCAAGCACAATGGAAAGTCGCTCGCGGACATTCTCGAAGCCCACCAGCGCTTTTTCAGCGGCAAAGACGGCGGAGTTCGGGCCGAACTGACCGGCGCGGACCTTTCTCACACGGACCTGAGCGGGACAAATCTGAGCGGCACAATCCTGCGCAACGCCAACCTCGAGGGCTCGGACTTGCGCAAGGCAAAGCTTCCCGGCGCCGATCTCTCCGGCGCAAACCTGCGCAAAGCCGATCTCCGCAACAGCGACATGACGGAAGCGATTCTTCCCGGGGCCGATTTGACCGAAGCGCAAGCCAGCGGCGTGGAATTCTTCCGCTGCGATCTTTCGAATGTGAATTTCCAGCGCGCCCATCTGCGCAACGTGAATCTGCGTTTGGCAAATGTGAACGGCGCAAAGTTTTCCGGCGCCGATATGGGCGTAGCCATCCTGCGGGAGACGGACTTGACCGGCGCGGATCTTTCCGGCGTCGACCTCTCCACCGCGCTGCTGCCCAAAGGCTTCTCGGCCCTGCAAGCCGCGAAGAAGAGTGCCTAGAGCCGACTTCAATCGGCCGTGGATAGCAATCCGCGTTTTGGCGTGGTAGCCTCTCGCGGAAGAAACCGAAACCCGTCGTGAGTCCTGTGGCCACTCCCGTCACCCAACTCGACCACCCGGCCCTGCGCGAACGCGTGCTGGAAATAATCCGTGGCCTGCTCAATGAACTGGGCAGCCAGGGCGCTTTGCCGATGCTCAACCCCACTTCGCAACTCGACCGCGACCTGGGTCTCGGCAGCCTGGAGCGTGTGGAGCTGCTGGCGCGTCTGGAAACGGCATTCAACATACGCTTCGCGGACCGCGTTGCTTCGGAGGCCAACACGCCGGACGACCTGGCGCGCGCGATTCTGACCGCTCCGGGAACAAACGCGGAGGACGTCGAAGACGGCTCCGCAGTGCGGGCTTCGCTGACGGTTCAAAAGCTGCACCGCGCAGCCACGGATGCGGGAGTCTTCTCCGCCGAAACCCTCATCGATGTGCTGCGGTATCGCGGGGCGCACGACGCCGAGCGCGCGCACCTGTTGATCACCGAAGATAGTGATGCCGGGGAACGCAGCTTTACGCTGACCTTCAGCGACCTGTACGCCGCCGGGAACCGGTGCGCCGCGGAACTGGCGCGGCGTGGAGTGCCCGCGGGCGGACGCGTGGCGCTGATGCTGCCGACCTCCCGGACCTTCTTTGTATCCTATGTGGGGATACTTCTCGCCGGAGCGATTCCGGTCCCCATCTACCCGCCATTTCGCGCCGACCGCATCGAGGAATACGCCGCGCGGCAATCGGCGATCCTGAACAATGCGGAAGTTTGTCTGCTGCTGACGTTTCGCCGCGCCGAAGCCGTTGCCAGATTACTGCGGCCTCGCGTGCGCTCACTCTCGGGAGTTGTGGACGCGGAAAAACTGATCGAGGCGGCGGACAAAGCTCCGCCCCCATCGCCCGGCGTATCGCCGCTGCATGTCACCGGAAGCCGCGCGCGCCAGGGCAGCGATCTAGCGCTGCTGCAGTACACCTCCGGTTCCACGGGCGACCCCAAGGGCGTCATGCTCACGCATGCAAACCTGCTCGCAAACATTCGCGCCATTGGCGAAGCGGTCCAACTCGGGCGGGATGACGTCGGCGTCAGCTGGCTCCCGCTGTATCACGACATGGGCTTGATCGGCGCGTGGCTTTCACTGCTGTATTTCGGAATACCATTGGTGGTGATGTCGCCGCTGGCTTTTTTGACGCGCCCCGAGCGCTGGCTGCAGGCGTTTCACAAACATCGCGGCACGATCACCGCCGCGCCGAATTTTGCTTATGAACTTTGCGTGCGCAAGATCGCCGACAAAGACATCAAGGGTGTCGACCTCAGTTCCTGGCGCGCGGCGCTGAATGGCGCGGAGCCGGTGAATCCGGAGACGCTCGAACGCTTTGCGGAGCGTTTCGCAAGTTACGGCTTTCGCCGCGAAGCCCAGCTCCCCGTCTACGGCCTGGCGGAGGCTGCTCTTGGGGTCACCATCCCGCCGCTGAATCGCGGCCCACTGATCGATCGTGTGGAGCGCGAGACATTCGCGTCGCAAGGACGCGCGATGCCCGCGGCGCGCGAGGACGAAACGGCAATCGCATTTGTATCTTCCGGAAATGCCTTGCCGCGCCACGAAGTCTCGATCGTGGACGAAATCGGGAACGAAGTTCCAGACCGCACGGAAGGGTTCCTGTGGTTTCGTGGTCCCTCGGCGACCGCCGGCTACTACCGCAATCCCAAAGCGACCGAAGCGCTGCTGCCGCGTGGCCCGGCAACACACCCAGGGGAATACGCTTGGGTGAACTCGGGCGACCGCGCCTATCGCGCCGAGGGTGAAATCTACGTCACCGGACGCGTGAAGGACATCATCATCAAGGGCGGACGCAATTTGTACCCGCACGAAGTCGAGGAACTTGCAGCGCGCGCCGATGGAATTCGCAAGGGATGTATCGTCGCATTCGGCTTGACGGACGAGGCCACGGGCACGGAAAGATTGGTCGTCGTCGCGGAGACTCGCGAGCGCGACGCGGCGCGGCGCGCATCTCTCGCTTCTGCCGTGACCGATCTTGTATCGCGAGGCTTGGGGCTTCCGCCGGATCGCGTGGAGTTGATCCCCCCGGGGAGCATCCCGAAAACCTCGAGCGGAAAATTGCGCCGCGAAGAAACCAGGCAGCTCTATCTGGCGGGGACTCTTTCCGCTTCCCGGGCGCCAGCCTGGCTGCAAATCGCGCGCCTGGGAACCGGGAGCGCCTTGCGCAACCTCCGCCGCGAAATTCATGCCGGCGCAAAGCGCGGGCTCGAGATCTTGTACGGGGTCTATTGCAGCGTGATGTTTTTGCTTTGGATCGTTCCGGCCTGGGTGGTGGTGCAATTCATCAAGGATCACCAGAAGGCGGGACGCTTCACCTCTTCTGCTCTCAAGCGCCTGTTCGCGCTCGTTGGGTGCGACGTGCGCGTCGTCGGCAAGGAATACATGGAAACGCCTGGCGCAAAAATCTACGCGTCGAATCACACGAGTTATTTCGACGTGTTGCCTCTGATGCTGGGGCTGGGCGTGCCTTATCGCTTCGTCGCGAAAATGGAAGTCGGCAGGATGCCCTTCATCGGCACGTTCTTGAAGCAGATGGGCCATCTCGAGTTTGACCGCACCGATCCGGAATCGCGATTGCGTCAGGCTGACGAAATGGAAGAATTCCTGCGCAACGGCGAATCTGTCTTTGTTTTTCCGGAAGGCACCTTCACCAGCGAGGACGGCGTGCGGCCGTTCCAGCTTGGCGCGTTCAAGGCCGCGGTGGCGACGGGCGCTCCGATCATCCCCGTGTCTCTTGCCGGGACTCGCAGGTTTCTGCGCGACGGCACTTACTTGCCTCGGCCGACCAGTGTCACCATCACGCTGTCGCCGCCAATCTATCCACGCACTGCGGCTAACACAAGTAATTCCGACGATTCTGCGGGCTGGCACGAATTAATTCGTCTGCGCGACGCCACGCGCGAGGCCATCGTCCGCCACTCCGGCGAGCCGCTCCTGTAAGTAAAGCTCCGAGCCCATCTGTCAACTTCCTGACACGGCAAGAATCTTCGGTAGTACCTGGCTACAAATCTACACACGAAATATTTTCAAGGATCTGCAACTTCGCTTTCCCGGCCAGCATCTCTAGGAAAGACAAGACAGACTATTGCGGATCGCTGTCTCCCTGCCTGAGGCACACCGCGAAACGCCTGGCCGCGCTCGGATCCTGCGGTCCTGCGCAGAAGACTAAATTTATTGGAGGGTTTATGAAGTGGAAGTTAGTAGTGTCTCTGTTGGCTGTGCTCTCGTTCCTCGGTGCTACTGCCCGTGCGCAGGAAACATCAAGGATTGATGTCTTCGCGGGATATTCTTATCTTCAAGTTAACCCCGGCTTTCGCGGCGTCGATAGCTTCCATTCGCATGGCGGGAGCGCGTCGGTCGCCTATAACGTCAAGTCCTGGCTAAGCGGTGTGGCGGACTTCGGCGGATACAACCAGGGCACCGTCCCGGCCACCCGCAACAGCGGCACGATCGGCACCTATCTGTTCGGGCCGCGCGTGTCTTACCGCCACTTCGGCAAGATCACGCCTTTTGGACAGGTACTCTTCGGTACGGCACACGCCAACCGGTTCGTTTTTGGCACAATCGGCACACAAAATGCATTTGCCATGACCGCGGGCGGCGGTGTGGATTACCAGCTGTTTAATCACTTCGCCGTTCGTGCCTTTCAAACGGAATACTTGTTGACCAGATTCCCCGTGGGAACGGTAATAAGAGGAGGCCAGACGCAGAACAACTTGCGCGTCTCCACCGGATTCGTTGTCCGGTTCTAACACATAACCACACAGCATCGGTTGCCCGGTGCAGGCAGAGGGGCCGCGTTCAAGGCAGACGCGGCCCCTTGCACTTTTCATCGAACGCTTTGCTCGCAGGACGTGTGCAAGTTTCGCAAATTGGACTATCGCGGAGCTGCCTTCTGATGGAAAGGACCGCCTTGGAAGCAAGGCGGCCCTTCTTCTTGCCCCTCGATTGTGCAGTTGGGCCAAACCTCAGTGTTGCATGGTGTAGATCACGGTGATGTACGTATCGATTTCGACGGCCTGGCCGTTGAGAATCGTCGGCTTATAGCGCCATTGCTGGACCGCCTCCACGGCCGACCGCTCTAAGAGCGGGTCACCGGCGACAATCTCCAGGGACCTGACCGTACCATCGGTCCCGATGATGGCGCGCAATTCCACGCGCCCTTCGCGATGCGTTTGCTTTGCCAGCGGCGGATAGACCGGCTCAACCCGGTGGATCAGCATTGCCGGATCCAGATGCGTCATTCGCACGACTTGCGGCCGTGTCGCATGGCGTTCCGTATTGGGCGGCGTCAAGACTCTCTGTCTCGAGTCCGACAAAGGGATGACTCCGTCGATCGCACCAGGAATGCCATCTCCAATCCCTTCGGGTAGCCCAGCCACAATCTGATTTGCGGGTGATGACGAGTCCCGCGCAATGATCGTAGGAGGAATGTTAGTTGTCAGGCAGAAACGACCTGGGTCTTGCGGTCCATGCGGATGCGGACGTGGCGCGCCGGAATTGGGTGTCGCGTTACGGTATGGAGAATACGGCGGAACGGGTGTTGCATACGCGTACGCGATGCGCTGCGGCTTGCCGAACAGAGGCAGGACGATGAGCGCAGCAAGAACCGCGCATTGCACAACGATGGAAATCGCGAGCGCACGGCGGCGGACGCGGCGCTCCCGGCTGCGCTGTCCGGCATCGCCTTCGACAAGACATCCGCGCAAAGAACCAAGTCCTTCTTTCGGCACATCTTCAGGAACGGTTCGCGGTTGGAGAGACATCACACACCTCCACAGAATTCGCTGCGAGTGTTGACCCCGACCGGGTCGGGGTCACTCAGAACGGCATTGCAGAAATTTTGCGGCGCCGATTTCCTGGGGGTTGCTCTAGATCTCCAGGAGACCAGCGCCGCGCTCGCAGGGATGTGAGGTTGCGCGCGTCCTCACTGCGTTGGACACCGAGAGTACGCACAAGTTCCCATGGTCTATCGAAAGTACGGCCTCGGCAGTCAGGCAAGAAAGCTTCCAAAACCCATAAACTACCAGTAACTGTATTGTAATAAATAAGTTGCAGACGCCGTATCCGCGCGTCGTTCTTATGCATCTTATTCCCTGTGGACGTGGATCTGAGGAGGAAAGCCCCGATGGACCGGCATAATGTAGAGACAGTAGGAGTTCGCCGCACGGGCTGGGCCGCTCTGGACCGCGATCCGCAGCAGGACACGGTGGAATTCATCTGTCCGCACTGCGGCGCGCGGGACAAGAAGAATGCCCGGCGCGAGCGTGCGCTATATCATTTCACGGATGGTTTTTTGCAGGATTTGCAAGGCGAAGTGACGCAGTGCCATGCCTGCAAGCAATCCTTGCGCGTGGTTCCGATCGTGATGTTGCACGATCAGGATGAAACTCGCCGCTTCGAAGCTGTTTTTTCCGATGAACAGCTGGTGAGTTCTCTCTAATTCTGCCCTTCATTGCAGAACATGAGGCGGGCGTCCCGATTCGCTCGGGGCGCCCCGCCAATCACAGCGTCAGGAATTAGTGGCGATCGTGGTCGTGATCATCCCAATCGCGATCGGAATGCCAGCGATGGCCATGTTCGTCCCACCAGCGGTGCCGTTCGTTCCAGCAGTGTTCTCGCGCTTCATGCAATTCGTGCCGCGCATGCTCCGCCTGCCTGCTGTTCCCGCCGTGATGCTCGACGGCTTCGTGCAGTTTGTGGTCCGCCTTGGCGATGCGGCGCTGGCAGCCGCGGTCGTCATCCGCGAGTGCACTCGTCGCACCGGTAAAGGCCACCAGTCCAACGAATGCCACAGTCGCGAGCATTGCCTTCCGGAAAAAGTTCTTCCCTCCCGTTTGAAGTTTCATGTTCTCTCCATCCTCCCATATTCTCCCTGGCTGGAAGGGTTTAGGTCCTAAGTTGTAAAACACCGTAATGGAGAGAATGTAGCAAGCGCTGGTCCATACCATACACAATTGAAACTAAACAATTTGTAGGTAGCTGAGGATCAGTAAGCCTGCAAAAACGGGTCGGCGTCCATGTGGTATTTCTCGAGCCCGGCACGGATGTACTCAAACGCTTGGTCCACGGTATCGGCGAACTGCAGCATCTTGTACTCGTCCTCGTTAATCATGCCCCATCGCACCATGGCCTTCTGCTGGGCAAGTTTCCCGGTTTGCAGCAGTGTCAGCATTTCCCAAAGTTCGTCCATCGTCCCGAAACCGCCTGGAAAAACAATGAGTGCCTTGGCGATCTGCGCGAACCACAGTTTGCGCATGAAAAAGTATTTGAAATTAAAGCTCAGCTCCGGGCTGATGTACGGATTTGCAAATTGCTCGTGCGGCAGCTCGATCGAAAGCCCCACGGACTTTCCGCCTGCTTCATAAGCTCCGCGATTCGCCGCTTCCATAATTCCCGGCCCGCCGCCGGAACAAACTACGAATCGCCGCGGCTTCGGTCCCAGCGCCAGCGACCAGGTTGTCAGCTTGTGCGAAAGCTGCCGCGCTTCTTCGTAATAACGCGACATCTCCAGCAAGTTCTTCGCGTGACGCACGTCCGCGCGGTGCTTGACCCGCTCTGCCGCGGACATCTTCTTGGTATTCTCGTTTTTCAGCCGCGCGGATCGCTCCTGCGCGGTGTCGCGTGATTCGATGCGCGCCGAACCGAACATCACGATGGTGTCCACGATCCCCTCTCTCTTGAGCTGCACCAGCGGATGGATGTACTCGGCCAGAATGCGGATCGGCCGCGCCGGCGTGCTGTTCAAAAATTCTGGATCTTCATGCGGCGCTTTCGGCGCGTGCTGGGGCTTCAGTTCTTTGCCGTCGAACATCGGTCTTTTCTCCACTTGAGGCGAACCTTGATTGTAGGAATCGCGGCGCCTTGCGGCAACGTCTTCCGCTGGACATGCGTCGAATCAAGTACAGTGTAGTGTAGGGGCTTTAGCCCCTGCACGTGTTGCACTGAATTGGGCGCTGGCTAAATCCTGTGGTACCAGGCAATCCGAATGATCCGAATCGCAGGTGCCTCCCTAACTCTGACGCTTCTTCTGGTTCTGGCTGACGCTCCCGCCAGCGCACAGGCCCCTTCTGGGCCGATTGCAGCCAAACCCGGCGCCGAGGTGCAGCAGCCTCCCAAAAACACGCAAGCCAAGGTCAAAGTGCAAGTCGCCCTGGTAAATACGCCGGTCACGGTGCGCGATGGCCGTGGCGACATGGTTCACAATCTGGAGGCCCACGATTTTCACATTACAGACAATGGCGTAGCCCAGCAGATCTCCCACTTCGATCTCGGCGGCGAACCCATCTCTTTGGTGATCCTGGTCGAGACCAGTTCGCGCATCGCTCCCCTTCTGCCGGAGATGCGCAAAACCGGCATTCTCTTCACGCAAACCGTGATGGGGCCAACGGGCGAAGCCGCCGTGGTGGGCTTCAACGACTCCGTAGACAAGCTCCAGGATTTCACCACGAACGGCGACCTGATCGAAAACAGCATCGCGCATCTGGGACAAGGGACATCGGGCTCGAAACTCTACGATGCCATGTCCGTGGGCGTGGAAATGCTCTCGGGCCGTCCCCAGGCAACCGCGGATAGGCCCGGGCGCCGCCGCGTGCTGATGATTCTCTCCGAGGCCACCGATGCCGGCAGCGAAGCAAAGCTGGGCGAAGTGCTGCGGCAAGCGCAGCTCGCCAACGTGGCGATTTACAGCGTCGGACTTTCCACCACGCGCGCCGAACTCCAGGCCAAACCAAAGGACACCCGTCCGCAAATCACCCCGCCCGGTACATTTCCGCTGCCCCCGCAGCCCGGCGTCCCGCAAACCCCCACCAGCGAAGAAAACCGCTACGGCAACATTGACCTACTGGCACTGGCGGTTTGGGCCGTGCAGCACATTCACGATCAAGTGAAAGACCACGCGCTCGAAGTCGCCGCCACGGCCACCGGCGGCGCCCACCTCTCCACGTTCAAGGACCGCTCCATCGAAAAAGCCATCGACGAAATCGGCGGCGAGCTGCACTCGCAATACACCATCAGCTATGCCCCAAGTGGCTCGGATGCCGCCGGCTACCACGAAATTAAAGTGAATGTCGTCCGCAGCGACGCGAAAAACTTGAAAGTCCGCGCACGGCCCGGCTACTACCTCGCTACTCCAGAAAGCTGACCTGGCAATCAGCCTTAAGCAATCTGCTTCCAGAAGTTGGCGTCGCGAGACGCGATTAACGCGTCTTTGCGCGCGTTCCAGCGAAGAAAGTGGCGCGTGTGCGTATGTTCGGTATGAGCGTCGCGGCTGGCCCACACTTCGTGCAGCAGGAGTGCGCCGGGCGTATCAACGCAGCGGTGCAAGTCGTAGCGAAGGCAGCCATCTTCTTTGCGCGAGGGACCGGCCAGCGCGCGGAGTTCCGCTTCGAGAAGCGTCTCCTGGCCTTCGCGAGCAAGCAGAAGAACGGTGAGCGTGACGGAATCCTTTGGAAGCTTCTCGTTTCCCCTTGAGCGTGTTCTGCGTGGGACCCTCTTCTTGCCGGAACGCCTGCGTGCTGCCCTCTTTGCTTTGCGTTTGGCCATAATGGCCGGGATTCTAACCTAAACCGCCCAACGTGCAAGCACTTCCACCCCGCCAGCTACCAGAGCAAAGAGAGGGCTCCCCCCGGCCAGTCAGAGCGGAGGTGGTATAATACTTCCAGGTCAAAGTTATGACCCGGTTCAGTAGGCGGCCGCCCGCGGCTGCCGCTTTCTTATTGGGGTGCGCTGGGCCCTGAGGGAGACGCCGGCTCGTATATATTGCAAACAAAGGACTTGCGTAGTGCTTAAGTCCTTTACATGCAACATTTACAAAAAACAGGGGGTGGCGTATCCCGTCCCAATTTGGAACTGGCCCGCTCCAACCGTGCTGACGGCCTGGCTCAATCCTCTTGCAAAAAAGCGATGTCAACCGGCGACGGGACTTCAACAACCTGCCCCGTAGCCGTCAGGCCGCCCGTCGCGGGATCAATCTTGAAAACGACAATGTTGTTCGAGAACTGGTTCTCCGCCAGCAGGTATTTGCCGCTCGGATCGATGGCAAAGTGCCGCGGCTCCTTGCCACCCGTCGGAATCCCCCCGGCCGGCGATAGAGTTCGGTTTCCCGGATCGATGGAAAGAATCGCAATGCTGTCGTTTCCCCGGTTGGAGACGTAGAGAAACTTTCCGTTTGGGTGCACGGCGGTTTCGGCCACGTCGTTCCGGCCGGAGAATCCCGGTGGCAACGTCGACGCCGTTGCAATTTCCTTGAGCGTCCCCTTTTTCGCGTCGTATGCAAACGACGTCGCCGTCGAGCTCAGTTCGCTCACCGCAAAAACAAATTTCCCATTCGGATAAACCACGGCGTGCCGCGGTCCAGATCCAGCTTTCAATCTGGCGAACGCGGGTTCATTCGGCGTGAGCGTGCCGCTCGCGGCATCGAACTTGTAGACCAGCACTTCATCCAAGCCCAGGTCTGCCACCAGCGCGAAGCGATTGTCCGGTGACGTCTCAATCCAATGTGGGTGCGGCGCTTCCTGGCGCTCTTTGTTCGGACCCGTGGCGCCCTGGTCTTTCACGAGCGCGGTGTGGTCTCCCAGCCGGCCATCCACCAAAACCGGAAAAACCGCAATCGTCCCCGAACTGTAGTTGGCAACGAGGAGGTACTTGCCGGTCTTGTCGAACGACAAATAACACGGGTCCTCGCCGAGCGACGAAAGCTGATTCAGCAGCGTCAGCTTCCCGCTCTTCGCATCGACCGCAAAAGCACTCACGGCGCTCGCTTTGCCCGCTTCGTTCGCCGCATACAAGAATTTCCCGCCGGGATGCACCGCCACCCACGACGGGTCCCGCGTCTCCGCCGCAACGCCCTTTGGCGTTAGCTTCCCGGTTTCCGCATCAAACTCGTACTCGTAAATTCCTTTACTCTCCGTTTTGGTCGTGTACGTCCCGACGAAAACGAGATACTTGCGATTTGCAGTGGACTGATTGGCTGATCCGCTGGCAACCGAGTAAACGAGTGGAGCAATAAGAAGAGAAATGGCAAAAATTCGGCGTCTAATTTTCATGGGAAAGTAGTGTAACGCAGGCCCAAACAGAAAAGGGGCACGAGTCATCGTGCCCCAAAACTATTTTCCGCGTCGCGGATTTATTTTTTCTCTTCGTCGTTTTCTTCCTGCAGCACAGCGGCGGCGGCGACGGAGTCGTCGTCATCGAGCCGCAACAAACGCACGCCTTGTGTCGAGCGGCCCGCTTCGCGAATCTCGTTCGCATGAACGCGGATCACTTTGCCGTTATGCGTGATGATCATGACGTCGGATTCTTCGGTCACTTGCAGCGTGGCCACGACGTACCCGTTGCGGTCCGTCGTCTTCATGTTGACCACGCCCTTGCCGCCGCGCGACGTGATGCGGTACTCCGCAAGCGGCGTGCGCTTGCCGAAGCCTTTCTCGGCCACGGTTAGCATCAGTGTCGTCAACGACTCCTTGATCTGCTCGTTCTCGAGCTCCTCGAGATTCTGCGTGGTGATCTTGTGCTCCTTAGCGATGATCTCGAAGTCCGGCTGCACCGCGTCCATGCTCACGACGTAGTCGTCCTTGTCGAGGTCCATCCCGTTGACGCCGCCGGCATTGCGGCCCATCGGGCGCACTTCCGTCTCGCGGAAGAGGATCGCCTGGCCCTCGTGGCTGGCCAGGAAAATCATTTTCTTGCCGTCGGTCAGTTTCGCGCCGATCAACTCGTCCTTGCCGTCCAGAGTGACGGCGATGATGCCGGTCGAGCGCGGGTTGGAAAATTCCGTCAGCGCCGACTTTTTCACCGTGCCGCTCTTCGTGGCCATGAAGACGAATTTGTCCGCTTCTTCCAAATTACGCGCTGCGACCAGCGCGGTGAGCTTTTCGTCTTCTTGGAATTTAACCAAGCTGGAAATCGCCTTGCCGCGCGTGGCCGCCGCGGCTTCCGGCAACTCGTACACCTTCAGCCAGTAGACCCGGCCCTTCGACGTGAACAGCAAAATGTAACTGTGCGCCGAAGCGATGAAGAGATGCTCAACGAAATCTTCTTCCTTCGTCTTCGCGCCGATGCGCCCCTTGCCGCCGCGCGACTGGTGCCGGTAGGTATCCGCCGCCGTGCGCTTGATGTACCCCGCGTGGCTGACGGTAATCAGCATCTCCGTGTCGGCGATCAAGTCTTCGAGCTTGATCTCATCGACCTTGTCGACGATCTGCGTGCGCCGATCGTCTCCGTAGGCTTTGTGCACTTCGCGCAACTCGCCGACGATGACCTGCTTGAGTTTCTTGTCGCTTGCCAGAATCTCGCGCAACTCGGCGATCAATTCACGAATGGACTTCAATTCCTTGATAATTTCGTCGATAGAAAGCTGCGTTAGCCGGTGCAGTTGCAATTCGAGGATGGCGTCGATCTGCGCATAACTGAGGCCGAGCGCGTTTCCACGGCCAGCCGCTTCGATTTCCGGCGCTCCCTGCGCGCGGTACTTTCGGCCGTCCAGCTTCACCCCCTCGATTTTCTTGGACTTCCCGTTTTCCGTGATGGTGACGTCTTGTTCGCTGAAATACTTGAACAGGTTTTCCTTGGCGTCCACGCGGCTGGAAGAACCGCGGATGATGCGGATCACGTTGTCCAGGTGGTCCAGGGCAATCTGATAGCCGAGCAAAATGTGCTCGCGCTGTTCGGCTTTCTTTAGCTCGAAAATCGTGCGGCGGCGGATGACATCGATCAACGATGGAGAGCAGGATCATGCCGAACGATTCCTGCATCTGCGTGTATTTGAAAAGATTGTTCAGGATGAGCTGCGATTCTTCGCCGCGCTTCAGCTCAATGACGATGCGCATGCCCTCGCGCGAAGATTCGTCGCGCACATCGGAAATTCCTTCAAGCTTCTTGGTCTGCACCAGTTCGGCGATGCGCTCGATCAGCCGCGCCTTGTTCACCTGATACGGAATCTCCGTGATGATGATGCTTTCGCGGTCTTTGGTGGTCTCTTCGATGGCGGCCTTGGCGCGCATCGTAAAGCTGCCGCGCCCCGTTTTGTAAGCGGCCTCGATGCCTTCGCGGCCCGCGATGTACGCCCCGGTCGGGAAGTCCGGGCCCGGCACAATCTTCATTATTTCCTTCAGCGTCGTATCGGGCTTTTCGATGAGCAGAATCGCCGCGTCCACGATCTCGCGCAAATTGTGCGGCGGGATGTTCGTGGCCATGCCGACGGCGATGCCGCTCGCGCCATTGACGAGCAGATTCGGGATGCGCGACGGCAGCACCACGGGCTCTTCACGCGTCTGATCGAAGTTCGGAATGAAGTCGACGGTTTCTTTTTCTAGGTCGGCAAGAATGTCTTCTGAAATTTTTGCGAGGCGCGCTTCGGTGTACCGCATGGCCGCCGGCGGGTCGCCGTCAACGGAGCCGAAGTTTCCCTGCCCGTCGACCAGCGGGTACCGCATGTTGAAATCCTGCGCGAGACGCACCATCGCGGGATAAATCACCGCTTCACCGTGCGGGTGATAGTTGCCGGAAGTGTCGCCGCAGATCTTGGCGCATTTGCGGTAGCCGCGGTTGGAGGCCAGGCCGAGGTCGTTCATGGCCACCAGGATGCGCCGCTGCACCGGCTTCAACCCGTCGCGCACATCAGGCAGCGCGCGCGCGATGATCACGCTCATCGCGTAGTCGAGATACGACTTCCTCATTTCTGCTTCGATATCGATCGGAAGCAGTACCGATGTATTTGTCTCGTCCGCCATTTCCCCTCGCTGTAGCTGAAATTCTTCTTTGTAGGGGCGCAGCATGCTGCGCCCCTACAAGCAATACCTATCGTTTGGCTGCGTGTTCCAGCACGTAAGCCTTCACCGTGTCAAAGGCGTCCGCCGCATTCGTAAACCGCCGCGCCGCAAAATGCTCTTCGAGTTGCCGCAAAAACACATCGCGCTCGTCATCGCCAGCAAACTCAACCGCCGCGCCACGCTCGTTATCAGGCGAAGTTGTCGCCGTTGCGCGGAACCCGCTGCAACTCAATCCCCGCAGCCCCGGCAGTGTCGCCCATCCCAGTTGATAAAGCATCGGAATCTGGCTAAATATCCAAATTCACGACTTCCAGCGCGTTGTCCTCGATGAACTTGCGGCGCGCCTCCACGTTTTCGCCCATGAGCGTCGTGAAAATATCTTCGGCCGCGACCGCGTCTTCCAGCTTCACTTGCAACAGGGTGCGCGTGTCGGCGTTCATGGTCGTATCCCACAGTTGCTCGGCGTTCATTTCGCCCAGGCCTTTGAATCGCGTGATGGTGAAATCTTTTTTGGCATCTTCCACGACGTAGTTGAGCACGTCGGTCGCCTTTTCCTTCGTCACCTTATCGCCATTACGCGCCACGGTGAAGGGCGGATGGTTGAACTCTTCGATTTGTTTAGCCAGCCCGCGCATTCGCTTGTATTCCGCGGTCGAGGCCACCGCCCAATTGATCTTCTGGCCATGCGGAGGGCCAAACTGGATTTCGTACAAGCTGTGTTCTTCGTCGAAGATGATTTTGCCCTCGAGTTTCAGCTTGGTCTTCTCCAGTTGCTTCAACAGTTTTTCCAGCGCCTTCTTGTCCTCGAAGTCCGTCTTCTTCTCCAGGCCGCTTTCGGCGAGCAGTTCGACGAGCGCGTGTTCGCGCAGCCTGCGGCCGAGTTTTGCCGCGGAGGCTTCATACTCCTGCACATTCAGCAAGAATGAAGTCAGCCGCGCGCCCTCAAGATTCACGCCTTCCTTGGCTTTCACGACGTGATCTTCCGTGGCGCGCTTCATCAGCTCGCGCGCGAAATCACCTTCGTCGCGGATGTATTTTTCCGTCTTCCCGCGCTTCACGCGGTACAGCGGGGGCTGCGCGATGTAGATGTGCCCGCGCTCGATCAATTCTTTCATGTGGCGGAAGAAAAATGTCAGCAGCAGCGTGCGGATGTGGCTGCCGTCGACGTCCGCATCGGTCATGAGAATGATTTTGTGGTAGCGCAGCTTGCCGGCATCGAAATCGTCTTTGCCGATGCCGGTGCCCAGCGCCGTGATGATGGCGCGAATTTCCTCGTGACCCAGCATCTTGTCGTAGCGCGCCTTCTCGACGTTAAGAATTTTGCCCTTGAGCGGCAGAATCGCTTGATATTTGCGAT
>WNFK01102156.1_pt1 | contig 15521 bp, 11 predicted proteins | sample 5400281 | NCBI WGS metagenome assembly WNFK01 (sample SAMN13153350, study PRJNA577476) | soil metagenome | isolation source: 20 cm soil on Douglas fir-dominated hillslope | place: USA:California | collected 2013-09-17 | reverse complement strand
TGCGATGTTGGGGCTTGATGCGCTCCCCTTCGGCCAGATGCGCCAGCGATTCCGCCAGCGCTTTGGCCGAGGAGCACAGGCGCTGCCGCAGATGGATCATCGCGAGCTGGACCATCGCTTTGCCGGTCCGCCGCCGTGGGCTGCCGTCCTCCGCTTCGTCCTCGTCGTCCTCGTGCTGCACGAAGCCCTCGCGATACAACCGGCGCAGGAACTGGGTGGTGCGCTCGTACAGGTCGGCTTCCGCCTTGGTCAGCTTGACCGCGGGATGGCGGGGGCGGCGGGGCGGCAGGTCCAGATCGTCGACCACGCTCGCGCGACGCGTGCGGATCATGACCGCTTGGGTGAGCGCGCGCAGCGCCTCGGGGTCCTTAGGCTGGCGGCGATCGCCCCCCACCAGGTGCGCGGCGCGGAATTCCTCCCACGTGCCGAGCTGCCCGGGGCGGAGCAGGGTGATGAGGTTGTACAGCTCGCGCATATCGTTCTGCAGCGGCGTCGCCGTAAGCAGCAGGATAAAATCGCGCTCGATTTTCTCGATGAACTGGTAGGTCGCACCGCGGTGGCTCTTGATCTTGTGCGCCTCGTCCACGATCACGAGGTCCCAATGATGCCGCAGAATCTCTTCGGCGTGCCGGCGGGAGCGCGCGCGATCGTGCGACACGATCGCGCGGGACACGCGTTGCCAATCGTCGGGATCGGTCGGGGTGTCGAAGTGCTGAAAGAACTTCTCCTCCAGCTCTCCCTGCCATTGTCCCACCAGCGATGCCGGGGTGAGGATCAGCGTGCGGCGCGCCAGGCCGCGAATCGCCAGCTCGCGGTAGATGATGCTCGCCTCGATCGTCTTGCCGAGCCCGACTTCATCGGCGAGGATCGCGCGGCCGCCCATCTGCCGCAGCACGCGCTGGGCGACGTCGATCTGGTGCGGCAGCTCCTTGATGGCGTGCCCGCCCAGCGTGATGAGCCGGTCGAAGCCGGGGACGAGCGCGACATGCTCCGCCTCGCGCCGCAGCTCGTACCAGGAACGCGGTGCCGAAGGAGCGTCGAGCTGCCTGGCAAACAGCTCCAACGCGCGTTCGTCGACGGACCAAACGGGGACAGCGGGATCAGGCATTTTCAGCAGTCAGCGAAAAGGGGCCGCAATATACAAGAAAGCCGGCGAGCTTTCGCTCTCCGGCTTTCTCACGTAGCGAAATTGGCTACGCGGTGACCTCGCAAGTATTTGAAAAATCTGCCAAGCGCGTGGCCGAGTCAATAGCTAGCGGTTGTAGCACACCTCTCCCAGCCCCTCCAGCAACAAACACAACCGATCCTTCCAGTTCAGCGCGTGCCGACAACGACGATGAGGCTCGGCAAGACCAGCATTCTCATGGCTGCTTTTGGAGCTCGTGGACCCCCGGGTGAGCAGGGGGCGCAACGGCGGCAACGCTGTCGTACAATCGCGTGGGATGTACGACCGCGGTTGTCCAATACCATTGCGCATGCCCGTCGCGCAGCATGATCCCAGCCGGCAGAGAGGCGTCCTGTCCAATTTCAAAGATGCTGTCGCGAATGTCCGTGCCGGTCGCCGTCGGCGCTCGAGCGGTGAAGCACGACAGCGGGGCCCCGTTACAGGCCCCGAGGACATCCCACTGCCGGATGGTGATCTCCAGATGGTACGGGACCTTCCAGCTCTTGTACGTCGCCCCAAATGATGAGTCCCGCGCTGGACCCAACACGACCGTGCCGTCAATCGCCTCGAGTGTGGAATCGAGCATGCACACCGTGCCGCCGCCCTCCGGCCAGCAGCCGGCCTGATACATGTAATACGCACGGTACTGCCACGTGCCAACCATGCTGGAAGGTTCGATCCATACAGGCGGGGGCATCAGGAGACACACACAGACGAGCGCAGCGTGTTGGAGAGACAACTGCATGCCTGAACCTACGCCGCGGCCCAGCGGTTGCAACCGGAAACGTGGCTGCGCTAGTTGTCCTGCGTCTTTCCCAAAGCCTCAGCCGCCGCCCGTCGCACCTCGGGATCGCGGTCGTTCAGCGCCCGGGTCAGCCCGGATAGAGCCGCTGCAACTCGCATCTCGCCCAATCCCTCGACGGCGGCGAGACGCACCTCTTTGTCGTCGTCGCTCAGCCGCTCCGCCAGCGCCTGCACCGTCGCGACGTCGCCGATATGAGCGAGCGCCTTGGTGGCGTTGCGGCGCAGCTCCAGGTCGGGCGACGCCGCTACCCGGACCAGCGCGGCCGGCGCCTTCGTCACGTCGTCCAGGTCGCCGATGGCGCTGGCAGCTTCACGCCGCACTTCCGCGTCCGAGTCGCCGAGCGCGCGCGCCAGCGGTTCGAGCGAGCGCGCCTGGCTCAGATTGCCGAGGGCGCTGGCGGACTCGCGCCGCACCTTGGGGTCGGAATCGTTGATGAGCAGCGCCTCGAGCGGGCCTACCGCCGACCGCTCTTCCAGATCGGACAGCGCACTCACTGCGGCGAGCCGCACCGCGTCGTTGCGGTCGGTCAGCGCGCCCACGAGCGCGGGGCCGACGCGCGGGCCCTTCATGTCCCCGAGCGCCTCGGCGCTGGTGGCTCGCATGACGGGGTCCGCATCCCGCAGGAACGGCAGCACGTCCTTCGCGTAACTCGCGTCCTCGAGCTGCCCCAACGCCCACACCGCCGCCAATCGCACGCGCGGTGACGCGGCGTGCAGCGCACCCTGCAACGCAGGTCCGGATTTGGGATCCTCAATCTCCCCCAAGGCCCACGCGGCCATGGCCGCGGGCCCGGTTTCGCTATCGGCGAGCCGGCGTTGCAGCGCGACAATCGTCTCACGCCGCTCGCCGACGCCGGCGGCGTACGCGGCGCTCTCACGAATGCGCGGCGAGGGGTCGTCGAGCAAACCGGTGAGCACGCTCGCCGCCACGGCACTCTGGCCGAGCAGCTTCGCCGCGATGCGGCGCACGCACTGGTTGTCCGCGCCGAGCGTCGCGACCAGCAGCGATAGTGCACGCGGATCGGCGATGGTCTCGTGCAGGGAATCCTTCGCTCCCTGGAGGTTGGGCGCGTCTGCAAAACGTCCCAGGCCGCCAGTTTGACCGCCCGACCAGAAGTTTCCGAGCTGGTCCCCGATCAGATCACAGATCACGGGATCGGTGCGCGCGAGTGCGTTGAGCAGCGTCGCGATGCGCGCGGAATCCGCGCCGCCTCGGCCCGGGCCGCCCAACACGCCGAGCCAGAGCGTGAGAATGTGTAAGGTGTGCGTCATGGATCCTGCCCCAGGGCTTCGGCCGCAGCGCGGCGAACTTTCGGATCGGGCGACTGGAGTGCCGCCTGCAACGCCTGCCGCGCCGCCGGATCGGCAATTTTGCCCAGGGCCTGCGTGGCTTCCTCGCGCACGTCGCTCCGCGGATCGTCGATCAGGTGGCGCAGCACGGGAATCGCCGCGATCACGGAACGCTCGCCGGCGAGCTGCACGGCGCGCTGCCGCACATCGGCGTCCCCGTCTTTCATCAGGTTCAAAAGGGTCGTCTCGGCGATCGGTGCCTTCAAGTCGTCGAGCGCGCCCAGCGCGGTTTCCCGCACGTCGGCATTGGGATCGCTCAGCGCTTCGGTGATGGCGGCGGCGCTGCTCTGCTCGCCCATGTTGCCCAGCGCTTGCACGGCGGCGTTGCGCACGTCTGCCGAGCGATCGTGAATCAGCCGCGCGATCGCGGGGCCCGCCGAGCGAACGTGGAGGTTGTCGAGCAGATGCACCGCTTCATGCCGCACGTCGGCGTCGGAGTCGTCCAGGAGCGCCACGACGGGCGCGGTGGGAACGCCGTGGTCCCAGTTCCCCAGGGCGCTCAACGCGTTGTGCCGCACGTCCGCGACCGGGTCCTTGAGGAGCGCGGCGATCGGGCCGATCGCCCGGGAGTCTTCGAGCTCCGACAGCGCGTCGACCGCCTGCGAGCGCACTTCGGCATCCGAGTCCGCGAGCACCACGATCAGCGACGGCACCGCGCGATGATCCCCCAGCTTTCCAAGCGAGTTCGCGGCCGCACGACGCACGCCCGCGTTGTCGTCCTTGAGGCGGGCGATCAGGGCGTTCACAACGCCCGTGTCCTGATTTGCAGGGGCGACCTGCGGCGTGCGCGACGCAACACGAGACGAGACTTCGGCGAGGGTGGTCGTCGTATCAATAGACGCCTCACCCCCTGACCCCCTCTCCGCGCTGCGGAGAGGGGGAACGCCCAGGGACACACGCGGGGCGGCGCCGATCGTGGCCACCACGCCCAGCGCCGCCACCAGCGCCCAGCCGATCCGCGAAGCGGGATGCTGCGGCCGGCGCGTCTCGAGCAGCCGCGAGATGCGCGCCACGAGCAGCGAGCGACGCTCGGCGAGGCCGGCGACGGGCACGCCCAGGGGCGATGCCTGGATCCATTCGGCCACCGTGGCCAGACACTGGTCTTTCGCATGGCCCACTCGTCGCTCAGGTATTCAGCCGACGTCTCGAGCTCGCGGCGCGCGAGCCGGTTCAGCGGCTGGAAAAAGAAGACACGCTCGATCAGGCTCGCGCCCGCGAGCCACACGGAATCGCGCCGAGCCAGATGGGCCAGCTCGTGCGCCAGCATGCTGCGCTGCTGCTCCATCCCGAGATCGGACAGCGCCAGCTCGGGCACACAGATCTCGGAAAGACCGAGGGCGACGGGACTCGAGATCGTCCGCGCCATCGTGAGGTGGACTCGACGCCGGTATCCGCTGGTGCGGCGGAGCTCGGCGAGCGTCGCGGCGAGCGGTCCATCGCTCACGGGGCGACGGTCCGCCAAGCGACCGATCAGGATCAACCGTCGCGCGACGTAGTAGAGCGACGACGCGAGCGCGATGACGCCCCAGAACAGCACCAGCACCAATGGCAGGGACGGGGCGCTGGACGAGGACGTCGAGGTTGTCGAGGATATCGAGGATGTCGAGGGCATCCCCGTGGACGATTCGTTTCGGGGTGCGATTCTGGGCTCGGCCGCCGTCGGCGCGGGCGCCGTGGCGACCGGCAGCCTCACCGCCGCAGGCGTCGCCAGCTCGAAGCGCGATTGGATCGTGCCGGTGATCAGAGGCGCGAGCAGCGCGACCTTCCAAAGGAGATCCGCTGCCGCGGGCTCGAGGCGCCGGCCCCGCGTCACGAGCCACGCGATGCCCAGGAGCGCCGTGCTGTGGATCAAGTAGGTCAGAAGCCACGCGAGAAGGCTGGAGGTGAGGCTGGTCATTTGGACTCCGTTTCGACACGCTCGATCATGTCGCGGATCTTGGCGATGTCGCCCGGGCTCATGTCTTCGCCCGAGAGCAGGTGTTGCACCAGGGCGGTGACGTCGCCGTCGAAGAGGCGCTCGGTCAGCTCGCCCACCATCGAGTGCTGCACTTCCGGTTCGGTCACCGCGGCGCGGTAGTGGAACTGGCGCGATTGCGGGGGGGCGCGCCGCGTGACGACGCCGCGACGCTCGAGGCGCGACAGCATCGTGGCGACGGTGGTTTGGGCGAGCCCGCGGCCTGGGTGCAGGGCTTCCCAGATGTCCTGGACCGTGGCCTCACCCTTGTCCCAAATGACGCGCAGGATGGCGAGTTGGAGCTCGGTCAGTTGATGGCGCTCCGGCATTCTCGTCCTCGGGGTTGATCTACAGGCGTAGATTTACAGGTGTAGTAGTTAATTGTCAAGAGGCATTTTGGCTGGAAGAGCAGGTCCTTCGCTGGCGCTGCGCGCTCGCTCAGGATGACAGCTTCGCTCGCCTTTGAGAATAAAAGAAGAAAGATTGGGGTTCTGAGCGTAGGACAGACACCCATGACCGCATCGATCAGCCCCGAATTCCTCGCCCTCCAAGACCTGCTCGCCGGCCGCTACTCGATAGAGCGCGAGCTGGGCCGAGGCGGGATGGGGATCGTGTTGCTCGCCCGGGATGTGGCGCTCGACCGCCCGGTCGCGATCAAGCTGCTGCCGCCGCACCTCGCGACGCGTCCCGACGAACGAGAACGGTTTCTACAGGCGATTCACCTCGTCGAGGCACACGGTGACCTCGTGTTTTTCGTGATGGGTTTCGTGGACGGCGAGACACTGCGCGACCGGGTCGAACGGGCGGGCGCGCTCCCGCCGCGCCTGGCGACGAAGCTGCTGCAGGAAGTGGCGTGGGCGCTCGGCGCCGCGCATCAGCGCGGCGTGATTCACCGCGACGTGAAGCCCGACAACATCATGATCGAGCGCGCGACCGAGCGCGCGGTCGTCACCGACTTTGGGATCGCGCTCGGGAGCCGGGCAGGGAAGGCGGAAAGCCCGGGCGCGGTCACCGGGACCGCGCGCTACATGAGCCCCGAGCAGGCGTGCGGCGAGCCGGTGGACGCGCGCAGCGACCTCTACTCTTTGGGCGCGACGTTCTTCTACGCCCTCACCGGCCGGGCGCCGTTCGAGGCCGCAAACGTGCCCGCGATCCTCACGAAACACGTCTACGAGCCCGCTCCCCTGGTCCAGGCGCTCCGGGCGGAGGTGCCGGCGAAACTTGGCGCCGTGGTCAATCGCCTGCTCCGGAAAGCACCGCCGGAACGATTTCAGACGGCGGACGACCTCGCGCGGGTCGCGGGCGAGCTACGGGGCCGAGACTTTCGCGCCCCGCCACTGCTGCGCGCCTTCGTGCGGAACGCGCAAGTCTCCACTCTGGTCCTGTTGGCGTCGGTGCTGGCTGGACGAGGGATGGGGCTAATCGGGGCGATCCTCCTCTTTCAACTGGTTGTGGTGGCGCGTCGACTCCTGAAGGACGGCTACACGTTCGACGACATCCGGGCGGCCCTGCTTGCGGAACGGCAGGTGCAGCAGGAGGAGGACGAAGTCATCAAGCGGCGCCGCTGGTTCCTGCGGCTGGACTCGTTGTGGTATCGGATCTGGGCTGGAAGAGCCGGACGCGCGTTCTTCTGGCTCGCTGGGTGGGGCCTCAAGGCGACCGCACGCCCGCCTCTCCCCTCCGTCGAGCCGACCGAAATGGTGCTGGGACGCTCGGCGCTCGCCGCGTACAAGGCGCTGCCGGACGAGGACAGGCGGCAGGCGCGCGACCTCCCGGCCGTGCTCGAGCGATTGGAGACCGGGGCAGAGGCACTGCGGGCGCGGGGCGACACGGGTGAATCGCTCACCGAAGCCGTGGCCGCGCTCGAACACCTGCGCCTGGCCCTCGTGAAGCGCCAGTCGGGCATGGGGTCGCCCTCGGATCTTACGCTCGCGCTCGAGCGCGCCAAGGCGATCGGGGACCACGTCGACCACCGGATTGCGGCGGCGGCTGAGGTGCAGGCGCTGCTCGAGTAGCAGCGAAACTAGTTACGCGGAGACCGGTCCTTCGCTACGCGCGCGTTCCGCGCGCTCCGCTCAGGATGACAACGTCGCTCGCTTACGAGAAAGAAAGAAGGAAGAGGCCTAAGGGGCGCGCATCAGCGTGCGCACGCGCGGCGCGTCCTGCTTGGTCAGCACGTCGAGCCGGTGCAGCGCGGTGTAGGCCTGGACCGTCTGGCCGGCCATCAACGAGAGCGGCGACCCCGTCGCCGCGTCCTTCTGGAGCAGGAACGTGCCCTCCTGGCCGGCCGCGAATCTCGGCGTGGCAACGAAGGCGACGTCGCGCGAGCCCGGGAAGCGGACGACGACGCGCTCTCCCGCGGTCGCGCCCTTGAGCCCCTCATCCACGTGAATGATCGCTTCCTGCCAGTTGGGGTCGTGCTCGGTGAAGCGCTTGGGCCGCGGCGGCGTGGCGGGGCGGCCGTATTGCATGGGCCGGAGCTGCTCCACGCGACCCACGACCACCATCGCCGCCGCTTGAATGCGTGCCTTGAGATCAGCGTCGTTCACCTGTTGCCGAGCCCTCGCGACGAGGCCGCCCGTCACGGCGGCGAGCTGGGGACCGATTGCCTCGTGTCCCACCTCGCGCACGGTGATCCAGCGGCCGTAGATCCAACCCGTCGTGAAGAAAGTCGCCTGCATTCCGGGATTCAGGGAGCCCGAGCGCGCCGCGAGCACCGCAACGGAGTCGCCCTTCATTAGAGAGACGGCGTCGGGCTTCTCGAACACCTGATCCACGCGAACGACCCCCGCCCCCGCCCCCGCCGCCGCCCGAGTCACCGTTCCCGCGAAGATGATGTCCGACTGCCGCACCCACGCCACTCGGCCTTGAGCGGACGCCGGCGCGGCGGCCAACCAGACAAGCGCGATGGAGACGATCACGAATCGAGTACGCATGTGACGCTCACGGCATGACGGGGACACTAAAGAAGAAGGGATCGATCGACACGTCCACGGGCGATCCCGAGGCATCGAGCAGCTGGTGCGTCGCCTGGTTGACGCGGCGCTGAAACACGACCCCTGACGGGAAGTTAGCGGGATCGGGCGTGTTGGCGGCCGAAAAGATGCCGAGGAATTCGTTCCCGCGAATGAGCAGCATGTTGTAGTCGCCCAGGTAGGGGAGAAACTGGAAGGCCGGCGCGTTCGCGGGCGCGGTGGCAAGCACGAGGTCCTTGTGTGTCGCAAAGGCGTCGCGCGACTGCTCGAAGCGGTTCACCCAACGGCTCGCGTTGCCCGTGCCGGTGAGCTGTTGATACAACAGCCCGACGGTGCCGTCGGCGGCGACGGCCAGGCTTGGGTTCGTGGTGTTGGGGAGCGTGCGCAGGTCGTTGCTCCAAGTCGCGCCGCGGTCGAGCGAACGGCGCACGTGCACGGTCTGGATGTCGCCGGATCCGACGCGATCCGCCCAGGCGATGTAGACGGTGTCGCTGTGCGTTGCGTCGACGGCGAGTGACAGGGTCGAGCCGATGCGTTCCTGCCCCATGGTTGGCTCGTTCGAGAAGACGATCGTGCGCTTGGTGGCGACGAGGCGGCCGGGCTGGTTGTCCGACGGGTCGCGCAGGTCCCGGAACGGCGTCGTGCCGGTGGCGCCGTTGTCGTCGCGGGCGACGACGATGTCGCTCGTGATCGTATCGCCGGCATTGCTGCGCCAGCCGAAGTAGGCGACGTACACCGTGTTGTTCTGCGCGACCGCGGGACGGATCGAGGGGCCGTTCTGGCCCAGCGTGTTGCGTGATTCGATCCGGCGCGAGGTGAACGTCGTGCCGCCGTTCAGCGAGACGTCCACGGTGGCGGTGCGGCCGCCCGGGGGGGGCGCGTCGAAGTCGTTGATGCCGACGTAGAGTCGGTCGGTGTTCGCGGCGCGGATGGCGCGGACGAAGGGCTGGTCGACGTTGGGCCGCGTCGCGTCCTGTGTCATCGTCGTGGCCGAGAGGACGTCGTTCGTCTCGAGGTCTTTGAGCGCGATGCTGGGAGTGCTGAGGATCGTGGCGTACAGCGTGGGCGATTCGCCCCCGGCGTGGGTGATGTCGGCGGTCTGCACGTTGCTCGGCAGCGTGTTGCGGAGCGACCAGGTGTTGCCCGCGTCGTCGGAGACGTAGAGCGGCGCCGTCGTGCTCGCCGGCCCGCCGGGGTTTGGCGTGAACGCGGAGGCCGCGAGGATGTTGGGATTGGACGCGAAAGTGGTGAGAAACGGCTCTGCGTCCTGCGACGTCTCGCCGCTCAGCGACGCCGGGATCATGTCCACGACGCGCACGCCCGCGGGTGGCGGCGGTGCCGGCGGGGATGACTCTCCATCCGGTGGGTTTTGGGGTCGCCGGCAGGCTGCGATGACGAAGGCGACCGCGGCGAGGAAAGTGGTGACGCGCATGGCTCTGTTGCGTCTTCGCCTATGGGTTGACAGTTACCGATCCCGTCATAAGCGTCGGATGAATCGTGCAGTGAAAATTGAACGTCCCCGCCGTGTCGAACGTGCGGCCCACCGACCCCGACGTCCGGTTACCAATGTCGGCCGGGACACCGGCTGCCGCCGTGAACGTCACGTTGTGAGTATTCACCCCCGTCCACGACCACGTCACAGTCGTATGCAGAGGTACCGTCACGGTTGACGGAGAGAAGCTGTTGTCCGCGATGGTGATCGACGCGGTGAGCTGTGTGGTGGTCGTGAACGTCACCTGCGGCGTTCCGGGCAGCCCCGACGCCGTGGCCGTCGCCGTCTGCGCGCCGGTCCCGGCCCCGAGCGTGCGCTGTGCAGTCGCGGTGCCGGCCGCGCCGGTCGTGTTCTGCGCCGGCGTGATCGATCCGCCACCGGTCGCGACTGCCCAGTCGATCGTCACACCCTGCTTCGGATTATTGTTCGCGTCCCGCGCGGTGACGGTATAGTTCACCTGCGCCGAGGGCGCCGCGGTGCCCGCGTCACCGGTCGTCTTGACGATGTTCGTGGCGGTGCCCGCCGTCGCCTGGAACGTGATGGTCACGGGAGAACCGACCAGCCCGGCGACTGTCGCGGTGGCCGTCTGCGCGCCGGCCGCCGTGCCGTACGTGTAGCGCACCTTCGAATGACCCGTTGCACTCGTCGCCACACTGCTTCCGGACACGGTTCCGCCCGGGGCCGCCCACGCCACGGCGATGCCCTGCACGGGGGTGGCGTTCTGATCGGTCACGAGGACATCGAGCGACTCGGCCTTGGTGGCGAGCACGCTATCGGTGAGCGCACCCGTGGTCGCATTGGCGATGTTGACGGCGCCTTGAATTTGGGAAACGGCGTTGAAATTGACGGGAGCGAGAGCGGAGACAGTCGCGCGCGCCGTCTGCGTGCCGGCGTTCGGACCGAGCGTGCGACGCGTCTTGGCAATGCCGGCCGCGTCGCTGGTGCGGGTGGTGGGCGATACGCTGCCGCCGCCCGCCGTGACCGACCAGGTCACAAGGGCACCCGGCAGCGCCGCGCCGGCATTGTCCTTCACGATTACCGCCAACGATTCGGGCAACGCGGCGCCCGCCGCCGCGACTTGATTGTCGCCGGCGTTCAGCGCGATCGAACTTGCCTGCGGACCTCCGCCACCACCATTACCACCACATGCACACAGCGCGACAACGGCAAGCGTTGCCAGACCAGGGAAACGCATCGCGAACCTCCGGAGGCTAGGGTGAGCGGGGATGACATACGATTAAACTACTCCGACGAGACAGTAGGGGCGCAGCATGCTGCGCCCCTACGAGAGGGCACGTTGCCCGTTTAGAACGTGACGACATTCGCGCGCAGCCCGCTACTTCCCGGATTCACGCCGGCGCCGCCAGTCCCTGAGTTGCCGAGCACGAACAGATTGCCGCTTTGGGTGAGCGTGCTACCCACGACCAGGATGCAGATCGAGGGCCCGCCACCGCCGCCGCCGCCGGGACCGCCCTCGCCGCCGAAGCCACCGTTGCCGCCGCCGCCGCCGGCGCCGATCTCGGCGACGTCATGAGATCCGCCGGGCCCGCCGTTGCCAAGCGAGCCACCGGCGCCGCCCGCTCCGGCGAACCCGCCCCCGCCGCCGTTGCCGCTCTGAATCGTGTCGTTGGTGATCGTCACGGTTGAGGTGACGGCCAGAATGGCGAACGAGCCGCCGCCACCACCGCCACCACCGCCGCCGAAGCCGGCGCAGCCGCCGGTCGCGCCGCCACCGGCGCCATTGCCGCCGCCAGGAATCACGTCAGCACCACCCTGGCCACCACCGCCGCCGCCGCCACCGCCGTTGCCACCGTTCTGTCCGCTCGTCCCGCCCGATCCAAACGCGACGCTGTAGGCCAGACCGCTCAGGCTGCCAAACGATCCGCCGCCGGCGCCCGGTGCGCCCGGCGCTCCATCGAGGCCGTTGTCTCCGTTGCTTCCAAGTTGACCGACCAAGCCGCCCGCGCCGCCGGCGCCGCCGGCCCCCGCGACAGGCCCCGAGCCCGGCTGGCCCAGGTCACCGGGATTGGCGCCTGTCGCGCCACCCGCGCCGCCCGCGCCCCCCGTGAGCGTCACGCCGTTACACAGGCGCGACCCGCCTGCGCCACCAGGACCGGCCGGGCCGTCGCCCTGTCCATCGAGCCCGGGGAATCCATTCACGCCATTTTCTCCAGCGATGCCTTCGCTGCCGTCCTGAGCATTTGCGCCGTTGCCCACGACGATGAGGTTGTTGTTGATCGTCACGTTGCTCGAGAGCAGCGCAATGCCGTATGCGCTTTCCTCGATCACGGCGGCGCTGCCCGCGATGATGGTGAAGCCGTCGATCGTCACGCCGGAGACACTCTCGCCACGTATGGCGATCGCCGTGTCGCTCGGCGCGGGACCGATCGTGGTGTTATGCACGGCGGCGGAGCGTACCCAGGTGCTCGGATCGTAGCCGCCGTAAAGGCCGATGCCATTCTTGAGATCGATCTTCTCGGGGTAGCTCCCCTGCGCGACGTTCACGCGCGATACGCCGAGCGAGTCCGCGCGCAACAGCCCCGCGGTGATCGTCAGCTTCGGCGCGGCCATGGTGCCGGGGTTGACGTCGTTGCCGGACTTACTCACGAAGATCGCGCCGGCGGCGATCGACACGGCGATGCAGCTCGGCGCGCTCACGTTGCCCGCGGCATCCCGGCCGGTCACACAGAAGAGATGCGAGCCCGCGTTCGCGAAGGCCGGGACATGCGCGCGCACCGCCTCATTTTGCTGGTCGAACGCGCCATCCTGCGCGGACATCGCCACCGGCGGACCACTGTCGACCGCGTACGATGCCGCCGCGATGTTCGAGCCGCCGGTAAAGGTGTCGCTCACCACCGCCGTCAAGTCGAACGGGGCGCCTACCGCCGGATTGGCGGGCGACGCGGCGACATTGGAGACGACGGGCGGTTGGACGTCGGTGAGTGTCGCGGTGAAGATCGCGAATGTGAGCTTCGCGCCGGTCACATTATCGACGGCGCGCGCTTCGACCCTCTGTGGTCCCGAGGACCCGAGGGTCCAGCGCTCCTGCACGATGCCGTCTCTACCCGATAACGCGCCACCGGCGAACACGCTGCCGCCACCCGAGACCACGACGAAGTTGACGATCTGGTCGCCCACGGTGTGGCCGCGCGAGTCTTCTACGCGAGCGACGAGTGGATTCGGCAACTCGGTGCCGGGTGGTGCGGTCTGGTTGTCACCGGAGACGACCGACAGGGACAGCTCTCCCGCTTGATCGCGGATGTCGGACGGGGAGAGACAGGACGCCACCAGCAGGAGCCCGGAGATCCGGGCGAACGTCGAGGAACGCATAATTCCTCCAAGCAAAGGCGAAGCGTTGAAGCTATTAACCCGACAGGAGGGACTGCAAGCTGAAAGAATTAACCCCTACGTGAGGCGATACGTGGTCTTCACCAGCTCGTACGTCAGCGCTCGCGCCATCCTCCGCGCGTCGCCTTCGTCGATCACGTGGCGCGCCACTAAGCCGCCGAGGTAATTGGCATCCATGCGGCGCGCCAGATCGTGCCGCGCCGGGATCGAGCAGAACGCACGCGTGTCGTCGTTGAATCCGGCCGTCTTGTAGATCGACGCCGTCTCGGTCGTGCGCTCGCGGAAGCGCCGCATGCCTTCCATCGAATCGTGAAACCACCACGGAGGGCCGAGGTGCACGGCGGGGTAGTGGCCCGCGAGCGGCGCGAGCTCGCGGCTGTAGGTCGACTCGTCGAGCGTGAACAACACGAGCGCGAAGCGCGGATCGTTGCCGTAGGCGTTCAGTAGCGGGCGCAGGTTGCGCGTGAACTCCGTCGCCACCGGGATGTCGCCGCCCATGTTGGGACCAAAGCGCTCGAAGACAGCCTCATTGTGGTCGCGCAGTGCGCCGGCATGGATCTGCATCACCAGACCGTCGGCCAGTGACAGACGAGCCATTTCCATCAGTAAGTGCGCGGTGAAACGGCGCTCGTCGTCCGGCGTCGCCTTGCCCTGACGCGCTTGCTGGAACAGCCGCTCGGCCTCAGCCTGGGGTAGCAACGAGGTGTAGGGTTCGAGCACGGCGTGATCGGTGGCCGTCGCGCCCAGCTGCTTGAAATACGCACGACAGTCCGCGAGCGCGCGCACTAGGCCCGAGTAATCGCCCACGGGGCCGAGCGCGGCGAGCGCCGCCGGCCACTCGGGCGACGCGATCTTGAACAGCGCGTCGGGCCGGAACGTCGGGATGACGCGACCCTTCCAGCCAGATTTGCGGATCGCCTCATGGTGCTCCAGGCTGTCGGTCGCCGCGTCGGTCGTCGCCAGCACCTCGATGTTGAAGCGCTCGAACAGCGCGCGGGGCCGGAACTCGGGGCTCGCAAGCTTTTCGACGATCTCATCGTAAACACGCTCAGCCGTATCGCCCGATAGCCGATAGCCGATAGCGAATAGCTCATTCAGTTCGTAGTCCAGCCACGCTCCCGTCGGCGTGCCGCGAAACAGGTAGTAGTGCTCGGCGAACAGCTGCCACACGCGGCGGGGCTCACCTTTCAGCAAGGCTTCGAGCGGCACTCCATTGGCGTACAACAGGCGCAGAATGTAGTGATCGGGCTGAACGATCAGCGACGCCGGCTCAGGGAACGGCGAATTCTCGGCGAGAATACGCGGGTCGACGTGACCGTGGGGTGAGACGATCGGGAGGGCCCGCGTCTCCTCGTACAGCGCGCGCGCGACGCGCCGTATCGAGGGGTCGGGGTCGAAGTAGCGGTCGGGGTTCAGACTGTTGGTGTCCAGCCCGGCGCGTACTCCCGCTGCCAATAAGCCATCGCCGCATCGTCGCCCTGGATATGGCCGGTCGCGGGATCGACCTTGAGCGCGCGACCCGTCCACTGCGCGATGTTGCCCAGATGGCACAGCAGGACGCTCTTCGCACCTTCCTCGATCGGCTGGCGGAGCTGGGCACCGGTGCGAACGCCGTCGACGAAATTCGCGATGTGCAAGTTGGTCATGTCGTCGTCGGCGCTGATGTTGAGACCGTCACCCGCCTGCGTCGCGAGAGATTGCTTGACGACCTGATTCTTGAGGTCATAGACGACATACCCGTCGCGGTCCATCACGACGCTCCCCGTCGTGCCGAGGATTGCGGTACCGCGCGAGCGGCCGTAGGTGGCAAGGCCGTTGCAGCTCTGCCCCTCCCAGATGATGGTCTTTCCGCCGGGGAACTCGAACACGGCCTCCTGGGTGTCGGGGAACTCCCAGTCATCGTCGAAGTGATAGCGCCCACCGGTCGACGTCACGCGGCTGCACCGGTCCACGCCCAACGCCCAGCGGCAAACGTCGATCTCGTGCGTCCCGTTGTTGCAGATCTCGCCCGTGCCCCAGCGGCGGAACCAATGCCAGTTGTAGTGGATCACATTGTCGTGGTAGGGAGTGTGCGGTGCCGGGCCCTGCCACAAGTCGTAGTCGAGGTTCGCGGGGACCGGGGCGGGCTTGCCCCGTCCGATGGTGCCCCTCGTGTTGGCGTACCAGGCGCGCGCCTGGTAGGGCTTCCCGATGAGCCCCTCGCGAACGGCCTGCAGGACCTCGATGGCGCGCGGTGCCGAGCGCTGCTGGGTGCCCATCTGTACGACGCGGGCGTGCTTGCGTTGCGCCTCAACCAGCAGCTCACCCTCGCGCGCGTTGTGGCCACACGGCTTCTCCAGGTAGACATGCTTGCCGGCCGACATTGCGAGGATGGCGGCGGGCGCGTGCCAGTGATCGGGCGCCGCGATCACGAGTGCGTCGATGGACTTGTCG
>WNFK01233362.1_pt1 | contig 15527 bp, 20 predicted proteins | sample 5400281 | NCBI WGS metagenome assembly WNFK01 (sample SAMN13153350, study PRJNA577476) | soil metagenome | isolation source: 20 cm soil on Douglas fir-dominated hillslope | place: USA:California | collected 2013-09-17 | reverse complement strand
TGCCCGCCATGATCGCGCAGGGGCGGGGGACCATCATCAATATCGGCTCCATCGTCACGAGCCGGACTCTTCCCGGCAGCGCGGCGTACACCGCGACCAAGTACGGGCTCCAGGGCTTCTCGCGGGTGCTCGCCGAGGAGATGCGTCCGTACGGCGTGAGGGTGGGCGTCCTGTCCGCGGGGGCAACCGACACCCCGCTCTGGGACGCCGTGCCGGGCCCGCCCGACCGGACCCGGATGCTCAAAGTCGAGCAGATCGCTGAGGCGGCCCTCCTCATGGCTTCTCTTCCCGCGGGCGCCGCTCTGGAAGAGGTCACCCTCCTGCCCCAGGGGGGCGTCCTGTGACGGCCGCGCTTGTTGAAGGTGCCCGGCCCGCTATTTTTGCTATACTGAGCACGTAGTCGTGAACGAATCGACACAGAACCCAAGGAGGAATTCATGATCTCCCTGACCGAAACCGCTGCGAAGAAGATCTCGGACCTGCGCCTCGAAGAGGGCAAGCCGGAGTGGGGCCTCAGGATCCGCGTAGTGGGCGGCGGCTGCTCGGGCATGTCCTACGAGCTCGGCTGGGACGATGCGGCCGGCGACGACGACAACATCACGGAAGTGCACGGCGTGAAGGTCTTCGTGGACAGCAAGAGCGCGCCGTATCTCCAGGGAAGCGAGATCGACTACGTGGACAACAACATGCTGGGGGCCGGCTTCGCCATCAACAACCCCAACGTGAAGTCGTCCTGTGGGTGCGGCTCCTCCCACCAGTTCTAGACAGACGCCCATGAAGGTCGCCGTCCGCTTCTTCGCCCGTTACCGCGAAGCAGCGGGGCGCGACCACGTCGAGCTGGAGCTCCCCGAGGGCGGTACGGTCGAGTCGGTCTGGGAGGCGGTGGTGAGCCGTTTCCCGGTCCTTCAGCCGTACCGCCCTTTCACGTTGTTTGCCCTCGGCACCGACTACGTCTCGGCCAATCACCCCCTTCGCGCCGGAGACGAGGTGTGCCTGTTTCCCCCGGTAAGCGGCGGCTCTCGCCCCGACCTCGTCGAGATCACGCATGAGCCCCTATCCGAGGAGCGTCTCATGGCCGCCGTGGGAGCGCCGGGGGCCGGCGGCCTCGTGCTCTTCTCGGGGGTCGTCCGCGAGGAGACCGGGGGCCGGCGGGTCAAGTATCTGGAGTACGAGGCCCACGAGCCCATGGCCGCGGCCAAGATGCGCGATATCGCGGCGGCGGTGCGGCAGCGCTGGCCGGGGGTGCGGGGAGTGGCCCTCATGCACCGGATCGGCCGGCTCGAGATCGGTGAGTCGAGCGTGATGATCGCCGTGTCGTCGCCTCACCGGGCCGAGGCGTTCGACGCCTGCCGCTTCGCGATCGACACCCTCAAGGAGACGGTACCGGTGTGGAAGAAGGAGTTCTTCGAAGACGGTGAAGTGTGGGTCGGATTGCAAGGCGACGGCGATCACCGTCACTGACCTCCGCGCGATCGCCGTCGCCGCCCTTCGCCGCTCCGGGATGCTCCAGGGCGGCGAAACTGTCTTGACCGCCGTCTCCGGCGGGGCGGACTCCGTCGCCCTCCTCGATGTGCTCCACTCGCTCCGCTCGGAGTGGTCCCTGTCCCTCCACGCCATCCACGTGCATCACGGGCTGCGTCCCGAGGCTGATGCCGACGCCGACTTCGTCCGCGCCCTGTGCGAGCGCATGGGGATACCTCTGAGCACGGAGCGCGTGTCGGTCAAGCAAGAGCCACCCTGGGACGGGCTCGAAGCCGAGGCGCGTCGCGCGCGCTATGGCGCCTTCCGCGAGGTGGCCCGCCGCATCGGCGCCCAGCTCATCGCCACCGGTCATACCGCCGACGACCAGGCCGAGACGGTTCTCATGCGGCTCCTGGAAGGGGCCGGGCCCCGTGGCCTCGCCGGCATCGCCCCCGCGCGCGGGATGCTCATCCGGCCTCTCCTCGGCGCCCGTCGCGCGGATGTCGAGGCGCACCTGCGCGGGCGCGGGCTGGACTGGGTGGAGGACGCGAGCAATCGCGACCCGCGCTTCCTGCGCAATCGCATCCGGCACGAGGTGCTGCCTTTTCTCGCCCAGGCCGTCGACCCGTCCATCGTCGATCACCTTGCGCGCTCGGCCGCCCTCGTTCGGGGAATGGTGGACGATCTCGAGCGCGCCGCCGCGCGCGAGCTCCGGCAGGTCGGCCGGCGGGGAGCCGCGGGCTGGGTGCTGAGCGTCTCCGATCTGGCCGTCTACCCACTGGAGCTGGCGGTGGAGATGGTTCGGCAGGCGGGCCGGGATCTGGGGCATTCGGGCGCCCTCCGCGGCCACGCCCAGAAGACGCTACGCCGCCTCCTCGCTCCAGGGGCGGCGCGGGGAAGCCTCAGAGCGGGTGGCGTAACCGTGGAGCGAAGCGGTCCCTCGCTGCGCGTGGGACCAAGCCGCCTTCCTCCGCTGGGGCCACGCGATTTTCCGGTTCCCGGCGAGCTCGCGCTGCCCGAGGTCGGGATGATGCTCGAGGCCCGCTCCTTCCCGCGCGCCGAGGACTACGTGGCGCCTCGGGAGGCGGGACGGGCCGCCTTCGATGCGGATCTGCTGCCGTCGCGCCTCCATGTCCGGCCGAGACGACGGGGAGATCGCTTCGCGCCCTTCGGCGGGCCGGCCGATCGGCGGCTCAAGTCTTTCTTCATCGACGCGGGCGTGCCGCGCTGGGAGCGAGAGCGCGTGCCGCTGCTCGAAGCGGCGGGCGACATCATCTGGGTGGCGGGGCTCCGGCGAGGTCGGGCCGCGCCCGTCGGCCCCGGAACGAAGCGTATCCTCGAGGTGACACTCAAACCGGAGGCGACAGTCAGATCTCCGCTGGCGGGGCCCTCGCGGGAGGGGTAAGATGGCGCGCCAGGAGGCGCCAAGGTGATGACGAGGAAATCGCGGCTGACGGTGGGGACGCTGATGGTCGGGACAATGATCCTCGTGCTGTCCCTCGGCTCGCTGCCCGCGGCGGCGCAGACGACGGCGCCGGCCGCCCCGGACAGTCGGGCCCTCCTCCACGCGCTCGAGGACGCCTTCGCCTCGGTCGCGGACCGCGTCATGCCCGCCGTGGTCAATGTCAGCGTCAAGCCCAAGAAAGGCGCGACGGGGGAAAGCGGGCAGACGCCGGAGAGCGAGCAGCGGTTCCGCGAGTTCTTCGGTCCCGAGCTCTACGAGCGTTTCTTCAGGCGCCGCGCCCCCCGCGAGGAGACCAAGGCCGCGGGGTCGGGGGTGATCGTCGACGCCCGCGGCTACATCCTGACCAATGCCCACGTGGTGGAGAATGCCGCCGACATCGAGGTGCGCCTGTCCGACGACCGGAAGTTTGCCGCCAAGCTGGTGGGGCGTGACCCCAAGACCGATCTCGCCATCGTCCGGATCGAGCCGGGCGCGAGCAAGCTCCCCGTGGCGGAGCTCGGCGACTCCGACAAGCTGCGCATCGGGCAATGGGCCATCGCCATCGGCAATCCCTTCGGGCTCGATCGCACGGTGACCGTGGGCATCATCTCGGCCACCGGGCGCACCAAGGTCGGCGTGGCGACCTACGAGGCCTTCATCCAGACCGACGCGTCGATCAATCCCGGGAACTCCGGCGGGCCTCTGCTCAATATCGACGGGCGGGTCATCGGCATCAATACCGCCATCCTGTCGTCGGGGCAGGGCATCGGCTTCGCCATTCCCATCAACATGGTGCGCGAGGTGATGACCCAGCTTATCGACAAGGGCCGCGTGGTTCGCGGCTGGCTCGGCATCTCCATTCAGGATCTGACCGACGACCTCGCCGCGGGGTTCGGAGCCTCCGGCAAGGGCGGCGTGCTGGTGGCCGACGTGATGAAAGACAGTCCGGCCGAGGCGTCCGGCTTGAAGGCTGGTGACATCATCGTCGATCTCTCGGGTACCCCGGTCAAAGACGTCACGGAGTTGCAGAAGCGCGTGGCCGCGGTGCCTCCCGGCCAATCGGTGGCCATGACCGTGCTGCGCGACCGCAAGCCGACCAAGCTCACGGTGAAGGTGGGCGAGCAGCCCGGCGAGGAGACGATCGTGGCCGCGGCCCCCAAGGGCACGGGCCTCGGCGTGACCGTCGTGGCCGAGGCGGCCGGCATCAAAGAAGGTGACCTCATCCTCGAGGTCAACCGGCGCCGCACCGCCACCGTCGACGACTTCAAGAAGGCGGTGGCCGCTCTCAAGCCGGGTGACGCCGTGCCCGTCCAGGTGGAGCGGAGTGGCACCGGCCGTCAGTACGTGGTTCTCAAGGTTCCCAGCAAGCCCTAGCCCGTGGACGCCGCTCGCGATCCGTCCCGGCCGCGCCCCGTCGCGCTCGTCATCGACGACGAGCTCGGCGTGCGGGAGTCCTTCCGCCTCATCCTCGACGGCGAGTTCGAGGTGCTGGAGGCGGAGCAAGGCATCGACGGCCTCGAGGTGCTGCGCGGGCGCCGGGTGGACGTGGTGCTCCTCGACGTGCGCATGCCGGGGGCCCCCGGACCGACCTTCCTCCCGCAGATCCTCGCCCTCGATGAGGGCATCTCCGTGATCATCGTCACCGCGGTCAAGGACGTGCGGACGGCCGTGGAGGCGATCAAGGGCGGCGCCTACGACTACGTGACCAAGCCCTTCGACGTGGACGAGATCCTCGCCCTCGTCAGGCAGGCCGCGGAGCGCCGGGTCCTCGAGCGGGAAGTGCATTGCCTCCGCGCCGAGCTCGATCGGACCCACGGCTTCGATTCGCTGATCGGGCGTCACCCGTCCATGGTGAGGCTCTACGAGCTGATTGCCCAGGTGGCGCAGACCCCCGCTACCGTCCTCGTCGCGGCGGAGAGCGGCACGGGCAAGGAGCTGGTGGCGCGGGCCATCCACCGGCAGGGGCCGCGGCGCACCCAGCCCTTCGTGGCCGTCAACCTCGCCGCCATCCCGGATACCCTCCTTGAATCCGAGCTGTTCGGACACGAGAAGGGCGCCTTCACGGGAGCCCACGCGCGCAAGGTGGGCAAGTTCGAGCTGGCCCACGGCGGCACCCTCTTCCTGGACGAGGTGGGCACGCTGCGCATCGATCTCCAGGCCAAGCTGCTGCGCGCGCTCCAGGAGCGCGAGATCGAGCGGCTGGGCGGCTCGCATCCCATTCCCGTCGACCTGCGTGTGCTTGCGGCCACCAACGTGGATCTGCGCGCGGCCGTGCGTGCCCGCACCTTCCGCGAGGACCTGTACTACCGCCTCAACGTGGTTCCCATCACCATCCCGCCCCTGCGCTCGCGCAAGTCCGACATTCCCATCCTCGTCGAGCACTTTCTCAGGAAGTACTCGCAGGAGTTCAAGAAAGACGTCCGGGGCATCTCGCGGGGGGCCTTGCCCGCGCTGCAGGCCTATGACTGGCCGGGCAACGTGCGCGAGCTCGAGAACATCGTCGAGCGCAGCGTCGCCCTCTCCACGGGTCCCGTGGTTCGTCTCGACGATCTTCCCGTGGACCTCGCCATCCACGAGGTCAATCAGCGCACAGGAGGCGACGGCGGGCCGGTGCCCCTTCCGCTCCAGGACGCGCGTGATCGCTTCGAGCAGGCCTATGTGCTGCGGGCGCTCGAGCGTGAGAACTGGAACCGGACCCGCGCCGCCCGCCTCCTCGGCATGCACCGCAATACCTTGCTCGCCCGTCTCGCGGCCTGGGGAGTCCGTCGCGAAGACGTGGCCGGAGCGCAGCCGCCCGCCCTGGGCGGCACCGTATCCTGAGCGCCGAGCTGCGGCGTCCCGCCGCTCTGCTCGCGATCCTCCTCGCCATCACCGCGGTGGTGGGACTCGCCACCATACGGAGTCAACGGCCGAAGGCAGCGCGGCCCCTCGTCATGGCCTTCACGCCGTCGCGCGATCCCGCCGCGCTGCAGGGAGCCGCCGACGCCTTCGTGAGCTTGCTGTCGCAGCTGTCTGGGGTGCCCGTGCGGGCCCAGGTCGCCTCCGACTATGCAGGCGTGATCGAGGCGCTGCGTAGCCGCCGGGTGGATCTGGCCTTCGTCCACCCCGTCGGCTACGTGCTCGCACGACAGGAGGCAGGCTGCGACATCCTCGTGCGTGACGTCTGGCAGGACCGGATCGCCTACAAGGCGAACTTCTACGTGCGCAAGGACAAAGGGATCGAGCGCCTCGAAGACCTGCGCGGGCGCACCATCGCCTTCGTGGACCCGGCCTCGAGCTCGGGCTACATCTACCCGATGGTGCTGCTCATCAAGCGGGGGCTCGTGCAGAACCGTGATCCCAAGACCTTCTTCAAGGAGGCGCTCTTCGCGGGCACCCACGACGCGGCCCTGCGCGCGCTCCTCCAGGGCCGGGTGGACGCCGCCACCACTTTCGATCGGGCGCCCCAGATCCATCTCAAGGATCCCGCCCTCGAGGGGCAACTCGTGGCCATCGCGGAAACACCAGACATACCGGAAGCGGGCATCTGCGCTCGCCCCGGACTGCCCGCCCCACAGGTCCTCGCCCTCAAGCAGGCGCTCCTGTCCATGAAGCGCCCGGACCATGCCGCCGTGCTCAAGGACATCTACGACATCGACGGCTTCGTGGTGGGAAAGGACGCGGACTACGACCCGGTAAGAGACGCCCTGTCGTTGATGGACTACCGTCCGAAGCGGTAAGGGAAGCGGCTTACTTGCGGTTGACGCACTTGATGAGGCGCCAGCCGTTGAAGAGATTGACCTTGGTGGAGATCTCCGCGCTGAGGCCGACCTGCTCGAGGAGAGGCTCGAGGGGCAGGTTCGACTTCCAGCCGAGCCGAGTGCACACCGGCGACACGAGATCTTCCAGCCGTCCTACTACCCGGCGATGGCTACGGAAGTGGTTCAGCACGACGATATTGCCGCCCGGCTTGACCACCCGCCGCATCTCGCGCAGCACGCCCACGGGATCCGGCACCGCGCTGATGGTGTAGGTCGCCACCGCCGCATCGAACTCGCTCTCGCCGAAGTCCATCACGGTGGCGTCCATGGCCTTGAGGGTGACGCTGCTGAGGGCCAGCTCCACCACCTTGTCCTGGGCCTTCTCGAGCATCTCCTCGGACAGATCGATGCCGGTGATGCGGCAGTGGCCGGGATACAGGGGCAGGTTCAAGCCGGTGCCGATGCCGACCTCGAGGACGTGGTCACCCCGCCTGAGATCGAGGAGCCGGATCGCCTGCTCGCGGCCGGGGTGGAAGATCCAGTCGAAGACGAAGTCGTACGCCGGAGCGTAGATCTTGTACGCCCGCTTGACTTGCCGCTTCTCCAGAGCCGCGTCCACCGCAATCCTCCTGGGGGGTTTCAGACACGCCTCCTATGGGCAACTCTCGCACTTCTATCATGGGGCGCAGGAATTGCCAAGTGCTTTATGACTCCTTGATCATAAAGGAGAAACTTACGGCGGGGGCGGGAGAGTTGGACGCTCTGCCGCCGAGAGCCTGGCCTCGAGCTGGCGGATCCTGGAGCGGAGCTTCCAGCCGCGGATGAGGCTGACGCCAGAGGCGAAAATCACCCCGCCAAAGACGGACAGTAGGATGACAAGGCCCAACGGCAGACCATTCAACTGCCAAGTCACGAACTGAATGTCGACCGGGTCCTTGTTCTGGAATACGAAGATCCCGCAGGCCGCCCCCACCAGAACGAGCAGGAGATAGGCGAAGGTCATCGCTCGGTGCTCCGACCATTGGCGCCGATGGCGCGGAGGAAGCGCTGGATGATGCGGTCCTGGCATCCCGCGGGATCGCTGTCGGCGCCGCCGCGAACGAGACTGTCGGCGGGCAGCACGGCCTTGGCCATGGTGCGGTGGCCGCCCGCCGAGCCCAGGTCGCCGAAGGCCGCCCGTGCCACATCGCCCGCGCCCCTGACGTAGCCGACATTGCGGACAGAGATGTGGAGGTCGTTGCCCACCACCCCGGACACCACGGACCACTCCACTCCCTCCGCCTGAAGCCCGAAGTCGGCGAACTGCGGGATGAGGTCGGCGGTGGCCACCCGTCCGAGATGAGAGAAGAACACGCCCTTGGTTATCCGTCGCTTGGCGAGCCCCGTGGCGAGGGCGTCGAGGGCGGCCTCGCCGAGGGCGGGACGCTCGATGCGGCGGAGGGCGTTGTGATTGGCGAGGAGGTAGAGATAGGTGAAGGCTTCGAGATCCGCCTTGGTCCCTCCGCGCTCGAGCCCGAGGGTATCCGCCTTGATGCCGTAGAGGAGCGCGGTGGCCAGGCGCTGGGTGATCTTGACGTCGGCGGCGCGCAGGTAGTCGGCGAGAATCGTCGAGGTCGCCCCGTAGGAAGGCCGGATGTCGCGGATGTGCGCGCGCACCGGCTCTTCCACGGGATGGTGATCGATGACGAGGTCGACCTCCACGAAGCGCTCCTCGAGGAAAGAGGGCTGGACGTCCACCATGGCCACCCGGTCGAAGCCGTGCATCTCGCGGGGAGTGATCGGCTCCACATCGATGTCGAGGATCTCGCACATGGCGACATTCTCGGGTCGGGTGATGGTGCCGAAGGTGCAGATGGGCGCTCCCGTCCGGTTGCGGCCGAGCAAGGTCCGGAGGGCGAGGGCGGACGCGATGGCGTCGGGATCGGGGTCGTCCTGCATCAGGATGAGGACACGCGGAGCGCCTTCGAAGTGGGCACGGATCTTCTCGACCCGCGCGCGCTCGTGGGCGCGCTCGAGCTCGGGCTGGAGCACGCGTTCCGCGAAGGCGGACAGGGGCACGGTGACGGCGCCCGGCACGTGGAGGCGCTCGTCGCCCACCACGAGCACGGCGGCGTCGGGCAGGCCGGCGCGCACCGCGGCGGCCACCCGTCCGGCGCGGCCGGCCGGCGCCGCCACCACCAGAGGACCGCGGCCGCGGCCGAGGGCGCGGCGATAGGCGGCCGAGTCTTCGGGATCACCGGTGACGGCCCGCGCCTTGCGCCGGGTCAGCCGGGCGCGCAGGGAGGGACGCGACACGAGATAGAGAGGCGGCTCTCCGCTCAGCGCGATGTGGCCTTCCAGATGGAGGACGAGATCTTCGGGCAGGACGAGAACGGGTCGCATGGACGAAGGTGGAAGCCGGTCCGCCTAGTCTCGAGTTCCGCCGCGATAGGCCCGACTGCTCGCCCGCATCCCGGCGCGTACCGCGCGCGTCAGCCGGCCCGCTTGCGATTCCACGCTGTCTTTCGAGGCGGCCAGCGTGCGGCTGATGGAGTCGAGGGAGTTCTTGAGAGTGTTCTGGGCCAGGTTGATCTGGGCCGCGGCCCGGCGCTCGAGGCTCTCGAGCCTGGCCCGGGTGGCGCCGACGCTGCCGGAGGCTTCGGTGCGGAGCGTCTTGAGCTGGTTCTCGAGGTGGGCGAGTCGCTTTTCGAGCTGCTTGAGTCGGGTTTGTGGGGCGCTCCGCGCGGGGCGGCGTTTTGGTCGTTCGGCCATGTGTCCTCCCGGGTTACGGCTTGAACCACCGCACCCTCTCACCTGTACCTCAAGGCTTGCCCGGGAGCAAGCTTCTTGGGCGGCCGGACTCTCAGCCGACGAAGGTAACCCAGAGCTGGAGCCCGAAGGCGGCGGCGGTGAGAGCGAGGACGGTTCCGGCCAGGACACGGTCGGTGCCCTGCTCCGGCCTCTCGTGGATCGGCGCGAAGACGAAGGCGGCCAGAAGACCGCCGATGAGGCCGCCCGCGTGCCCCCAGTTGTTCACGCTTGTTCCCGAGAGGAAGCCGAGGACGAAGAGGACGATCGCCCACGTGCCGTACTGGCGGAGCACGGCGGAGCCGAAGAAGCCGCCGCGCCGCCGCCCGTACCACACCATGGCGGAGAGCAGGCCGAAGACGGCGCCGGACGCGCCCACGGTGAAGGGTGTGCCCACGAAGTCCGAGAGAAGAAAGCAGGCGACGCCGCTCACCGTGAAGATGATCACCGTGCGCGCCCGCCCGTAGACCTGCTCGACTTCCGGCACGAGCTGGCGCACCCACAGGAGGTTGAACAGGATGTGGAGGAGGCTGCCGTGGAGGTAGATGGCGGTGAGCACCGTCCACCAGTGACCCTGCTGCCAGGGGATGGCCCCCGCCATGCCCAGCGCGTAGAGCGCGCGGCCGCTCGGAGCGAGGAGATCGAAGACACCGCGGGGAGCGATGGCCGCCCGCGGGTCGAGGGCGAGGGAGGCGAGGTAGGCGATGGCCGACACCACCGTCACCAGCCCCGCAAAGTCGAGCCCGCCGATCACACGCCCGATGCCCGGGCCGAATCCCCACAGCCCCGGGTTTCGCCGGCCGCAGTAGAAGCACACGGAGGCGTCCACGCGGTTGAGCTTGCCGCACGCGTAGCAGAGGCTCGAGCCGGAGCGCTGGCGGAACACGGCGCGCCCTAGGCGCCGTACTTCTGGAAGCGCAGGGCGTTGGCCATCAGGACGGGCATGAGGTCCTGGGCCGGCACGAGGCCGAGCGCGCCCGACGCGCAGTCCCGCTCCGTGAAACGGCTCACGTGATCGGCGCCACAGTAGCCGCTCGCCACGAGGGCGGGGACGGGCTGCCAGCCGTGGGCGGCGAGAATCGACGGGGTCGCGTGGTCGCCCGAGACGGCGAGCACGTCCGGCTTGAGAGTCAGAATGGCGGGCAGCTGCGCGTCGAAGCGCTCGAGGGCGGCGACCTTGGCGTCGAAGTCACCGTCCTCGCCGGCCTTGTCGGTGTCCTTGTAGTGGAGGAAGAAGAAATCGTAGTCGTGCCACCGCTGGCGGAGGGTGGCGGTCTCGTCGACGAACGTCGCCCCCGTATCGAGGACGTCCATGCCCACCAGCCTGGCCAAGCCCCGGTACATCGGGTAGGCGGCGATGGCGGCCGCCCGCAGCCGGAACGTCACGGGGAAGAGCGGGATGTCCGGCTGCCGGTCGAAGCCGCGCAGGAGCACCATGTTGGCGGGGGCCGCGTCACGGAGAAGCGGCCGCGCGCGCTCGACGAACTCGTTGACGGCGGCGGCGCTGCGCGCGGCGGCGGGCTCGAGGGCGCGCACGGGAAGGGGAGGAACGCCGAGGGCCTGAGGGTCCGTCTCCGACAGCCTCCCGGAGAGACCCTCCCCCCGCAGCACGAGGACGAAGCGATGCTCCTTGATGGGCTCGATGATGAGCTCGATCCCGTCGACCTTGATCGCGCGCAGCCGGTCGCAGAGCTTGATGCAGAGCTCGGTGGCGATGCGGCCGGCGCGCCGGTCGGTGATCCGCCCGTCGGCGTCCACGGTGCAGAAGTTGCCCCGGGCCGCCACGTCACCCGGCTTGAGATGGAAGTCGATGCCGAGGGCCTCGAGCACGCCGCGGCCCACCGGATGCTCCAGCGGATCGTAGCCGAAGAGCCCGAGGTGGCCCGGTCCGCTCCCCGGGGTGATGCCGGGACCGACATGGCGGAGGAGACCGCAGGCCGAGCGAGCGGCGAGGGCGTGGAGGTTGGGCAGGCGCGCCGTCTCCAGCTCGCTCTTGCCCGTGGCGGGTCGGGGCAGCCCCCCGAGCCCGTCGAGAGAGCAGAGGACGATCTTCGTCGTATTCGACTGGGCGAGGTCATGGAGCAGAGCGAGATCCATCTAGGAGGAGATTTCCTTGTTCTCTCCGAAGTCGGCGGGCACGGGCGGTCCCCAGCTGTAGAGGGAGTCGGCAGCGGGAAAGTCCCGAGGCTCCCACGCGCACGTCTCCGGGATCTGGTCGAGGTCGTAGAAGTACTCGGCGAGACTGCCCCACGGGTCGCGCATGTAGTAGAAGAAGTTCGAGCCGATGACGTGGCGCCCGAATCCCCAGCCGGGCTGCCAGCCCCGATCCATCATGCGCGCCGCGCCCACCCCGATCTCGTCGACCCCGCCCACTTCGAAGGAAGCGTGATGGAAGCCCGGCGCGCTAGAGGTGAGCAGGGCCAGGTTGTGGTGGTCGGCGCTGCAGCGCATGAAGGCGATGATGTCTTGCGAGCGGTCCGAGAGCTTCATGCCGAGCACGCGCGTGTAGAAGTCCACCTGCCGGTTGATGTCCGGGCTGAAGAGGAGCACGTGGCCGAGGCGACGCGGGGCGACGGCGAGGGCGCGGTCCGGCGCTCCTCTAATCGCCTGGCGCGGGGCATAGCCGGGTCCGTTGAAAGCCGCCGGCGTCTCCACGGCGATGGCAGGCGGCGCTTCCTCGCGCACGTTGAGGAGATTGCCGTCGGGATCGCGGAGCCAGAGCCCGCCGCCCGGGGCATCCTTGGGAGGGTCGACCTCGGTCACGCGCGCCCGTTGCACGGCCTCGCGGGTGCGCGCGAAGTCCTCGCCGGTGGCCCCGAAGCAGAGGTGATGGAGGCGTTTGCGCGGTCCCTCGTAGAGGAGGACGCTCTCGCGTGCCTGTCGGGCCGGACGCAGGCGCACCGCCGGACCCCGGCCCGATTCGTCGGCGAGGCCGAAGTCGCGATAGTAGCGCTGGCCCACCGCCTGATCCGGCACTTCCAGCGCGTAGTGCAGCAGCGAGCGCACGGGCATGGCCGTCTCCCCGACGCGCTAGGCGTCCTTGACTGGGTTCTCGATGGTCCCGAGCCCCGTGATCTCGAGCTTGCAGACGTCACCCGGCTGGAGCGTGATCTGCGGCTTGCGCGAGAAGCCGACGCCGGCCGGGGTGCCGGTGGAGATCAGATCGCCCGGCGAGAGCGTCATGATGTTCGAGAGGTACTGGATGATGTAGCCGATGTCGAAGATGAAGTTCTTGGTGTTGCCGTCCTGCATCAGGGTGCCGTTGACCCACGCCTTCAAGCTGAGCACGTGAGGGTCCGGGATCTCGGAGCGATCGGCGATATAAGGGCCGACGGGCGCCAGCGTATCTCCCATCTTGCCGGGGCCCCACTGGCTCGTGTGGAACTGGAAGTCCCGGGCGCTGACGTCGTTGATGATCGTGTAGCCATAGACGTAGTCGAGGGCCTTATCCTTGGCCACGAAGCGGGCCGTCTTGCCGATGACCAGACCCAGCTCCACCTCCCAGTCGAGGGTCTTCTCCCCTCGTGGTCTCAAGACGGGCTCGCCGGGATCGAGGATGGAGTTGTTCCACTTGGGGAAGACCGGCGGCTCCTTGGGGACAGCCGCCCCCGTTTCAGCCGCGTGATCGCGGTAGTTGAGGCCGATGCAGATGAACTTGCCCGGGTCGTTGATGGGCGCGTGCAGCCGGACGCTGTTGGCGGCGTGGCTGACGGGCTCCCACTTGCCCGCCTTGGTCGCTTCCAGCATGGCGGCCAGCATGTCCTGGGTCGCCGATCCGCCTTCGAGAAAGCTCCGCGTGCTCTGAGGGAAGAGAGCGGCCGCGATGGGTGCCGAGCGCACCACGCCCTTGGCGGACAGCCAGGCCGCGCAGCTCGCTTCGAGGTCGACCACGCGATCCTGGCCCATGAAGCAGCCGAGGCGCGCGGGATGGCCATTCTGAGAGAACCGGACGATCTTCATATGGGCCTCCTTGGGGTCCGATGGGCGGCGGGGAAAGGGCCGCGCGCGGAATGATAGCACTCCTTTTGGCAGCCGGGGAGGTGGCTTGAAGTGGCTGGTTTTTCCTTGTTATAGTGGCGCAAATGCCTGTTAGGGTAGGAGTGTCAGGATGTGGACAGAGACGCCACGAGGGCGACCGCAGCGCCATGGAGGCACGACCATGAAGATTCCTGCTTTGATCTCTGCGGCGCTCGTGGCCGCTCTGCTGTCGATGGGCCCGTTCGCTCCTGTCATCACCTTGGCCCAGGCGCAGATGCAGCCGGTACACCCCCAGCAGGTGCAGCCGATGCCGCCCCCGCCGATGCAGCCGGTGCCGCCGCTCGGCCCGTCCGATCCTCCAGTGACCAGCCAGGTTCCCGGACAGGAGACCCGGCCCGTCAACCCTGCCGAGTCGATGATGATGCCCTCCTACGATCCCGTCACGAGCAATGAGCCGACTCCCGGTGACGCTACCGCCGCCGGCATCATGAATGTGGTCTATGTGCCCGGCAAAGCCATTATCTGCACGGCCGGCGTCCTGACGTCGACGCTGCTCCTGTTGCTGACCTTCGGCAGCGCCTACCGAGCGGCGCGAGGCGTGTTCCAGGAGGGCTGCAGCTCTCCATGGGTGCTGACCGCCGACCACGTCTCAGGCAAGATCCCGGGTCCCGGTGATCCCGGGTACGATTCCTCCGGCCGCTATTAGTTGGGCCGCGTCCGTCCCGCGTATCTCCCGCCTCCTGAGGCGAGGGCGGAACATGTCTTCTTGTTGCCCGATCCACGGTACCCTCCCCAACCGCTGACGCTGCCGCATTGCGTGCGGCGCGACCGGTCAGCCTAGCTCGGCCGAACAGCCGTGGCGGCATCTCCCCGCTGGGCGGTTCCTCTGCTCTTCGCCCTGCTCGCGTTGAGCTTCGCGGCGGGCATCTGGGGTACCTTCCGAGAGGTCTATCCGGGCAAGGGACTTTACCGCGTCACCGGCGTCTTCGAAGCCCGAGGCGGCGATACCCTGATGCTCGTGAACCACGATGCCGCGCCGGGGCTCATGGACGAGATGAGCAAGATGGCCGTCCACGCCGAGACCAAGGAAATGCTCGACACCGCGGACCTCCGGCGCGGTGATCGGGTGAGGCTCACGGTGCGGCAGCTCCCCGATCGCTATCTTGTGGTAGAGATCAAGAAGATCCAATGAGGGAGGCCATCGATGGCGGATGAGGCGTTCTCACCCGAAGCGCATCGTTTCGCCGAGGCCCGGTACTTCGACGACTTCCGCCTTGGGGAGCGCTTCTACATTCCCTCGCGCACCATAACCGACGCGCTCTTCGCCGCCTTCCAGCTCGCCTCGGGCGACAATCATCCCATTCACTACGATCGGCCCTACTGCCGAGCGCACGGGCACCGCGATCTTCTTGCCCACGGCCTCCTCGTGGCTGCGCAGGGCGCAGCCGGCGCCGGCATCTTCCCGCACGTGGTGGGCGACGCGCTCATCGCCTTTCTCGACCAGTCGTCGCGCTTCCTCAAGCCCGTCTACGCGGGCGACACGCTCTACCCCATGCTCACCATCACCGCGCTCGAGCCCGGGCGCACGACGGGCGTCCTCGCGATGCGCGTCACCATCCACAACCAGGACAAGGAGCTGGTCATGGAAGGGGAGCACCGCTATCTCCTGCGCAGGAAACCCTGAAGGAGGACTCGATGGCCTATCGGATCAACCACATCCACCTGAAGGCGACGGACCCGCGGCGCACCGCTGATTGGTACGTGGGGGCCTTCGGCTTCAAGATCGTGAACGACGAGACACGCGTCTTCGGCGACCGCTTCGTGCGCTGCCAGAGCGAGGACGGGGGCATGGCGGTGAACATCTCGGGCCCGCGCACCAACGAGACGCTCCAGCCCGGCAGCGCCTCCGCCCACTTCGGGCTCGAACACTTCGGCTTCGACTCCGTCGACATCGACGCGGACATCCGGCGGCTCGAAGGGCTGGGCGCCAAGCTTCTCGAGGGGCCGATCGTGATGCCCAACGGCGGGCGCATCGCCTTCATGCGCGCGCCTGACGACACGCGCGTCGAGCTGATTCAGCCCGGCAAAGTCTCCGGCGGTTGCTGCTGACGTTTTTG
>WNFK01234140.1_pt1 | contig 15541 bp, 10 predicted proteins | sample 5400281 | NCBI WGS metagenome assembly WNFK01 (sample SAMN13153350, study PRJNA577476) | soil metagenome | isolation source: 20 cm soil on Douglas fir-dominated hillslope | place: USA:California | collected 2013-09-17 | reverse complement strand
CTCGGCCAGCCGGTCGGAGCCGAAGAGCCGCAGGACCCGCGCGCGCAGCTCGCGCTGCTGGATGAGCATGAAGGCCAGGAGCACGAAGACGAACACGGCGCCGCCGACCGGCTCCAGGATCTTCGGGATTTGCCAGAGCGGATTGGGCGCGGACACGATCACCGGCAGCGGCTTCGTGGCCGGTGGATTCGTCCGCTCGATCTGCGCCATCACGTCGTGCGCGGTTTCTTCCATCTTCTGGAGCGTGCCGCCGCGACCCATTCGCTGGACGTCGTTGATCTTGCGCGCGATGGTGGCCCGATACTGCGGCAGGTCATCGGCGAGCACGGTGACCTGGCTGAAGAGCGCCCAGCCGAGCCCGACGGCCAGGAAGACGGCCAAGACGAGAACGACGACAACGGCGGGGACCCGATGCAGTCCGAGTCGACGCAGGAGCGCGACCACGGGGCTCAGCAGGAATGTCATCAGAATCGCCAGCGCGATCGGGATGAACACGATGCGCGCCCAGTACAGACAGGCGATCGCCACGATCACGGCGCCGAGAACGACGAGGCGCGATGCCCCGGATGCGTCGACCGGCTTGAGAGGGCTCACTCGCGACCGGGCCGCGGGTCCGTTACTGCGCCCGAACGGTGAGGTTGTTCACGACGCCGGCGACATGCTTCACGCTGCGGGCGATCTGTTCCGCGCGGGCGCGCATCTCGGCGTTGTCGACCGTGCCCGTGAGATAGACGGTCCGCCGGTCGGTATCGACGCCGATCTTCGTCAAGGTGGACATCTTCTCCGCGGCGAGCTTGGTCTTGACCTCACTGGTGATCGTGGCGTCGTCGACGTTTTCACCCGTGGTCTTGCCGGTCGTCGACGTACAGGCCGTGAGGACGACCGCGACGAAGGCCACGAGCGTCATGGCGATGAATGGCGTGAAGGCATTGAGGCGGCGCATGTCTTTTGTTCTCCTTGAAAGCTGAAGTGGGCAATCCGTGTGCCACTACTGACACGCGCTCGAAGCGACGTCGCGACGCGGCAACGACGCGAAAACGATGGAAGGCTCGGTGGAGGAGTCTCGAACAGACCCCGAGGCGCGCAAACTCTACCGGGTAATTCTTACGAGGCGCGAGCCGGGCGACCGCGGCGGCTTCTCGGGAGCTGCCGCCGCGTGGTCGCCGGCACGAGATCAGCGACCCTTCGCGTGGCCCTTGGCTTTGTGCTGCTTCATCACCGTTCGCGCCGCGACTTCCTTGGCGCGCCGGCCGTAGCGGCCGGACTTCTGGGCGGACTCCTTGATGTGCTCGTACTGGCGCCGCTCCTTCGAGCCGACGCCCTTCAAACGTCTCCCTCGCGGCATGTGTCCCCCTCTCGATTGAAGCCGGGTGATCAGAGCGTCGACGACTGGCGGACCGCGTCCTGCCCCGCCTTGGATGCGGCGCTGACCTGGTCCTTCGTCGCGTCCAGCGCGTCCTCCGCCTTCTTGCCGACCGTGCGAATCATGTTGACCGCGCTTCGGCGAACGCCCTTGGTCCGGCTTTCAGCGTATTCGCGGATCTCCTCGCCCCAGTACCAGACGGCGAGCCCTCCGACGAGCGCTCCGAAAATGAATCGAAACATCGCCGTCCTCCTTTCGTGATGTGACGCTTCGTCGAGCGAGGCGTCAGGTCTGTGCAGCGAGCAAGAGAAGTGCCACGGGCGACGCGCATCGACGAGACGGAAATCCTGAGCGTGAGCGGGCCCGGCCTGAGCGCGCCGGCCGCGAGCGTCGATTCTTACTCGGTAACTCTTACCGTCCCGGTCACTTCTCCGCGCGCGTTTCCTCGCGGCCGGCGCGAGCCGCTTCGAGGTCGAATCCGGGCAGGATCGCCTTGAAGAAGGCGTTCTGAACGAGCCGGACGATCGCGGCCACGGTACCGACCTTGGGGTTGTCGATCCGGCCGAGCACCTCGGCCTTGGTGGCGACCTCCTCGTGCGGGCGATTCTTGAGGAGCTTCGCGACGCCACCTACGAGGCGCTCGTACATCTTGCGACCCATCGTCTTGGACTGGTCCTGCCGCTTGTCGTAGACCTTCAGATCCTTGAACAGCGGCTTGATGTAGCCGGTCACGACGCCGTCCTTCGCGTCGAGCTCGGTATAGAGAAAGAAGCGGCCCGAGGCGGTGTCGAATCGGCCGTAGGCGCGGAAGAGGTCGTTCAAGGTGGTGACGTCGACCTCCTCGATGCGCACGCCGATGTCGAAGCTCGGGCCGGACTTGTCGGCTCTGAAGGACGCGTCGGCGGTGGCCTTTCCGGAGCCCATGAATGCGCCCTTGAGCTTGGCGACGGCCGTCCCCTCGCTCTGCTGATTGCTGAGATTCGTCACGGAGCCGTCGGTGTCGGCCAGGAACACCCGGTACGGCGGCGACACCGCTTTGTTGACGAAGCCGACCGTGCTCCGCGTGAGCTTGAGCTCGCCGATCCGCACGAGGAGGTCGGGCGCGTTGCTCGCCTGCTTGGCGGCGTCGGCGGCCTTGCCGCGCGTCTCCTTCTCCGCGCCGGCGGTCGACGCCGTGTGCACGTAGTCGACGTGGATCCCGTCGATCGCGGCGCGGTTCAGCAAGACCGTCTTGATTTCCTCGCCGTATTCGACGTGCCCGTTCGCGGAGAGCACGCCTTTGTCCACCCAGAGGTTGTAGCGGTTCGTGATCGGCTTGAAGTAGTCGAGCTCGATGCCCGCGATGTCGACGTCGCCGCGGAACGTCGGATTCGGCTCCGCCAGGAAGTTGGCCTGGCCGTCGGCTGACACGCGGCCGGATTCGAAGACAATCGCCGAGAACCGTACGTCGGACGGGTAGGGACGCTTCACCGGGCGGTTGCGGATGTTGGTGGCGATCAGCTCGAGATCACGGATGTGCAGCGGCTTGAAGGGGCCCTCGTCCACGTACGTCACGTCGCCCCCGCGAATCTCGAAGTGGTTGATCTTGAGCGGATAGATCGCCTGCAGGGCGTCCTGCCAGCCGCGCTCCTTCACCGGCGTCGGATCGGCAATCTCCTTGCGCGCCTGGGGCGCCAGTGGACGCCCGCGCTGAGGCGCTCGATCCGCATGACGGCCGGGTCTGGGTGGGCGTCCTGGGTGATCACGACCTCGGAGAGCTCGAGCGCGAAGCCGAGCGGATGGAAATCGAGCTGGCCGATCCGCGCCGTGTACCCCTTGAGCGAATGGTTCATCTTCGCTTCGGTGTACCGGCGCAGCGGCTCGTCGATCAGAAACGCGATCGTGTAGGCGATGACCAGCAGGATCGCGATCGGGGCGCCGATCGCGATCCAGTGCCGGCGTGCGCCTCGTAGTCCGGCGCTCGTGATCGTCGAGAGCTTCGATTCCCTGTACACCGCTTCCTGTCCCGCCGAGCAATTCAGCAAGAGATGTGCCCGGCGCGAGCCATGGAAAAAGCGCGAGTGCGAGATGAACCTGCCAAGTAGAAATTACGCCCCCGCCGTCGACTCTTACCTCGAGCACACGGCGCCAAGTTTTCGCAACTCCGTGTCGCGCCGGGCGTTTGTCGGCGCGTCGGCGGTCACGACGCGCCTCGGCACGCGCTTTGCCTGAGCACAAGGCCGTGTGTATGGTCCGGCCCCCGCGAAGCGCCGCGCACGAGACGTTTCGGTCGGGGGAGAGTTCTAAGGACCGGAAGGATCAGACGGGGCGGCAGGACCGGCGTGAGGAACGGCACGAGGACCGCGAGGACGCGGATCGTGACGAGCGCCAGGGGCCCCGTCGCTGAGTTTCCCCGCACCAGCCGGAAAAACACAGCGTCCGGACGTCGCGACTCCGGGCGCATTGCATAGAGAGCTGGAGACCTCGGCCGCCGGGTCGGAGTCTCCAGCTCGACGTTCGAAAAGCCACCGTTCCAGCAGGACCACAAGGGGGGTGGAAACGTGCAAGCGATGAAGATGCTCGCGATCGTCCTGATCGTCGTCGGCCTGGTCGCGCTCGCCTACGAGGGGATCACCTACACGAAGCGCGAAAAGGTGCTCGAGGTCGGACCCATCACAGCCACGAAGGAAACCAAGCAGACCATTCCGCTGCCGCCGGTTCTCGGTGGGGCGGCGCTCGTCTGTGGCGTTGTCTTACTGATCGCCGCGGCGCGCCCTTCGTCCCGGTCCCGGTCGAGGCTCAGGCAATCCGACGGTGCGAGCTGGACCTGGTCTGGCGCGACGATTCCTTCGGCGGCTTCACGCCCATGCTGTGCACGAAGACCAGCTCACCCCCGAACCAGCCCGCCACACCGAGCGCCGCCAGGCCGAAAATCGACAAGCCGAACGGCAGCAAGCCGACCGTGTCGATCCATCTCAGCCAGAAGCTCACGCCGAAGATCGCGAGGGCGATGAGATTGGCGACCATGTGGGTGACTCCGACCTGCCGCGCGCGCGCGTCCGTGATCGACAGGAAGTCGATGAACCCGGGAATCGCCGCGAGCAGCGCGCCCACGATTCCGCCCCCGAGGGTGTAGAACGCCACGTCCTTCCAGATCGCCCTGCCCCATCCGAGCTGAAAGATGAGGTCCGCGACCACGGAGAACACCCACAGACCGATGGGAAGGGCGACGAGAATGGGATGTATCGGATGCCGGCCAACACTGGCTGGGGTCGACATGAAGGGCTCCTTTCTCGAACGAGCTTCACCATCGCGAGCTGCAAAGCAGTTGCCGAGTGGATTGCAGGGGATAGCCGGCTGAAAACGTCGCAGCCGGGGCGTTTTTACCGAGTAAGAACGGGGGTCCGCGCGATGGTCAGCCGAGCCAGACCCGTACCTGATGCGTGGCGCCGTCGTCGATCAGGGGCAGGGCCGCTTGCCCCGCTGCGGCCGGGACGCCGTCGATCTCCACACGTGACACCCCGCGGGTGACGCCGTGCGGGTTCTCGACCTGCACCTGATAGCGCGAGGCGTGGTACCGGAACGTGATCGAAAAGCCGCTCCAGGTCCGCGGGATGCACGGGTCGATGAAGAGCGACGCGCCGCGGATCCGGAACCCCAGGAGCCACTCGATCCCCGCGCGATACATCCAGCCGGCCGAGCCGCTGTACCAGGTCCAGCCGCCGCGTCCCGAGTGCGGCGCCTCGGCGTAGACGTCACCCGCGACGACGTACGGCTCGACGCGATAGCGGTAGAGTCCCGCGCGCGTGCTCGTGTGGTTGATCGGGTTCAGCAGCGCGAAGAGCTCGCCGGCGCGATCGCCGTCGCCGAGCGCCGCGAAGGCCATGATCGCCCAGATCGCCCCGTGCGTGTACTGACCGCCGTTCTCCCTGATGCCCGGCGGATAGCCCTTGATGTAGCCCGGGTCCCGAGAGCCGCGCACGAACGGTGGCGTGAAGAGCAGAACGATCGCCTGCTCGCGGTGGACCAGGTACTCCTCGACCGCGTTCATCGCGCGGGCGGCGCGGTGAGGGTCGGCGGCCTTCGAGAGCACGGCCCACGATTGGGCGATCGAGTCGATGCGGCACTCCGCGTTCTCGGCGGAGCCCAGCGGCGCGCCGTCGTCGAAGTACGCGCGGCGGTACCAGTCGCCGTCCCAGCCGGAGGCCTCGAGCGCGCGGCCGAGCGCCTGCATGTGCTCGCGCCACACGCGTGCCCGCTGCGCTTCGCCCCGCGCTTCGGCGATCGGCGCCCACTCGGCGAGGGTGGCGTGAAGGAACCAGCCGAGCCAGACGCTCTCGCCGCGGCCCTTCGCGCCCACTCGATTCATGCCGTCGTTCCAGTCGCCCGTGCCCATGAGCGGCAGACCGTGGCTCCCGACCGCCAGGCTCCGGTCGATGGCGCGCGCGCAGTGCTCGAAGAGCGATGCGTGCTGCGTCGACACGGTGGGCTCGAAGTAGGCCTCGAGGCTGTCGTCGGCCAGCACCGGGCCTTCGATGAACGGGATCTGCTCGTCGAGGACCGTCGTGTCCCCGGTGACCGTCAGGTAGTGCGCCGTCGCAAAGGCGAGCCAGAGCCGATCGTCGGAGATGCGTGTGCGCACGCCGCGTCCCGAGGGCGGATGCCACCAGTGCTGCACGTCGCCCTCGGGAAACTGGCGCGCCGCCGCGCGGCACAGGTGCGCGCGAGTGACGTCACGGGCCGCGGCGGTCAGGGCCATGACGTCCTGGAGCTGATCGCGAAAGCCATACGCGCCGCTCGCCTGATAGAAGCCCGCGCGTGCCCACACCCGGCAGGCGAGGGCCTGGTAGAGGAGCCAGCGATTGAGCATCAGATCGAACGACCGGTCAGGGGTCTTCACCAGGACCGCCGCCAGCAGGTCGTCCCATCGGGTCATGACGGTCCGGAGCACCGCATCGAGGTCGGCGGATCGATATCGCTGGACCAGCTCGCGCGCCTCGTCGGCCGACGCCGTCTGCCCGAGGAAGACATCGACCTCCGCGCTGGCGCCCGCGGTGAGCATGACCGTGACCTGCATGGTGCCGCACGGATCCAGGCCCCCGCCGAGCCGGCCCGAGAGCCGCTCACCGCGCTCGAGCGCATCCGGATGGTCGAGCGTGCCATTGCGGCCGAGGACCTCGGCGCGATCGCCGGTCCACGCGGTCTGGCTCCCCGAGAGATCGAGGAACGCGATGCGACCGGCGAAGTCGACCGTCCACGCGTTTCGCGCGAAGAGCGCGCCGGTCGCCTCGTCCAGTTCGGTCACGATATGGGGCGCGGTGGTCGCGCGCGCGGCGCCCAGCACCCACTCGACGTAGGCGGTGACGGTGAGCCGCCGCGAGCGTCGCGAATGGTTGGTGATCTTCAGGCGCGAGATCTTCACCGGATCGTCGAGCGGCACGTACTGGATCAGCTCCAGGGCGATGCCGTGTGAATCGTGGGCGAAGCGGCTGTAGCCGTGCCCGTGATGACACTGGTACGACCACGCGTCCTCGCGGATCGGCAGCAGGGTGGGAGTCCAGAGGCGGCCGCTTTCCTCGTCGCGCACGTACAGCACTTCACCCGGCGGGTCGCTGACCGGGTCGTTCGACCACGGCGTGAGCTGATTCTCGCGGCTGTTGAGCGCCCACGTGTACCCGGCGCCCGACTCCGACACCTGGAAGCCGAGCTGCTCGTTGGCGATCACGTTGATCCACGGCGACGGCGTCCAGTGCCCTTCGTCGAGCACGATCGAGTACTCGCGGCCGTCCTCGACGAAGCCGCCGAGCTCGTTGTCGAACTCGCGGCGCGGCCGCGGCATCGGCGGCGTGGAGTCCGTCTCCCGGGCGGGGGGCGGGCGCCGCTCGCGGCGCCTCGGCGCCACCGCCGCGCGCTCGGCCCGCCCGACCTGCTCGGCCAGGGTGCCCTGGCGACTCAGCAAGATCACGCGGGCCGCCGCCGACAGACAGTCGCGCTCGCCGGCCGACAGGAGATCGCCGCGCAGAACCACGATCGAGCCCTCCGGCGTCGCGCCGAGGGTCGGTCGCCCGGCGCGCACGAGCCCCTCGAGGGCGGCCTGCAGGTCTTGCAGATAGGACGGCGGCTTCTCGTTCAGGATCACCAGATCGACCGCGAGCCCCTTCATGCGCCAGTACTCGTGCGCGCGCAGGAGCTGCCGGACGATCTCGCGGTCCTCGATCTCGTCGATCCGGACCAGCACGATCGGCAGATCTCCCGAGATTCGATGCGCCCACAGAGCCGCGGGCCCGAGGGTGTTGCGCGCGACGACCGCCGCCGGCGTGCGCAGCCGCGAATCGGTGTAGAGGATGCGGTTGGCGATCTGCTGGAAGAGGTGGGCTTCTTCCGTCGTGATGCTCAGGTGATGGAGCTGGACCTGTGCCTGGGTCCACGACAGGGTCGTGATGCGCTCGAACCTCGCGGGATCGCGATACTTGTCGGCCATGCCGAGGACGGCGGCGCGCGTGTCGGCGAGCATGGTGGAGAATACGACGCGGCCGCTCTGCCCGGGCGCGAGCCGCAGGCGGCGCCTCAGGCTGAAGATCGGGTCGAGCACGAAGCCCGTCGTGTTGGAGAGTGGCCGGCCTTCGATCATCGACATCGGCGTGCGGATGCCGCGGCCGCGGCCCAGGAAGCGCCCGCGCTCCGTCTCGTACTGGGAGCCGCCGGTGCTGGTGCCCTCGACGGAGACGACGTGGGCGGCCCAGACGCGCGGCTCGTCTGGTGAGCGGGGCCGACGGGTGGCCAGAAGCGTATCGAGCTCAGCGACGGCCTCGGTCTGGACGAAGAGATTGGAGAACGCGGGATGCGCCGCGTCGTCGCGCGGCGGTGCCAGCACGATCTCGGCGTACGAAGTCACCTCGATCTCGCGCGCCTCGCTGCCGAGATTCGTCAGGGTCACGCGGCGGATCTCGGCGTCGTCCTCCGGCGAGACCAGCACCTCGAGCCGCGTCACCAGATGGCCGTCGCGCCGCTGGATCTCGGCGCGGTCCTCCAGGAAGGTCACCTCGTAGCTATCGGGCTCGACCCCCGAGGGCTGGAAGCCGGCCGACCAGACGGCGCCGCTTCGCGCGTCACGCAGGAAGATGAACGTCCCCCAGGCGTCGCGCGTCGCGTCCTCGCGCCAGCGAGTCACCGCGAGGCGGCCGCAGTGACTGTAGCCGCCGCCCGCCGTGGTCATCATCACGAAGTAGCGGCCGTTGGAGAGTAAATGCGTATGTGGCAACGGGTCAGACGCAGACGTGAACCGCCGCGAGGTCGGCGCCGCCAGCGCGAGCGTGACCTCGTGCGCGGGCGCCTCCTTCGCGCGCGGGCGCATCACCGGCACGTCGCGCGGCGCGCGCTCTTGCAAGATCAGCTCGGTGGCCTGCACCATCGGCTGGGCGTGGAATCGCTCGCGCATGCGGCCGTCGAGCAGGACGTTGGCGAGGGCCACGACCGTCATGCCCTGGTGATGAGCCATGTAGGTGTGGATCACCGCGACGTCCGCGCCCTCGGGCAGGCGCTCGCGCGTGTAGTCGAGCGCCTCGTAGAAGCCGTACGGCCCGAGCCCGCCGGCGCGCGCGATCTCGCCGAAGTTGCGGGCCGCCGCCGAGGGATAGACCATCGCCGCCAGCGCCGTCGCGTAGGGCGCGATCACCAGATCGTCCCCGAGCCCGCGCTCGAGCCCGAGCCCGGGCACGCCGAAGCTCGAGTACTGGTAGGTGAGGTCGAGGTCGCGCACGTTGTACGCGGATTCCGAGATGCCCCAGGGCACGCCGCGAGCCTTCGCGTAGGAGATCTGGCGCTGAACGGCCAGACGGGACGTCTGCTCGAGCAGGCTGCCGTCGGGCTCCCGCATGACGAGCCCGGGCATCAAATACTCGAACATCGAGCCCGACCACGACACCAGGGCGATGCCCGACTCGACCGGGGTCATCGGCCGCGCGAGCCGGAACCAGTGGACGGCCGACACGTCGCCCCGGGCGATCGCGACGAAGCTCGTCAGCCGGGCCTCAGATGCCAGAAGATCGTAGCGGCTCCCGTCGAGCGATCCGTCGGTCACGCGATAGCCGATCGCGAAGAGCTGGCGGGGTTCGTCGAACAGGAATGTGAAGTCCATCGCATCGAAGAGCTCGCCGGCCGTGTGCGCGGCGTTCTCCAGGCTCTTCATGAGCGCTTCGGCCGCACGCGCCGAGTCCTCGAGCAAGGCGATCACGGCCGTCGCGCGAGTCCGATCGAGCGAGCCCGCGTTGTCGTTGGAGCCCTCCGCCCATTCGGCGAGCTCGCGCGCCGCCGCTCGGGCCAGCTCCGGCAGATGGCCGAGCAGCGGCGGCCCGTCGAGCAGACGCGCGACGACGGTCCCGGTTTGGCGCTCGGGCGGGAGAGAGCGGCGGAGATCGTCGAGCCCTTCGATCCACGGCGCGATCGCGTCGAGATCACGCCGGTGGGAGGCGATCGTCGCCTGAGCGACGTCCGCCCATACGACGGCCTCGGCGCCTGTGTCCTCGGCAAGCGCCTTCGCGCGATCGCCGAGCCCCCTGACGGCGGTCGCCATCTCGACGAGGCGGTTCGGCCACGCGTCGAGCGTCGCAGGCACCTGGCCCAGCGCGGCGCGGATCTCATCGACGGAGGTGCGAGCGTCGGCCGGAAGCGCGTCACGCAGCAGGACCAGCGCCGCGTCGATGCCATGCTGGACCTCGGCGCCGACGATCGGACGCTGGGCGCGCTCGCGCGCCGCGACCGCGAGGACACTGAGATGCCCGGCGAGATTGCCGCTGTCGACCGAGGACACGTACCGCGGCTCGAGGGGCTTGAGGTTCTTCGTGTCGTACCAGTTGTACAGGTGTCCGCGATAGCGCTCGAGATCGCCGATCGTCGCCAGGGTCGCCCCGATCCGATCGATCGCGTCGAGCGTGCCGACGAAGCCGAGGTCCCGCGCCGCCACCGCCGAGAGGAGATAGACGCCCATGTTGGTCGGCGAGGTGCGGTGGGCGACGACGGGCCGCGGATCGTCCTGGAAATTATCCGGCGGCAGCCAGTTGTCCTCGGCGGTCACGAACGTCTCGAAGAAGCGCCAGCTCCGTCGTGCCGCCGTCAGGATGATCTGCCGCTCGTCGGCGGTCAGCTGCTCGGGGGGGCGCGTGACCATCGGACGGCTGATCAAGCGGGCCACCGCCGGCGAGAGCGCCCACAGGACGGCGAACGCCGCGGCGACCGCGCGCGTATCGCCCGAGCTCGACGCGGCGATCACCACCGCGACGAGCGCCAGCGCGAGGGCGCCCCACATCTTCGCGTACGTCCGGGCGAGATCGAGCCGAGCGGTCGACTTCACCTGCGCGGCGGTGACCCATTCGAGCATCCGCCGGCGCGTGACGACGAGCCGGAGCAAGGTGCGCCCGACCGCATCGGCCATGAGCCAGGCCTGGTGCGCGAGCAAGGTGAGCGCGAGCGCGATCTGCGCCGCGGCGAGCGCCGCGGTCGTGCCGATGCCGCGCAGGTAGGCGCGCTTGGATCCGCCGGGCCGTCGCGGGATGAGATCGGTCGATACCGGGACCAGCGCCGGCACCGCGAGACAGAGCAGCACCAGCTTGGTCCACACCATCGGCGCGCCGGCCGGCAGGGTCCAGCTGAGCACGAGCGTGAGATAGGCGCCGGGCGCCGAGAGTGTGCGCCTCAGATTGTCGAGCATCTTCCAGCGGCCGATCGTGGGAATCCGCGCCCGCGAGGCGCCGATCCCGGCCGCGCCGCGGATCAGCCACGGCAGCAGCTGCCAGTCGCCGCGGGCCCACCGATGCTGGCGCGCGGCCGCGACCTCGTAGCGCGCCGGGAAATCCTCGAAGAGCTCGATGTCGGTGACCAGCCCGGCCCGCGCGAAGAGGCTCTCGAAGAGATCGTGGCTGAGGAGCGTGTTCTCCGGCACCCGCCCCTGGAGGGCCCGCTCGAACGCGTCGACGTCGTAGATGCCTTTGCCGGTGTACGAGCCCTCGCCGAAGAGATCCTGGTACACGTCCGACACCGCGGCGGCGTACGGATCGACGCCGGCCGGACCCGAGAACACTTGCCGAAAGAACGAGGCTTCTCGCTCGGTGGGCAAGGTGGGCGCGATGCGCGGCTGCAGGATCCCGTACCCCTCGACGACACGCCCTTCGCGCGGCTCGAGCCGAGGCCGGTTCAGCGGATGCGCGAGCGTGCCGATCAGGCGGGAGGCCGCGCCGCGGGGCAGCTGCGTGTCGGCGTCGAGCGTGATCACGTAACGAATCGCCGCGGGCACCTCGAGCGCATCGCCGACGAACGAGGTGTCGGTCGCGCCGCGCAGCACGCGGTTGAGCTCGTGGAGCTTGCCGCGCTTGCGCTCCCAGCCCATCCAGCGGCCCTCGCTCTCGCTCCAGATGCGCCGGCGGTGGAACAGATAGAAGCGGGCTTCGCCACCGGTGGCAGAGCCGTGACGCCGGTTGAGCTCGGCGATGCCGGCCCGTGCGGCGGCCAGCAGCGCCTCGTCGTCGGGCGCGTGCTCCTGGGCCGAATCCGTCCAGTCCGACAGGAGCGCGAAGCGCAGCTCGCCGTCGTCGTTGGCCAGATAGTGGACGCCCAGCCGCGCGATCTGCTCGGCGATCTGCGCCGGTCCGGTGAGGAGCGTCGGCACCACCACGAGCGTCTTCAGCTCGGGCGGCACGCCGTCGGCCAGCTCGAGCCGCGGCAGGGCGCGGGGCGGCAGCACCTCGACGATCGCGCGATTGACGAGCGCCGTCGCTGCGTCCGAGGCGGGCAGGGCCGCGAGCGCGGCGAGGACGATCAGGAAGAGCAGGCTCACCCCGAGGGCATGGGTGAACAAGACCGGCAAACAGAGCAGAAAACCGGTGACGATCGCGATCGAGCCGAGATAGCTCCACGTCGCCGAGGCCATATAGGCGCGCGTCAGCCGTTGACGCAGCGATACCCGGTAGCGGAGCGTGTGCTCGAGGTCGGGCCGCCCCTTCGAGATCAAGAAGTAGCCGAGATCCTCGGTGCGCCGCTCGCGGTTGCCCGCCAGATTCAATGTCTGACGGGCCACGTCGAGCTCGGCGCGGTCCGACCCGCGAGCCAGATCCTCGACGGCGTGGCGATACCGGTCGCGGGTGGCGAAATCCATCGCGCCGAACTCGCTCTCGGCCCGGAAGAGATGGTCGACCAGGCTGACCTTCTCGACGAAGTCGCGCCAGTCGAAGGTGGTCATGATGCGAAGGCTCGTGATCACGTTGCGCACGGTCACGTTCGCGGCCGCCTGCCGCTGGTGCTCCGCGCGGACGAGATCGTGCGCGGACGTGCCGCGGGCGGCGAGGCGCTCGTCGAGCCAGCGCGTCGCCGGCGTCGTGACCGGGTCCTGATCGCGCAGGCGCTGGGAGAGCCGCACGGCGAACGTCGTGTTCAACGCCGCGTCGCCGATCGAGCGAAACGCCTGCGGATCGGCCGGGACATCCGTCTGACCCAGCAGGAGATTCGCGAGCTGGTCGGCCTCGAGCCGCGCCTCGCGGCGCTCCACGATCTCCACGGCCAGCCGTCGCAGGTTCTCGATCAGCGCGAGCCGGAGCGCGATCGGCACCGCCCAGAGCTCACTGATGCGCAGCGCGTCGGTTCGTTGATAGGCGAGAACGAAGCGCTGGAGCGTGACGGCGTCGAAGCGACTGTCCGTGTGGGCGACGTACGTCCACGCGAGCTCGAGCACGCGCGGCGCGCCCGCGAGCGGCCCTTCGTCGAGGGTCGGCAGCTGGCGATAGAAGCCCCGCGGCAAGTCGGTCCGGATCTCGTTGAGCACTTCCTCGACGATGTAGAAGTTGTCCACCAGCCACTCGGCGGCCGGTGTCGTCGCCCGCTCCTCGTTGATGACGGCGGCCAGGGTTCGGTAGCAGCGGAGCAGGACCCGGCCGCTTTCCCGCGTACGCGACAGCAGGCCAAGCTCCGGGCGCCGGCCGGGAGAGACGCGATGCCGCGCGATCGTCTGGGCCAGCTCCTCGAGCCGCTCGACGCTCAGGAGCTCATCGCGAATAGGCTCTGCCCCCGAGAGCGTCATATAGGTATGGGCCTATATGTGCGCCGGGGCCCGCCTGTCGCGGGGTCGACACGACCTGTACGATTTGCTTGGTAGAGATTGCTCGATCGTCCCGGCCGACTAGCAGCGCGAAGGGTCACGGACGTCGACATTTCGGGTACATCGAGGTGAACAGCTTGCGGACGACACCTTGGCACTTCAATTGCGGGGTCGTGGCCGGGAGGATTGACGGATGAGAGTCGCAATCGGTCTGATCGGGCTCAGCCTCATCGGCGGAGTGGTACCGACCGGGTTTGCTGGTATCACGCACGCAGCACAGGTCCTGGCGGGTACCGCCGGGGCGCTGCTCGCGCTGTTGGTCTGCTGCCTGGGCGGCGCCGCCGCTGCTCGACGGGCCGCTCCCACCGTCGTGCGGGTCACGCCGCGACGGCCGCACGGCTCCATCGCGTCGTCCCAATCCGTTCCTCGCAGTATTTGAAGGTCCACGTCTCGACCCGCGCCGCGGCCGAAAATTGCAACGCCCATGCCGTGCCCGCGCGGGAGGCTCCCCGCTGAATTCGGGACTTTGACGCCCCGCCTGCATCAAGAAGCGTCACGCAACGAGCGAATCTGTAACAACTACCGTGTAAGAACGTCTTGACACCATCGCGCGCCGGCTGCTAGACGTGGCGCCATGACGACCACCGCGAGACCGCTCGACGGCGTGCGCGTGCTCGAGCTGGCCCGCTTCCAGGCCGGACCACGCGGCGGGATGATCCTATCCGACCTCGGCGCCGAGGTCATCAAGATCGAGCCGCCGGGCGGTGAGGAGACCCGCACGCATCCGCCGATGGTGCGCGGCCAGAGCGTCTACTTCTCGGTTTACAACCGCGGCAAGAAGAGTATCTGCCTCAACCTTCGCGACGCGCGCGGGCAGGAGGTATTCGCCGCGCTCGTCAAAAAGTCGGACATCGTCCTCGAGAACTTCCGCCCGGGTGTGATCGCGAAGATGGGCTTCGGCTACGAGCGCCTGCGCGAGCTGAACCCCGGCATCATTCTCGTTTCGGTGTCCGGCTTCGGGCAGTACGGTCCCTACACCGAGCGCCCGGCCTTCGATCCGCTGGGTCAGGCGATGAGCGGTCTCATGACCTTGACCGGCCAGCGCGACGGCAAGCCGATCGGCACCGCCTCGTCGGTGGTCGATCGTTACACCGCGCTGCACGCGACGATCGGAACGCTCGCGGCGCTCCGGCATCGCGAGCGTACCGGCGAAGGCCAGGTCGTCGACGTTTGCCTGCTCGATTCGGCGCTGACGATGGTCGAGATCCCAACCTCGTACTACCTCGCGACCGGCGAAGAAGGCGGCGAGGGCGGACGCCCGCCGTACAAGGCGAAGGACGGCTACGTCGTGATCAGCGCCGGCGGCCGCGAGATGGCCGCGCGTCTCATGCGCCTGGTCGACGGCGGTGCCGCGACCGGCGACGACGCGCCGCTCGTGGGCAGCGCCGGTCCCGACGCCCGCCGCGCGCGTATCGACGCGTGGTGCGCCGCGCACACGGTCGAGGAGATTTGCGCCGCGCTGACCGAGATCGGCGTGCCGGCCGGCCCCGTGCGCACGATTCCCGAGGTCGCGCGCGACCCGCATCTGTGGGATCGGCAGATGCTGGTCAAGATGGACGACGCGGTCGCCGGCGAGATGTACCTGCCCGGCGCGACCATCAAGATGTCGAAGACGCCCGGACGCATCGGCCCGGTGCCCACACCCGGCCAGCACACGGACGAGATCATCGGCAACGTCCTCGGGTACGACCTCTCGACGATCGGAAATCTCCGGAGCGCCGGCGCAATCGCGTAGTTCGTTGATCGCGGGTGTATAAAGAGTCCGACGATGTTGTCCCGACCCTTGCGCCTCATCGCGCTGCTAGCCAGATCTGATCGACGTCGTCTCGCGGCGGGCTTTCTCGCGCCGCTCCTCTTCGGACTCTCGTTCGGCTGCGGCTACGTCGAGGCACTCACCGTCGGCGTCACGGACGTGCTCACACCGCTCGAGCAGCCGCCGGTCGCCGCGCTCGATCACGGCTCAATCGTCTTGGCGGCGCCGCAACCGGCAGGCACCGGGATCGTCGTCACCCGAATCTTCGATGTCGAAGTCGAGCCGCTCCGTCCTGTTCACGACC
>WNFK01042746.1_pt2 | contig 15541 bp, 20 predicted proteins | sample 5400281 | NCBI WGS metagenome assembly WNFK01 (sample SAMN13153350, study PRJNA577476) | soil metagenome | isolation source: 20 cm soil on Douglas fir-dominated hillslope | place: USA:California | collected 2013-09-17 | reverse complement strand
GCCTGCCGGACACGTCAGGCAGTGCGCTGCCAGGGAGCCTGCCCCGGGGCGGCACGCCGGCCGGGTGGATCATACTGGCTGTGGTGGTCCTGGCCGTCGTCTTGCCCGGTGGGACTCGTGTGGTCACCCGCCGCCGACGCTGGCGCTCGGCGGCCGGCGACGCAGCGCTTGCCGCCGCAGCCTGGCAGGAACTCTGTGCTGATCTCGATGACTATGGCATGCCATGCCGGGTAAGCGAATCGCCGCGTGCGGTGGCCAGACGGATAGGTTCGGTTTCGGGCCTCGATGAGCAGGCCAGGCAGGCCGTCGGCCGGGTTGCCGCAGTCGTCGAGCGGGCCCGTTATGCTCCCGCGCCGGGCGCCGCTGGTGCCATCCGCGCCGATGTTAGCGCCGTGCGCCACGGCCTTGCCCGCGGAGCCAGTAAGGGTGCCCGATGGCGCGCCAGGCTGTTCCCGGCCTCCACGCTCCGGCCGCTGCGAGCCTGGTTCCGCCAGGCTGCCGGATTGCTGACTGGCTGGATGCCAGCCGCAGGCGAGGGCTAGCCGCTAGCGGTCCCTGCCCTGCTGTCTCCTGCGCCAGCGCTCTTCGAGCCGCTCGCCGAGGCCGCCGGCTGACCGCTTGCCGCCCAGCTTGTCCTTGCGGCCTGCCCGGCGCTCCTTGAGCTGGATCTTGCCTGTCGCCAAGCCGTTCATCCGCCGGTAGCTCATTGCCGCCCAGTAGCACGATGCCAGCATGATCACGAAGCCGACGACGCTGATCGCGATGTTGTTGGTGGAGACGCCGACCGGGAGCAGAGCCACTCCGATTACGAACAGGACGACGGCATAAATCACCCGGCGCTTATAGTGCACTCGCGGGTCAGCCGCCCGCACGGCCTTGGCAAACCGTGGATGCTCGGCATAGAGCGCCTGCTCGATCTGCTCGAGCTGGCGCTGCTCGTGCTCAGAAAGCGGCACGGTGCCTCCCAGTTGCTCGCGCCTGCCTAATCATATGGGCCGCTGGCTATCCCCCAGAATACGAGTGCCAGCGCGTTCTGTGGAAGGGGACGGCAGACCAGGCACCAGACATCGGCAAACTCGCGGCCGGCCACGTCACAGCAGAAACTCCTCCTCACTCCCGCCACTGCTGATCCGGGTCGTCCCCTCTAGTAACCAGCGATCCTGGGCGCAGCGCGCCAGACCCGAATCTGCGGGTGATCCTGTCCATCGCGGTCTCGGCCTGACGCCACGTATCGGCTCGCTCGCCGAGGGCCAGCTGCGTCCCGGCCTGGCTGGCCGGCGACAGGCCGCTGGCCCGCACGCCGACGAGCCTGAGCAGCACGCCGTCGGCGACGCCTGAGGCCGCATACAGCTCGCAGGCGGTCGCGTAGATCTTCTGCGCCACGTCGGTCGGCTCGGAGAGCGTGCGGGATCGGGTGATCGTGCTGAAATCGGCGCGGCGCAGCTTGACCGAGATCGTCCTCGCCACATAACCGGACGAACGAAGTCCGCGGGCTGTCCGCCCGGCCAACCGCAGCAGCTCCCGGCGGATCAGTTCTGGATCGCCAATGTCGGTGCCGAAGGTCTCCTCCGCGCCAATGCTCTTGTCGTGGGTGCCGGTCACGACCTTGCGCTCATCTCTCCCCCAGGCAAGCGCGGACAGGTGCGCCGCTGTCGCCGGGCCAAGCTCTCGCTCAACCGTCGAGACCGGCGCGTTGGCTAGGTCAGCGACGGTACGCAGGCCCAGCCTGGCGAGGACCTTGGCGGTGCGCGCGCCTACTCCCCACAGTGCAGATACCGGCAGCGGGTGCAGGAACTCGAGCACGCGGTCGGCCTGGATGACGAGCATGCCATCAGGCTTGCAGTGGACAGAGGCAAGTTTCGCTACGAACTTGGTTGACGCGATGCCCACCGAGCAGGTGATGCCGAGTTCATCGCGCACCTGACGCCGGATGAGCCCGCCGATCGCAGCGGGCGCGCCCAGTCGGCGTACAGCGCCGGATATGTCCAAGAACGCCTCGTCGAGCGAGAGCGGCTCGACCTCAGGAGTCACCGACCGGAAGATCGCCATGACCTCGCGTGAGACCGCGCCGTACAATCCGTGCCGTGGCGCCACGAACACCGCGTGCGGGCAGAGCCGCTGCGCCCTGGTGACCGGCATGGCAGATCGGACGCCGAAGCCGCGGGCGACATAGTTCGCTGACAGGACGACGCCCCGGCCGCCGGTATGCCCCACGATGACCGGCTGGCGAACGATCTCCGGGCGGTCCCTGATCTCGACGCTGGCATAGAACGCGTCCATGTCTATGTGCAGGATGTGACAGCCCGTATCGTCCGGCGCGCCTGCCTGATCCACTGTCTCCTGCGGCTGCTACTTGGCCCTCCAGCCGCAGCTGGCCTCCCTGCTAGCTGACTGTAGCGCCAGCTACTGACATCAGGAATCCTCGGTTCCTGATGCCTCGGACAACTTTGGCTTGAGCTCCAGCAGGCGCGCGAGCAGCCCGTTGACGAACGCGGGCGACGCATGGGTTGACAGGTCTCCGGCCAGCAGCACCGCCTCGCTGATCGCAACCGCCGGAGGCACCTCGGTGCCGCACAGCAGCTCGTACCCGCCGATCCGCAGGATGTTCCTGTCCACGGCCGGCATCCGGTCCAGGGACCAGCCGCGCGAGTTCTCGGCCAGCAACCTGTCGATCTCGTCCCTGTGGGCCTGCACGCCCCGGACAAGCTCGGCGGCGTACTCGCTCACCGGCGGCTCCGCCCGGATGGTCCTTGCCTCGAGGACGGTCAGCGGCGACTCACCCCTCATCTCAGCCTCGAACAAGATGTCAAGCGCACGCTTGCGTGCCTTACTGCGCGCTGCCACTGTCGCTCCCGGTTGCCGCAGGCCGACCGGCGCCCTCAGCCCTGGCGGCTGGCCCGGCCAACTCAGGCATCCTCACGCCCGGCCGAGATAGTCGCCGGTGCGGGTGTCGACCCTGATCTTCTCGCCAGTGGTGATGAACAGCGGCACCTGGATCTGGGCGCCGGTCTCCAGCGTCGCCGGCTTCGTTCCGCCCGTCGACCTGTCTCCCTGCAGGCCAGGATCGGTCTGGCTGACGGTCAGCTCCACCGCGGCCGGCAGCTCGAGATACAGCGCAGAGCCTTCGTTAAAGGCGACCGTTACAGCCTGTCCCTCGAGCAGATAGTCGGCAGCGCTGCCGACGGTCTCGGCGGGGACGCGCGGCTGGTCGTAATCCTGCGTGTCCATGAAGACGAACTCGTCACCTTCGCGGTACAGGTACTGCATCTCGCGTTTGTCCACGTTCGCGACGTCGACCTTGACCCCGGCGTTGAATGTCCGGTCGACGACCTTGCCGCTCAGGACGTTCTTCAGCTTGGTCCGGACGAACGCGCCGCCTTTGCCTTGCTTGACGTGCTGGAACTCAACGACATTCCAGAGCTGGCCGTCGATGCTGAGGGTCATGCCGTTCTTGAGGTCGTTCGTGGTGGCCACGTGTGTTGCTTCTCCTGCATGCGGGCGGGACCGCCGCTTCCTGGCATCCGGCCGGTGCGGCACGTGCCTAGAGGACGAGCAGTTCCCTGGTGATCGTGGTGAGCGGCTGAGCCGATCCCGCCGCCCCGGCTCCTGCGCGGACAACGAGCGTGTCCTCAATGCGGACGCCGCCCGAGCCAGCCAGGTAAATGCCGGGCTCGATGGTGATTGGAACCCGGTCCTGTAGTGTACCGGCCCGCCCTGAGGAGATGATCGGTGCCTCGTGGATCAGAAGCCCGACCCCGTGACCGAGCCCGTGCACGAAATGCTCGCCATGTCCGGTCGCCGCGATCAGTTCACGCGCAGCGGCATCGACCTCCTTGACATCGGCGCCAGCGCATGCTGCCGCGATTCCGGCGGCCTGCGCATCAGCGACAATCTGGTAGATCTCCCGCTGCCACGCCGCCGGCTTGCCGAGCGCCACCGTCCTGGTCATATCCGCGTGGTAGCCGCCGAACCTGGCCCCGCAGTCAATTGTCACCAGGTCCCCGATCGCGAATTCGCGGTCGCCTGGAACATGATGCGGGATCGCCCCGTGCGGGCCAGATGCCACGATGCTGTCGAATGCCGGGGCCTCCGCACCGAGGTCGACCATTGCCCGTTCCAGCGCCAGTGCGTACTCCCGCTCGGTCACGCCGGGAAATAGCCGGTCAAGCGCCGCGGAGAACGCCTGGGCGGTGATCGTGCACGCCCGCGCGATCAGGCCGATCTCGGCCTCATCCTTGACCATCCGCAACTCGTCTATCGCGCTTCCCAGCGGCACAAGCTCGGGCCGCCGCTGGCTCCGGACCCCCGGCTCGCCGCCGGAAACCTCGCGGTAGCTGCGCACGGTCATCGCCTGGTCCTCGAAGGCGATGGTGCGCAGCCCGTCGGCAAGTGCCCGCCTGACGAGCGCGGATTCGACTTCCCGCTCGATCACGAGCTCGATGTCCTGGCACTCCCGCTCGGCGGTGCCGGCGTACCTGGAATCGGTGCCGAGCACCGCCGGACCCTGGACCGGCAGCAGCAAGGCGGCGTTGGAACTAACCAGGCCGGTCAGGTAGCGGACGTTGACACCACTGGTGATCAGGACTGCGTCGGCCCCGAGGCTCACGGCAGCGGCGGCGGCCCGGTCCCGCCGAGCGGTATGCATCTGCGGCATATCCGCACCTTAGATGCCTCGGGCCAGCGGGTCGATCCCGGCATCCACCCGGCTATCCCGGGTCAATCCCGGGGATCTACCCGGCTCGCACAGGCTAATCCGAGCGCGGCTCAGGCGCGGCGCACTGGGTCGTCGCCGATGATCACGCCCCCGCCGCGGCTCCAGGTCAGGTACCGCCAGGACAGGTTGACCATGGCCGAGATCCTGTTCCTGCCGCCTAGCAGCTCTATCAGGTGCAGCCCCAGCCAGGCCAGCCAGGCCAGCGTGCCCTTAACGCGGACCCGGCCAGGCAGCTCGACTACGGCCGATCGGTGCCCGATCGTGGCCATGATGCCCTTGTCCTTGTATCGGAACGGCTGGGTAGGCTGCCCGGCCAGCAGGCGCCTGATCTGGATCGCCGCATGCCGCCCGTGCTGGATGGCAGGCTGAGCGAGCTGTGGCTGCGGGTCGCCGTCGATGATCGCGATGTCTCCGGCAGCGAAGATCCGGTCCTGGCCGACGACCCGCAGGTCAGGACCGGTGCGGATCCGGCCGGCGCGGCCCGTCGGCAGACCGAGCTTGCCGACCCACTCGGGCGCCGCTACCCCGGCGGCCCAGACAGTGAGATCGCTCGCCAGCGCGTCACGCGCCGCATGATTCTCGTCTCGGTCGATCACTACCTCGCGTGGAGCCACCTGACTGATCTTGGTACGGAGCATGACCTCCACGCCCCGGGCGAGTAGTTCGGCCCGCGCGTACTCCTGCAACGGCTCGGCGAACGGGGCAAGCAGTGCCGGACCCACAGCGAGGGTTCCGGCCAGCTCGACCCCGGTGGCGCCGCCTCCGACCACGGTGATCGCAAGGTCCCCTGCTTGGCCGGTCAGGCTCCGCCGCTCGAGCTCGGCCATCAGGTGATCGCGCAGGACGATGGCGTCGCGCCTGGTGTACAAGCTCAAGGCATGCTCGGCCGCCCCTGGCACGCCGAAGAAAGCCGCGCTGACGCCCGTCGCCAGGATCAGGTAATCGTAGCCGAGTACCGATCCGTCGGCGAGCAGCACCTGCCGCGCGTCAGTGTCAAGACCGGTCACCTCGCCCTTGCGGAATCCTGATCCCGCCTTACGGACCGCTGTCCAGGCCGGGTAGGCGACGTCGGCCGAGGTCAGCCCCGCCGTCGCCACCTGGTAGAGCAGCGGCTGGAACGTGCTGTAGGAGTTGCGATCGACCAGCGTGAGCAGCAGCCGCGGTGCGGGTGCCTCGGTACGCCTGCCCCTTGCGAGCTTGGCGAGCTCGTCGAGCGCGTTAAGCCCGGCGAACCCGGCGCCGAGCACCACGATTCGCACATCGTCACTGCTGTCGGCGCGCCCCGCGCGTTCGGCAGGCATGGTTCGACTGTACCTAGGGCTCAGCCAGGGGTGAGATCCGCCATCCGGCGCGCGATGAAATCGCGCTCGGCAACCGGTAGCGCGGCTGCGAGCGCCAGCTCGTACCCGGCAGCGGCATCGTCCGGGCGGCCCAGCCCGCGCAGCAGCTCGGCCCTGGCGATATGCAGCTGCGGCCACCGGTCAAGGCGCCCTTGGCCGGCCAACCGGTCCAGGATCGCGAGCCCGGCTTCGGCGCTGTCGGCCATGGCCACGGCGACCGCCTGGTTCGCCAGCACGACCGGCGTCGGCTCGTAGCGAGCCGAGTGGCAGGCCGCGATCGCCGCCTGCAGCTGGTACGGCCCTGGGCGACCCGCCCGCAGCGCGGCTTCGACGAACCGGTCACCCCTCCGCGATCTGGCTGGCATTCCAGAGCCCGCGGTCCTGGTCAGCAAGCAGCACGAGCGAGCCGTCAGCGGCTGTCCTGGCCGACCTGCGGGCGTCGGTCAGCAGCAACAGCGCGAGCAACCCAGTGATCTCGGGCTCGCCAGGTAGCACCAGGCACAGCTGCCGGGCCAGCCGGATCGCCTGATCACATAGGTCAGCCCGGATCAGCCCGGCGTTTCCGGCGGCGCGATGTCCCTGGGTGAACACCAGGTAGACGACGCGGAGAACAGCGTTCAGGCGGTCGGCGAGCGCGTCACGTCCGGGCACGGTCAGCGGTATCCCGGCCTGCCGGATTTTGCGCTTGGCGCGGACCAGCCGCTGGGCCATCGTCGGCTCGGGGACGACGAAGGCGGCGGCGATTTCGGCGGTAGCGAGCCCGCACACCGACCGGAGCGTCAGCGCGACCCGGACGGCCGGGTCAAGCGCCGGGTGACAGCAGGCGAAGATCAGCGCGAGTTCGTCATCGCCTGGGCGGGATGCCGTCTCGCGGCCACTGCGTGACGGCCGCCGCGCAGGCCTCCTGGACCGCGTCCTCGGCTACCTCGAGGTCGCCCGTCCGGCGGGCGATGCTCGCGACGGCCGCCCACCAGTGATCGCGCAGGACGGCGGCCAGCTGATCAGCGGCTGCCGCGCCGCCGACACCCGCCGCCTGAGCCGCCCGGTCAGCGTCCATCGGACCGATCAGCCCGGCGGGTTAACGCCAATGACCGGGCGGATCTCGATCGATCCGTCCGTGGCCGTCGGCAGCGTCGCGGCCCACTTCAGCGCCTCATCGAGGTCTGCGCACTGCACCAGCGTGAAACCGCCGAACTGCTCCTTGATCTCCGCTGCCGGGCCGTCGGTCAGCAGCACCTCGCCGTTCCTGACCTGCAGGGTCGTCGATGCCGAGGCGGGCTGCACCGGCGCGCAGTCGATCAGTACGCCGGCCTGCGCCATCGCCCCTGTCGCGGCGCTCCATCGCTTGTACATCGCGACGGCCTCCTCGGTGCCCGGCTCGGGCAGCGGCCCGTCCGGGCCGTACAAGAGGAACAAGTACTTCATCGCTGGACTACCTCTCCGCTCATGCCGGACTGTAACTCCGGCTTCCCCAGGTAATCGAACGGTGGCGAAGCGGATCGACAGATTTCTCGATTTTCTACATCGAGCCCGAGTCAGCGCGGGGGCAGCCGAAGGCTAGCTCTCGAGCACAGCGCGGCCCGTGCGGAGTTCCACAGTCAGCCGACTGACCCGGTTCGCCAGGTACTCTTCGTCGGCCGTACCGCGGAAGTTCTCACCGTCACAGTCGTAGTCCGGCCGGAAGAAATCGAAGAAGGCATAGCGCGCCTCGGCCGGTGGCTGAGCGTACTGGATCTTGCCATCGGTGTACGGGCCACCCTCGCAGGGCGCGTAGCTCCCCATATCGGTTGAGTTGTCCGGCTGGACGTCGGCGTCATACCGAATATTGGGGTAAATGTCACCCTCGCTGTAGTCAACCGTCAGCCCGGGAACCCAGGCATAGTGGATCGTCAGCTGATCACCGAACAGGCATATTCCGCGCACCACGAACCGGTGACCGGGCACGACGTCACCGACGTCTACGCCGACCGGGTATCGCAGATGTCCAGGCTCGAGGCAGAAATCGGCCGGAAGGTCTGTTGTCAGGCGGCCATCTCCTTGATCTGCTCGATCAGCCGCACCCGGTCCGCATGAGTAGACGCCATCGGCTGGATGTTGAGCGTGGTGACACCCGACTCTTTCAGCGCGGCGATCCGCTCGGCCACATGCGACTTCGGGCCGATGATCGAGATTCCCTCAAGCAGCGACCGCGGCACGAGCGCGGCCGCCTCGTCCTTGCGGCCGGCCAGGTAGGCGTCCTGAATCGCGATCGCTTCGTCCGGGTACCCGTAGTCCGAGGCCAGCTTGGTGTAGAAGTTCTGCCCGCGTGCCCCCATCCCGCCGATATACAAAGCGAGCACAGGGCGGGCAAATTCGACCAGGTCAGCCACGTCGTCGCCGATCGCCAAGCTGGCCTGGGCGATGACGTCGAGCGCCGGCAGCGATGGATCGCGCTTGGCCTGACCGGCCGCCAGCGCTGCTCCCCAGATGCCAGCCGCCTTCTCAGGGAAGTAGAAAATTGGCTGCCAGCCTTCGGCCAGCTCGGCGGCCATCGCCGTGTTCTTCGGCCCCACTGCCGCCAAGATGATCGGGATCCGGTCCCGCACCGGGTGGTTGATCAGCTTGAGCGCCTTCCCGAGGCCGGTGCCGCGGCCGGCTGGCAGCGGGATCTGGTAGTGCTTGCCGTCGTGGACCAGGCGCTCCCTGCGCCACACGGCCCGGCAAATCTCGATGGTCTCGCGGGTCCGGCCGATCGGCGCGTCATACGGCACGCCGTGCCAGCCTTCGATCACCTGCGGTCCCGAGACGCCGATGCCGAGGTTGAACCGGCCGCCCGACACGTAATCGAGGCCGGCGGCCGTCATCGCGGTGAGCGTCGGGGTCCTCGTGTAGAGCTGCATGATCCCTGAGGCGAGCTGAAGCCGCTCGGTCCTGGCGGCGACGTACCCAAGCTGGCTGACGGCGTCGTAGCTGTACGCCTCGGGCACGAAGACTATGTCCAGGCCGGCCTTCTCGTAGTCGGCGAGCTCCGCGACCGTCTCCGCAAAGCCACCCGCATAGTTCAGTGACATTCCGATGCGCAACAAAATCTCCAGTGAACGCCGTGACCGGACAACGGCATCGTAGCTGGCGGCTTGTCAGCCGTCACCAGCCAGCAGGCCGACGATCGCGCGCAGGGCCAGCTGGTAGGAACCGAACCCGAAACCGGCGATCGTCCCGTCGGCGACTCCCGCCACGACCGACAGATTGCGGAACTCCTCCCGTGCCGCCGGATTGGAGATGTGCACCTCGACCAGCGGCGCCGTTCGCATCGCGAGCGCATCGCGCAGCGCGTAGGAGTAATGGGTGAATGCGGCCGGGTTCAGCACGATCGGCAGCTGCCCGTCCGCTGCCTCATGAACCCATGCGATTAGTTCCGACTCATCGTCGGTTTGCCGGAAGTCGATGTTCAGCCCGAGGTCGGCCGCCGTGGCAGCGCACGCCTCGCGCAGGTCCTCCAGCGTCGCGGTGCCGTAGACCTCTGGCTCCCGCGACCCGAGCCTGGCCAGGTTCGGCCCGTTGAGAACGAGCACCGTCCGCATGTCAGACCTCCGTGTAGGCGCGGGCGAGCAGGTCCTCAGGCGGGTCGGTCAGGATGCCGGGCCTGGCCAGCCCGTCCAGCACCACGAGCCGCAGGTGCTGGCCGCGCGTCTTCTTGTCGACCGCCATCGCTGCCCGCAGCAGCGGCCAAGAGCCGCCGCCGTACCTCGTCGGCAGGCCGACGGCAGCCAGGACCTCGCCGTGCCGCGCCGCAGTCGGCTCGTCGAGCCGGCCAGCCAGCCTGCCCACGGCGGCGGCGAACATCATGCCGACCGCGACCGCTTCGCCATGCGGGATTGCGTAGTGCTCGGCACGCTCGATCGCGTGGCCCAGCGTATGGCCGTAGTTCAGCATCTCCCGCTGCCCGGCTTCCCGCAGGTCGGCGGCGACTACGGCGGCCTTCATCGCGATGGCGCGCGTAACGAGGTCGCGCTCGTGCGGCCCGCCAGGCACCGCCGCTGCCGCGGGGTCCTGCTCGATCAGGTCGAGTATCGCCGGGTCGGCGATGAACCCGGCCTTGATCACCTCTGCCATCCCGCTGACGTATTCGCGGGCAGGCAAGCTCGTCAGCGTCTCCAGGTCGGCCAGCACTCCGGCCGGCGGATGGAACGCTCCGACCAGGTTCTTGCCGGCCGCGATATTGATCGCTGTCTTGCCGCCGATCGCCGCGTCCACGATCGCGAGCAGCGTGGTCGGCACGAGCACGACGCGCACCCCGCGCAGCCACGTCGCTGCGACGAACCCGGCCAGGTCGGTGACCGCGCCGCCGCCCAGCCCGATTATCGCGTCGGAACGGGACACCCGGTGCGCTGCCAGCCGCGACCATAGTGCCGTTGCCACACCGATGTCCTTCGCCTGCTCGCCGGCCGGAACCGGCTCGGGCCGGACGATGAATCCGGCGTCCGCCAGCGCCTCGCAGGCCCGGCCGGCCAGCGCCTCGAGACCCTCCGCGTAGATCAGGACGACCACTGCGGCCCGGTCGCCGACCAGCGCCGGGAGCTCGGACGCGGTGATGCCGCGGCCCACCACGACGTCGTAGGGCCGCTCACCGCCGACCGGGATCCTCGTCGCGGTCATGATCCGGCCAGCTGCGCTGCGATGTCGGCGGCGATGTCCGCTGGTTGGCGGTCATCGGTGCCAACAGTGATCGTCGCGAGCCGCTGGTACACCGGGATCCGCTGGTCGAGCAGGATCTTCAGGGTCGCGCGCGGGTTGCCGATCAGCAGCGGCCTGGCCTGGCTGAGCCCGACCCGCTTGGCCGCAGCGGCGAAGCCGGTCTCTAGGTAGACGACAGCGTGGCCCGCGAGCCCGGCCTCGGTCCGCGGATCGAGCACCGCGCCGCCCCCCACGGCGATCACCCCGGTGGATCGGTCGATGGCTTGCGCGACCGCGGCCCGCTCCAGTTCCCTGAACGCGGGCTCGCCGTCCTCGACGAAGATGTCGCTGACCGGCTTGCCCGCGGCCGCCGCGACGTCCGCGTCGGTGTCGGTGAAGCCGACGCCGAGCCGGGCGGCGAGCAGCGCACCGACGGTGGTCTTGCCTGACCCTGGCGGGCCGATCAGGATTGCGACCGGTGCGGCTGCGCTCGCCGCCCGCCTGGCGGCTGCCGGGACTGACTGCGGCGTGCTCATCGGATCACCAGGCACTCGAGGTAGCCGGCGACGTTCCTGCGGGTCTCGGTGACGCTGTCGCCGCCGAACTTCTCCAGCGCGGCGTCGGCGATCACCAGCGCGGCCATGGCCTCTGCGACGACGCCAGCGGCGGGAACCGCGGTCACATCGCTGCGCTGGTTAATGGCCTTCGCCAGCTCGCCCGTGCGCACGTCGACCGTAGACAGCGCGCGAGGCACAGTCGAGATCGGCTTCATCGCCGCCCGCACCCTGATCGGGCTCCCGGTGCTCATCCCGCCCTCGATCCCCCCCGCGCGGTTAGTCAGCCGGCGCACGCCGCTTGGTCCTGGCTCGATCTCGTCGTGCGCCTGCGAGCCGCGTCTAGCGGCCGACGCGAAGCCGTCGCCGATCTCCACCCCCTTGATCGCGTGAATGCTCATCATGGCCCCGGCGAGCCTGGCGTCAAGCCTGCGGTCGCCGTGCACGTGGCTTCCCAGGCCCGGAGGCAGGCCGTGGACGACCACCTCGATCACGCCGCCGAGCGTGTCACCGTCCTTGCGGGCCGCGTCGATCTCGGCGACCATCGCCGCGCTCGCCGCGGCGTCCAGGCAGCGCACAGGATCGGCGTCGACCGTCTCCTGGTCACCGGGTCGCGGCAGCGTGCGTGCCTCGACCCTGATCCCGCCGAGCGCGACGACGTGGCTGAGGACCTCAACGCCCAGTGCCTGCGCCAGGAACCTCCTGGCTACCTCGCCGATAGCCACCCGGGCTGCGGTTTCCCTGGCGCTGGCCCGCTCAAGCACTGGCCTGGCGTCGTCGTGGCCGTACTTCTGCATCCCGGCAAGGTCGGCATGACCGGGACGCGGCCTGGTGAGCGGATCGTTTCTGGCCAGCCCGGCCAGCTCGGCCGCGGGCACCGGGTCGGGCGACATGACGGCTTCCCACTTGAGCCACTCCGAGTTCGCCACCGTGATCGCGACGGGTCCGCCGAGCGTGCGCCCGTGCCGGACGCCGGCGGTGATCTCCACCTCGTCCTGCTCGAACTTCATCCGGGCGCCCCGGCCGTAGCCCGCGCGCCTGCGGGCCAGCGCCGCGGCCACGTCGGCCGTCGTGACCTCGACTCCGGCCGGCATGCCCTCGCAAATGGCCACCAGCGCCCGGCCATGGGACTCCCCCGCGGTTAGCCAGCGCAGCATGCAGTCGATCTTGCCATGACCGGCGACCGGCCCGCGATCACGCTGGCGCGCCAGCGCGGGGGGTTCCGGGGGGCCGCTCCCCCGGGCCAGCAGCGCCGCCGAGGAAGATCGCGATGCCGCGCCGCAGCCGGCCGCCGAGACGCGCCATCACCGCGTTCCCGAGTCCGGCGGCGAGATCGGCGACGTCGTGCCCTGCGCTTTGGCCGGACAGGGTCAGTGCGATCACCAGATCGTGCTCTGGGCCGCCAGGCCGCAGCTCGAATGCGGCGACCGCCAGCTGGCCGGCGAGCACGTCGGTCACGATCTCATGCACGTCGGAATCGGTGCACGGAGCCGGGACCGGCTGGCCCTGGGCAAGTGCCGCCAGCCTGGCACCCTCGACCGCGAGCGGAACTGGCCCGGCCACGTCGATGATGACCGCGCAGCAATCCGCAGCAGCGGCCTGCCAGACTCGGTCAGCGGCCGCGGCAACCGGGCGGGCGTCGGCTCGCCAGCCGCGCATCGAGTCCAGGCAGGTGAACGCGGGTATCGCGCGGCGGCCGTCGAGCCCGATCAGCGTTGGCATGGCCATCTCCGACGCCTTCTCCGCCGGCCCGCTCCGCTCCGCCAGCACGGCAACCACCGGTACCAATAGCCGGCTGGACGCGAGCGCCGTCAGCGCCGCCTGCTCGCTTCCCCGGCTTGCGGCGAATGCCTGCAGTGCCTCAGTGACGCCACGGTCCGCCGAGCCGTCGTCACGAAACGACGGGTCGGGGCCGCTGATCCTAAGCACAGCCCCACTGTAGTTCGGGGCCAACGGCGCATTCTGCAGGGTCCTTTGGCACTCCTCGCAACGCGGCTGCCAGGCGTAATGTGGCATCCTGCGCCAGTTGTGGCGACCCGGACTGATCAGGCACTAGTAATCTGGCGCCCGATGCACTTCTAGTTCTCTGCGCAAGTGGGGCACGTAACTTGCGTTTTGAGAGTTTCATTGAAGCATCAGTGAGATCACAGGGGAGCGCGTGCGGAATATTTCTCAGGAACTGCCAGCGATCGAGACGGGGACGCTGATGCAGAAGCCGATCCCGCCGCGGCTCGTCGAGCCCTACCTCACGGGCCGGCGCGCAGTCATCGCCGGATTCGTTTACCGCGCCGCTGATACCTCGTTCGCTGACCCAGCTGATTTTTACACCGCGCTTGACCTCGGCTACGAGGGCTCTGAGTTCCGTCCTGACCTGACCGAGCTGTATGTGCTGCGGTGGACCTCCGCGACCCTCGAGGTGTATCAAATCCCGTATTCAGCCGAGCGCGGTGGCGACTGGACCGGCAAGCCGCCGTTCACCGGCACGGGCTACACGTCCTGGCCTAGCCGGCCCATCCCGGAGTTTTTCGTGGACCTGATGCCGATTCCGGTCGGAGCGGAGATCTACCGGATCGCCCCGGGTCGGGAGGACTTCATCGCACGGTACGACGGGCAGGTCTGGCTGCGGCCAGCCGAGGGGGTCTGAACGAGATGCGATATCGGCTGCTTGCTACCTTCCAGGGAGCGCCATACGAGGCTGGCATCGGGCCTGACGAGACCGGGGTAGTGCTGTTCGCCGCGTGCCCGCCGCCCGAGGAACTCCGCTTCGAGCCAGCGACCGGACACTGGCGGAAGCGGGTTAGCCGGGCCGACGTCCAGGCGCTGTACGAGTCGCGGCCGGTCGGCATGTTCCGTGGTGAGCGCTGCGTCGTACTCGATGATCTCACCGACCGCCTGCATATCACGTACCTGGGCCACGACGCGTACCTAGCCGAGCGGCTCGGCTACTGGGAAGTCGACCGAGGTGTCTTCGAACTGATCACCCCGCGCCAGGAGGTGACCGAGATCGTCGAGCAGCGGCTGCCGCTCACGGCGCAGGCTGCTGGCAGCGGCTCGGATCCGCGGCCGGCCACGCAGACGCCGGGTCATCCGGCCGGTTACGGCCAGGGACTGGCCAACGGCTCGTGGCCTGTGCTGCCATCGCTCAGCCAACTGCCCATCTCTGACGGGCTCGCACCGGTACCCGTCGCGGATGAACCGCCGCTTCCGCTGGAAGCTGAGGCTTTGCGCGCGGCTGGCCTGTCTGAGCCGTCAAGTGCCGTGCCGCACGGGGCCGACACGACGACCGCGGCGCCATCATGGACGCCACACCCGATAGCTGCCGTCCATGGCGTGCCGCTGCCTGCGCCTGCCGGCGACGCCGCGCCGGTCAACGGCGCGTTGCAGGAAGGCCAGGCGGGCGCAGCCGGGATGCTGCCCGGCTCCGTGGCGTCGCCTGGCTTGAGCCAGGGACTTGTGGAGCGTCCGCTCGCTGCCGTGACCGCCGCCGCGCAGGGTGCGCCGACCGCCTCCGGTGTGCCAGGCCTGGCTGTGAGCGAGGGGCGGAGTTCTTCGCGGCCTGCGGTTCCCCAATCACTGCTAGACGGCCGCGGATCGGTACCAGCGGCGAACATCTCGGCGGTGCCCGTCGCTGACGGACCGGCGGCGCGGGCCGCAGCTGGTGGTCAAATCGCCGCCGCGGCGGACGAGGCCAGGCCGGCTCCGCGACGGCGAACCTCGCGGCGGCGGCTTCCGACCCAGCGGATCTTCTCGGAACTGGCTGCCCAGGCCGCCATCCCACCGGGCGCCTACGCCGTTAACGAGGATGTCGATGGCGCGATGTGCCTGGTCAGAACGGCTGAGGGATTCGAGGTCTTCAACTCACTCGCGGGCGCCAGGCACGAGGTACGGGTCTTCGGTGACGAGGAGTCGGCGTATTTCTACCTGTTCGGCGTGCTTGTCGCCGATGCCGTGAGGACCGGCATGCTGGTACCAAGGCCATAGCCCGCCCGGTGCGGCCGCCCCGATAGCGACGTCCGAGGGCCATGCCGCGATGATGAACCAATGACCAAGCCTGCCGAGTCAGCCAGGTCCGCCGTACCCGCCGCGGACCAGCCGCCCGAGCGCGCTCGGTCCGTCGCCCAGGCGGCTGCGCGAAGGCCGCTGACGGGGGCACAGCACCACATCCGCGCCGGTGACTATCAGGCCTCGGTCACCGAGCTTGGCGCAGGCCTGCGCGAGCTCACCTACCGGGGCAGGCGGCTGATCACCGGTTACCAGCCCGACGAGCTGCCGCCCGCCGG
>WNFK01175140.1_pt1 | contig 15551 bp, 11 predicted proteins | sample 5400281 | NCBI WGS metagenome assembly WNFK01 (sample SAMN13153350, study PRJNA577476) | soil metagenome | isolation source: 20 cm soil on Douglas fir-dominated hillslope | place: USA:California | collected 2013-09-17 | reverse complement strand
GGAGTCGGCGACGGTCACGGCGACAAGCGCCAGCACGGGCAGCAGGGTCAGCCGGGAACTCCGTACGAAGAACCGCACGACGAGGCCCAGCGCGATCAGGTCAGCGAGCGGACGGACAAGCGCGAGCGCGAAAGCGGCCCGCCCGGTCTCCCCGCCCGCGTAATCCGGGCCGAATAGCGTCACGAGCAGCATCACGAATAGGGCGCCCACGAGCACGCAGCTGTCGACGGCCATCCCCCTCGACGCCCAGGCACCTCGAGGCCCGTGACCGCGGGCGCCGGGGCCCCCGGACTCGGCCGCCGCGAACTTCGAGGTCAGCGTGGCCAGGCCGATCACGAGCGCAGGCAGGGCGGCCAGGCTGATCAGGTCCGCCAGGCGCAGCGGGGATGCTCCGCCTGCCAGTCCGCCGAAGGCCTGCTGAACGGTGGCGCCAGCGGCGAGGCAGATCGCGGCCACGGCGAGCCACCGATATCCATTCTTAACCGACGGCTCGGGCTGACCCGGCACGCGAAGGAGCCCGGCACAAGCCAGGGCTGCGATCAGCGCCCAGGCGGCTGACCACGCCATCATGGCCTGGGTCACCACCCACCCCCCATCGCTCCTGATCGTGCCATGACCTCTTGCTCGTCCCGACTCCAGGCCCGGCAGCGACCCTGAAGGCGGCGCCAGACGGGGAGCGGGCGACGACCGCATTTCGTGTACTGACTTGAGGCCCCGCCGTTGGGACCCCGCTGTTCGTTCCCGGCGACATCTGCGCCGGCCCGCCCCGAGCAGCACCCCTGCGCAGAAAGCGGCACTGCGGCCTGCGACGATGTTGTGCGCGGTGAGCGACTAAGCCCGACTGTACGTGCCCGAGGTCACGCTTCGATTGAGGAAAGACGTACGCCCGACGACAAAGTGCTGAGGAAGCGCTCAGTATCCGGTCGCGATTGCGTAAACGATGCGAGTGCCTGTTCCCGCAGCGGCGGGGATCAGCCCTGGCCGAGCCGGACCAGCGCACCGGCCGCGGCGACCTTGCCGTTATGGACCCTGGCGGCAACCTCCGGATTGGCCGCGATGGCATCGTCGACGGCGACGGCGAGGACGCTCGTGTCCGTCACAACGCCAAGCCCGCGGGCCGAGGTGACCTGGTCAGGCGATCCCTCGCCGGCCAGCACGCCATCGAGCACCTGCCTGGCCAGCTTGTTGTTGAGCTTGCCAGACTCGACCAGGACGGTGATCCTGGCCACCTGCGCGGGGCTGACCGGGAGCGCGCTGAGCTCGGTCCCTGCCTCGTTCGCGCGCCTGGACAGCTCGCCAAGCCACCAGTTGCGCGCCTGCTCGGGCGACGCGCCTGCCGCGACGGTCGCGGCGACGAGTTCAAGCGCCCCGGCGTTGCGCAACGCCGCTATGTCAGGGTCGGCTAGCCCGAGCTCAGCTTGAAGCCTGGCTCGGCGGGCGGCAGGCAGCTCGGGCAGCGCTGACCTGATCTCGTCGACCCACTCGGGCACCGGCGCCACGGGGACCAGGTCGGGCTCAGGGAAATACCGGTAGTCCTGGGCCTCTTCCTTGCTCCTGCCGGGCGTCGTGGTCCCAGTCTCCTCGTGGAAGTGCCTGGTCTCCTGGACGATCCGGCCGCCCGCGTCGAGAATCCCGGCCTGCCGCTCGATCTCGAACCGGACGGCGCGCTCGACCGAGCGCATCGAGTTGACGTTCTTGGTCTCGGTGCGCGTGCCCCACTCCGCGGATCCGGCCGGCGCGAGCGAAGTGTTGACGTCGCAGCGCAGCGAGCCCTCTTCCATCCGGACGTCGGATACGCCGAGCGCGCGCATCAGGTCGCGCAGTTCGGTCACATACGCCCGCGCGACGGCGGGGGCGAGCTTCCCGGTGCCAGGGACAGGCTTGGTCACGACTTCGACCAGCGGGATCCCGGCCCTGTTGTAGTCGACCAGTGAGTATTCAGCCCCGTGGATCCGGCCGGTCGCGCCCACGTGCTGCGACTTGCCGGTGTCCTCTTCCAGGTGGACGCGCTCGATGCCGACGCGCACGCTCTGGCCGGCGACGTCGACGTCGATCCAGCCATCCGTGCACAGCGGCTCGTCATACTGCGAGATCTGGAAGTTCTTCGGCATGTCCGGGTAGAAGTAGTTCTTCCTGGCGAACCGGCACCAGCTGGCGATCGTGCAGTTCAGTGCCAGGCCGATCCTGATCGTGTATTCGATCGCCCCCTTGTTGATCACTGGCAGCGAGCCAGGCAGGCCCAGGCAGACCGGGCAGACCTGCGAGTTCGCCTGGGCGCCGAAAACGGTCCGGCAGCCGCAGAACATCTTCGACGCGGTACCGAGCTCGACGTGAACCTCGAGTCCTATCAATGGGTCGTACCTGCTGACCGCCTCGTCGAACGGCACCGGCTTTGCTGTGATCGCGGAAGTCTGCTTCATCGCCCGGCCTCCCCCGTCGCGCCCCCGGCGCGCTCGATTCCGCGCGCCTGCGTGAGCAGCCGATGCCCGCGCCGCTGATCGAGCGCGCCCTCCACCGCGGCGCCGACCCGGTACAGCCGGTCGTCGGCCAGCACCGGGGCCATGATCTGCAGGCCCACGGGCAGCCCGTCCTCCGGAGACAGGCCGCACGGCACCGACATCGCGGCGTTGCCGGCCAGGTTGCCAGGGATGGTGGCTAGGTCGGCCAGATACATCGCCATGGGATCGTCGACCCGCTCGCCGATCGGGAATGCCGTCGTGGGCGTGGTCGGCGAGACCAGGACGTCGGCCTGCTCGAACGCCGCGCTGAAGTCTCGCGTGATCAGCGTCCTGACCTGCTGCGCCTTTCCGTAGTAGGCCTCGTAGTAGCCGCTGGACAGCGCGTAGGCGCCGAGCATGATGCGCCGCTTGACCTCGGCGCCGAAGCCCGCGGCCCTGGTCAGGCTCATAACCTCGTCGGCGCTCGCGGTGCCGTCGTCACCGACCCGCAGCCCGTACCGCATTCCGTCGAACCTGGCCAGGTTGGATGAGCACTCGCTCGGCGCGATCAGGTAGTAGGCGGGCAGCGCGTAGCGGAAGTGCGGGCAGGACACCTCGATGACCTTGGCGCCGAGTGACTCGAGCAGCTCGATGGCCTCGTTGAAGCACGACAGCACGCCGCTGGCGTATCCATCTCCCGCCAGTTCGGTGACGACGCCGATCCGCAGCCCGGCCACGTCGGGGTTCTTGGCCGCGGCGACGACCGGCGGGACGGGCGCCTTGAGCGAGGTGGAGTCGCACGGGTCGTGGCCGGAGATGGTCTCGACCAGGCCGTACCTGGACGAGCCGCCGTAGGTCGGCTTGACGCCCACCAGCCCGCAGACCGCGGCTGGCTGGCGGATCGAGCCGCCCGTGTCCGTCCCGATGCCGAGGGGCGCCTGATAGGCAGCGACCGCAGCCGCCGAACCGCCAGACGAACCGCCAGGCACGCGAGCCAGGTCCCACGGGTTGCGGGATGGCCCGAAAGCGGAGTTCTCCGTGGACGATCCCATCGCGAACTCGTCCATGTTGGTCTTGCCGAGTATCACCACGCCCGCGGCCCGTAGCCTGGCTGTGATGGTGGCGTCGTAGGGCGGCTGCCACCCGGCAAGCATCTTCGAGCCGCAAGTGGTCGGCATGTCAGTCGTCGTGAACACGTCCTTGAGCGCAATCGGCACCCCCGCCAGGGAGCCGAGTGGCTGCCCCGCGGCCCGCCGCTCGTCGACCGCGCTGGCGGCAGCAAGCGCGCCGTCGCTCGCGACATGCAGGAAGGCGCGCACCTGTATGTCGGTCTCGTCGATCCGGTCCAGATGCGCCTTGGTCAGCTCGACGGCCGAGATCTCGCCCCCGGCCACGGCGGCTGCCATCTCGGCAGGCACTTTGAACCGTCCGTCCTCGGCAGCGGGCGCCTGGGAGAGCACGACATCGGCGCTCAGGCAGGGCGTCACGACGTCGTCGCGGAACACGTTCGACAGATCGGCGGCGTGCGTCATGGGCGGAATACCGGCGGCAGCGACCTCCTGCACCCTCGCGACGGCCCCAATGATGACATCGAGCTGGCCGGCGAATCTGTCCAGCTCTTCGCCGGTCAGGGCCAGCCGGGACAGCGTGGCGAGGTGGGCTACCTCATCGCGGGTAATAGACACCCGCTCATCCTAGAGGCCGCCCGGTGGCCCGCCGAACCCATTACAACCGGCCTACGAATCCGCGCCCGCCCGGCCACCGCCTCCGCGCCCCGCCCATCGCCGGATAGAACCTGAGATTGATCCCCTCAACCCGATGAATCCGGGGATTCATCGGCTGCAGCCCCGCCGGTCAGGCTCCGGGCAGGGCCCTAGCCAGCCGGTTGGCAGCTGATGCAAACTGATTCGCGGCGTTGTATTCCTCAGCCAGCCACGCGGTGGCCCTACTCGCGTTCATCGGCTTGGCGAAGTGCCAGCCCTGGGCGCCCTCGCAGCCGATCATCCGCAGCGCGGCCGCGGTTGCTTCGGTTTCTACGCCTTCGCCGATCGAGCGGATGCCAAGCGACTGGACAAGCCGCACGAGCGACTTGACAGTCATAGTCTGCTCCGGACGATCGGGCAGGCCGCTGACCAGGGCCGGGTCGAGCTTGATCTCGCTGATGCCGAGCCTGGTGAGCTGCGCGAGCGAGGAGTAGCCGGCACCGAAGTCGTCCAGGCTGACGCCCACGCCGAGCTGGACGAGCTTGGCCACGGTCGATGCCGCCTGAGCGGGCTTGCCGGCCAGTACCTGCTCGTTGATGTCCAGCCTGAGCGCGTCGGGCGGCAGCCCGTACCGCTCGAGTGCCTGCATGATCATGTCGGCGAGGTGAGTGCTGAGCAGGTCCCTGGCGGGCAGGTTCACGCACACCTGGACCGGCAGGTCGGCGGCCCACCACCTCGCCGTCTGGCGCAGCGCCTTCCCGAGAACCAGCTCGGTCAGCTCGCTGATCAGGTGTGACTGCTCAGCGAGCCCGATGAATTCGGCCGCGGCCAGCAGGCCCCGGCGCGGGTGCCACCAGCGTGCGAGCGCCTCCATGCCGATGGTCTTCTCGTCCGACAACCGGACCTTGGGCTGGAAGTACAACTCGATCTCGCCGCGCATGACCGCCATGCGCAGGTCGCTGGCGAGCGCGAGCCGCTCGGCCGAGTTGCGATCGGCATCGGGCGTATAGTGCTCGATCCCGCTATGCCGTTCCTTGGCCAGGTACATGGCCACGTCTGCGCGCTGCATCAGCTGATCGAAGCCGCTGGCGTCGTCTGGGTAGATCGCGATCCCGACGCTCGCCTCAACCTGGAAGGTCATGGCCTCCAGGCGGACCGGTTCGGCCAGCGCCACCCGCAGCCGGGAGGCGACCTCACGGGCCGCGGCGGACTCCTTGACCGAGGGCAGCAGCACGGCGAACTCGTCACCGCCTAGGCGGGCGACGACATCGCCTGGCCTGACGCTGTGCGCGAGACGATGCGCCACGATCTGCAGCAGCCGGTCCCCGACGGCGTGCCCGAGCGTGTCGTTGACCTGCTTCAGTCCGGTTGACCTGTCCAGGTCGATCAGCAGGAACCCGGCCCTGGTGCCGGCCACGCCGGCGCTGGCCAGCGCCTCGCCGCTGCGCTTGGCCAGCATCTTACGGTTGAGCAGGCCAGTCAGCTCGTCATGATTGGCCTGATGATCGTGCTGTACGGACTTCGCCGCGCCGATGTACGCGGCCCCGAGCGGGAACGCGAACAGCGCGACGACAATCGGCGAGCCGGTCTTCATCGCTAGGACCAGAAGGAGCGCGGTCGTGAACAGGACCAGGTGGATTCCAGCCTGGAACGGCATATTAACGCGGATGGCCGCCTTCAGCGGCGTGCGCCTGCTGAAGCAGACCGCGAGCATGACGAGAAGGAAGCTGACCACGAAGTAGGCCAGCCCGGCGAGCAGCAGTACCGCCAGCGTCCGGTTGCTCGGAATAAACGGATTATCCGTAAAGGGAGAGACGTTGCTCACCCAGAGCACCGCCTCCGCTGCGGCTAGGCTCAGGGTGACCTGAGCGGCATCGAACGCGACCCGGTGCGGTGCATGGCGGGCCAGCCCCACCAGGAGGATCGCGGCCGCTCGCATCAGCACCGCGATCGTAAAGCCCCAGTACAGCAGGATCGCCAGCGTAATCGTGCGGGCAACGGCAGGCGAATCGGATGCCGATCGGCCCGGGGTGGTCAGCGGCCAGATCTCGGCGGCCACGACCATCCCGGCCATCACCCAGAAAATGGGGGTGTTAGCAAGGTCCGCCACGCCCCGCAGGTGAGCGGCAGCTACGCCGAGCACGGCCGCGCCCGCGACCGATACCGCTGCGATGTAGATCCACGGCGGCGAGCCGAAACGCGGGACGACGTCGCGCGTGTCGTTCGGGTTCCTCATAGCGTCCTCACGGCCGCCGGGGTCAACCCGGGGGGGTCCGGTTCGTGAATGTATGTCAGGCAGCGTACCTATGAAACTACACTTGACGAAGCCATACGCATACTATCTGTTACCAGGCGGCCCTGTCGTAGTTAACCTGCTACAGATTGCGAAGCTTCCTGCTAGGTCACGAGAGCGGGCCGATTGTCGGCATTCTGAGCACCTGCGCACGGGCTATCCGGACGGGCCCCTGCTATCCAGACGAGGCCGCCTCAGCCGCGGCCGCCTCAGCCGCCTCAGCCGCGGCCGCGGGCCCATCGGCGAGTAGCACCGCCAGGCCTGCCTCGTCGAGGACGGGCACGCCAAGCGAGGCCGCCTTGTCCAGTTTGGAGCCTGGACTCTCGCCAGCCACGACGAAGCTGGTCTTTTTCGATACCGCGCCCGACACTTTTCCGCCGCCGGCCTGAATGGCTTCGGCTGCCTCGTCCCTGGTGTAGCCCTCGAGGCTGCCGGTCAGTACAACGGTCACCCCGGCCAGCGGCCCGCCGGGCTGCCCATCAGCCAGCGTGAACCCGGCGGAATCGGGGTCGCTGAGCTTGACCCCCGCATCGCGCCATTTGGCCACGATCGCCCGATGCCAGTCGACGCTGAACCAGTCGATGATCGAGCCAGCAATCGTCGGGCCGACCTCGTCCACCAGCATCAGCGTCTCGGACGGCGCCGAGGCAACGGCATCGACCGAGCCAAACGCGGCTGCCAGCGCCCTGGCCGCCGTGGGCCCGACGTGCCTGATCGACAGCGCCACGAGCACCCGCCACAGCGGGCGGTTACGCGCCTCATCCAGGTTCCTCAGCAGGCTCGTCGCGTTCGCCGTCAGGTCGCCGCCGATAGTGACGAAGAACGCGCCTCGTAGCCGAGCACCTCGATGTCGAAGGCTCCCCTGCCGGCCAGGTGAAACAGCCGCTCCCGCAGCTGGGCAGGGCACGACCTGGTGTTCGGGCACCGCCAGTCAACCTCCGTCGCCTCACGCGCTAGCGGTGTCCCGCAACTCGGGCAGGTATCGGGGAAGACGAAGGCCCGCTCCTCACCGGACCGCAGGTCAAGGACGGGCCCGACCACCTCGGGAATGACGTCGCCGGCCTTGCGGAGCACGACCATGTCGCCGATCAGCACGCCCTTGCGCGCGATCTCGTCCTCGTTGTGCAGGGTCGCCCGCTCCACCGTCGAGCCGCTCACCTTGACCGGGGTCATCACGGCGAACGGAGTGACCCGGCCGGTCCTGCCGACATTCACCCTGATCTCGAGGAGTCTGGTAGTGACCTCCTCCGGCGGATACTTAAAGGCGATGGCCCAGCGCGGCGCCCGGCTGGTGAAGCCGAGTGCCTCCTGCACCGGTATCTGATCGAGCTTGACCACCACGCCGTCGATCTCATAGGGCGGGTCGTGCCGGTGCTCCTCGTAGTGGCCGATGTACTCCCGCACCCCGTCGATGCCATCGACCACCTGGTACAACTCGCTGACCGGCAGTCCCCACTCGCGCAGCCGGTCATACCACCCGGACTGACTATCCGGCCTCGCCGTCTTCTCTCCTTCGATGGCACCGACACCGTGCAGGATGAGGCCGAGCGGCCTGCTCGCGGTGACCGCAGGATCCTTCTGCCGCAGCGACCCAGCCGCCGTGTTCCTGGGGTTCACGAACGGCGGTTTGCCGGCTTGCGCCTGCCGCTCGTTGAGCTCGTGAAACGCTGTCACGGGCAGGAACACCTCGCCCCTGACCTCAAGCGTGGCCGGCCAGCCCGAGCCGCTCAGCCGCGCTGGCGCCGCGGCAATCGTGCGGACATTTGCGGTCACGTCCTCGCCTGTCACGCCGTCGCCCCTGGTCGCGGCCCTGGCCAGGGCACCGTCCCGGTAGACCAGGTCGACCGCCAGACCGTCGATCTTGAGCTCGCACAGGAACGGGCCGGTACCGCCAAGCCGCTCGGCCCTCGCGAACCAGCTCTCGAGCTCGGCCGCCGAGAAGGCGTTGTCGAGACTGAACAGCCGTACGAGGTGGCGGACCGGCGCGAAGCCGGCCGCGACGCCGTCGCCGACCTGCTGGGTCGGCGAGTCCGGTGTGCGCAGGTCGGGGTATTCCTCCTCGAGCTGGCGGAGCTCGCGCAGCAGCGCGTCGAATTCCGCGTCCGAGATGACCGGGGAGTCGAGCACGTGATACCTGTGGTTGTGCTCGGCAACCTGTTCTGCCAGATCGGCGTGGCGATGTTTGGCCTGGTCATCGGCCTGGCTGACCTCGGCGCCAGCGCCGGCGCCTACGCTGGCTTCCGCGCCGACCTCGGCCAGTTCCACCTCATCAGCTTCAGTCACCGCGCTCCCTCCTCGATCAGTTCAGGAATCAGCCGCGCCGCCGCCTGACACTGCGCGAGCACGTCCCTGGCCCTGGCGGGCGAGGCGCCGGCGAGCCCGCACGCCGGCGTCACCACGACCTGCTGAGGTAGCGCGGCAAGCGGGAGCCCGATCCGGCGCCACAGCGCGATGATCGCCTCAGCCGTCGATCGCGCGGCGTCGCCCGGCGCGCCCGCGGCTCCCCCGCCTGGCCGGCCGTTGGCCGCGGGAACCGCCGCTGGGCGCTCGGTGGCGCCTCGGCCGGCCAACACCGCATCCTGGAGCGGGAGGACCGCGCCTACGGCAATGCCGAGTCCGGCCTCGGCGACCTCCCCGACCGAGTCTTCGTCCTCGCGGCGCAGGAGGCCGAGGTCGAAGGACACCGCGCGGGCTCCGGCGCTCACCATCACGCTGAACGGCACGTCGGGCGCGCAGCAGTGGATCATGCCAGGCACCCCAGCCGCGTCCAGTGCCGCGCGGAGGCCGTCAGCGGCGACGGAATGGTCAATGGCTGGGACACGGCGGAGGCCGCTAGCCGTCGGCACGGAGCCAGCCAGGACGCCGGGTAGGGCTGGCTCGTCGAACTGAACGAGCAACGCCGTTCCAGGCAGCCTGCGCCGGACGTCGGCCACGTGCGCGGTCACGCCCTCGGCCAGCGATGCGGTCAGGTCGGCCACGGCGCCCGCGTCGGCGAGCGCCGGCTCGATGCTGCGAGTCAGCTCAAGGGACGCGGCAAGAGTCCACGGCCCGCACAACTGGATCTTGAAAGCTCCCCTGTAGCCCGCCGCCGCGGCCTCGATCGCATCGAGGTCCGCCTCCAGCATTCCGACTGCCCTGCGCAGGTCACGGCCTCTCCGTTCGGCCAGCCGCCAGCCCGCCGCCGTCGTCTCGACCGGAAGGTCGACCAGCAGCGCGGAGGTGCGGCCGACGAGATCGGCTCCTGGACCGCGCGCCGGCAGCTCGGGCAGGAATGGCAAGTTCGGCAGCTCGCCGAGGATGACCGCGGCGGCCTCATCCGGATTCGTGCCCGGCATCGAGCCCACGCCGCTAGCGCTCTGCGCAGGCCACGGAATCTGCTTCTCGCTGCTCACCGGCATATCCTAACGACCGGCCCGCGATCCTGACTTGCTGCACGTTGCGTGACCGCAAATGCGGCGAACCGGACGACGGAATGACTGCGGCGCACAGTAAGTGGGGGGTAGCAGCCTCAGGCGCACATCGCGGTCAATCCGGTGGCCGAGATCGTTGCGGAGGCCAGGACGGTGTCACCCCCGTAGAGGACCGCTGCCTGACCTTTCGCCACGCCGCGGGCGGGCGTGTGCAGCCTGATCCGCAGCGCCCCTTCAGCCAGCCAGCAGGTCGCGGGATATGTCTCGCCGTGAGCACGCAGCTGGACCATCGCCTCGATCGGCTCCGCTGGCGCCGTCCGCCCCGTCCAGACCGGCCGGATGGCGTCGATCTGGTCGACTTCGAGCGCCTCGGCAGGGCCGACCCGCACCGTGTTCGTGACGGGCTCGATGTCGAGCACGTACCGGGGCCTGCCGTCCGGTGCCGCGCTGTCGATCCGCAGGCCGCGCCGCTGGCCGACGGTGAAGCCATAGCTGCCGTCGTGGCCGCCGATCACCTCGCCATCGAGGTCCACGACGGGCCCGGGAGCCGAGCCCAGCCTGCTCCGCAGGAAGCCACGGGTGTCACCATCGGCGATGAAGCAGACGTCGTGGCTGTCGGGCTTGTCGGCCACAGCCAGCCCGCGGCTGGCCGCCTCGGCACGCACCTGGTCCTTGGTGCTGTCACCGAGCGGGAACATGGCCCGGCTCAGCTGATCGCCGGTCAGCACGGCCAGCACGTAGGACTGGTCCTTGGCCATGTCGACGCTGCGCATCAGCCGCGGCGGACGCCCCGGCCCGGCGGGCTCGAGCCTGGCATGATGGCCGGTGCAGACGGCGTCGAAACCAAGCGCGACGGCCCGGTCGAGGACGGCGGCGAACTTGATCTTCTCGTTGCACCGCAAGCACGGATTGGGCGTGTTGCCGCGCGCGTACTCCGCGACGAAGTCGTCGACGACATCGGCGGCGAAGCGCTCGGCCAGGTCCCATACGTAGAAGGGGATGCCTATCACGTCGGCGGCGCGCCTGGCGTCCCTGGCATCCTCGAGCGTGCAGCAGCCGCGAGCGCCGGAGCGGTACGACCGCGGGTTGGCCGACAGGGCCAGGTGGATTCCGGTCACCTCGTGGCCAGCGGAAGCGGCCCTGGCCGCAGCGACCGCCGAATCGACACCGCCCGACATGGCCGCCAGCACGCGCATGCTGCTCACGGCGCCGCCGCCTGCCCGGCCACGTGCGTTGCCGCCTGCAGGCCAGGCGGCCCGTCCGGCTGCGCAGCGACCTCCGATCCGGCCGAGCGGGCCGTGTAGAGCCCCGCTTGCCTGCCAGCCCGCCGTGCGCGCTCGACGACTTCGCCGAGCGCCGCTCCGAGCGCGTCGACGTCCGCCTCCGTGCTGGTCCAGCCGAGCGTGAAGCGCAGCGAGCCGCGTGCCCTCGCATAATCAGCACCCATCGCCAGCAGGACGTGGCTTGGCTCGGCGACTCCGGCGGTGCAGGCCGACCCGGTCGAGCAGGCGACCCCCCTGGCGTCAAGCAGCATCAGCAGGGCATCGCCCTCGCAGCCGGGGAAAGAGAAATGCGTGTTGCCGGGAAGCCGGAGCAAGCCAGGAGGCGGCCCATTAAGTATCGCGTCAGGAACTGCAGCCAGAACCCGCTCGATCAGGCTGTCCCGCAACCTCCCAAGCCGCTCCGCAAGCTCCTGCTTGTGTGCCGTGGCATGCTCCACGGCGACCGCGAAGGCCCTGATGGCTGCCGCGTCGAGCGTGCCGGACCGGATATCACGCTCCTGGCCGCCCCCGTGCAGCACTGGTACGGGGTCATCGCCCCTGGCCAGCAACAATGCGCCAGCCCCGACCGGCCCGCCGATCTTGTGCCCGGTAATGGTCAGCGCGGCCGCACGGCTCGCCGCCAGGCTCACCGGGAGCTGCCCTGCGGCCTGCACGGCGTCGCTGTGGAAAGGAAGCCCGAACTCGGCCGCTACCTCCGCAAGGTCGCTGATCGGCTGGATGGTGCCGACCTCATTGTTCGCCCACATCACGCTGACCAGCGCAACGCTGTCAGGATCGCGCTCGATCGCGGCTCGCAGGCCCTCCGGGGTAAGAAGGCCAGCGCTATCCACCGGCAGCCAGTCAACCTGGGCGCCCTGATGCTCGGCGAGCCATTGAACGCTGTCGAGCACCGCATGGTGCTCGATCGCGGTGGCCAGGATCCGGCGCTTCGGCCGCGGGCCGCCCTGGCGCGCCCAATACAGGCCCTTCACCGCCAGGTTGTCGGCCTCCGTGCCGCCGCTGGTGAAAACAACTTCGCTCGGGCGCGCGCCGAACGCCTGCGCGATCTGCTCGCGGGACTCCTCGACCACCCGCCTGGCCCGCCGGCCGGCGTTGTGCAGCGACGACGGATTCCCGGTGAGAGCCAGTTCCTCCATCAACGCGGCGAGCGCCTCGGGCAGCACCGGCGTGGTCGCTGCGTGATCGAGATACACCAGCGAGCCGGATGCGGCGTGGTCAGCGGGCCTGCGGCCGCCGCTGACGGATTCGAGGTTCACCATGGTGCTTCAAGCCTAACGGGAACCTCACGTCAGAACGCCCGGTCAGGCGCCATCAGCGACACGTACTCAGCCGGCTCGCTTTTCGATTTCCTCGACCAGCTGCGGCACCACCTTGAACAGGTCCCCTACCACACCGAAGTCGGCGAGCTCGAAGATCGGGGCCTCAGGATCCTTGTTCACCACCATGATCGTCTTCGAGGTCTGCATCCCGGCCCGGTGCTGGATCGCCCCCGAGATGCCGACGGCGACGTAGAGCTGCGGCGACACCGTCTTGCCAGTCTGGCCGACCTGGAACTGGTGCGGGTACCAGCCTGCGTCCGTGACCGCGCGCGACGCCCCGACCGCTGCGCCGAGCGAGTCGGCGAGCTTCTCGATCAGCGCCATGTTATCCGCCGAGCCCACGCCGCGCCCGCCGCAGACGACGATCGATGCCTCGGTTAGTTCGGGCCTGGCGCCGCGCTGCTGCACGACCCGTTCGGTAATTTTTGCCTGCTTGGCCGAGTCACTAACCGGGATGCTCACCGGCTCGATCGCAGCGTCGCCGGGACTGGCCTCCGGGCTGATCGCGTTCGGCCGGAGGGCGATGATCGGCGTACCCGACCTGACCCTGGACGTCACGTTGATCGCGCCGCCGAAGATCACCTGCTCAGCGTTCATGTCGTCGTCGAGGCCCACGACGTCGGTCAGGATGCCCCAGCCCGTCTTCACCGCCAGCCGGCCGCCGACCTCGCGCCCTTCGGCCGTGTTGGCCAGCAGGACCGCCGCGGGGGAACTCTGCTTGGCCAGCTCGGCGAGCAACTCGGCCTTGGGCGCGACCACGTACTCGTCATACTCAGGCCCGGCCGCGACGTAGACCTTCGCGGCGCCGTGCTCAGCCAGCCTGGCCTGCGCCGACTCGGCCCCAGGACCGGTCCACCCCACGGCAGGCGCACCGAACCTGCGCGCCAGCGTCACCAGCTCAAGAGTGACCTTCTTGACCGCCTCGCCATCGTGCTCTGCGAGTACCAGGATCTCAGCCATCGTCAGCGCCCCTCAGATGAACTTCCGCGCGGCGAGGAACTCGGCTGCCTTGCTGCCGCCGTCGCCTTCGTCGGTCACGATCGTTCCGGCCTGCCTGGGCGGCCGCTTGGCGAAGCTCAGCACCTCGCTTGCCGCGTTCGCCAGGCCGACCTGCGATGCGTCAAGGCCGATGTCGGCCACGCTCATGGTCTGCACCGGCTTCTTCTTCGCAGCCATGATCCCCTTGAACGACGGATACCGCGGTTCGTTGATCTTCTCGACGACGCTGACCACTGCGGGCAGCGTCGCTTCCACACTGTCGTAGCCGTAGTCAGCCAGCCGGTTGATCGTGATGGAGTTGCCGTCGATCTGGACCTTGCTCGACCGGTCCGCGCGTCCGTCGACTCGGAACCCAGAATGACCAGGTCGAAGCCGATCTGACTGAGCACCGCGGCGAGCGCGGCCGACGTGGCGAGCACATCGGAGCCAGCCAGTGCGTCGCCGACCAGGTGCACGGCCTTGTCGGCGCCCATCGACAGCGCCTTGCGGATCGACTCGGTGGCGCGCTGGGGCCCCATTGACAGGATCGTCACCTCGCCGCTGTGGGCTTCGGCCAGCCGAAGTCCCTCCTCGATCGCGAACTCGTCAAGCTCGTTGATCACGGCGTCGGCCGCGTCCCGGTCGAGCGTAGAGTCCGACTCCCTGAGCGTGCGCTCCGACCACGTGTCAGGTACCTGCTTCACGCAGACGACAATGTTCATGACCGGCAGCTGACCTCCTTGTCTGTGCTAGCCCGCGCGGGAATGTGCATCGCTGCTGCAGCCAACCCGGGCAGTGTAAGCCTGCCAAACCGGGCCAGCGGCCCGCATTCCGGGGCCTTCCGTGTCCCGCCGCCCATCATGTTACTGGCTAGTAGCCTGTTTGCCGCTCAGCCTGCCGCTCGGCCAGGCCCACGACGTTTGCGAGCAGCATGGCCCTGGTCATCGGCCCGACCCCGCCGGGCACCCTGGCCAGGTGGCCAGCGACCTCGGCGACATCCGGATGAACGTCCCCGACCAGCCCCGAGTCGGTGCGCGTGATGCCTACGTCGAGCACCGCGGCACCAGGCTTGATCATGTCGGCCGTGACCAGGCGGGGCTTCCCAGCGGCAGCCACCACGATGTCTGCGTTAATCGTATGGCTCTTCAGATCGCGGGTCCCGGTGTGAGAGAGGGTCACTGTCGCGTTCTCGCTGCGCCTGGTCAGCAGCAGCCCGAGCGGCCGTCCGACGGTGACGCCGCGGCCGATCACCGTGACGTCGGCCCCCGCGATCGGCACCTGGTACCTGCGGAGCAGCTCGACGATGCCGAGCGGCGTGCACGGCAGCGGGGCCGGCTCGCCGAGCACGAGCCTGCCGAGGTTCATCGGGTGCAGGCCGTCGGCGTCCTTGGCGGGGTCCATCAGCTCAAGCACGGGCTGGCTGCGCAGACCGGCGGGCAGCGGCAGCTGCACGATGAACCCAGTGCATTCGGGATTGGCGTTGAGCTCGGCGACGACGTCCTCGACCTGCTGCTGGGTCGCAGTGGCCGGCAGGTCGCGCCGGAGGCTGGCGATGCCGACCTCGGCGCTGTCCCTGTGCTTGCCTGCGACGTAGACGGAACTGCCTGGGTCGTCGCCCACGAGAACAGTCGCCAGGCCGGGGACGATGCCGCGGGCGGCCAGTTTCGCCACGCGCTCGGTCAGCTCAGCGCGGATGGCGGCCGCCGTGGCCTTGCCGTCAAGGATGATCGCGGTCACCGGAACATTCTGGCCGGCCCGCCCCAGTACGGCGACCCGCCCCCGCCTCCGGCGCCGCACCGGGCCCGATCGGGCGCATGTCCGCCCGCGTCAGCATGATGACGGACACTTTTCGACGGCGGTTGTGCACAAATGTCCGTGATCACTATGCTCCGCCGCAGTCAGTGCCAGAAGTGGCGGACGCCGGTGAAGTAGAGGGTCACGCCCGCCGCCTCAGCGGCGGCGGCGACCTCCTCGTCGCGGACCGAGCCGCCTGGCTCGACGACGGCCAGGACGCCGGCCTCGGCCAGCACCTCGAACCCGTCAGCGAAAGGAAAATAGGCGTCACTAGCCGCGACCGATCCGGCCGCCCGGTCGCCCGCTCGCGCGACGGCTAGCCGAGCGGCGTCG
>WNFK01203655.1_pt1 | contig 15560 bp, 14 predicted proteins | sample 5400281 | NCBI WGS metagenome assembly WNFK01 (sample SAMN13153350, study PRJNA577476) | soil metagenome | isolation source: 20 cm soil on Douglas fir-dominated hillslope | place: USA:California | collected 2013-09-17 | reverse complement strand
GCGCAAAGGTGAGGACGGGTGGCGTGACACCCGAATCGATTCCCCCCGGCGCGGAAGTGGTCGCGTTCATCTCGGCATGCAAGCGCGAGGGAGTTGCATTCAAGGCGACGGCCGGCCTCCATCACCCAATCCGTGGGTCGTATCGGCTTACTTATGAACCGAACAGTCCGGCTGGAGCGATGTACGGGTTTCTGAACGTTTTCGTCGCATCCGCTCTGATCTACTCCGGGGCGAACAAGGAGACAGCGATCGCAGCGCTCGAGGAAAGCGATCCCTCGGCATTCGTGTTCGAGGACGAGGCCATCGTCTGGCGTGACCGGCGCATCACCACCGATCAGATCGAAGCATCACGCCGCGGATTCTCGACTTCGTTTGGGTCATGCTCGTTCCGCGAGCCAGTCGACGAGCTCGCCGCAATCACCAATGCATCCCGGTCGAGCGACCAGTGAACGAAACTCACGACCCGGCTCTTACTTCGTGGATCGAGTCGGCAAATTCACCCGAGACCGATTTTCCGATCCAGAATCTTCCGTTCGGCGTTTTCTCCAGGCGTGGAGAAGTGGAGCGGAGGGTCGGCGTAGCGATCGGCGACAAGATCGTTGATGTTGCGGAATCACTTAGCGCGAATTTATGGACCGGGGAGGCAAGGGATGTTGCGCGTTGGTGCGATCGGCCGACGCTCAACGAGCTGATGGAGGCTCCGAAGGACTCCCTCTCGAAGTTCAAGGCTCGGCTGAGCGAGCTCCTCGCCGGCACGCCGGGCGACGAAGGCGCGATCAACCCGCTGCCGCCCGGCGCGCTCGTCCAGATGTCCGACGCCAGAATGCATCCACCCGCGGCGATCGGCGACTACACCGATTTCTACGCCTCGATCTATCACGCGACGAACGTCGGCAAGCTATTCCGGCCCGACAGTCCGCTGCTTCCGAACTACAAGTACGTGCCGATCGGCTACCACGGTCGCGCGTCGTCGGTCGTGTTGAGCGGCACCGACGTGACTCGCCCCAGCGGACAGACGCTTGCGTCCGGCTCAACTACTCCGGAGTTCGGGCCGTCGCAGATGCTCGACTACGAGGCTGAGATCGGATTCTTCGTTGGAAAGGGCAACGAGCTTGGGAAGCCAATCAGCATCGGGGACGCCGAAGAGCACCTGTTCGGCGTCTGCCTTGTCAACGACTGGTCGGCGCGCGACATCCAGTCGTGGGAGTATCAGCCACTCGGACCTTTCTTGTCGAAGAGCTTCGCAACCTCGATCTCGCCGTGGGTCGTGACGTGGGAAGCCCTGGAGCCTTATCGCGTTCCCGCGTTTTTCCGGCCGCCCGGCGATCCGCCACCTCTGCCGTATCTGTCGTCGGACAAGGACAAGAATGATGGCGGAATCGACCTTGTCATCGAGGTCTACATCAGATCGATGATGATGCGCGAGGGACATCTGCGGCCCTCACGCTTGAGCGCCGCATCTCTCGCCGATATGTACTGGACTCCCGCGCAGATGGTGACGCACCACACCAGCAATGGCTGCAACCTTCGCACGGGTGATCTTCTGGGGAGCGGTACGGTCTCTGGCCCCGATCCGGGATCGCAGGGCTGCCTGCTCGAGCTTACGCGCCGAGGCGCCGATGCAATTCAATTGCCGACGGGGGAGGAACGACGATTCCTTCACGACGGTGACGAGGTCATCATGCGCGCCTACCTCCGCCGCGAAGGCGCCGCCCGCATTGGCCTCGGCGAGTGCTCTGGCCTCATAGTCGCGTCTCCGCAGCGTTAACACTCAGCCACAATTGATGTCGATGTCGACGAATGGGCGCGAGCCCTTGTACGTCGTCCGTGATTCGGACATTCACGGACGCGGAGTTTTCGCGGCGCGGCGGATCAGGAAGGGAACGCGCATCCTCGAGTACACGGGGGAGCGCATCAGCAACAAGGAAGCGGATCGCCGCTACGACGACACAACGATGAAGCGGCACCACACCTTTCTTTTCACTCTGGACAGCAAGACGGTGATCGACGGGGCGATCAAGACGGGTGGCGGTGACGCGAGCTTCATCAACCACTCCTGCGAGCCGAACTGCGAAGCCGTGATCACCGGCAGGAAGATCTTCATCCACGCTCTCCACACGATCGAGCCCGGCGAAGAGCTCGCCTACGACTACCAGTACGAGCGCACCGGCAAGAACGACGCTGAGCTCGAGAGGTTCTACGTCTGCAAATGCGGAGCGCCCAACTGCCGGGGGAGCATTATGAAGCCCGCGACAAAGAGAAAATCGCGCGCTCGAGCTCGCAGCTGACAGATGAGATTGTCGCGCGGTCGGTCGGAAAGAGGCCGCGCCCGAACTGCTGCGATGTCAGGTGGGAAGGAGGCGTGGGTCCTGCGCAAGCGAGTTCCGCGACTAAGCGAGGAGAGCACAAGGCTGCGCTCTGCGCAGCCGGTGCTCTCCTCTCGACTGAGTTACTCGCCGCGCAGGACCCACGCCGACTGACCGCGAGAAGATCCAGAAGGCCGGGGGGCTGGACTTCCAACGCGCGCGGGATTGATTCCCCGCTGAACTTTCTCTCCCCGGAGTACAGGCAATGCGTCTCGTTTTACGCGCGCTCGCGCTCACATTCGCGGTCGCGGCCCCTGTCGCGGCACAGGTGTCGGTGGTCCCAATGCAGACCACGCCGCTCGATCCGGCCAATCTCGACCGGTCCGTCTCGGCTTGCACCGACTTCAACCAATTTGCCAATGGCGGCTGGATAAAGTCCCATCCTGTCCCCCCCGCGTTCTCCGTCTGGGGCAGCTTCACTGAGCTAGGCGAGAACAACCAGGCGAATCTTCTCACGATTCTCCGCAGCGCCTCGGCGAGCGGCAACAAGCAGGCGAGCGAGGACATGAAAAAGCTCGCAGTCTTTTACTCCTCGTGCATGGACTCCGCCGGCATCGAGCGTGCCGGTGCACAGCCGATCGCTCCGGCGTTGTCGCGAATCGCCGCCATCAGGAATCGTGCGCAGCTCGAGGCCGAAGTGGCCCGGCTCCATTCACAGGGAGTGCCGGTGCTGTTCGGCTTCGGTTCCCAACAGGATGCGAAGAACAGCACTTCCGTTATTGCCGGTATCCGTCAGGGCGGTCTCTCTCTGCCTGATCGCGACTACTACCTGAACCCCGACAAGCGCTACGCCGACATTCGCACCAACTACAGCGATCACGTCGCCAAGACGTTCCAGCTGCTCGGTGAATCCGCATCCCAGGCCGGCGCCGATGCCCAGAGAGTCATCGCCATTGAAACGGCGCTCGCCAAGCCCGCGAAGACGCGCGTGCAGCTGCGCGATCCCAACGCGAACTACAACAAGATGACGGCGGCAGAGCTGCGGCAGCTCGCCCCCGGCTTCAACTGGTCCAGGTTCTTCGCCGGAGAAGGAAAGAGCGACATCGCAACGATCAACGTTCAGAATCCGGTTTTCCTCAAATCGGTCGACAGCCTCTTGTCTGCGGCGCCGCTCTCCGATTGGAAAGCCTACCTCCGGTGGAAGGTCGTCGACGCCGCGGCGCCGAGTCTGAGCTCGGCGTTCGTGAACGAAGATTTCCGGTTCGGCAGCACCTTATCCGGCGCCAAGGAATTGCTCCCGCGCGAGAAACGGTGCACGCGCGCCACCGACAACGGGCTGAGGGACGCTCTCGGACAGGCGTACGTCGCGCAATACTTCACGCCCGACGCCAAGCAGCGCGCGCTCGAGATGGTGCGCAATCTCGAATCAGTGTTCCACGATCGACTACAGACACTGGGCTGGATGAGCGACACCACCAAGGTCCAGGCTACGGGCAAGCTCGCCGCTTTCACCAACAAGATTGGGTATCCGGACAAGTGGCGCGACTACTCGACCCTCACCATCAAGCCGGGCCATTTCCTCAACAACCAGATCGCGGTGCGCGAGTACGAGCGGCGCCGGGACCTGTCCGAGATTGGCCGGCCGGTTGACCGGACGAATTGGGGAATGACTCCGCCGACAGTCAACGCCTACTACAACCCGACGATGAACGAGATCGTCTTCCCGGCGGGCATCATGCAGCCGCCGTTCTTCGATCCGAAAGCGGATGACGCGGTGAACTACGGCGGCATGGGTGCGGTGATTGGCCACGAGATGACGCATGGCTTCGACGATCAGGGGTCGCAATTCGACGCGCAGGGCAATCTTCGCAACTGGTGGAGCGCCTCCGACCTCGAGAAGTTCAAGCGCGGGACTGGTTTGGTGTCGTCGCAGTTCGATGCCTACACGGTTCTCGACAGCGTGCACGTGAACGGCAAGCTGACGTTGGGCGAGAATCTGGCCGACCTCGGCGGGCTGTCGATCTCCTACGCGGCGCTGGAAAAGGCGCTCGCCGAAAAGGGGAGGCCACCGCTCATAGACGGCTTCACGCCGGAGCAGCGTTTCTTCCTGGCGTGGGCGCAGATCTGGAGACAGAACATCAACCCGGAAGCGCTGCGCGTCCGCATCAATACCGACCCCCACTCTCCGGGACAGTGGAGAACGAACGGGCCGCTCTCGAACATGCCGCAGTTCGCCGCCGCATTCGGCTGCAAGGCGGGGGACCCGATGGTCAGGCCGGATTCTGTGAGGCCGGTTATCTGGTAAAAGCGGGAAGCGGGAAGCGGGAAGCGGGAAGAGGGAAGCGGAGGCCTGACTCTTGAGCTTTGCTTCTATGCTCGTCGCGCGGGGCCCGCGTCCCGCGTCCCGCTTCCCGCTTCCCGTTAACTTGCACGCATGACCGCCCGAGGCTTCTTCTACCGCGAGACCGAAGGTATTCGCGTCACAGTTCGACCCGTGTACCTCCGCGATCATTCGGAGCCTTCCCAGAGTCACTACGTGTTTGCGTATTTCGTGCGAATCGAGAACGTAGGAACGCTTGCCGCGCAGCTTCTCACCCGCCGCTGGCTGATTCATGACTCGTTCGGAGATGGTGTCGACACCGAGGTGATCGGCGAGGGTGTCGTGGGCGAGCAGCCGACTATCATCCCCGGCTCTGTACACGAGTACCAGAGCTTCTGCATTCTCAAGTCTGGAGAAGGTTGGATGGAAGGCCACTACGGCCTCCTGAGGCAGGACGGAACCTCATTCGAGGCTTCCATCCCCCGCTTCATTCTCAGCGCGAGCGAATCGACGAGCCTGCCATCCTGAGCCGCGCACGACTGTTGCTTCGAAACCGGCTGTGAGCCGCATCTACGACATCTCGGTGCCGATTCGTACCGGCGGAATCATCTACCCGGGAAACCCCGAGATCGACATTACCCTGCAACAGGCGGTTGCCAAGGGAGCCGGTGCGAACGTCTCGGCTATCCGGTTCGGTTCGCACACCGGGACCCACGCCGATGCTTCCCGCCATTTCTTCGACGACGGGCAGCCGGTGGATCAGATTCCGTTGGACCGCCTGATAGGCCCCGCGCTGCTGGTGAGCTTTCCTGACGATGTCCGCGCCGTTGGAGCAGCCGAGCTCAAGGCGCACGATCTGAGGGGGCGCAAGAGAATACTGCTGCGCACACGGAACTCCGCGCTGCTCTCGCAGAAACAGTTCGCGCCGGATTACACCTACCTCGCTCCGGACGGGGCAGAGTACCTCGTGGACAAGGGTATCGAGCTCGTCGGTATCGACTACCTGTCCATCGAGCAGTTTCACTCCGGACACCACCGGACGCATCGCACACTCCTCGCGAAGTCGGTGGTGATTCTCGAGGGCCTCGATCTCTCCGTCCCGCCCCCGGGAGAGTATCAGCTGATTTGCTTGCCGCTCCGGATCGAAGGCTGCGACGGGGCGCCCGCGCGCGCGGTGCTGATCGCGTGACCGCGCTCACCCACATTTTCTTCGATATCGGTGGAGTCCTCGGCTCTAATGGCTGGGACCACGAGCAGCGGGAGCGCGCGACCCGGAAATTCGACTTGAATCCTGACGATTTCGAGTGGCGCCACAAGGAAGTCGTGAGCGACTGGGAAGAGGGGAGGATCACTCTCGACGAGTATCTGGACATCGCCATCTTTCACACCACAAGAGCGTTCTCGCGCAAGGATTTTGTCGAGTTCATGCGTTCCCAGAGCGTACCCGATGAAGCGGCCATCGGGATCGCTCGCGCGCTCGCGCGCCATGCGGGCTACACCATGATGACGCTCAACAACGAGTCCGAAGAGCTCAACATGTACCGCATCGAAAAGTTCGGAATCTCCCAGGTTTTCGAGGCGTTCCTGTGTTCGTGCTGGCTCGGCGTCAGGAAGCCGCTCCGCCGATGCTATCATCGTGCGCTGGGGATCGCCCACGTCAGGCCAGAGGCAACACTTTTCATCGACGACCGGCAGCAGAATCTCATTTCCGCGAGCACCCTCGGAATGAATGTGCTTCACTTCACGTCAGCGGTGCAGCTTCGCTCCGATCTGGAGCGCCTTCTCGATCTCGAACTTTCCGGAGCATAAGCAATGCGCTTGGCGATGATCGGCCTCGGCCGAATGGGCGGCAACATGTCGGAGCGGCTGTTGAGGGGCGGGCACGAAGTCGTCGTCTTCGACCGCAAGCCTCCAACGGTGCAGCACTATGTCGACCTCAAAGCGATCGGGACAGCGAGCGTGACTGAAGTCACCTCCAAGCTCAAGGCGCCGCGCATAGTGTGGATCATGGTTCCCGCCGGCAAGCCCGTAGACGAGACCATCGCGACAATCCTGCCTGGATTGTCGAAGGGCGACGTGATCATTGATGGCGGCAACTCCAACTTCCACGACACGATGCGGCGGGCGGCGGACCTTCAGGCGAAGGGGATTCATCTCGTCGACTCCGGCACCAGCGGCGGCATTTGGGGACTCGCCAACGGCTATTGCCTGATGATCGGCGCTTCGCCGGAGGCGTTCAAGCTGTGCGAGCCGATCTTCAAGACACTCGCTCCGCCGGACGGCTACGCGCACATGGGTCCGCCCGGCGCCGGGCACTACGTGAAGATGGTCCACAACGGGATCGAGTACGGCATGCTCCAGGCGTACGCCGAGGGCTACGAGATTCTCCACGCGTCGAAGGATTTCAAGCTCGACATGCACAAGATCGCCGCGGTCTGGAATCACGGAAGTGTCGTACGCTCCTGGCTCAATGAGCTCGCCGAGAGGGCGTTCGAGAAGGACAGCGATCTGACAGATCTCCGCGGTTACGTCGAGGATTCCGGCGAGGGCCGCTGGACCGTGCAGGAGGCGATCGATCTCGACGTACCGGCGCCGGTGATCACGCTGTCACTTCTCACGCGCCTTCGCTCGCGTCAGGCGGATTCCTTCTCGGCCAAGGTAATCGCGGCGCTGCGCAACGAATTCGGCGGTCACGCGGTAAAGAAATCATGAGGACTCCCGTTTCCGTTCCGATGGTGCGAGCCCCGCGAAAGCGGGGACGCCGTGACAAGGCAGACCCCTGCACGATTGTGATTTTCGGCGGCGCGGGGGACTTGACCAAACGGAAGCTCATTCCCGCGATCTACTACCTGGCCGAACAGAAGCTGCTGCCCGACAACTTTGCGCTGCTGGGCGTCGCTCGTGACCAGAACACCGACGACGGTTACCGCCGCCTGATGCGCGAAGCGATGGCCAGCTCCGACGAAATCCACAAAGTCGATGACGCTGTCTGGCAGTGGCTGTGCGAGCGGACGCACTACGCCGGCGGCGACTTCTCGAAGGACGAGGCGTACGTGAATATCGAGAAGCGCCTCAAGGAGATCGAAGCGCCTTCGCCCGAGGGGGAGCGGAACCGGCTGTTCTATCTCGCCATTCCGCCGAGCGTATTCGAGACGACGCTCAAGCACCTCTGCACGACCGGGCTGGCGTGGCGCACTCATTCGTATGAGGAGCGTCCGTGGGTCAGGGTCGTGATCGAGAAGCCGTTCGGCCGCAGCCTCGACTCGGCGAAAGCGCTCAATCATCTCGTGCTCGAACAGTTCGGCGAGCATCAGATCTACCGCATCGATCACTACCTTGGGAAAGAGAGCGTTCAGAACATCCTCGTGTTCCGCTTCGCCAATTCGATCTACGAGCCGTTGTGGAACCGCCACTACATCTCGCACGTGCAGATCACGGCGGCTGAATCCGTGGGTGTGGAAGGGCGCGGCAAGTACTACGAGGAAGCAGGGGTGCTCCGCGACATGTTCCAGAACCACCTGCTGCAGCTGCTCACGCTCGCGGCCATGGAACCTCCCAGCAGCTTCACTGCGGACGCGGTTCGCGACGAGAAAGTGAAGGTGCTTCATTCGGTGCGCCCGCTGATCCACGACGATTGCGAGCCGCCGGTTGTGCGAGCCCAATACGATGCCGGTACGCTCAACGGGAAATCCGTTCTCGCCTACCGGAGCGAGCCCGATGTGGCGCCGAGCTCCCTCACGCCGACCTATGCGGCGATGAAGATCTCGATCGACAACTGGCGCTGGAAGGGAGTTCCATTCTACCTGCGATCGGGAAAGCGGATGGCGACGCGGCTCTCTGAGATCGCCATTCAGTTCCGTTCGCCGCCGCTCCTGCTGTTCGGCCAGAAGGCCGTCGAGGAGATGTCGCCCAGCGTTCTGACGCTGCGCGTGCAGCCGAACGAAGGAATTTCTCTGCGCTTCCAGGTGAAGACTCCGGGCGCGATGCACGAGCTCACTCCCGGCCTCGAGATCACTCCGGTCGACATGGACTTCACCTACGCCGAAGCGTTCGGAAACGACGCGCACCCGGCCTACGAGACCTTGCTGCTCGATTGCATGATCGGCGACCCGACCCTTTTCACCCGCAGCGACGAAGTGGAAATGGCATGGTCCATCATCGACCCGATACTCGAATACTGGGACAAGCATCCCGCCACCTCGCTGCCGACTTATCCATCCGGCAGCGGCGGACCGGAGGAAGCAAACCAGCTCCTCGATGGAGATCACACGCGTTGGCGTTAGCCCACCTCTTGCTCCCGCTTGTCGCGCTCGTACTCTCGAGCGCCTGTGAAAACCCGCCATCGAGCCAGAAGGATTCTCCCGCTGTCATCGCGGGAGATACTACGAGGCACGTGCTCTCCCCCGAGGATCGCGCCCTGGTCCTGCGCGCTCGTGAGCTCGATCGTGCCGACAGCCTCGCCGCTGCCCGCACGGCATATGACCAGGCCGCACAGAAGATCCCTAGACTCTCGGACTGGCTGTACCTGAGAGCTGCAGGGGTGACCGCCGACAGCGCAGACAGGGCAGGGTATTACGCGAGGCTCAGAACCGATGTTGCGCGTGATCGCATCGCGTGGACCGACGCGATCGCCCGGGAGCGCACTCGTGATTTCGCCGGCGCCATCCGCGCCTACAACGCGCTCGGCGCGAAGCTCGACGCCCTGCGTCTTCGCGTCAATCCTCCCGCCGACGATGCGTCGCGGACGGCCGCGCGTGGCGAGCTGTTGTCGTTCATCTCCGCCTCCACCAATTCGCCGGAGACCCGCGAAGCGATCGATCTCTTCGACAAGGTGTTCACTACGACCACTCCTTCGGAGGAGCTAGCGATTGCCCGCGCCGCGGGCAAATCCGGTCTGCCCGATCGCGCTGCCACGGCGTACGCCAAAGCGCTTGGGGCCGCCCTCGGGGATGTGTCCGACAGGCTTGGATATGGATCTGTGCTTTTTCGCCTGAGGCGCTACGCCGACGCCGGCACCGAGTTCGCCAAAGTGCGTACTCCGGCTGGACTCGCCGCGGGCGCCCAGTACCAAAGAGCAAGGGCGCAGATCGCTCTCGGTAACACCGAGGCGGGGCGATCGACGTTGCGCGCCATCACCACCGCGTATCCCCGGGACACGAGTGCAGCGTCCGCGCTCCTGCTGCTTGCCGACCTCGCGACCGACGACAATCGCGACAAGGACGCGCGCCAGACTCTTAGCGCGATGTTGAAGCGCTTTCCGACCGGGCGGCACGCCACCAATGCCCGCTTCCGCGCTGGAATGATTTCCTACATCCAGGGAGACCGGAAAGCCGCCGCCGCAGAATTCGACTCTCTCATCACCCGCGACTCCAACAGCACTGAAGCGCTCGCCGCGGCTTATTGGGCAGGACGCTCGTATGCCGCGCTTGGCCAAAAAACCAAGGGCAACGCGCGCTGGCGCTCGATCATCGCGAAGGAGCCACTCAGCTACTACGCGGTTCTGGCAGCAAAGCGGCTCGACACGACTCTGGTTGCCTCTGACCGCTCCCCGTCGAATTACGGCAAGGTGCCGGGAGTCGACTCCGCAATGGGCCGCGTCGTCGAGCTCAGGGACGTAGGGATGGATGTGGAGGCGGGATTCGAGAACGACAGGTTGTTCCGCGATGCGTTGTCCAATTCAACGCGGATGGTCGCAACGGCGCACGCGCTCGCGGGAACTGACCAGGCCTCGCGCTCGATCGTGCTTGGTCGACGCGCGATCGATGATATCGGACGCAGTCCCGAGAACTACCGGCTCTACTTCCCGGTTCTCGAGCGCGAGACTCTGATCAGCAGCAGCAAGGAGAACGGGCTCGATCCCGTTCTGGTGGCGGCGCTCATCCGGCAGGAATCGAACTTCAATCCGATGGCGACGTCTCCGGTGGGTGCGCGGGGGTTGATGCAGCTGATGCCGGCGGTGGGAAAAGCGCTTGCGGATTCGAAAGGTATTGGTCCGTGGGACCCGAATCTTCTCTACGAGCCCGCGACCAACATCAAGCTGGGGACGGCGCACCTCAGCGGCCTGGTGCGAAAGTATCCGGAGGTCGTCAAGGTCCTCGCCGCATACAACGCGGGGGAATCACGCGTCGAAAAGTGGTCGACGAAGACGGGCGCGGGAGACCCTGAAGTGTTCACCGAGCGCATCCCGTTCGTCGAAACGCGCGACTACGTGCGAACGATCCTTCGCAATCGCGCCTATTACCAGGCGCTCTATCCCTGGTAAGTGCCTTCCGCCTGATCCGCCTCGACCAGCTCGCCCTTACGGCGCTTGCGCCAATCGAGAAGCCAGGTCCCGGGGACGATGAATAGCGGGGTCAGGAAAAGCCCGAGCAGCGAGTTGAGCCATATCAGCGCGATGTAGAACGCGATAAGGCCGAAAGAAACCCAGAGCGTGCCCAGCGGACCGTGCGTCTCCAAGCGAAACTCCCCCGTGAATAGGTAAATTAAAAGTATCATGGCAATCGCCCGGGTTGAAGCTTCCGAGGTTGAGACAGCTGTCGGAACTGCACTCGAGAACCGGGAGCACGCGGTTCTCGCTGTTTCGGGCGGTCTCGACTCGATGACGCTTCTGACCGCGGCCGCGAAACTTCCCGCGCGCAAGCGGCGGAACCTCACCGTCGCCACGTTCGATCACGGCACGGGGAAGGCAGCAGGAAGGGCAGCAGCGCTAGTCGGGCGATATTCGCATCGGCTGGGCATTCCCTGTGTCTCCGGACGCGCGTCGACCATCGGTACGAAGGAAGAAGAATGGCGCCGCGGACGGTGGGCGTTCCTCCAGGAGGTCGCGGCGGACAAGACTGCCGTCATCGTCACCGCCCACACGCTGGACGACCAGATCGAGACGGTCTTTATGCGAATCCTTCGCGATGCCGGGCCGAGGGGACTCGCCGGCCTCTACGCCGAGTCGGAAATCGTCCGGCCGTTCCTCGATTTCGGCCGTCAGGGGCTCGACGCGTATGCGAGGGAGCTTCGCGTGCCGTTCGTCCAGGATCCTTCGAATTCGGATCGCCGGCACCTCCGGAACCGGATCAGGCTCGATATTCTGCCGTCGATCGTGAAACGAAATCCTGGCTTTCCGCAGGAGCTGTTGGCGTTGGCGCGCGAGGCAGCCAAATGGCGCCGCTCGCTCGAGGATCTCGCCGGCAACGTTGAGACGGAGCCGGAGCAGGATGGCGCGTTGCGCATCAGCCGTTCGAGCCTTAAGGGCTACGACGCCGACTCACTCAGGGTTCTGTGGCCCGCTCTTGCTGCGCGCGCCAGCGTGGTGATGGATCGGAGGGGAACCCACCGGGCTGCACAGTTTACTATTAGTGGTGCAACGGGAGGCACGATTCAGCTTTCTGGCGGGATCGAGATCCTGATGCGTCGCGATCACATGTTGTTGCGCCGCTGGCGTTTGCCACGGGCGCAGATGCCGGAGATCCGAAGATGAGCAGCACCGTGAGGCCGCTCGGGCTTAAGTCGGATCCCCGCTTGTCGGGTCGAACCGTAAAACGGATCGCCTTCGACGAGGCTTCGATCGCGAAGCGGGTTACCGAGCTCGGCAAAGAGATCACCACTGCCTATCCGGATGGCGACCTCCTGGTGCTCGGTTTGCTCAAGGGAAGTTTCATTTTTCTTAGCGATCTCGTAAGACAGATTACTCGTCCGCTGCAGGTGGATTTCCTGGTGGCCTCGAGTTATGGGGATGGGATGACGTCAAGCGGGACCGTAAATCTGGTTTACGACCCCGAAACTCAGCTGAAGGGAAAAGACATCCTTTTGGTCGAAGACATTGTCGATTCCGGGCGCACATTGAATCGTCTGATGTCTATACTTAAGGACAGGAAGCCGAGGTCGCTCGAGATCTGTGCGCTGTTGCACAAGCGGATTGCAGAAGGACTGAAGCACGACGCAAAGTTCGTTGGTTTCGATGCACCGCATGAGTTTCTGGTTGGATATGGGTTGGATCACGCGGAGAACTTCCGCCATTTGCCGTACATAGCGAGCTTGCAGTAATGCCTATTCAGATGCCTAACAACAAAAATCCAAAGAAGCCCACGAACTGGAGCAAGGTTTCGAAGCAGCTCTCGTTCTGGGTGTTCGTCATATTGGTGCCCGTCGCGATCATCCAGTTCTCAGGGAAGGGAGCTGACGCGGCGCCTGAAATCTCGTACTCCGAGTACACCGCGCAGCTCCAGCGCGAGAACATCGATAAGGTCACCATTCAGGGCGGCCGCGCCCTCACCGGCGACTTCAAGCAGAAGGTCCAGGCCAAAGGCGGACGCCTCGTCCAGAAGTTCAAGGTCCTGCTCCCGATGGAGAATTCGAGCGACGACCTGAAGGAGCTCAAGGCCCACGGAGTCCAGATCCAGGCGGAAGAGCAGCGCACGTCGATGACTGCGCTACTCATCGGGTTGTTCCCGTATCTGCTGATCTTTGGAATCTGGTTCTTCCTCTTCCGGTCGATGCAGGCCGGCGGAGCAAAAGCGTTCAGCTTCGGCAAGTCGAAAGCGAAGCTCCTTACCGGCGACACGCCGAAAGTCACCTTCGACGACGTCGCGGGCGCTGACGAAGCCAAGGTCGAGCTCCAGGAGATCATCGAATTCCTCAAGGATCCGCAGAAGTTCACCAAGCTTGGCGGTCGCCTGCCGAAGGGTGCGCTGCTGGTCGGTCCTCCGGGAACGGGCAAGACACTGCTCGCCCGCGCCGTCGCGGGTGAAGCCGGCCGTCCGTTCTTCTCGATGTCGGGCTCCGATTTCGTGGAGATGTTCGTCGGCGTCGGCGCGAGTCGCGTGCGCGATCTATTCGAGCAGGGCAAGGCTCACGCTCCCTGCATCATATTCATCGACGAAATCGACGCCGTCGGGCGCCACCGTGGGGCCGGTCTTGGCGGTGGTCACGACGAGCGCGAGCAGACGCTCAATCAGCTGCTGGTGGAGATGGACGGTTTCGAGTCGAACGAAGGCGTCATCCTGATCGCTGCCACGAACAGGCCCGATGTTCTCGATCCCGCCCTCATGCGGCCCGGCCGCTTCGATCGACAGATCGTGGTCGACCTGCCGGATTTGCGCGGGCGCGAGGGAATTCTTCGCGTGCACATCCGCAACAAGCCGATGGCGGAAGATGTGGATGTCACCACGCTCGCTCGCGGAACTCCGGGAATGGCAGGAGCAGATCTCGCGAATCTCGTCAACGAGGGAGCCCTGCTCGCCGCGCGGCGCAACCACGAGAAGGTCTACATGGCCGATCTCGAGGATGCGAAGGACAAGGTGATGATGGGCGCCGAGCGGAAGTCGATGGTCATGAAGGACGAGGAGCGGAAGCTCACCGCCTATCACGAGGGTGGCCACGCGATCTGCGCCGTCAAAGTGAAGGGCAACGATCCGCTGCACAAAGTCACCATCGTTCCGCGCGGGCGTACGCTCGGCGTGGCGTGGACGCTGCCGGAAGACGACCGTGTCTCGGTGACGAGAGAGCAGCTCGAGGCGAATCTCGTCAAGGCGTACGGTGGTCGCGTGGCCGAGGAGCTGGTGTTCGGCCGTGATCGCGTTACGACGGGTGCGGCGAGCGACATTCAGCAGGCTACGGGTCTGGCGCGTCGGTACGTCTCGCAGTGGGGTCTGTCCGACGAGATCGGTCCTGTGCTAGTCGGCGATAACGAGCAGGAGCTCTTCCTCGGCCGCGAGCTGCAGACGCGGCGCGAAGTGTCGGAGCGGACCGCGCAGCTGGTCGACTCCGAGGTATCGCGCGTGATCAAGGAAGCGTATTCGCGCGCCACGGCCGTGCTCCAGGAGAACATGGATCTGTTGCACACGGTCGCCGCGGCACTGCTCGATCGCGAAACGTTGACAGGTGATGATGTGGCAGCGCTCGCGCGCGGTGAGCAGCTTCCGCCGCGCCCGATCAGTCCGCCACCGTCTGCTCCCGCGCTTGCGACGCCGGTTCTGCATCCCAAGGCGTCCAAGCCACCACTCTTCGGAGGTCCGGAGGTAGCGCCGGCGTGACGTTCGCTTGGCCGTCGAAATCCCAGCGGCCTACGATATTTGGAATCCTCAATGTTACCCCCGACAGCTTCAGCGACGGGGGTAACTTCTTTTCTACCGAAGCCGCGATCGCACAAGCCAGTCGGATGATCTCGGAGGGCGCTGACGCGATCGACATCGGCGGCGAATCCACACGTCCCGGCGCGCAGTCGGTTCACGCGCGGGAAGAGCTGAAGCGGGTGCTGCCGGCCATTCGCGCGATCCGATCGCGATGGAGCAACATTGCGATCTCGATCGACACGGTAAAGGCGGAAGTCGCGCGCGCGGCGCTGGCGGAGGGCGCATCGATCGTCAACGACGTTTCCGGAATGTCGCTCGACCCCGAGATGCCGCAAGTCTGCGCGGAGGCCGGATGCAGCGTCGTGCTGATGCACTCTCGCGGCTCGGTTGCCGACATGGCGAGCTACGACAACGCTGTCTACGGCTCTGATGCGGTTGGGGAGATTCTGTCCGAGCTCGAGGAGAGCGTGCAGACCGCGCAGAGAGCGGGGATCCATCCCGGCCGTATCGCACTCGACCCCGGGATCGGTTTCTCCAAGCGGACGCAACATTCTCTCGCGGCGCTCGTCGAGCTGCCGCGAATCGTGGCATTGGGATACCCGGTGTTCGTGGGGGCATCGCGCAAGCGCGTGATCGCCGAGCTCATTCGTTACACCGCGGGCGCGGGTACAGCATCCGCCGGCGGAACGACGCTCGCCGAGCAGAAGATCTCGAACGAAGATCGGGATATGGCAACGGTGGGGGTGAACGTCGTCGCGTTTTTTGCCGGCGCGCGGATCTTCCGGGTGCACAGCGTCCGCGCGAATCGGCTTGCTTTGGATACCGCCTGGGCGCTGACTCCTGAGGAGTCCGAGCTTCTTGCGGACTAGC
>WNFK01059737.1_pt2 | contig 15561 bp, 16 predicted proteins | sample 5400281 | NCBI WGS metagenome assembly WNFK01 (sample SAMN13153350, study PRJNA577476) | soil metagenome | isolation source: 20 cm soil on Douglas fir-dominated hillslope | place: USA:California | collected 2013-09-17 | reverse complement strand
GGTCGCTCGCGATCCGATCTCGCCTGCGCACATTCCCGGGCTTCGATTACACTTGGGCCCACGGAGGATCGAATGAGACTGAGCCTGGCCTATGAGATGCAGCGCCCGGTGGTCGACGACCACGCGGTCATCAAGGAAACCCTCGAGCAGTGCGTGCTCGCCGATCGGATGGGCTTCGACACGGTCTGGTTCGTCGAGCATCACTTCCTCACGAGCTTCTCGATGTCGCCGTGCCCCGAGGTCATCTTCGGCGCGCTGAGCCAGCTGACCAAGCGCATCCGTCTGGGATTCGGCGTCGTGATCCTGCCCTACCACCACCCCGTGCGGGTCGCCGAGCGCGTGGCCATGGTCGACCACATGTCCGGCGGCCGCGTCGAGTTCGGCACCGGGCGCTCGGCACCGTACGAGCAGATGGGCATGGGGATCGACCCGCGTAACACCCGCGCGATGTGGGAAGAGTCGCTCCGGATGATTCCGCGCATCTGGGAAGACGGCCAGTTCTCGTGGGAAGGGCAGTTCTGGAACGTGCCGCCGCGCGAGGTGCGTCCCAAGCCCTATCAGAAGCCCCACCCGCCGATCTGGGTGGCCGCGCTGCAGCCGGCCACCTACGAGCTGGCTGCCGAGACCGGCATCGGCGTGATGGCGCTCAGCGTGGCCTCGCCGTCGTACCTCGCGCCGCACATCAAGCAGTACAAGGAGCGCGTGCGCAAGGCGAAGCCGGTGGGGAAGTTCATCAACGACCAGTGGCTCAGCTCCACCATGGCCATCTGCGACTGGGACAACAAGGGCGCCCGCGAGCTGGCGGCTAAATCGCTGCGGACGTTCTTCGGACCGGATCGCCCGTACCTCAAGGACCAGACGCATCTCTACGAGCAGCTCGTCGCCTCGTGGGGCGGCGTGCCCGACCATCTGAAGGCGAATTTCTCGCGCTACCTCAAGACGGAGGGCGCCGAGGGCGCGCCGGCAGTCGATCTCTCAGGCGGATCGGGGCAGATCGCCTCCGCCCTGTGGAATCAGATCGACGCCGACACGCTGGTCGAGCGCGGCGTACTCGTGGCCGGCGACCCGGAGAGCTGTCTCAAGGGCATCGCGATCCACGAGGAAGCCGGAGTCGACGAGCTGCAGTTCCTCATGGCGACGGAGACGGTGCCCCACGAGAAGGTGATGACGTCGATCGAGCTCTTCGGCAAGCACGTCATCCCCGAGCTCAAGAAGAAGACCGCCGCGCGCTAGCGGACATGATCAAGGCCAGACCGGAAGTCGAGGCGATGACGCCGTACGTCGCGCCGCTCGAGGGCCGCCGATCGCTCCTGCGTCTGGATTTCAACGAGAGCACCGTCGGGCCGAGCCCGACGGTGGTCGACGCGATCCGGCGCCTGCCTCCCGAAGCCTACGGGACCTATCCCGAGTACGCCGGGCTCAACGAAGCGTACGCCTCGACGATCGGCGCGCCGGCGCGCCACGTCGAGGCCTTCAACGGCGTGGACGCCGCGATCCGCGCGATCTTCGACGCCTACGGCGAGCGGGGCAACACCTTCCTGACCACCACGCCGACCTTCGGGTACTACGCGCCCTGCGCGCAGCAGCAGGGCATGGTCATCGACGAGGTCCCGTACCCGGAAGACTTGAGCTTCCCGCTCGAGGCGGTCGCCCGGCGGCTCGAGGCGCGACCGCGGCTCTGCTTCATCTGCAATCCGAACAATCCCACGGGAACGCTCCTGGCGCCGGGCGCGATCGTGGCGCTCGCCCGCTCGGCGCCGGAAACCCTGGTGGTTGTCGACGAGCTCTACGTGGCTTTCACGGGACAGACGGTGGTGCCGGCGGCGCTCGAGCTTCCGAACGTGGTGACGCTGCAGTCGCTGTCGAAGGCGGCGGGCATCGCGGCCATGCGGCTGGGCTTCGCGATCGGCCACCCGGGCATCGTCGAGCGACTCCGTCGGGTGACGGGACCATACGACATCAACATGTTCGCGGTGGTCGCGGGGAAGGCCGCACTGGCCGATGAGGGCCACCTCAGGCGGTACGTCGCCGAAGTGCTGGCCGCTCGGGCGTGGACGATCGACGAGATGCGCCGGCTGGGCGCTCGCTGTGCCGGCGACGGCGGGAACTACCTCCTGGTGTGGCCCCCGGGGAAGTGCGAGGACGTGGTGGAGGCACTCCGGGACGAGGGGATCCTCGTCCGGAGCATGGCGGGGAAGCCCGTCATCGATGGCAGCTTTCGCCTCACCATCGGCACGCGGCAGGACATGCGGCGCTTCGCGGCCGCGTTCGCCTCGGCGATCGCGGTCAGCCGGCCAGGTTCTCCAGCCGCTTCAGGATCTCGCGCTTAGGCACGGCGCCGACCAGCCGATCCTTCTCCGCGCCGTCCTTGAAGAACAGGAGCTGCGGGATCGCCTGGATCCCGAAGCGCGACGCGAGCGCCGGATGCTCGTCCACGTTGACCTTGCCGATCGTCACCTGGTCGCCCAGCTCGCTCGCGATCTCCTCGAGCACGGGCCCGACAACCCGGCAGGGCCCGCACCACGGCGCCCAGAAGTCGATCACCACCGGCCGCTCGCTCGTGACCACGCCATCGAACGTCGCGTCCGTCACGTTCACAGTCATCGTCACCAACCTCCTGGCCCTTGAGACGCTACAATGCCCCGCATGGATTCACGCGGGCCGGCTCTCGATGAACCGCGCGACCTCGTTCATGTGCTCGTCGAAGAACACGAACACGGGGATCGAGCGGTAGAGCCCGTTCTTCAGATACTGGTCCATCACGTCGAGGTTCAGGTCGCGGGGAAAGAGCCGCATCTCGACGTTCGCGTGGCCCTCGACCAGCTTGGCCACGTAGGGAACCTGGGCGAGGCAGGTGCCGCACCAGTCCTCGGTGAGGACGAGCCCCCGGCGCACCGCGCCCAGCCGCGCCAGGACCCGCGTGTCCTCCGGCTCGATCGTCGTCTCGTCGAGCGCCTCGACGAAACGCTCGCGGTTGACGGACATGTGATCGATGTACTGCGGGAGGGTCATGCCCTGCTCGAACCGCTCCTTGGTCATCACTCCGGGTACCCTACCACGGCAGTCTAGAGGATCATCACCCATGAAGATCACACGAGTTCAGACGCTCGTTCTCAACCTGCCGATGGTGATCGAGGGCGCGCCCCCGATGCTCGGCGGCCGGCCCCGGACCAGCATCGACATGCTGCTCGTCCGCATCGACACCGACGGCGGCGTCACCGGCTGGGGCGAGGCGTTCGGCCACCGCATTTTCCCGGCGACGCGCGCCGCCATCGACACGCTCCTGGGGCCGATGTGCGTCGGCCGCGACCCGAGCCAGATCGCGGCCATCAACGACGAGATGCAGCGCCTCCTGCACGGGATCGGACGGAACGGACCCGTGATCTACGCGCTGTCGGGCATCGACATCGCGCTCTGGGACATCGCGGGCAAGGTCGCCGGCGTGCCGCTCTACCGCCTGCTGGGCGGTAGCCCGCGCGCCGACCTGCCCGCCTACGCGAGCCTCCTGCGCTACGGGACGGCCGACGCGGTCGCGCGCTACACGGAGCAGGCGCTGGGCCGCGGCTACCGGCTGATCAAGCTGCACGAGATCACGGTGCCCGAGGTGAAGGCCGCTCGCGACGTCGCCGGCCCGGGGATTCCGATCATGATCGACACGAACTGTCCGTGGACGGTGGCGCAGGCGGTCGAGATGGCGCGGCGCCTGGCGCCGTTCGATCCACACTGGCTCGAGGAGCCGGTGTGGCCGCCGGAGAACCTCGCCGGGCTCGCCGAGGTCCGCGCGCGCGGCGGGCTCCCGACCGCCGCCGGCGAGAACTACGGCACGATCTGGGAGTTTCGCCGTGCGTTCGAGGCCGGAGCGCTCACGTACGCCCAGCCGAGCGTGACGAAGATCGGCGGCGTGACGGAGATGCGCAGGGTCATGACGGTCGCCGAGGCGTTCGGAGTCCACGTCGTCCCGCACTCCGCGTACTTCGGCCCGGGCCTGCTCGCGTCGATTCACTGCATCGCCGCGATGCCGACCGAATCGTGGGTCGAGCGCTTCTACTGCGATTTCGCCGACAACCCCCTGGGCGACGCGATCCACCCGAAGAACGGCCGCATCGGCGTGCCCCAGGGGCCCGGCCTGGGCGTCGACCCTGATCCGCGCATGATCGAGAAGCTAGCGCGCTAGGCGTTCCACTCGCGCGGGCCCTCGTCGTCATACCCGCACTGCTCGCAGGACGCGAAGTAGTGCGTGGCCGGCGGCATGGCCACCGCAAGCCGCAGCGAGGTCTCGGTGCCCACGGTCTTGATGTGATGGACGGTGCCGCGCGGCACCCAGACGATGTCGTCCTTGCGCGCGTCGACGACGATGCCGCCCGTCAGCTCCCACGTGAACTCGCCGGCCAGGACGACCCACCACTCGTCGAAGTCGGCGTGCCAGTGCGGGCGATTGCCGCCGCCCGGACGATTGGCGATCAGCGTGACGAGCTGGCGCTCGTCCTGGATGACCCGGCGCGACCACGGCGGCGGTCCCATCTTGGCGACGAGGTCGGCCACGCGGGTACGAAGCGTGTTGGGCCCGTCGGGGTTGGCGGCGCGCGGCGGTGTCGGGCCCGTCGCGAAATGCGGAATGGTGATGGTCGTTATCGGCACGCTCTCACCTCGCGAGTGGATCGGGACGGAGCTGAAACTTGACGACCTTGCTCGTCGTCCCCTTGCCGCCTTCGACGTGGAAGGGTGTTCTGGTGGCGTAGGTGGACCAGAGCCCCTTGCCTTTCCAGCCGGCATTCGGGTCGTCGATGCGGCCGTCCATCCACTTGGCGTAGAAGCCCATGGGGTAGGGGACGCGAAGGACGACGAACTTTCCGTTCACGAGGGCGAGGAGCCCCTCATTGGCGTTCCCGGTGCCGATCGGCACGTTCCGGCCCAGGCCGAAGGTGTCGAACTGATCGACCCAGGCGTAGTAGCTCGCCTCGGCGCTGCCCGGATCCGTCACGTTCGCAAGCTGTGGCCCCGGGTACGGATAAAGCGTCCAGCCCTCTGGACAGTGTTGTCCCGTCGCCCTGGGCCCGTTGAGGGGCCCCTTGCACTTGCGCCGGTCGAAGCTCGCGAGATGCCCGCTGGAAAGCGGCGTCCACACGACGCCGTTCCGGTCGATGTCCATGCCGCGCGGCCCGTATCCTGGGAGCGGCGGCTCGAAAACTTCCGCGAGAGCAGTCGCCGGGGGATTCGCGCCCGGGTTGAGGCGGATGACGTACCCCGGGAAGCCGAGCACCGTGCCCCACACGGTGCCGTCGTTCGGGTTCACGCCGATGCCGTAGAAGGCCGCCACGACCCGCTTGTCCTTGGTCGGATCGACCGGCTGGTCGGGCTCGACGTACTCGTCGCGCTTGCCGTTGCCGTTGGTGTCGAGGATGAGCGCCGTCCAGCTCTGGGATTTCTGCTCGTCACCGGTCTCGTCGAACATCTTGCGATTCAGCCAGCCGATGACGCCGCTGGCGGGCCCGCCGGCGCTCGTCCACAGCGTGTGGTTGGCGTCCTCGGCGAAGACCAGGTGGTGCGTCGGGAAGCACGTTCTGATCAGCGTGATCTTCCCGCTCTTCGGCTCGTACACGGAGAGATGGCGGTTGGACTGTTCCATCGGGAAGAGCTTCGCGGACGGATGCGCGGAGCCTGTCTTACAGAAATCGGGATTTGCCGGTGCGCCGACTCGCGAGGTGAACCAGACCCGACCTCGCTCGTCGAACATCGGGTTGTGCATGCTGGTCTGGCTGTCCCAGATCGGGTCCGGGCCCCAGTAGGGCGACGGCGTCATGGGGTTCTGCTTCGACGAGGGCGTGGCGGGATCGCGCACCAGCATCTTCACCTGCGTGGCCTTGTGATTGACGGGATCGAGCACGGGGAAGAGATCGGTGCTCTCCTCGGGGGCGCCGTAGATCAGGCCGTTGGCGTTGACGGTCGGCTTGCGCTTGTCGGTCGAGATCTCGTCGTGCAGGTAGTCCTTGGGGCCGGCCCAGTCCCAGAGCGTGACGACCACATTGCGCTCGATGCCCTGGGGCCGCGGCGGCCTCGACGCCGGCAGCTCGCCGGCGGCGATCCGGTCGGTCCAGTCCGCGAACAGCTTGTAGGCCCGCGTCGGGTCGAGCCTCTTGATGTTGTTGGTCATCTGGGTCATGGCTTGCCCGGAGACGATCCGCCGGCCCCACGCTGCTTCGGAGTTCGTGAAATCGCCGAGCTCTTTCGGAATCGCGCGCGTCGCCTTGTTGCCCAGCTGGTGACAGGTGTAGCACCCGTTGGTCTTGACGACGTCCAGCCACTGGGTCTGGTCCTTCAACGCCACCGGGATGCCGTTGCCCTGAGGCCCTGTGCCCGGAAACTCGCTCTTCTCCGGGACCCGGAGCATCGAGTACCAGTAGATGGCCGGATAGTACTCGGCGGCGGCCGCCGCGTTCGGAGCGATCACCGCATTCAAGTCGAGGAACTTCCCGGGCGTGGTCCGCACCTTGGGCGAATCGACCAGCCCGTACCCGCGCACCCACACGCTGTAGGTGGCTTTCGGAAGCTCGGGGATGAGATACCGCCCGCGATCGTCGGTGACGACGATCTTGATGAATCGAGTCGGCAGATCGCTCGTCTCCGCGATCACCCAGACGCCGGCCTCCGGCCCGTTCGCGCTCGTGACCGCGCCGCCGAGGTCGCCCGCGCCGATGCGGATCGCGGGGTCGCCGCTCGGCTGGGCGCTCAACCGTGCCTGAGAGGAGATCAGGAGTACCGCGATGCCGACACCGACCGCGCCGAGGCCCAACGCCCGGGTCGTCCTCATCTTTTCCTCCTGAAACCGGCGGCTACGGCCTGAAGACGGCGAAGACCTTGTCGGAATTCGAGATCCACGACTCGAGGAACACCGATTCGTCGGGCTTGCGCTTGAGCTCGGCCATCGCGCCCGCCAGGCAGAACCAGTTCAGGAGCTCGTGATGGCCGCGATCCTCCGCCTCGGCGATCGTGGTGTTGCGCCACGTCGCCCAGTCGCCGTCGCGGAGCGCCTCGTAGTAGCGCTTGTCCGACTCCACGTCCGGGAACATCAGCGAGTTCTTCGCGACCAGGAACGAGTGGCTCCAGCTCGACGACGCGATGACCGCGACGCGCCAGGGGCAGGCACTCAGGCCCCGCGCGATCGACGCGCCCACCTGGAAGCACCGCCACGGCTGCGGACCGGGCGGATCGAGCTCGGTGTGCTCCGCGAGCTTCGCCGCCTGTGACGGCGTCATCGGCGCGCCGTGAGCGCCGACCAGCCAGCGGCCGTAGGCGTTGACCGTGAACGGCACGACCGGGTAGGGGAAGCCCTTGCGGTCGATGTCCAGGTACATGATCGAGTTCATGAACGCGTGCCCGAGCGCGTGATGCAGGGGCTTGTAGGCGTACGCGACGTCGACGCCGTCGTTCAGCAGCGCGGTGGCCAGATGCTTGGCGCCCGCCCGATGGCCCGTGACCGTGAACGTCTTGTCCTTGGGCTCGTCCCACCAGTTCTCGCCGCGGTGACCCTTCCAGGGCTGAACCTCGACCGAGTCGTAGGCGAGGATCGAGAACGGCGGTACGCAATCCTCGCGGTAGTTCTCGTACTGGTCGTCGCCCCAGAGCAGAACGAAGTCGGGCTGGAACGCATCCAGCTCGGCCCGCGCCTTGCGGAAGTGGTGGATCAGATCGTTCCGGTGCGCCTCGGAGTGGGCCGCGCCCTCGTCGGTGGACCACTGCGTGCGCATCGTCGGATGCCACGTCTCGGGTGTGCGCAGATGCTCGGGCAGCAGCGGATCGGCCATCAGCAGCTTGATGCGGCCGGTCATGTTGCCCTTGTACGAGAGGGGCGGGTAGTGGGTGATGCCGAGCCCGAGAATCTGTCCCATGACGTCCTCCTCAGTCAGCGAGCGGAATCGTGACCGACAGGCGCGGCTGGTTTCCGATCACGCGCGTCGTATGTCCCTTTCCCGTGAGGTCCTCGGCCAGCGTCACGTGCCCCGGGCCGTAGCGATGCACGCTGCCGTCGGCGAGACCGATTTCCACCTCGCCCGCGAGCGTGATGACGAACTGTCGGCGCGGGGCGGTGTGCCAGTCGGAGAAGTGGCCCGCCTTCGTCGTCCGGAAGACCACGCCCTTGGCGGCCTGCAGCGTCGCCAGCTCCGGATGGGTCGCGAGATCCATCTCCTCGATGTGAGTCAGGCCGTCCTTGCCGGTGTACAGCCGAATGAAGTTGCCCATGTCCGGTCTCCCTCTAGGGTACGCGCAGGACCAGCTTGCCGAAGAAATCGCGGCCGGCCATGACCTCGTGCGCCTTCGCGGTCTCGGCCAGGTCGAATGTCTTGCCCACCACGCCGTGCAGCCCGCCGTAGCGCGCCATGTGCATCATGGCCGCGAAGCTCCGACGGCTCCGCGCTCCGCTGCCCATCAGCGTCAACGGCCGGCCCTGGAGGACCGACAGGTTGAACGGGATCTGGCTTCCGCCGGTCGTTCCCGTGATGACGAGCCGGCCGCCGGGCTTGAGGCTCGCGCAGCTCTCGTCCCACACGGGCGCGCCGACGCAATCGAACACCACGTCGACGCCGCGGCCGTCGGTCAGCTCCTTGACGCGCTGGCTGAATTTTGGCGTGGTGGTGTAGTTGATCACCTCGTCGGCGCCCAGCTCTTTCGCCCTGGCGAGCTTCCAGTCGCTTCCGGCGGTCACGATCGCGCGGGCGCCGATGCCCTTGGCCATCAGGAGACCGAAGCTTCCGACGCCGCTGCCGACCGCCTGGATGAGGACGTCCTCCCACGGCTGGAGCTGCACGCGCTCGACCAGACAGTGCCACGCCGTGTGGCCCGCCAGCGGAAACGTCGAGGCTTCCTCGAACCCCATGCCCTCGGGGATCAGCTGTAGGTTGGCCGCGGGAACCTTGCAGTACTGCGCGTGACCGCCGTCGAGCTCGCCCCCGAGCCGCTTCTGGCGCTCGCAGTACTCGTCGCGCCCGAGCACACACGGCGAGCAGGTCCCACACTTCACCCGGTTCTCCACCACGACCCGGTCGCCCTCTTTCCAGCCCGTGACGCCGGGTCCAACGCGCGCGACTTCCCCCGCCACATCGAGGCCCAGAATGCGGGGAAGCGCCCCCGTGGCCGAGCGGCCCGCGCGGATCGCGAGGTCCGCGTGGTTGACGGCCGTCGCCCGGACGCGGACGACGACCTCGCCCGCTCCCGCCTCGGGATCGGGCCGGTCGCCGAAGATCAGCTTCTCGGGACCGCCCGGCTCGGCGATGTAGACGGCCTTCATCGGAAGATCGCCTGGCACTTCGGCGCGTTGAAGATCCAGGTCTCCACCCAGTCGACGAGCTCCATCTTGGCGCCGAGCTCGGACATGGCCCCCGCGAGGCACACCCAGTTCAGGACCTCGTGCTGGCCGGACGCCTCGAGCCGCTCGAGGGGCAGATCGCGCCAGGTGTCGTAGTCGCCGGCGCGCAGGTGCTCCAGCAGGACTCGATCGGCCTCCAGATCGGGATAGATGAAGTGGTTCTTCTCGGTCAGGAACGCGTGCGACCAGCTCGACGACGCCATGAGCACCACGCGCCACGGGCTCTCGCGCAGGATCCGGGCGGTCGCGCGCCCGAGCTCGAAGCAGCGGCGCGGCGACGGCGCCGGCGGATCGGCCTCCACGCCGAACTGGCTCCCGCCCCCGCGATTGCGGATGACGTCGCGCCCGTAGCAGTTCACGGTCACCGGCAGGATCGGGTACGCGAAGCCCCGGCGGTCGAGGTCGAAGTACAGGAGCGTGTTGGCGAACGCGTGAGCCACGCCGTCGCCGTGCAGCGGCCGATAGGCGTAGGGCATGTCGATGCCGGCCTCGAGGAGCCCCGTGGCCAGGAGCCGGCCCGCCGCGGGCTGTCCGGGCCAGGTGAACGTCTTGTCTCCGGGCTCGCCCCAGATGTTCGGGCGCTTGCCGAGCCGCTTGAACGGCTGGAACTCGAGCTTGTCGTAGGCCAGGATGCAGAACGGCGGAACGATATCTTCCTGGAAGTTCTCGTATTGATCGTCGCCCCACATCAAGATGAAGTCGGGTCGAAAGGCGTCGATCTCGTCCCGGAGCGTCCGAAACGCGCCGAACACGCGGGCGCGATGCGCCTTGAACGAGGTGATCCCCTCGTCGTCGCCCCACTCCGCGCGCATCGGCTCGGGCCAGTTCGCGGGATCCTTCATGTGCGCGGGAATGCGCGGGTCGGAGTGGAGCATCCGCGCCAACGGCCACGGCTTGAGCTCGTCCGGCACGAGCCCGGGCGGATAGTGGGTCGTCCCGATTCCTAGAATGTCCCCCATGTCCGTCCCCTCCCCTCGGTGGTTAGCCCTACGCGCGCGAGGATCGCACAAACTCTCGCCAGATCGCAACGCAGCGAGCCGGCGCCGAGTGCTGGACGTAGCCGCTTGCGCCGGGCACTTCCACCAGGGTTCCGCACGGCAAGAGCCCGGCCAGGCTCTGCGCGCGATCCGGCGTGTTGAGCGCGCTGTGCTCGGCGACCAGGATCAACGCCGGGAGCGTGATCTTCGGCAGGATCGGCGTGAGATCGACGGTCGCCAGGTAGGCGAGCGTCTCGAGCACCACGTGCTTCGGCGTCCGGCTCATCTCCCGGATGTACCACTCCTGGTGTCCGGGATCCGACGCGCCGGGCTCCAGGCGACGGCTGGCGGTCTGTCGCACCCACGCCTCGACGCCCTGCTCCTTCACGAGGCTGTAGTAGTCCAGGTAGGCCTGGATCCCGCGGAACTTGTAGGGCGAGGTGCAGGTGGTCACCGTGCGCAGACGCTCGGGGAATCGATGGGCGAACTCGAGCGCGATCGTGCCGCCGATCGTCTCGCCGATCAGGTGCGCCCGGTCGATCCGGAGGTGATCCATGAGATGACGGAGGTCATCGGCGAAGCCCTCGAGGGACCAGGGATAGCCCGGCGCGGGAACGGTGGATCTGCCGAAGCCCCGAGCGTCGACGCGGATGACGCGATAGTCGCGGGCGAGCAGCGGGACCCAGCCGTACCAGAGCCTCGAGCTCTTGGCGTTGCCGTGGTGGAGGATGACGGTTTCGGGCGATGACCACGGATCGGTGAAATCGTCGTCCTCGTAATGCATGAGCAAGTCGCCCGGAAGCTGCGCGGTCGGCATCACCGATCCTCCTTGCTCGAGGCCGAGCTCAGATCACGCCGCGCTTCGCCAGATCGGCGATCTGCTCCTTCGTGTAGCCGATGGACGTCAGAACCTCCTCGTTGGCGTCGCCCAGCTCCGGCGCCGGGCTCCGCAGCGGCAGACGCTTCTCGCCGTGCGAGACCGGGTGACCGAGGATGGTGAGGTCGCCGAGCGCCGGCGAGTGCACCGGCTGCGCCATCGCCAGGTGTTGCACCTGAGGATCGGCGAACGACTCGTTGATCTTGTAGATCGGGCCGCACGGAACGCCGGCCTCGTTGAGCAGCTTGATCCACTCGGCGCTGGTCTTCTGCCGCGTCACCGGTATCAGGACTTCCATGATGACGTCGCGGTTCGTCGACCGCGCCTTCGAGGTCGAGAAGCGCGGGTCGGTCAGGAGATCCGGCCGCTCGACCGCGCGACAGAGCCGCGAGTAGATATCATCGCCGGCGGCCGCGATGTTGATGTGGCCGTCCTTCGTCTCGAAGACGCCGGTGGGAATGCCGGTCGGATGGTTGTTGCCCGCCTGCGGCGGCACCTCGTGGCTCATCAGCCAGCGCGATGCCTGGAAGTCGAGCATCGAGAGCATCGCCTCCAGGAGCGAGGTGTGCACCCACTTGCCCTCGCCCGTGGTCTCGCGCTCGATCAAGGCGACCAGGATGCCCTGGGCCAGGAAGATTCCCGAGCACAGATCGGCGATGGGGATGCCGACCCGCACCGGCCCCTGGCCCGGAATGCCGGTGATGGACATCAATCCGCCCATGCCCTGGGCGATCTGATCGACGCCCGGGCGATCCCGGTAGGGACCGCTCTGGCCGAATCCGGAAATGCTGCCGTAGATCAGGCGCGGGTTGATCTGACGGATCGCCTTGTAGTCGATCCCCAGACGCTCCTTCACACCCGGCCGGTAGTTCTCGACGATGATGTCCGCATCCCGCGCGAGCTTCTTGAAGATCGCCACACCCTCGGGGTCCCGGAGGTTGAGCGTCATGCTCCGCTTGTTGCGGTGCAGATTCTGGAAGTCGAAGCCATGGCGATTGCCGCCCATGCCGTCACCCGTGCGGCCGCCGGGCATCTCGACCTTGATGGCCTGCGCCCCCCAGTCGACCAGCTGCCGGACGCAGGTGGGGCCGGCCCGGGCGCGCGTGAGGTCGAGGACTTTGAACCGGGCCAGGGGGAACGATTGGTTGGTCATGGTGCCGGTATGATACATGCTCCTGTAGAATCGCTCCATGCCCAGAGACGAGACGGCTTCCAAGCTCGAGATCGTGACCGAGATTCCCGACAAGGCGATGGTGATCTTCGCGCATCCCGACGACGCCGAGATCGGCTCCGGCGGCGTCGCGGCTAAGTGGGCGGCCGCGGGCTGCGAGGTGACCTACGTGCTGTGCACCAACGGCGCGGCCGGCACCGCCGACCGCACGCTCACGCCGGCGGCCCTCGCGCGCAAGCGCGCCGACGAGCAGCGCGCCGCGGCCGATTTCATGGGCGTGCGCCACGTCGTCATGCTCGGCTACCCGGACGGCGGGCTCGAGGACACGCGCGAGTTTCTGGGCGACATCGTCGGCGCCATTCGCCGCTACCGGCCGCACACCGTCTTCGTCCACGATCCCTATCGCATGAAGGGCTTTCAGCACCGCGATCATCGCAAGGCGGGGATCACCGCGACCGACGCCGTCTATCCCTACGCCCGCGACCATCTGCACTTCCCGGAGCAGATCACGCGCGACGGCCTGCAGCCCCACAAGGTGCGCGAGCTCTGGTACTGGGGCGCGGACACGCCCGACATCATCGTCGACGTCACCGACTCGATCGACCGCCAGATCGCCGGATTGATTCGGCACGAGAGCCAGGTCCCCGGCTTCAACGTGCCGGAGGGCCACACGATCGGCGAGCGCGTGAAGAAGAACGCCGCCGAGCACGCCGAGGGCTTCGGCTTCCAGTACGGCGCCGTATTCCGGCGCCTGATCGCGCGGAGGTAGAGAGCCATGGCCGCCACGATTGCGCCCGCGTCACTCAAGAGCCTGCTCGAGGGCAAGACCCCGTTCGCCCTGATCGACGTCAGGGAGGCGGGTGAGTACAACAGCAGCCACATTCCCGGCTCGAGCCTCATCGCGCGCCGGCAGCTGGAGCTCGCGGTGGCGCAGGCGGTGCCCTTCAAGGGCACGCCGGTCGTCGTGTGCGACGACGACGGGCGGCGCGCGACGCTCGCGGCGCGCACGCTCGAGCGGCTGGGCTACCGCCAGGTCTCGGTGCTCGACGGCGGCATCAACCGCTGGGTCACCGACGGGCTTCCGACCGAGTGGGGCATGAACGTCCCCAGCAAGGACTTCGGCGAGAAGGTGGAGGTCGTCAACCACGTTCCCGAGGTCGAGGCCAAGGATCTTGCGGAGCGCATCAAGAGCGGCGAGAAGTTCGTCATTCTGACGTCGACACGGACACGACCATCATCGTGAACTGCGCCGGACGCACGCGCAGCATCATCGGCGCGCGTGTGCTGCAGCGCATGGGGATTCCCCGGGTGTACGGCCTGAAGAACGGCACCGCCGGCTGGGTCCTCGCCGGGCACCAGCTCGAGACGGGCGCCGACCGCGTCCAGCTCCCGGAGCCGTCCGCCGCGGGAGTCGCCGCGGCCGAAGCGTATGCCGCGCGCGTGGCCGTCGAGGACGGCGTCCGCCTCCTGGACGTCCCGGCCTTGAAGAGCTTGATGGACCGGCGCGGCGCGGAGTCGATCTATCTCATCGACGTGCGCACGGCGGAGGAATACGCCGCGGGTCACATCCCGGGCTTCCGGTGGTTCCCCGGAGGGCAGGCGGTCCAGCGCTCCGACGACGTGGCCGTGGTGAAGAACGCCCCGGTTGTCTTCGTGTGCGACAAGAAGGCGCGCGCCACGCTGATCGCGTCGTGGTACCGGCAGATGGGGTTCCGCGAGGTCTTCGCCGTCGACGGCGGCACCACCGCCTGGTCGGCGAGCGGCAGCGCGCTGGAAAAGGGCCGGCCCGACGAGTCGCCCGCCGAATATCAGGAGGCGCGCGGCGCGGCGAAGTCCATCTCGCCACAAGAGCTTCAGGCCGCTCCACCGGCTTCGGTGATCTTCGTCGATACGAGCCAGGACTTCGCCCGCGGGCACGTGCCCGGCGCCCGCTGGGCGCCGCGAGGCTGGCTCGAGCTCTGGATCGGCGATATCGTGCCGTCGAAGAGCGCCCCTCTCGCGGTGACCTGCCTCGACGGCCGCAGCGCGCCGTTGGCGGCCGCGACCCTCAGAGAGCTCGGCTATCAGAACCTCTCGGTCCTCGACGGTGGAATGGCCGCGTGGCAGAAGGCGGGACTCCCCGTGGAGCGCGGTCTCTCCGGCGTGATGGCGCCGCCCACCGACGTCGTCCCGGCCGGGCCGGATCGAAACTTCGCCGACATGCAGAACTATCTGCGCTGGGAGGAGGCGCTCGGCTACAAGTACGCCCCGGGGCGATAGCGATGGCCGTCGAGTTCGGCGTGCTCATCCCCACGCGTGAGGCCGTCATGTCCGGCCGCCCGGAGACGGCGCCGCTCCTGACCATGGCCGAGCGCGCGGAGGCCGCGGGCTTCGACTCCGTCTGGATCGGCGACTCGCTCATCGCGCGGCCGCGCCACGAGCCGCTCACGCTCATGGCCGCCGTGGCCGGACGCACGCGCCGGGTGCGGCTCGGCACGGGCGTGCTCCTGCCCGCCCTGCGCAATCCCGTCGTGCTCGCGCACATCGTCGGCACGCTCGACCGCGCCGCCGAGGGCCGCGTCATTCTCGGCGTGGGCTTCGCCGCCGACAATCCGTCGATTCGCAAGGAATTCGCCGCCGCCGGCGTGCCCTTCGAGCGAAGGGTCGGGCGATTCCTCGAGACGATCGCGATCTGCCAGGCGCTCTGGCGGCGCGATCACGTGAGCTTCAGCGGCAAGCACTTCACGCTCGACGACGTCACGATGGAGCCCAAGCCCCACCGGCCGGGCGGACCACCCATCTGGATCGGCGGCAGCGGGCCCACGGCCTTGCGCGAGGCGGCCCGCTTCGACGCGTGGTTTCCGACGGGGCCCAGCGTCGAGTTCTTCTCGCAGCATTTCCCCGGCGTGCAGGCGGCCGCGCGCGCGGCCGGCCGCCCCGCCGGCGCCGTGACGGGTGCGGCCTACGTCACGCTGGCGCTCGACGCGAATCGTGCCGCCGCCGAGCAACGGCTGAACAGCTTTCTCGAGACGTACTACGCCGCCCCGGCGAAGACCATCCTCGCCCGCCAGGCGACCTACGCGGGCCCGATCGAAGGGTGCGTCGAGTGGCTCCAGCGCTGGATCGACGCCGGCACGGCCCACTTCGCGCTCCGCTTCGCCGGCGGCGACCAGCTGGCGCAGGTCGACGAGGCGGC
>WNFK01178667.1_pt1 | contig 15566 bp, 18 predicted proteins | sample 5400281 | NCBI WGS metagenome assembly WNFK01 (sample SAMN13153350, study PRJNA577476) | soil metagenome | isolation source: 20 cm soil on Douglas fir-dominated hillslope | place: USA:California | collected 2013-09-17 | reverse complement strand
GCGATCGGCCCCGCAATCGAACGCGCGCGACGCTAGGCCCGGCCGAAGGGTCGGCTACGCGGCCGTCTTGCCGAGGATAGGCACGTGCTGCAGCGCTGCGCCGATCGCAGGATCCGAGTACACGCCGAACGCATCCACGAGAAAGCCCCGCACACCGCTCGTGGTCTCGATCGCGTAGACGATCGACATGTCGTCGGGGTCCGACATGCCCTCGAACCGGTAGTACCCGCGAATCACGATGTCCTTCGGCTCGAAGCTTTGACCCGTCCCGATCGCCTGGAGCCGGCCGTCGACCACGCGGAAGTGCTCCTGGTAGCCTCGCCGGATCAGCTCGTCGACCACGTGCGTGAGCGTCTCTTCCATTGGCATGTCCTGTTGCGTATCAGGTCCTGTCACACCGGGCTCAGATCGGACAGATGAGCTGGCCGAGCCCGGCCGTGAGCTTTGCGTTCTCGTAGTCGACCGGCACATCGACGATCGAGGGGCCGGGATGCGCCAGGGCCTCGGCGAGGATCGGCCTCAGCGCGCGCGCCGAGTCGACCCGGTATCCCTTGGCGCCGAATGCCGCAGCCAGGGCCACGAAGTCCGGATTGCCGAACTTGACGCCGGATTCGCGCCCGAGATGCGTCTGCTGCTTCCACTGGATGAGGTTGTATCCACCATCGCGGAAGATGACGTTGACGATCCCGAGCCCCAGCCGGCACGCGGTCTCGAGCTCCTGGCTGTTCATGAGGAAGCCGCCGTCGCCGCTCACCGCGACCACCTTGCGCTCGGGATGCACGAGCTTGGCCGCGATGGCAGCCGGCAGCGCGAAGCCCATGGCCGCGTAGCCGTTGGAGATGAGCACGGTGTTCGGCTCGTACGCGGGAAACGTGCGGGCGATCCACAGCTTGTGGGTGCCCACGTCGGAGATCAGGATGTCCTCGCGGCCCATGCTGGCCCGGAGATCTCTCAAGATGCGCTGGGGCTTCAGCGGAAAGCGGTCGTCGTCGGCGCCTTCCTGGAGCTCGGCGAGGATGAACTGTCGCAGCTTGTGAAAGGGCGCCGGATCCTTCTGACCCTTCACGAGCCCGCCGAGGAGCTCGATCGCCTCGCGCACGTCAGCCACCACCTCGACCGCCGGCTGATAGAAGCTGTCGACCTCGGCCGGCGTGAAGTCGATGTGCACGATCGACTTCTTGCGCTCCGGGTTCCAGAACTTCGGCGCGTACTCGACCGGATCGTAGCCGATCGCGATGATCAGGTCGGCCTTGTCAAAGCCGCACGAGATATAGTCGCGCGCCTGGAGCCCGACGGAAAGGAGACAGAGGTCGTCGTCGTACGGCATCGAGCCCTTCGCCATGAACGTGTGCGCGACCGGGATCCCGTGAGCGCGGGCGAACGTCCGAAGCTCCCCCGACGCGCGCCCGCGGATCACGCCGTTGCCGGCGAAGATCAGCGGAAACGACGCACTTTCGATCAGTCGGGCCGCGGTCTCGAGGGCCTGGCGGTCCGGCGACGGGCGCCGGGCGCGCTCGGTCGAGAGCGGCGCGCCGTCGGTCTCCTCACGCGCGAGGTCCTCGGGCACCTCGATGTGACAGGCTCCCGGCTTCTCGGACTCGGCCAGCTTGAACGCCTTGCGGATGACCTCGGGAATGACTCCGGCCGTCTCCACGCGCGTGTTCCACTTGGTCAGCGGCCGGAAGTGCTCGACGATGTCGACGCGCTGGTGCGACTCCTTGTGGATGCGATCGCGTCCGGCCTGCCCCGTGATCGCCACCAGCGGCGCGCGATCGAGGTTCGCGTCGGCGACGCCCGTGGCGAGATTCGTCGCGCCCGGACCGAGGGTCGAGAGACACACGCCCGGGCGCCCGGTCAGGCGCCCGTACGCGTCGGCCATGAACGCGGCCCCCTGCTCGTGCCGCGTCGGGATGAAGGTGATGCGTGACTCCAGGAACGAATCGAGGATGTCCAGGATCTCCTCGCCGGGCAGGCCGAACACATAGCGAACCTGCTCGTTCTCGAGGCACTGGACGATCAGGTCCGAGGCCTTCATACGACCACGCCCGCCGTCAGGCCATCCAGACGGATTTGATGTTGACGAACTCGCGGATGCCGTACTCCGAGAGCTCGCGCCCGTAACCCGATTTCTTGATGCCGCCGAACGGCAGCCGCGGATCCGACTTCACCAAACCGTTGACGAACACCGCGCCCGCTTCGATCGCCGCCGCGAGGCGCTCGGCGCGCGCGTGGTCCCGGGTCCACAGCGCCGCGCCCAGCCCGAATTGCGAGTCGTTCGCCAGACGCACCGCATCCGTCTCGTCCTTGGCGCGAATCACCGCGGCCACCGGCCCGAACGTCTCCTCGTCGAAGGCCGGCATGCCCTTGTCCACCGCCGAGAGCAACGTCGCGGGATAGAACGCGCCCTTGCCGGGCGGGAGCTCGCCGCCGAGCAGACGCTGGGCCCCGCGCTTGACCGACTCCTCGACCTGGCGGTGCAGCTCGTCGCGGAGCTCGACACGCGCCTGAGGTCCAATCTGCGTCTCGCGGGCCAGCGGATCGCCCATGCGGCGCGCGCGCAGCTGGTCGACGAACTTCGGGATGAACTTCTCGGCCACCGCGTCGACGACGATGAACCGCTTGGCCGCGATGCAGCTCTGGCCGCTGTTGACCAGGCGCGCATCGGCGGCGACGTTGGCCGCCGCGTCCAGGTCCGCGTCGTCCAGGATGATGAACGGGTCGCTGCCGCCGAGCTCGAGCACCGTCTTCTTGAGCGCCTTCCCTGCCCGCTCGGCGACCTTGCTGCCCGCCAGCTCGCTGCCCGTGAGGGTGACGGCGACGATGCGCGGGTCGTCGATCAGGCCGGCAACGGCGGAGGACTCGATCAGCGCGGTCGAGAAAAGCCCGCGCGGGAATCCCGCCTCGCGGAACACCTCCTCGATCTGGAGCGCGCAGCGCGGAACGTTGGAGGCGTGCTTGAGGACGCCCGCGTTGCCGGCCATGAGCGCCGGCGCGGCGAACCGGAATACCTGCCAGAACGGGAAGTTCCAGGGCATGACCGCGAGCACGACACCCAGCGGGTCGAAGCGCACGTAGCTCTTCTTGGCGTCGGTCTCGCGCGGCTGGACAGCCAGGAAACCCTCTGCCGAGTCCGCGTAGTAGTCGCATACCCACGCGCACTTGTCGGCTTCGGCCTCCCCCTGCGTGATCGGCTTGCCCATCTCGAGCGTCATCGTGCGGGCGAACTCCGCCCGGCGGCGCCGGAGGATCTGCGCTGCCTGCCGCATCCGCTCGGCGCGCACCTTGAAGGGCACGGTGCGCCACTCGAGGAACGCCGCGTGGCTCTGCGCGACGATGCCGTCGAGCTCGCGGCTCGAGGTCGGGGTGAACGTCTCGAGGACTTCCCCGGTCGCTGGATTGACCGACTGCAGGCTCATGGACGCCTCCTACCTTCCCTCTATGCTCTCTCCAGTCCAGCGATCGCGCAATGAGACAGATGTCAGAGATGTCGGCGGGCGAGGCTCTCGGCATACACGTGAAGCAGGCGATGCATCTCGCGCATCGCGTCCTCGGCGGCTCGGCGCTCGTCGCCGGTGCGCAGGTGCTTCAGGATGGTCTTCTTCGTCTCGCCCGATTCCTCCTGCTCCACCGCCTCGTGCACCGTGTAGTTCTGGCCGCCCCACTCGGGACGGACGCCGTAGTGCTCGACGAGCGCCCGGCCGACCGTGCGGGCGATCTCGACCACTTCCTCCTCCAGGAGCGCCGTCGCGCAGAGGGCCGCGCTCCACGGGCGCTCGTGGGCCAGCTCGCGGAAGAAGCTCACGATGGCGGCCATCTCCGGCACGGCGACGATGCGGTCGTACGCGTCGCGGGCATAGCCGAGATCGTCGCCGATGCGGCGGAAGAGCTCGTCGTGATCGGGCGTGGCGCCGACCTCGCCGCCGAGAAAGCCGAGATCCTCGACCAGCAGGTGCCTCGCGCAGTCCTTGCGAACCTCGAAATCCTCGCAGCGCGTGTGGATGCCGCTGAAGATGCGGGGAAACCACGCGATCAGCAGGTAATGCTGGGCGATGTGTCCCCACACCTGCTCACGGCTCAAGGAGCCCGCCGAGAACCGCTTGAAGTACTCGGAGCGCCTGAAGGGATTCTGCGCGAGCAGCTCCGCCGTCAGCGAATCGAACCATTGCTCGGTCGTCATGGAGTCCTCCTCATAGCGAAGGGGCACCGGGGCTCGGCGCGGCGACGCTCGTCGGCGGGCGCCTCGCGCGGGTGGCGTTCTCGAACGCGTGCGCGATGCGCAACAGGGTCGGCTCGCTCCACGCGCGGCCGAGAACGGTGAGCCCGATCGGCGTGCCCTCGGCCGTGTAGCCGGCCGGAACGATCACGCTCGGGTAGCCGGCCTTGGCGCCGATGGCGGCGCCGGACCATCCCGGGAACACCAGCGCGTCGAGGCGCTCACTCGCCATCACCCGATCGACGCCGTCGGCTCGCGAGATCCGGAGATCCTCGGCGCGGCTACGGCGGTACGTCTCGGTCCGGAGCCCATTCGTCGACTGCGCCGCGAGCAACCGCACCTGACCGAAGCGCAGCATCTCCTGGGGCGCGCTTCGTTGAAGCGGATCAGGTCACGGATCGAATGCACCGGCGACGATTCGCCGAGCCCCTGCAAGTACCGGTTCAGATCACGCTTGAACTCGTAGAGCATGACGTCCGAGCGAAAGTCCGTCACTTCGCGGGCCGTGGCGATGTTCGCCGGATCGACGAGGGCCGCGCCGAGACCACCGAGAGCGTGCAGGGCCGTGTCGATCACGGGCACCTCGGGGGGAGCCAGGCGCTCGTAGAACACCGCGCGTGGCACGCCGAGCCTCACGCCCTCGAGCCCGCCTTGTGACAGCAACTCCGTGTAGTCGCGCCGCGCGTGCCGGCGGCTCGCCCGCGTGGCGCGATCGAGGGTGTCGACTCCGGTCATCGCGCCCAGGAGGATCGCGGTATCCGTGACCGTGCGACCGAAGGGGCCGGCGGTGTCCTGGCTGGCCGCGATCGGCACGATGCCGGAGCGTGAGATGAGGCCGAGAGTCGGCTTCACGCCGACGACCGAGTTCCAGTTGGCCGGACTCAGGATCGAGCCGGACGTCTCGGTGCCGACCGCCACGGTGCAGAGGCCCGCGGCGACCACGACAGCCGAGCCGCTACTGGAGCCCCCGGGGCTGAGGCTCTCCCCGTAGGGATTCTTGACCTGACCTCCACGCGAGCTGTACCCGGCGGGCATGTCGGTGGTCATGAAGTTCGCCCACTCGGTCATGTTCGCCTTGCCCAGGATCACCGCACCCGCCTCGCGAAGTCGCGCGACGAGAAACGCGTCGCGCGGCGCGACGCAATCCTTGAGGGCCAGCGAGCCGGCGCTGGTGTGCAGGCGATCGGCCGTCGCGATGTTGTCCTTCAGGAAGATCGGAATGCCGTGCAGCGGCCCGCGGCTGCCGCCCGAGACACGCTCGCGGTCGAGGGCTTCGGCGATGTCGCGTGCCTCGGAGTTCACCTCGAGCACGGCGTTGAGCCGCGGGCCGCTGCGGTCGTAAACTTCGATTCGCTCGAGGAACCGTTCGGTCAGCTGCAGGGAGGTCAGGCGGCCCTCCTGCATGGCCGCCTGAACCTCCGTGATCGTCGCCCAGCACGGATCGCGGTCCGCCATGGCTGACACGCGAGCGATTCTATCTCACGCGACCTCCCGGTGAGAGGACGGCGATCGATTCAGATTAGTAGTCGCGCCTCGGCCGGCGGGGCCCCAGCCCCGCGCCGGCCTGCAGCGCGGACTGCGTCAGCACTTCGGTGCTTCGCGAAGCTTCGCCTCGATCTGATCACCGGGCTTCATGTCCTGCAGGGTTTCGCGGTTAGCCTGGAATTCGTGCGTCGTTCCGTTCTTTTCACGGACGGTAATCCGGCCGGCGTTCTGATCGACCGCCATGACCTGCCCCTCGACCTTCTCGGGCGTCTGCGCGCGGTTGTTCTTGCACTCGGCCTTCGGCTGACCGAGCGCGAGGCCTGTGGCCAGGAGGGCACTCGTCGTGAGCACACCAGAGAGTACGAGCCAGCGCTTCATCACGTTCACCCCTTGTCCCGCTGTGCGGGTTTATTTGTTGTGCTTGGTGACGTCGTAGATCGCGCCGGCGGCAGCCCCGACGCCCAGACCAATCAATGCACCCTTCCCGGCTCCATAGCCGGTGCCGGCGCCGATCGCCGCGCCGCCGCCCGCGCCGACCGCGGCACCGGTCGCGGTGCCGCAACCGGTCGCCGCGAGGCCCAGCAGCGAGAGTCCGAGCACGCTCGAGATCAGCTTCTGCGAAAACATTCCATGACCTCCTTGGTGGTCAGGTGTTGAATTTTCACTTTTGCTCACCTGCTTCGGCGCGAACGCACCGATACTTCAAAGTCTAGACCCGCCCCGGAGACCTCGCATCTCCAAGCGCGAGCGAGTATCATCGGCGGCATGACGTCGAAGGTTCTCGTGGGCACGCGCGAAGGGCTCTGGTGGGTCGAGACCGACCAGGCCTTCCCCGTAGAGGCGCTCACCGGGAAATCCCTCACCGCGCTCGCGGTCGACGGTCCGCGCGAGTGGGCCGTCGTCGACGGCCGGACGCTCTGGGAAGGTGTCGAGTCCATCTGGAAGCCGCGCGCGACGTTCGAAGGACCAGCAGCGACGTCACTCGCGGTGACGCCGATCGGTCTCTTGATCGGAACCGAGGAGGCGCATCTCCTGCGCCTGAACGGCAGCGCGCTGGAGCCGGTCGAGTCGTTCGAGGCGATCGAAGGACGCGACACGTGGTACACGCCCTGGGGTGACCCCGCCGACGTGCGGTCGATCTCGGCCGCCCGCGACGGTGCGCTCTACGTCAACGTCCACGTCGGCGGCGTCGTCCGCTCGCGCGACGGGGGTCGGACCTGGACGCCGACGGTCCACATCGAGAGCGATGTGCACCAGGTGCTCGCGCATCCGAGTCGCTCCGAGATCGTGCTCGCCGCGGCGGCCGAGGGCTTCGGGATCAGTCGCGACGCCGGCCAATCCTGGCGATTCATCACCTCCGGCATGCACGCGCACTATCTGCGCGCGGTCGCGGTCAGCGCCGAGACGGTGCTCGTCTCGGCATCGACGGGGCCGGGCGGCCGACGCGCCGCCCTCTATCGGGCGCGCCTCGATGAGGAGGCCGCGTTCGCGCGTTGCACCGACGGCTTGCCGTCCTGGTTCGGCGACAACGTCGATACCGGCTGTCTCGCGGCGGACGACGACGCTCTGGTCGTATGCGGGACCGAAGACGGTCACGTGTTCCGCTCGGTCGACGGAGGTGCGCGATGGAACCTCGTGGCCAAGGGCTTGCCGCCGATCACCAGCGTCGTCCTGCGATGATTCGAGCGCGACGAGCCAGCACCGTCGTGGCTATCGCGCTCCTGCTCGTCGGCGCCGGTGCCGCGCCCGCACCGACGCAAACGCTCTATGCCCCCGAGACGACAGAGCGCTACTTCCGGGTCGAGTTCGACGTGACTCGCAATCGCAGAGGCCCCGCGGTCGAAGGCTATCTCTACAACGACGCGCATCAGACGGCTCAGCGCGTCCGCCTTCAAGTGCAGCGAGTCGACGCTTCCGGCGGAGTCGTCGGGACCTCGGCGTTCTGGGTGATCGGCGACGTGCCCATGGGGTCCCGTGCGTTCTTCAGCGCCTCTGTAGCGGAAGCGGCGAGCTACCGCGTCCAGGTGCTCTCGTTCGACTGGACGTGCTCGGGTGGCGGTGGAGGAGGCGGCGGAGGGATGTAGTTTTCCCGAGACGCGTTCGTGATCCACTCACCGCCTTTCTCGTTCCCGCTCGTCCTTCTTCTCTTCCTCTTCGCGCTGTTGATCTTTCTGGTCGAGATCCGTGTTCTGACGTACGCGTACCGCAAGGTCGGCGTCAATCCGCGCTATGCCTTCTCCGTGATGCTGCTGTCCTTGATCGGAGCCGGAGTTGACATCCCGCTCTTCGCGATCGGATCCGGGGCGGGGCGGACGACTCACGGCACCATCGTGGCGCTCAACGTGGGCGGCGCGCTGATTCCGATCCTCGTGTCGCTGTACCTGGTGGCCCGCACCGGCATGCTCGTACGGATGCTGATCGGCACGATGGTGGTCGCGGCGGTGGTGCACAGCCTAGCCGAGGTGGTTCCGGGGGTCGGCATCGCGGTGCCCATGCTCGCGCCACCGCTGGTCGCCGCCGGCGTCGCCCTGCTCCTGGCATTCCGCCGGGCCCCGCCGGTTGCGTACGTCGCGGGCTCCATGGGTACCCTGATCGGGGCCGACCTCCTCAATCTCGGGAAGATCGCGCGCCTGGGCGCGCCGATCGTGTCGATCGGAGGCGCCGGGACGTTCGACGGCGTGTTCCTGACCGGCATCCTCGCCGGCCTGCTCGCCTGATCGCGGGTCAGACGGCCAAGCCGGCCCCGGTCAGTCGGCGGGCTCGGCGACGAAGGCGTCGATGACGAAATCACGGACGCTGCCGTGGCGAGAGGGGAGCATCGATTGGTGCGCCTCGTCGGCGAAGGAGCACACCAGGCAGATCGAGAGGGCCACCCACGCGGCGGTCCGCGGGCTCCGGCCGCCGACCTTGTGGAATGCCCGATACCAGAGCAGTGCCAGCACGGCGTACTCGAGCAGGTGGGCCAGCTTGCGCAGGACCATGTGGACGGCCTGAAGCTCGGAGGCGGGAACTCCGGGCATCAGGAATTTCAGGAAAGGGAGAACGTAGCGTCCCGTCCGGGTGCGTGCCGAACGATCAGCCGCCGGCCGCGGCTCCGCCGAGCTGCTTGTCCGCCGCCTGCGCGGCCCGCTCGAAGTCGCGTTCGCCGAACGCGTAGAGATGCGCGCCGCCCATGAAGATCTGCGCCGCGATCTCGCGCGGCACGTTCTTCAGCAGATTCGTCGAGACGTGCGGGAAATTCGAGTCGAAGTGCGGATAGTCGGTCGAGATGCACATACGGTCCGCGCCGATGAGACCGGCCGTCGCCTCGATCTCAGGCTCGCTCCCCTCGACCGCCGCCCAGCAATTACGCCGGAAGTACTCGCGCGGCGTCATCGACAGGTACGGCGCGTGTGAGTCGCGATATTGCGGATAGTCCCACTCGATGCGCGACAGGAGACCCGGCGCCCAGGAGGAACTCGAACACGCCGCCGATGATCATCGCGATCAGCGCCTGCTGCATCTCGATCCAGTGGCTGGCGACGTGACGGTAGAACCGGTTCTCGCCGTAGAGGTCGTTGAAGTACGAATACCAGGCTCCCGTGCCCTCGTGGAAGCCCCAGGTCACGTTGAGCTCCTCGTGCAGGCTGTAGAGCGGATCCCAGTAGTTCGAGTGCCAGTAGTGGCCGTTGACGAGATTGGGCCGGATGAACGAGCCCACCGCGCCGAGCTCGCGCACGCACCGGACGAGCTCGCGCGAGGCCAGGTGCACGTCGTGCACCGGCAGCATCGCGACGAACTTCAGCCGCTCCGGGCTGTACTGGCAAAACTCGTGGATCCAGTTGTTGTAGGCCTGGCAGAGAGCCAGCGAGAGCTGGGGATCCAGATCGTCACGCGCGATGAGCGAGAGCCCCGTCGTCGGATACAGCACCGCGATGTCGACACCTTCCATCGCCATGCCCATCACCTGAGCTTCGGCGTTGTACTTGCGGTCGATCGCGAAATCCAGGCGGCCGGTGTCCGCGAGCCGCGAGCCCGACAGCGGCTGGGTGCTGTGCGTCGAGCCAGGACGGTTCCGTTTCCGGTATTGCTGCATCTCGGCGTCACGCGTCGTGGGCAGGCCGTCGATGACGATCGTCCCGCGCCGCGCCCGGCCGTCGGCGCCCACCTGGAGCATCACGCGGTCCTTGAACCGCGGATCCAGATAACGATCGAAGAGGTCCACCGGCTCCATGATGTGCATGTCGCAGTCGACGAACCGTAGGCCGTCCTTCATCTCGTCCTCCCCCGCGTGCAGATGGGCGCGCAGAGGCGCGCCCTCTACAACATGTCCCGCTGAGCCGCGACTATATCGCGCCGGGTGTTAGAGTCAAGCTATCCGGGCGCCGCCCGGCAACAAGGAGGCCTCCATGTGCGTCGATAACGACTCTCGTCCGCCAATTCATCCGATCGCCGGCGGCTCGGCCGGCTCGCGCGACCTGCAGCTCACCTCGTCGGACGGCACGCGCTTCATGGCTCATGCAGCGCGCGCCGGCAAAGCGACGGGCGCCGGGATGGTCGTCATCCCCGACGTGCGCGGGCTGCATCCGTACTACAAGGAGCTCGCCGACCGTTTCGCCGAGGTGGGCGTGGATGCCGTCGCGATCGATTTCTTCGCGCGGACCGCACCCTCTGAGGATCGTGGCGAAAGCTTCGATTTCATGTCGCACGTGCCGCAAACGAAGCCCGACGCCCTTCAGGCCGACATCGCGGCGGCCGTCGCATACTTGACGAGCAAGGACGGCGGCGAGGTGCGCTCGATCTTCTCGGTCGGGTTCTGCTTCGGCGGCGCGCTCTCGTACCTTCAGGCGGCGAGCGGGCTCGGCTATGCGGGCGTGATCGGGTTCTACGGCTGGCCGCTCGGTCTCAGTCGCTGGCCGGACCGGCCCAAGCCGATCGATGCGGTCCCGCGCTACAAGTGCGGCGTGCTCTCGCTCTTCGGCGGCGCCGATCAGGGCATTCCCCAGACCGCCGTCGACGAGTTCGACGCCGCGTGCCGGAAGGCCGGCGTGAAGCACGATTCGACGGTCTATCCGGGCGCACCGCACAGCTTCTTCGATCGCAAGCAGACGGAGTTCGCGGAGGCCTCGGCCGACGCCTGGAAGCGCGTTCAGGCCTTCGTCCGTCAGCACGCCAAGGCCTAGTGTCGCGCCGGATGGCGGCCCGCGCGGTGGCGCGCGGGCCGCTTGGTGCCTGACGTGGCAGACTGTCCCCACGTGGTCGTGGTGGGCGGCGGCTTCGGCGGGCTCAACGCGGCCCGCGCGCTGGCGGATCGGCCCGTGCGGGTCACCCTGCTGGACCGGCGCAATCACCATCTGTTTCAGCCGCTCCTCTACCAGGTCGCGACCGCGGCGCTGAACGCGTCCGACATCGCGGCGCCGCTCCGCTCGGTGCTGCGCCGCGCCCGGAACGTCACGGTGCTCCTGGCGGAGGTCCAAGGAATCGATCTCGGCGCGCGGCGGCTCACGCTCGATCGCGGCGAGCTCGGCTACGACGCGCTCATCCTCGCGGCGGGCGCCAGCCATTCGTACTTCGGCCACGAGGACTGGGAAGCGTTCGCTCCCGGTCTGAAGACGCTCGAAGACGCGCTCGAGATCCGCCGCCGGGTGCTCCTCGCGTACGAATCCGCCGAGCGTGAGACGGACGGCGCCGAGCAGCGCGCCCTGCTCACCTTCGTGGTCGTCGGTGGCGGTCCCACCGGCGTGGAGCTGGCCGGCGCGCTCGGCGAGATCTCACGCCAGACCATCGCGCGCGATTTCCGCGTCATCGATCCGACCAAGGCGCGCATCGTCCTCGTCGAGGGCGGCGCCAGAATCCTCAGCGCCTTTCCGGAGCCGCTGAGCGGCCGCGCTCAGGATGCGCTCCAGCGCATCGGTGTCGAGGTCCGCACCGGAACGACCGTCACGCGCGTCACCCCCGACGCGGTCTGGCTCGGCGGCGAGCAAATTCGCGCGCGCACCGTGCTCTGGGCCGCGGGAGTGGCGGCGTCGCCGCTCGCCCGGACCCTGGGGATCACGCTCGATCGGGCTGGTCGCGTCCCCGTCGAAGCGGATCTTTCGATCGCGGGTCACCCGGAGGTATTCGTCATCGGGGATATGAGCGTCTGTCGCGGCCCATCGGGCGCGCCGCTCCCGGGGCTGGCCCCCGTCGCGATCCAGCAAGGCCGGCGCGCGGCGGACAACGTACTGCGGCGTCTGAGCGGCCGGACCACTCGCGCCTTTCGCTACCGCGATCGCGGAACAATGGCAACGATCGGGCGTGCCGCGGCCGTCGCGGTCGTCGGCGGCGTCCAGCTGTCGGGCCTGGTCGCGTGGCTCGCGTGGCTCTTCGTGCACATCATGTTCCTGATCGGCTTTCGCAATCGCTTCCTCGTGCTGTTCGAGTGGGCCTGGGCCTACCTGTCCTGGCAACGGGGCGCCCGACTGATCACACGTCCCTGGCGAAGCCACGACTGAAGTTGCAGCGCGTCGGCTGAGAAGCGCCTCGAGCTAGGGATACTGCGCTTCGAGACTGCTGAAGAACGCCTGGACGTGGGCCGCCCCGAGTGGACTCTGTTGGATGCACGGGCGCAGGGCATTGGTCACGCTGTCGTATGCGAGCTTGCGATAGCTCTCGAACTGCGCCTCGTCGTACCACTGATCGGCGGTCGTCTGGTGGGGGAAGTTCGGATTCTCCAGCTTGTACTGACGGACGTCGGCCGCGTCGTCCGCCGTCACGGCCGGCTTGACCCAGACGATGACCCCGGTGCGGTCGGCGTCGCTCTGAGCGGCGAAGCCGAGCTGATCCCAGTGCTCCTGGCGATAGAGGATCTTGCCGGCGATCACGTGCCGGGCCGCGAGGCCGTTGTTGGGCGCGTGATCGAGGAAGCCCTGGACGCCCAGCGAGATTTCGGCGCCGAAATCGATGCGGCAACGGCGGATCGCGTCGCCCAGATCGGCGAAACATGGCCCGGGGTCGGCGCCGCAGTCGAGCAGCACGATATAGCGGCAGCCGCGCTCGACCAGCGGATAGAGGCCCGTGTTGTCGAAGTGACCGCCGTCCGTCAGATAGCAGTGCGTCGACAGGTCCGTGGTCTGCGACAGCGCTTCGCTGAGGAGATAGAAGGGCCACAGCGCCGCGAGAGGCTCGCGCCAGCGCGCGGCGAACGGCGTCGGAGCCCAGAAGCCGAGCCGCGCGTTCACGAGCGCCAGGAGCACCACGAGGGGCATGCTCGGGGTTCGTGAGCCCATGTTGGGGCTCGCCGCCGCTCCCGAGATCGCCGCGGCCGTGCCGAGTGTGAGCTCGCCGCCCATGTACTCGTCGGTCTGCCGGTAGCCCGTTCGCCCCGAGCCGCAGTAATAGCTCGAGAGCACGAAGTTGGCGGCCGAGCGCTGGGCGGTCGCGAGATCCACGCTGGCCACGAGGTTCAGCGTCGTGTTGACGAGGTGGTACGGCGCGCCCTGGTCGTGATTGCAGAGGCTCCTGAGCGGGACGTCGTCGCCGGGTACGGCATCGGTCACCTGCTCGCCGCGGCGGTCGGGATTCGACGCTCCGAGGTACGCGCGGACCAGACGCGCCTTGTAGAACGCGTGCATCGAGAGCCCGTTCGGATCCGACATCCAGCCCAAACCCACCACGGCGGCGACCGCCAGCAGGATTTCCGCGACCCCGACGTAGAAGAGCGTGAACGTCACGCTCTCGTCGTCGAAGCGCCAGAGGAACATGGCCTGGCTGCCGCTGCCGACGATCGCGAGCGCGACGAGGCTCCACGCGCGGTAATTGACGCCGGGCAAGCGTCTCCGTCGAAGCTCCGAGATGGCGAACACGAGCTGGACGACGGCTCCCGCGATCACCCCGTACGAGAGCGCCTCCGCGACGTCGAGGTCGATCGCGACCGCGACGATGCTCTTGCGCGCCGCGTACGCCAGGAGCAGGACCAGGACGCCCAGCACGACGTAGGGCGCGACCAGGAACACCAGTTGCGTCGTCCGGCTCTGCGGCTCGGCGCTGTCCTTGGCTCGACCCGATGGCGCGGCCTGGTAGGCGGTCCACACCGCGCTCGCCGCCGCCACGACCACCGCGCCCCAGCCTCCGGCCTGACGAACGGCGGACCACACCCGTCCCGTCTTCGGATAAAAGAAGAACCAGACGATCTCGTGGCCGAACCCGGCGACCGTCAGGCAAAGCGCGAGCAGCACCGTGATCATGAGCAGGCCGCTGTTCCACTGAGCCAGGGTCGTCCGATGCGCATCGTGCGGGACGTGGCCGTTCACCTTGGCCGTCGTCAACAGCTTCACGACGTGCGCGACTGCGACGAGCCCGGCCGCGACCAGGGACAAGCGGGGCACGGACAGCCACGAGGGGTCGGCCGCCCCGCTGCTGCTCACTCGCTCCGCGAGGAACGCCGCGAATCCGAAGAGCGTCAGCAAGCCGAACAACGCCAGCCACGGTGTCGACGTGCCGTGGAGAAGCCACAGGATCGAGACTGCCGCCATCGCCACGAGGAGAATCACGAGAGGCGCTGCCGCATACGCGACCCGGGCCCAGAGCACCTGGCCGTGGGTCAGGTCAGCGTTCTCGCAGAAGGTCCACAGCACCTGGTAGGTCACGTCGTCGCCCTCGGGCGTCGAGCACGCGAAGCCCATGGCGACGTCCCGGTCCCAGGCGACGAAGTAGAGCTGCGCCGCCATGACCACCACGAGGAGCATCGGCACCAGCACGAGCCAGTTGAAGACGAGGCTCCGCACGTAGAACGTGACCGCGCGCCAGGTGTCGGCGCTCAAGGCGCCGCGGCGCGGCGTCAGATAGTTGGCGAAGAGACGGAGATGGTGAATCGGATCGCGCGCGGCCCGCGTCTCGTCCGGCGGCTTCGACGAATCCTGAGCGGTGAGGAGCGTGGACGGCCGTCGGCTCGGCTCGATGTCCTCGGCCTCGGGAAAGCGATCGCTCGGCTGCCGCTCAGCTCGAGACAGCCAGGCGCTCCACCAGGCCCCGGTGAAGCCGCCGCCCGACACCGTGGACACATAGTCGAAGATCCCGAGCAGCCCGAGCTTGTGGAGGGCCTGGAGCGCCCCGAGCCCGAAGGTCGCGCTTCGGATGCCGCCGCCGGACATGGCGAGCCCCACGAGGTTGTCCGTGGCAGGCGGAGCCTCCGTCGGCGGCGTCTGTGCCGCCGGGTGAGCCCGCTCAGCGCTCACGCCGGCTTCGACGGCCTCGGCTCGCTCTTGCGGCCCTGTCCAAACGACCGCAGACGACCCACCAGCGACTTGAACATGCTCGTGTCCGCCGGATGAGTGCGCCGCGCCAGCGCGAGCGCGCGAGGGTCGACCTGCTCGTAGCCCGTGTAGCCTGCACGGTGACGCCTCAGCACGATCGCCCACCGCTCCATCGCGAGCGGCGACACGGCCATCGGTGTCTTCGACGCTGTTTCGGCGGGGGCGCGGGAGCGCCGATCTTCGAGCTCGAGGGGACGCCCCGACGGATGTGACGGTTCAGCCATGGCGCCTTCGTCGATACTGGCACACCGCCCCTGGATGTCGCGAACTCTTATCCCCGCGCCATTGACATGACGGTTAGGCTAGGCTTCGGCTTGGATATGGACGCCGCGACCGAAAATCTGCTTCACGAGCTCGAGACGAGTCCGACCGACCTGAGGCGGCTCGTCATCAGCGCCCTCTGGCGAAATCGTACGGCCATCGCGATCGAGGCCGAAGCGATCGCACGCTGGGAGCGCGACGATCCGCGAAGCTGGTCCTCTGTCCAGGACTGGCTCCTCTCCCAAAACATCACGATCACAGTCCTCCGCACCCGCGCCGCCGCCTCGTCCTATCACCTCCCTCCACCACCCCACGCCCCCCACCCCCCCGCCGCC
>WNFK01130577.1_pt2 | contig 15570 bp, 12 predicted proteins | sample 5400281 | NCBI WGS metagenome assembly WNFK01 (sample SAMN13153350, study PRJNA577476) | soil metagenome | isolation source: 20 cm soil on Douglas fir-dominated hillslope | place: USA:California | collected 2013-09-17 | reverse complement strand
CGAATGGGTGCCGCCAGATCGTGAAGCGCTCAGCGACGTGCGGGATGATGGCGCCTGCCAGCAGCGCACCGGCCACGAACATCAGGATCCCGATCAGCAGCCAGGACTTGCGCTGGGTAGCGATGTAGAGCATGGCGACGAACAGGCCGAAGAACAGGGCGGCCACGCCGATGTCGGACTCGAAGATCAGGATCAGCATGGCGATAGCCCACAGCACCAGGATTGGCCCCATGTCGCGGCCACGCGGCAGGTCGATGCCGAGGAAGCGACGCCCGGCTAGGGACAGCACGTCCCGCTTGCGCACCAGGTATCCGGCAAAGAAGACCGCGAGCGCGATCCTGGCAAACTCGCCGGGCTGAATGGAGAAGCCGCCGAGGATGATCCAGACCTTGGCTCCGTTGATCGAACTGTGGCTGGCTGGCAGCAATGCGGGAATGGCCAGCAGGAACAGCCCGATCGTGCCGAGAGTATAGGTATAGCGCTGCAGGACCCTCGGCTCGCGGATCAGGACCAGTACGACGATGAACGCGACGATGCCGACGCCGGTCCACATCAGCTGATAGAGGGCCGCGTGCGTGGTCAGCGTGCTGATCGATAGGCCAGGGTTGCCGTTCCTGCCCGACTGCTGCAACCGGTAGATCATCACGATGCCCAGCCCGTTCAGCAGCGCCGCGAGCGGGAGCATGAGCGGGTCTGCCCACGGCGTGAACCTGCGGACGGCCAGGTGGGCAACCCCCATCAGGACGGCGAATCCGGCTACGTAGACGACCAGGCCGGACGGCATATGCCCGTTGAGGCCAAGACCTGCGGCGGCGTAGGCGAAGGCCATGATGCCGACCGCGAAGCCGAGCATGGCGAGCTCGGTACTGCGCCTGCCGCGCGGAAGCGGCACGGCCCGGCGCGACGGGCCGCGTGGTGCGATGTCAGCCACGCTCGGTACCGCAGTCATCGGCCGGCTCCCGTCGACGGCGAGCAGAACGGCGGCAGCACCGGCTTGGGCGGAACGGGGACCAGCGCGTTCACCCGCTGATTGGCCGTGTGCGTCGGTGCCTGACCAGCTGCCGTGTGCTTGCTTGCTGGCGTGGGTGCCGCGCTCGCCGCCGGCCGAGCGGCCGGCTTGCCGGCCTGGCTGTTTGTCGGCTTAGGCTTCGGCCTGGCCGACAGCCGCTTCGCCGTTGTCCTGCCGAACCGCGCGGACTGCTTCGTCTTGCCTGCCGTTGTCTTCTTGGCTGTGGTCGTCGGCTGGTGCGCTACCCACTTCCTGATGTCGGCCTGCGCGACCGCGCACCGGTAGTCCTGCCTGATCCGCGACACGATCTTGTACGCCGCGCGCAGGCTGACCGCGGGGATGGTGGCCTGGATCTGGCCAGCCTCGCCGCTCGGTACGGCAGTTAGCGGGATGTTGGTCCGGCGCACCATGCTGGAGAGGCTGAGGCCGGCTACCGCCTCGTTCACGCCGCGGTACACCACTACCATGCCGTCGGCGACACCGACGTAGTACTCGTCCTGGGTAATCCGCCACCCGTACAGGCTGCCGGCTCCGACCACGGCCAGCAGCACGAGCAGTGTGACCGAGACCACCGGCCAGCGTCGCCGCGCGGACCTGACGAGCATGGGGTCGTCGTCTTCGTCGTCTTCATCGTCATAATCCCCCTGCGCGGCCTCACCCTCCGGCTGAGTACCGGGGTCCATCCCGGCGGTGCTGGCACTGGCCATGACGGGCATGGTGCCGGCGGCCGCGGCGAGCGTCGCCCCATTCCTGCCACTGGCTAGCAGGTGCGCTCGCGCAGCCGGGCTGTCGCTGCGCACCGGCTGAACAGGCTGGTCGGATCCCCCGGTCAGCGCGCCCACGACCACAACATCCGTGCTGGGCCGCTGGCCGGCATCGGTGTCAATGACATCGGCGAGGATGCAGGTGATGTTGTCCGGCCCACCGCTGCGGATGGCAAGATCGATCAGCTGGCCGACCGCCTCGTCGAGGTCGGCGAGCTCCGTCAGCGTCTTGTGCACGGTCTCGTCGCTGACCACGTCGGACAGGCCGTCCGAGCAAAGCAGGTAACGGTCTCCGACCTTGGCTTTGAGCATCGCAAGATCGGGCTCGGCCGGCACGCTGCTCTGCAGCGCGCGCATGACGAGCGAGCGCTGCGGGTGCGACGCCGCTGCCTCCGGCGTGAGCTTGCCTTCGTCGACCAAGGACTGGACGAGGGTGTGGTCATGAGTGATGCGGTGGTACTCGTCATCGCGCAGCAGGTAGGCGCGGGAGTCTCCGATGTGGCACAGCGCCACCTCGTCGCCTGACCAGAGCAAGGCGGTGAGCGTGGTGCCCATGCCCTCCGTCGACGGGTCGGCCCGCGCGATCTGCCGCAACTCGGCATTGGCCTGCGCGATAGCGTCGGCCAGCGCCTGCAGCATGTCGATGCCGGCCGTGTCGGCATCGAGCGGGGCAAGGGTGGCGATCGCGACGGCGCTTGCTACCTCGCCAGCGGCGTGCCCGCCCATCCCGTCAGCGATGGCGAGCAGGTGCGGTCCGGCGTAAGCGGAGTCCTCGTTGCCCTCACGGAGCAGGCCCACGTCTGACCGGACCGTGTAGTGGAGTGCAATGCTCATTTGCGCAGCTCCAGGACGGTCTTGCCGACGCGGACCGGCACGCCTAGCGGCACTGGCGTCGGCTGCGTGACCTTCTGCCGGTCCAGGTAAGTGCCGTTCGTGGAGCCCAGGTCCTCCACGATCCACTCACCATTCTGCGGGTACAGCCTGGCGTGCCTGGTCGAAGCGTAGTCGTCGGTGAGCACCAACGTGGCGTCCGCGGCCCGGCCGATGGTGATCTGCTCCTCGCCCAGGGTGATGGTGGTCCCGGACAGGCTGCCCCCGGTAACTAGCAGCAGCTTCGGAATGCCTCTGCTATGCCTGGCGGGCTTCGGCGGCCGCATCGGGCCGGTCTGCTGGTTGTGCTTGGTCTGCTGCCGCGCGGCCCGGCGCTGGCTGCGCGGCGAGGTCGGCTGGTCGAACAGGTCGGTCCGCACGACCCCGACGGCAGCGATGACGAACAGCCAGAGCACAGCCAGGAACGCCAGCTTGATGAGATCGAGGGTGAGCTGGTTCATCGGGTTAGGAGTCCTCAGATCGCCTGCAGCCCACGCGGGCCTCCGCGCGCGCCGCGGCTGCTGGGTAAGTGACTGCTTGCTTCCTGCCGTTCGTCAGTAGGTGCCGTCCCTGCGGAATACCAGAGTCGTGCGGCCAAGGGTAACGCGCGTGCCGTCCGTGAGGGATATTCTCCGGATCGGTTGCCCATCCACGAACGTTCCATTCGTCGAGCCGAGGTCTACCAGTACGACGTCGCCGTCTTCGACCCGGATCTCGGCGTGATGCCGGGAGACTCCCTGGTCGACGAGCCTGAGGTCACAGTCGGTGCCACGGCCGAGGATGGTCAGCGGTGAGGTGAGCGGAAACGTGCGCTGGGTCGCTCCGCTGCGACCAGGCTCGGCCGTCGAGACAAGCAGGCGCGGCGAGCCAGGGTAGCCCTCCTGCGGCCTCGGCAGGTCGCTGACTGGCCGGCGGATCTCGCCGTCCTCTACGGTAGTTCCCCTGATCACGCCAGAGCGGATGCGGAAGGTCCCGATGGTGAGGTCAGGCACGCCCTGGAACCGGATCCTGACCGGGCCGACGAAGGAGTATCCCTGCTCCCTTGCGTAATCCCTCGCCAAGGTGGCGAGCTCCAGGCCTAGGTTGTCGGCGTAGACCTCGAGCCTGTCGTAGTCGGCCTGAGCAATCTCGGCCACGAAGTCGTTCGGGACTAGGGTCCTGCCCTGTGCCACGATCGCCGCCCGATCGTCCATCTCGCGCTGCACGGCCCCCGCTATCTCGGTCGGCTGCAGTTCGGATTTGAAGGCGCGTGCGAAGCCACCGTCATACATCTCTTGTAGACGGTGCTCGAAGCGCTGCAGCACTCCCACCATGCACCTCCTGTCCCGTTCGCCTTCGATGGTATCGGCGACGTGGCATAGCTCGGGGCGTGCTAACCTGCCAGTGCCCCGAGGGCGGGTGGCGGAACGGCAGACGCGCACGGTTCAGGTCCGTGTGTCCGAGAGGACGTGAGGGTTCAAATCCCTCCTCGCCCACGAGCGCCCAAGCGCCTCAGCCACTCCACTCCGAGTTCCCTGGCAGAATCATTATCGTGCCCGAACTTCCCGAAGTGGAGTCACTTGCGTCGGACCTGCGCGAGCGCGCGCTCGGCCGCGTGGTCGATCGTGCTGATATCGCGGAGTTCTCCGTGCTGAAGACCTACGATCCGCCCCTTGCCGCGCTGCACGGGGCGACGCTCACGGACGTGACCAGGCACGGAAAGTTCCTCGATCTGGCGACAACTCGGGCCGAACCAGGCGCCGGTGACGGCCTGCACCTCATCACTCACTTGGCCAGGGGCGGGTGGCTGCGCTGGCGCGAGGAGATGCCTAGTCAGCCTGCCCGGCCGGGCAAGGGGCCGCTCGCCTTCCGGCTGCGCTTCACCGACGGAGCCGGATTCGACCTGACCGAGGCAGGGACCCGCAAACGGCTCGCGGTCTACCTCGTCACCGATCCCGCCGCTGTGCCCGGCATCGCCTCGCTCGGCCCCGATCCGCTGGCGCCCGAGTTCACCGCCGACGTGCTCGGCGGCCTGCTGGCGGGCCGCCGCACCCAGATCAAGGGCGTGCTGCGGGATCAGAAGATCATTGCTGGCATCGGCAACGCCTACTCGGACGAGGTCTTGCACGCCGCCAGGATGTCCCCGTTCCGGCTCGCGTCCAGCCTCAGCGCTGCCGAGGTAGCTGCTCTGCATGACGTGATCGTGGGGACGCTGCGTTCCGCCGTCGAGCGATCAGCCGGGCTTGCCGCGTCGGAACTAAAGAAAGAGAAGAAGTCCGGCCTCGCCGTGCACGGCAAGACCGGCGAGAAGTGTCCGGTCTGTGGCGATATGATCCGCGAGGTGTCGTTCGCCGACTCGGCGCTGCAGTATTGCGCGACGTGCCAGACGGGCGGGAAGCCGCTCGCCGACCGCCGCCTGTCGAGACTGCTGAAGTAGGTCGAGCGGGGCCGACGAGTTCAGGCAGCCCAGTTGCCCGATGCATAAAGCAGAGCCGTGACGCACATCAACGGCGCCGATACACCTAGCCAAATGAAGCCAGCCTTCTTGTAGCGCAGAGCTAGGCTGCCGAGTCCGCACCACAGCGGCCATGCGAGCATGAGGGCACGAGGGACAGACTCATACCATGTTCCGGCCATCAGAGCTGCCACAGTAAGTGAGCAATAAACGAATTCGGGCCATCGGCGATTTATGGCCAGAATAATTGTCGTCGCCAGAAGAACCGCTGCGGCCCCGAGCTCGAGCTGGAACATAAAGGCAACCGGTGCGTGGAATTCGTGGCCGAAGGCGGCAGTCCAGGTTGCCTTGAAGGTGGTCACCGGGTTCTTAAGAGCCCGACCCCATCCCGCAGCCTCAGCGTGCTGCCATGCCAGCCAGTCGCCGGTGGCAAAGCGCAAGTAGAGCTCGTACGCAACCACGGGAAGAACCGGAATAGCCAGATACGCCAATGCACTGCGTCGGCGCCGCGCGCGCCTGCACAAGGCAATCAACAGCAATCCAGCAAGCAAAAATAGACCATTAACTCGCACAGAGCACGCGGCTGTCGCGAGGAAGGAAGCCGTGGCCCAGGAACCGCGGCGCGCCGCAAGCCAGCTCGGTAGCGCGAAGGCCAGAAACAGCGGCTCGGTATAGCCGACCGAGAGGAAGACCGCGGCAGGTGCAACTATGAAGAACAAGGCCGCATTAGCACCGGACCCAGCCTTGTAATCCTCAGCTAGGCGAACAAGACCCAGAATTGCGAAGAAACTCGCAATGCTTGCGATGGCTATCTCGGCCCCGACCCATGAGGGAATTATCACGTGCACTAGGCGGAGGAGCAGCGGGTAGCCAGGGAAGAAAGCGACTAGGTTCGCCTCTGGCGAGCCCTGCGGCGCGGAGTAGCCGTACTGCGCTATGTGCCGGAGAAGGCTGGCGTCCCAATGCTGCCATGCGCTCGCAAGAGGAGCGCCGGAGTTGCTGCCGGGACGCATGATCCAGCTAGCCGCCCACGCCAACGTGATGACGGTGGCCTTCGATGCAAGCCAAAGCGGTGCCGCGATCCGGACCGCTGGATCTAGGCGCCAGCCCCGCAGACTGGCCGAAGCACGCCGCAACCCGGGAAGTCGAACGTGTTCGGGGGAAACCGCTCGATCAGTGTCGGCGAGGATAGAGCCGTCGTCCGAAACCTGAGACCTCCCTGGCTTGCACCGGTGATGCGGCTCAACGGGGGTACGCGCAACCGGAGCTGACTGCCGCCTTTATGACGTTAGCCCGATCTTGTTCAGGGAGTCGAACAGCGCGATGTCGCAACCGCCGTCGACGACGAGCCTGTGCACGGTGGCACCGAACCAAGTCCCGGTCACCAGGATCTTCTTGTTGCTCCGCAACAGCATGGGGCAGTTCATCTCCTTCGCGATCGGCGCGAAGGGGTTCTTCTTCAGCTTCAGCAGGACCGAGCAGGCGGACGCCGCCGCGGGCTGACTGCCGCCGGCTGGGTCGCAGGTGAGCGTCTTAGGCTTGCCGTGACCGCCGGAGTCGCCTTTCACCTGGAACTTCAGCGCGACCTGCGCCGAGCCGCCGCCATGAGATTGCGGTCCAGTGCCGGCGCTGCACCCCGCCACGGCGAGCGCTCCGGCGACGATGCAGGCGACCAGGTACCGCAAGTGAGCGGCGGCGGTGAAATGCCTGGTCACGCGGGTTCGCTCCGCACGTGCGAGTGATGTCACAACCATTGGACGCGCGGGCTCCCCAGACTGGTTCCGTGCCGGCCCCCGGCCCCCGGGGCGGCGTGTCAGGCTGGGCAGATGCGGAACTTGCTCGCGGACCTGCGCGACATCACCGGTCCCGGGCATGTGCTCGCCGAGCCAGATGTGGTGGCAGGCTACGCCACGGACTGGACCCGCCGCTATACCGGCCTGGCGACGTGTGTCGTGACCCCGGGTTCGGCCGCTGAGCTGGCCGACGTCGTGCGCGCCTGCGCGGCGGACGGAGCGCGGATCATCCCGCAGGGCGGCAACACCGGACTTGTCGGCGGCTCAATCCCGCCCGCCTCAACCGACGGACTGGCCGCTGTCATCATCTCTACCAGGCGGCTGACCAGCCTCGAGCCGGTCGACCGTGCCTCGGGCCAGGTCACCGCCGATGCCGGGGTGACGATCGCGCGGCTGGCCGCCCACGCCGAGTCGGCCGGGCTCCGCTACGGCGTGGACCTGGCGTCGAGAGACTCGGCCACGGTAGGCGGCACGATCGCCACCAACGCGGGCGGGATCCACGCGGTCAGGTACGGACCCACCAGGTCACAGGTCGCGGGCGTGCAGGCGGTGCTCGCCGACGGCAGCATTGTGGGCAACCTCTCCGGACTGACCGCGGGCAGCAGCGGCTACGATCTCGCTCAGCTGCTGACCGGCAGCGAGGGGACGCTGGCGGTGATCACCCAGGCGAGGCTGCTGCTCAGTCCGGCCGAGCCGGCGGCGGCCGCGGAGCTTACCGGGCTGATCAGGGCGGCCGTTCCCGGGCTGCTGGCCGCTGAGTACTTCGACGCGGCCGGCCTCGCGCTGGTCCGCCAGGCGGCGGGCCTGCCGTCGCCGCTACCGGCGGAATATCAGGGCTACCTGCTCGCCGAGATCGGAGGAGCCGCCGACCGGCAAGATTATGGCCATTTGCTGCAACAGATCGCACGTGCTCGGTTGCCTGGCGATACGGTGCTCGCCCAGGACGCGCGCGGCATGGCCGCGCTGTGGGCTTACCGGGACCGGCTGACCGAGGCGATCGCCACGGCGGGTATCCCGCACAAGATCGACGTGGCGGTTCCGGGTGGCGAGCTTGGCGCGTTCTGCGCGGAACTCGGTGACGTGGTGCGGGACGCAGCCGGCGTGCGAAGGGCCGGCCGGGAGTCAGCCCATGTCGGTTCCCTGCAGCTGATTGTGTTCGGTCACATCGGCGTTGGCAACCTGCACGTCAACGTGCTCGGACCCGATCCGGCCGACACGCAGGTCGACGCGGCGGTAGCCCGGCTCGCAGCAGCGCACGGCGGATCGGTCGCGGCCGAGCACGGTGTCGGCCGGGCCAAGACGGGCTGGCTCGGCTGGACCAGGACGCCGGCCGAGATCTCGGCCATGCGGGCCATCAAGGCGGCCCTTGATCCAGCCGGCCTCCTGAACCCCGGCGTCCTGTTGCCGCCCGAAACTGCGACCGAGCCGCCCGAGCGCGCCACGACGTAGAACAGCGATGGGCCACCGACGTTGAAAGAAGACGGTCGATGGCCCATCGCTGTTGTTCGGGCTGGCTGAGACCAGTCCAGCCAGGGACAGCGAGGGGCTGCGGCCTGTTGAATGTTGGGTGGTCTGTGCGTTTGTGGGCGATCAATCATCGTCACCGGCTGCACTTTGGCGATGCAGATTGCCGATCTGGTGTCACGATAGGGGCGTGTGGCGGAGACGGGCGGTGGCGGCGGGGCCGGATCAGGCGCGGATCGATGCCACGGCGCGCGCCGTCATTGACTGCGCGCCAGGCCCGATTATCGCCCTTGGCAGGGACCGGGCGGTGTGCGTCTGGAACCGGGCGGCCGAGCAGATGTTCGGCTGGACCGCGGCCGAGGTGCTCGGGCTCGATCCGCCGATCATCCCGCGGGAGCTGCGGGCCGAGCACAACGCGGTACTCGAGCGGGTCGCGGCCGGCGGGCAGATCTCGCTCGCGACCAGGCGGATGTCTAAAGCCGGCGAGATGCTCGACCTGCGGATCGACGTCAGCAGCCTCACCGAGGCTTCCGGCGGGCGGCTGGGCTGGATCATCCTGTGCCACCCGAGCGACGAGGACAGCGCGATCCGGCACTACATGGCCGAGCGCGCGCGGGTGGTGCGCAGGCTCGGCGACGTCGTGGCCGACATGAACGCCGAGCTTGACCTGGAGACCGTGCTCGACCGGATCGCGGCCAGCCTGCGGGAGCTGACCAGGGCCGACGCCGGCGGGTTCGTGCTGATCGAGGGCGAGCGGCTGCGGCTGGTATCGATGGACGGCCTGCCCGCCGACCTCCGCGGCCGGACGGCTGACCTGCCGACCAGCCTGGTCGGCGAGCTGATGCGGTCGGGGAACAGCGTGCTGATGCGGACCGGCGAGTCCGGCAGGTTCGATGACCTGATCTGGTCCGCGCTGCCCGGGCTGCATACGATCACGCTGAGCTTGTCGTACGTCGCGGGCAAGCCGTACGGGGCGCTGTACGCCCTGTACAGCGGGCGGAAGGTCGGCCACGTGGAGCTCGAGCTGCTCGAGCTGCTGGCCGGGCACGCCAGCGTCGCGCTCTCGAACGCCACGGCATTCGCTGAGGTGGTGCGGCAGCGGGCACACGAGCGGGCCGTCATCGACAGCAGCGCGGACGGCATCGCCGTGCTGGACGGGAGCGGCCTGGTCCGGCAGTGGAACCCGGCCGCGCACGCGCTAACGGGCGTTTCGGCGGCGCAGGCGACCGGCAAGCCGCCGCCGTTCCCGCTGCCGGAGCCGGGCGCCACGCTCACCTGCCGGCTGCCCAGCGACCGCTGGATCGACGTGCTCTGCACGGTGCTCGAGGGCCGGGACGAGCAGGTGGTCGACTTCCGCGACATCACGGCAGCTAAGGAACTCGAGGAGGCCAAGGACCTCTTCCTGGCGACGACAAGCCACGAGCTGCGAACCCCCATCACGGTGGTGCAGGGCTTCGCGAGCACGCTGGCGAACCGGTGGGACAAGCTGCCCGACAGGGACAGGCGGATGGCCGTGCAGACGATCGCCGAGCGCGCCGAGTCGCTGGCCAGGCTCGTCGATCAGCTGCTGCTCGGCTCGCGCGCAGGTGCCAACCGGCTGACGGTCAAAAACGAGCCATTCGACCTGGCCAGGCTGTTGATGGACGCCGCGAAAGTGTTCCGCCCGCTGTCCGACCGGCACATCCTGATCACCGACATCGCCGACGACCTGCCGCAGGCGCACGGCGACCCGGCTGCGACCGACAGCATCGTGGGCCAGTTGCTGGAGAACGCGTTCAAGTACTCGCCCGACGGCGGCACGGTGACGATCGCTGCTGCGGCGATCCCCGAGTCAGGCCAGATCGAGGTCTCGGTACAGGACGAGGGCATCGGGATCGCAGCTGCCGATGTGGAGCGGGTTTTCGAGCGCTTCGTCCAGGGCGAAGCCGGCGACCGGAGGCGGTTCGGCGGGATCGGCCTGGGCCTGTACATCGTGCGCCAGCTGGCCAGAGCGCAGAACGGGGAGGTGACGGCGGCAGCCGGTCCCGACGGCGGGACGATCATGCGCCTGATGCTGCCGCAGGCCGAGGCCGTCGCCGTCCATGCCGATGCGGACGCTGCCGTGGATGGCGGCACTGGCGCTGATGCCGACCGTGCGGCGAGCGCCGCGGGCGGCAAGGACAAGGCGCCAGCCAACGGCCGGAGGATCCCGCCGACAATGTCCAGGCCGCTGCTCCCGCGGCCTCGGACGCCCAGCGACGACGGCTCCCGCCGGTCCGACTGAGCGAGAGCGGCGTTCCGTCGCCCGCTCGGGCAGCGCGATAGCAGAGCGGCGTTCCCTAGCCCCTTCCTGGTGACCGGATCCCTGGTGACCTTCTCGCCGCCCGAGGCTTCGATGTACGTGTCGATGATGCCGATGACGTCCTCGCCCTGCTCAACGATCTTGCCCCGGTCGAGCCAGATCACCCGGTTGCAGGTGTCCTCGACCTCCTCGAGGTCGTGCGCGACAAGGAAGACAGTGCCCGCCTTCTTGCGGAGTTCGTCGATCCTGGCGTGGCTTTTTACCCGGAACTCGGCGTCACCGGTCGCCAGCGCCTCGTCGATCAGCAGGATCTCGTAGTCCTTGGCTGCCGCGATGGCGAACCGCAGCCGTGAGCCCATGCCTGATGAATAGGTCTTCATCGGCAGGTTGATGAACTCGCCGACTCCGGAGAAGTCCACTATCTCGGCGTACTTCTTCTTGATCTCGGCCTTGGTCATTCCCATCGCCAGGCAGCCGAGTACGACGTTCCGCTCCCCCGTGAGATCTTCCATCAGCGCGGCGTTGACGCCGAGCAGCGAGGCGTCGCAGATGGTGTAGACCGTGCCGTGCTCGGGCGGAAGCAGCCCGGCAATGGCGCGCAGCAGCGTCGACTTGCCCGAGCCGTTCCTGCCGATGATGCCGACCGCGTCGCCGCGGTATGCGACAAAGGACATTCCCTTGATCGCGTGCACCTCGCGGATCGCCGGCCTGGTCTTACGGCCGAGGATCCGGAACAGCGCGGTCGACGCGGTGCCGCGGTCACCGCCCGCGCCGTAGACCCGGTAGACGACATGCAGCCCGTCGACGATCACGGTGGGCTCGCCCGTGCTCCCGTTGGTTTTGGCCGGCAGAACCATGCTGTCGGTGGCCTGCGCTGACCTAGCCACGGCCGTAGTTCACCTCCTTCCGCCAGAAGTACCAGAAGCCAAGGAGCAGCGCGACGAGGGCCCAGCCGACCGCGAATAGCCACAGGTGGCTGGAGACGAACGAAGCGTGGCAGTAGGCGCTGCCGTACTGGCTCAGCGGATGGTGCTGTGGGAGATCCTTCTTGACCTGCGTCAGGGCCTTGCCCCAGGCCGCTGGGCTGACACCGGCGGGCCTGGGCGTCCCGGCCCACGCGGCGCAGTTGGCGGCGTTGGGCGCCTTCGCTCCGAATGCGCTGGCGCGCTGATTGGCCAGCAGGGCGTTCCTGACTAGCGTGATGAAGATGGCGGCCGGGTTCAGCTGGAGCAGCGTCGTCACCCAGGCATGGTTCTGCGAGTGCTGCGCCACGAAGACCTGGACGCTGTAAATGACGCCGGAGACGTACAGCCAGGTCCGCATCAGGAACGGCAGCAACTGCGCGAAGTCGTTGATCCTTGCGCCTGTCCTGGCGGCGAAGAGCGCGAGCCCGGCGTTGAAGATGGTGAGCAGCGCCAGCGCCGGTAGGACAAGCAGCCAGTCCCAGGTCACCGGCTCGCCGGTGATGGGTATGAGCGAGAACAGGACCACCATGGACAGCGCTAGCTGCTGCAGTTCGATCATGACGTAGGCGAGCGGCAGCGACGCACGCGGGAACTGCAGGGCCCTGATCAGCGGCAGGCTGTCGGTGATCACCTTCGACGTTGAGATGAAGGTTCGCTGGGTGAAGCTGAAGACAAACACACCGGTAACCAGGAAGGCCAGGTAATCCGGCACGCCCCGGCTGACACCCGTGATGATCAGGCCGAAGATGAGGAAGTAGACGCCGGCGTTGAGCAGCGGAGCGAGGATCTGCCACAGCTGCCCGAGCTTCGCCTCGGTGTACATGGCCACGTTGCGGGCCGTAGCGAAGCCCATGATGAAGCTCCACCGGCGCGCGAGCTCCCTGAGGTAAATGCCGATGGATGGCCGCTGAGCGCTCGGCCGCAGGCCGTACTGGGCGGCCAGCGCAGCCAGCGAACCATCGGGCTGGACGGCGCCTGATTCGCTGCCCTCGCCCGTCGCCGTGGCAGTCGCGCCTCCGAGCACCTGGCCGGGCGATGCGGCCTTGGTCGACCTCATGCGTCGGGTACCCGGCACGGCCGGGTACCGGAGCGCGCGATTATCACGGCGCCGACACTACCCGAGGGCCAACCTTGTCCCTGCTGCCGACTGCGAAGAGCGTGATCACGTTGCCGTGGCGGGCATCTGCACAGGGCCCGTTCCGCCCGGCTCTGGCCTCTGCATCGGCCGTGCCGCGCGGCTCCCACTCTGCTCGCAGGGCCTCCGCTCCAGGCGTTCTGCGCACTCCGGCCGTCGCGGGAACCGGCGTCCCGATTCACCCCCGTTTCGCCGGCTAAATCCCAGGCCGGGGACGGCTGATCAGATAACGATCCCGTAACGCAAAACGTAGTTCAACTGGACGCCACGGAGCCGTAATGCCTTGCTGGCTTGGAAGTGTGCCGCAACGACCGGCGTGCGGGCTGGCCCGCCTGCCGGTTGTGATCAAACCCTTCAGGTTTGACCGGTTTCCGCCTGCGCCAGTCCGGGCATCTGAAATCCGCAGTGCGGAAGGTACCGCGCCGCGATGCCAGGGCGGGTGGCCAGGGAGGTGAGCGCGTCGAGAGTCGTCCACCTGCCGTGTGCCCCGGCCAGCGTCGCCCTCGCGCGCCGGGCGCTTTCCGAGGAACTCCGCGCGGTCGGCGTCTTCGATAACGCCGTCAGGGACGCCGCGCTCGTCGTCAGCGAACTCCTGAGCAACGCGATCCTGCATGCGTATCCGCTGCCGGGAGAACGCCTGCAGGTCGCCTGGGCTGTTGACGGCAGCTCGGTCGAGGTGGCGGTGAGCAGTCAGCGGGCGGGGTCTGAGCATTGTCGAGCATCTCTGCCTGACCTGGGGCGTACGGAGCGATGAGATCGGGCTCACGGTCTGGGCCGTCCTCGCGGCGCCGAGACACGATGAAACGGGCAAGCACGTCGAGTCTGCCAGCCCATTCGGGCAATCAGGAAACGGCATTTCCGGAACATCATGGCAGCGGGCGGACGTCGTCGCTGGCTTCCCCATGACCGGCCCATAGCCCGTCGGTTACCAAACGCTGACCACGCTCCGGCGCTGCTCATGCCGTATGCGTAATCCGGCCGGGATTGGTGATACTGCCATCAGGGTCATCGGTGGGGGTTCGGCCACGGAATCTCGGGGGGATCGTGAGCTACAGCATTGGTACTGACAGTGAAGTTGGCTGCCTCAGGACCGTGCTCGTTCATCGGCCTGGACCAGAGCTGAGGCGGATCACGCCGAGGACGAAGAGCCGGCTGGGATTCGACGGCCAGCCCTGGGTCGCTCGGGCACAGCAGGAGCACGATGCGCTGACGGACCTGCTCAGAGACCGCGGGGCTGAGGTTCTCTATGTCACCGAGTTGCTGCAGGACGTGCTCGAGTTTCAGTCAGCCAGGGACGACTCGATCGCATCTGTGCTCGCCGATGCCGAGCTCGGCGATGTCCTTGGCGCCAGCGTTCGCCAGCATCTGGAGTCGCTCGCTCCTCTGGACCTGGCCGCGGTTCTGGTTGCCGGGCTGACCGTCGCCGAGCTCAGGACCGGCAGCGGGCTCGTATACGACCTGCTCGACCCGCACGACTTCGTGATCAACCCGCTGCCGAACCTGGTCTTTACCCGAGATTCCAGCGTTTGGATCGGAGATCAAGCGGTCATTGCCTGCTTGCCGGGCCCGCGGCGCAGGGAGACCGAGCTGATGGCCGTCATCTACGGTCATCACCCTCGGTTTGGCGGGCTGCGATCGCGCTATGACGCCGGCGCCATGCAACTGGACGGCGGTGATGGGACCTCACCCGCCAGCGCCGAACGGCTGGCCAAGCACCTGCTGGAGGCCGGGGTCGCGCACACCGTGCTCGCTGTCCCGATGAACCAGCGCGGCGAGGGCGGCCATCTGGACCGGGTCTGCACCGTCGTCGACTCTGGCGTCGTGATCATGATTCCGGCACTTGCGTTCACTCTGACCGCGCTGACCATTACCGCCCGCCAGGATCAGCTTCGCGTGTCCCGTCCGCAGCCCTTCCTCGAAGCGGCGGCGCGGGCCCTCGATATAGACAGGCTCACCGTGATCGACACTGGGCTGGACTCGCCGTCTGGCCAGGCTGGCCAGTGGGACGACGGCGGCAACGCGCTGGCCGTCGGGCCCCGGGTGGCGGTCTGCAACGAGCGGAACGTCGAGACCAATGCCAGGCTCGCGGGAGCCGGTTTCGATGTCATCACCGTGCCGGGAAGTGAGCTTGGAGCCTTCCGCGGTGGTCCGCGTTGCCTGTGCGCTCCGATCCGGCGTGACCCAGTTCCGATGCCGGAGCTAGCTCGCCCCAGCCACGAGCCTGGGCAGCCGGCCCGAGCGCCGCAGGTCGATCCCGCGGTTGTCAGCGGGACGCGCGTTCCTGGGCCAGCTGGCCCGGCCAACGACCAGGCACATCGGGTGGGGGAACTCACTCCGATGCGCTGACCGCGCCTGGGCCCCAGATCGGCAGCCGGACGGCCTACTGCGCCGCTTGGCCAAGGACTGGCTAAGCGGGCTAACTACCCGCCTATTGCCGCGATCTTGACCGGCGCCCGATGCGGAACAGCCCGGACCCGATCAGGACGATAAGCACGATCCAGAAGCCGATCGCCAGCATGTGCAGCAGGCTCCCGAGCAGCACCCACAGCAAGACGAGGATCGCGGCCGCCGCGACGATGAACAAGATGATGCGCGCCATGCCACCAGAGTACGCGGGTCACGGGGGATCGGGGGCCCGGCTGCCCCGCTGTTCGGTGGCGGCGGCCCCGGCCCTCTCCGCGCTTTGCCGAAACTTTGCGCAGCTTTTGTCCTGTCTTGAACGGGCGGGAAGAACTCAGAACAGCAAGCGTTTGCAGCCGCACACAGCCCTGTTCGCGGGTGGTGGATCGGGCCGGGGACGAGTAGTGTGCGGGAGGTGGAGCTAAAGGTCACATGCCGGCCGCAGGGGGAATACG
>WNFK01256009.1_pt2 | contig 15572 bp, 9 predicted proteins | sample 5400281 | NCBI WGS metagenome assembly WNFK01 (sample SAMN13153350, study PRJNA577476) | soil metagenome | isolation source: 20 cm soil on Douglas fir-dominated hillslope | place: USA:California | collected 2013-09-17 | reverse complement strand
TACTTCGGTGAGGCGTACGCGTCAGGCGGCGCCGCGGACATCACCGAGTTCACGTTCGTCGGCGTCGGTGACAAATTCCGGGGCATCGGAGGCCAGCACATCTCGCAGCTCAATCCCAACGGCACCCCCGGGAACCAGTTCTCCGAGGCCGCGTGGGGCATCATGCCGTCCAACAAGGCGGTGGTGTTTCTGCAGAACCACGATACGCAACACCAATGCGGCCTGAGCTACCGCGATGGCAACGTCTTCCGGATCGCGAATGTGTGGATGCTGGCGCAGCCCTACGGGTACCCGTCGATCCTCTCGAGCTACGCGTTCGATTGTCCTGCCGGCAACTCCATGGGTCCGCCCTCCGATGCGAATGGCTGGACCACCGCCGTGGCATGCGCTACGAGTCTCGAAACGGCGACCGTCGGCCAGTGGGTGTGTGAGCACCGCGATCCCTCCATCCTCGGCATGGTCGCGTTCCGGAAGGTCGTCGCGGGCAGCGACGTGAACCACTGGTGGGACGATGGGGCCAACGCGATCGCGTTCTCGCGCGGCGACAAGGGCTTCGTGGCCATCAATGGAGCGGCAGGGGTCCTCTCGGTGACCGTAACTACCGGCATGGCGCCGGGCAACTACACCAACCTGATCGCCGGCGACACGGGGCCCTGGCGATCGACACCACGACTCGGCTCCCATGATGCTCTTCACCCTGTTGCAGGTCACCCTGCACCTCGCGGCGCCCACGAGCACTCCGGCCGCGGCGTCGGTCTTTGTGGCTGGGTCGTTCAATCAATGGAATCCCGCCGCACCCGAATACCGGCTGACCGCTGAGAGTCCCGGGCACTACGCGATCACGCTACCGAACTCAACGCCCGGGGTAATCGAGTTCAAGTTCACTCTTGGGTCGTGGGACCTGGTGGAAGTGGACAGCGGCGGCGCTGATGTCTCGAACCGCAGCTTCGCGGTGCCGGCGAGCGGCGTCGCATCGTACCAAGGCTCGGTGCCTCGCTGGCGCGATGGCACTCCGCGACCGACTCGACCCGCCAGCGCCACGGCGTCCGTCTCGATCGTGAGCGACAGCTTCGCGATCCCGCAGCTCGATCGCACTCGACGCGTGTGGCTCTATCTCCCACCGGGCTACGCGACATCGGCGCGGCATTACCCCGTGCTCTACATGCACGACGGGCAGAACGTGTTCGACGCGCGGACGAGCTTCGCGGGCGAATGGGGCGTCGATGAGACGCTCGACAGTCTCCACGCCCTAGGGGGGGGCGCAACGGACGCAATCGTCGTCGCCGTCGACAACGGCGGGCAAAAACGGTTTGACGAATACTCTCCCTGGCTCAACCAGAAGTACGGCGGTGGGCAGGGCGACGCCTACGTCGACTTCCTGGCGCAGACGCTCAAGCCGTATGTCGATGCGCATTACCGCACGTTGGCGGACCGCGTGCACACGGGCGTCGCCGGGTCGAGCATGGGCGGGTTGATCTCGCTCTACGCCGCCCTCAAGTACCCCGACCTGTTCGGCCGCGTGGGCGTGTTCTCGCCGGCGTTCTGGGTGGCGCCTGAGATCTATGCGATCGCCCGGCGCACGCACCCGCATCCGGGCACCCGGATCTACATCGTCACGGGAGGTCAGGAAGGCGACACTCCCGACGTCTATGTCCACGATCACGAGCGGATGGTCGACACGCTGCGCGTTGCGGGGTTCGCGATCGGCCGCGACGTGCGAGCCGCCGTCCGGCCCGACGGAAAACACGCCGAGTGGTTCTGGCGGCGCGAATTCCCAGCGGCGTATGAATGGCTCTTCGAGCATCAGGATCAGGAAGCGCCTGCTTGGACGCGGGGCGGGACGTGCTACGAGGTCTTCGTCCGCTCGTTCTCTGATTCCAACGGCGACGGCGTCGGCGACTTGAACGGCCTGACCGCCAAGCTCGACTACATCGCGAAGCTCGGCGCCACCTGCATCTGGCTCATGCCCGTGGCGGCATCGCCCAGCTACCACGGCTACGACGTCAGCGACTACTACCGCGTCGAGCCCTCGTACGGCACCAACGACGACTTCAAGGGCATGGTGGCGGAGGCGCACCGTCGCGGTATCGCCGTGCTCGTGGACATGGTGCTCAATCACGCCTCGAGCGAGCACCCCTCGTTCCAGGCAGCGCTGCGCGACACAGCCTCACCGTACCGCTCCTGGTATCGATTCTCGCCCACGTCGCTCGGCAAAGGACCGTGGGGCGCGGAGGCGTGGCACAAGTCGCCGGTGCGGCCGGCTAGGAACGAGTACTACTACGGTGTCTTCTGGTCCGGCATGCCGGACCTCAACTATGAGACCGGCGCCGTGCGGGATGAGGCGAAAAAGGTCGCGACGTTTTGGCTGCGCGACATGAACGTCGACGGATTCCGTCTCGACGCGGTGCCGTACCTACTTGAGGAAGGGAACTGCCTCCAGGGGTGCCCCGGTACCCATGCGTTCCTCCACGAGTACGCCGAGCACGTCCGCAGCGTGAAGCCCGACGCATACACCGTCGGCGAAGTGTGGGGCAACATCAACGCCGTGATGCCGTACTACCCCGACCAACTCACGTCCTACTTCGGGTTCGAGCTGGCGGACTCGCTGCTCTCGGCCGTCCGCAGCGGCTCGGCAGCCGGGTTGCTCGCGGGCTTCTTGCGGCTCCAGGACACGCTGCCCGCGTACCGGTGGTCGCCGTTCTTGAGCAACCACGACGGCACGCGCTCCATGACCATGCTCGGCGGTGACATCGCGAAGGCGAAGCTCGCGGCGACGCTGCTGCTCACACTCCCAGGGCTGCCGTTCGTCTACTACGGCGAAGAGATCGGCATGAAGGGCGACAAACCCGATCCGCGGCTCCGGACCCCGATGCAGTGGAGCTCGCGCCCGGGATTGGGGTTCACGTCCGGTGCCGCATGGTCGAGCGCACAACCAGACTCCTTCATGACGACCGTCGCAGCCCAGGATACCAACTCCCGCTCGCTCCTGAATCTGTATCGCCGTCTGATCCACCTGCGCCGCTCGAATGACGCGCTCGCGACCGGACGGCTGGTGCCTCTCTCCGCCGGTAGTCCCCAAGTCGTCGCCTACCTGCGCCGCGCCGAGGATGGCAAGCGCGCGGTCCTCGTGGTGGCGAACCTGGGCGCTACCGCAGTCGCGCGCATCGGCCTCGTGTCGGCCGACAGCGTCTTGGCGCCCGGGCGTTACTCGGCGCGGAATCTGCTCGGCACCTCGCCGGGCGCCGCCCTGCGGGTGAGCCGCGACGGCCGGATTCGCGGCTACGTTCCGGTGACGGGCCGGATCGGACCGCGGCAGAGTCTCGTTCTCGATCTGCGCCCATGATCCTCGCCCTCCTGCTCGTGGCGCAAGCACAATCCGTCTACTTGGACAAGGACGGCGTCGTCCGCTGGACGAGCAACCGGCAAGAGGTCGCCCTCTTCGGCGCGAACTACGTGCTGCCCACCGCCTCCGACTATCGCGCCGCGGGCTATCTGCACCTCGATCGCAAGAAGATGATCGACGAAGACATGGCCCAATTCGCCCGCATGGGCTGGGACGGGCTGCGGCTGACGTTCTGGGGTGATTGGGAGGCGTCGGACAGCGCCGGCAACCTCATCGACAACGACCACCTCGACCTGCAGGACTACTTGATCGCCCGCGCGCGCGAACGTGGCATCTCCATGCTGTTCAGTCCGATCCAGCTCTACGGGTCGAACTGGCCCGACGATTTACAGGATTCGTCGCCTCCGGGATTCGGCCGGCACTTCGGCAAGGGTAAGATGGGCACCGACTCGGCCGCGATCGCGGCACAGGTGAACTACCTGAAGCAGATCCTGAATCACGTCAACCGCTACACCAACGTCGCGCTCAAGGACGAACCGGCGATTCTCTTCATCGAGCTCGTGAACGAGCCGTGGCATCACCCCGAGGACCTCCAGGGCTCGATCCGCTACATCAACGCGCTCACCGACGCGGTGCGCAGCACCGGATGCACCAAGCTCATCTTCTACAACATCAGCCAGGACTTCCGCATCGGCGCAGCGATCCGCCGCAGCAAGGCGCAGGGCCTGACGTTCGGGTGGTATCCCACCGGCCTGAACTCCGGTCACGAGTTGACAGGCAACTATCTGCGCTCGGTCGACTCGTTCCCCGCCATGAGCGGGGACTTAGCGCGCCTGCCGCGCATCGTGTACGAGTTCGACAGCCCTGACCTGCGCACCGGCACGATGTATCCCGCGATGGCGCGCACGATGCGCACCGTGGGCGCGCAGTTCGCGGCGATGTTCGCCTACGACATGCAGGGGACCGCATCGCGCAATCTCGGCTGGCAGACCCACTACCTGAGCCTCGCATACACGCCGCGTAAGGCGATGAGCGCCATCATCGCCGCCGAGGCGATGCATCGTCTGCCCCGCTTGCGCTCGTATGGTGCCTATCCACAGAACACGCAGTTCGGCGACTTCCGCGTATCGGCGGACTCGAACCTGGGCGAGCTCGTGGCGCGCGACGCGTTCCTGTATGCAGGCTCCACGCAATCAAGGCCACCCGACCTGGCCGCGCTGCGTCGCATCGCCGGCTACGGATCGTCGCCCGTGGTGACGTACGAAGGGGAAGGCGTCTACTTCCTCGACAAGGTCCGCCCCGGCGTCTGGCGCCTAGAGGTGTACCCCGATGCCGTACCGGTGCGCGACCCGTTCGAGCCGCCCAACCCCGAGAAGATCGTGACCCGCGCGATCAGCCGCGCCTGGCCCATGACGCTCGAGCTGCCGGACCTCGGCGCCTCGTTCGCGGTGCAGCCGGTCACCGCCGGCAACGCCGGGCCCTCGCGTGCGGCGGCCGGCCGATTCACGGTCACGCCCGGCGTGTACGTCCTGAGCACCGCCGGACCCGTGGACGCCAAGACCATATCGGCTGAATACCACGCTCCTCCGCCTGACTCGATCCCTGGCTCAGTCGAGTCGCTCGCCGCGCCGGAGTACCTCGTTAGCCGGCCCGTCGAGCTGCGGGCTCGCGTCGTCGATCGGGCGCCGCCCGACTCCGCGACGCTGTTCATCCGGCCGACTGCCGGAGGCTTCTATCGCGGCTTCGCGATGCGGCCGGCGGGGGGTTACGAATACGCAGCATCGCTTCCGGCCGCCGCCTTGCGGGAGGGACCGCACGAGTTCGTCATCACGGTCTTCGATGGCGACTCGAGCGTCACGTTCCCGGAGGGCGTGCGCGCGAAGCCGAGCGATTGGGATTTCTACGGCCGCGCCTCTTGGAAACTCGATGTGGTCGACGCGGGCACACCGCTGCGACTGTTCACACCGCGCGCGGATGCGCCCCGCCTCACGTTCACCCGCATCGGCGACGCGGGACGGCGGGGCCTGTTCCGAGTGGGACTCTCCCCTGCCACCGGTCAACCGGTCTTCCACCTCGAGCTGCCCGTCGACGCGAGCGGCTGGAGCCCGCCCGACTACACGGCATCGCTCGTGATCGAGGATCGGATCCGGGCCCGCCAGGAAGCGATCGCCGGCGCCACGGGCCTCCGCCTGCGCCTGCGCGGACTCGGCGCGCGTCAGGTCTTGCACGTGTCCCTGATGGAGGATGATGGGACCACGTGGACCGCCGACGTGGCCGTCGATAGCGCCTGGACCGATCGAGCCCTGCCGCTCTCGGTATTCGCACTCAGTCGTGGTGTCCTGCTACCCCAAGGATTCCCCAGCGACTGGAGCTACTGGGTAGGACCGGCGGCGGGAAGGGGCGGCAGCACCGATCATCCGAAGGTCGATCGGCTCGAGCGACTGCAGCTCTCCCTCAGGCGGGAGAGCGGCATCACGGTGAAAGCGGGGACCTACGGCGTGGAGGTCGAGTGGGTCGCGCTGGATTTCGACCGGCGTTGAGCCCTGATCGCAAACCCCAGCATCACCAATCCGAAGGCCAGTAGGACCAGTCCCCACCACAGATTGACGTTGATGCCGAGCGAGGTGGCGTACAGCTCGTCGTTCGACACGAGGCCGTACACCGTCAGCATCGCGCCAAAGATCGCGACTTCATGGACCGATCACCAAAAGATCACGTTGAGGACGAGCGTGAGCCCGAGCACCACCACGGCGAGCGTCGCGGGCCGCTTGTACCACACGATCTCGTGGTCGGTCAGGCGTGGCGTCAGCGCGTAGACCAAGCCTTTCAGCTCGTCGTCCGACTTATTGCGCTTGGTGGCGAGCGAAATCGCAATCGTCGCCAGGAAGCAGGCGCTCCACGCGAAGATGGCGGTCCAGAAGTTCTGCGCCATCTCGCTCGGGTAGCTGTGCAGCACCGTCCCGAGGAAGGCGCCCTTCAAGCCCGGGGTCGCGCCATGCGGCAGCACCAAGCCGTGGTGAATCGCCGCCGCCGCGGTTCCGATCAGGAGGCCGAAGAAGGCGCCGTGACCCGTCGTGCGGCGCCAGAACATCCCAAGCAGGAATGTCGCGAACAGGGGTGCGTTGACGAACGCGAAGACCAGCTGGAGCATGTCCAGGATGTTGTTGAACCGCGTCGCCGCGTATGCCGCGACCACACTGAGCAGAATCCCGAACACCGTGGCGAAGTGACCCATCCGCAAATAATGCTGATCCGACTGCCCCGGCCGGATATGCGACTGGTAGATGTCGTAGGTCCACACGGCGTTGAACGCCGTGACGTTCCCGGCCATGCCCGACATGAACGACGCCATCAGGGCAGTGAGGCCGAGACCCAGCAATCCCGAAGGCAGGTAGTGCCCGAGCATCACGGGGACCGCGAGGTTGTAGTTCGGCGTGCCGTCGCTCTCGACGGGCAGCAGTCCCCCGCCGGTGCCGTGCATCGCGATCGCGATCATGCCGGGGAGAATCACGAGCGCGGGGAACAGCATCTTGGGGATCGCGGCGAGGAGCGGCGTGCGGCGAGCGGCGGTCATCGAGTCGGCGGCCATGGCCCGCTGCACCACCAGAAAGTCGGTGCACCAATACCCGAACGACAGCACGAACCCGAGCCCCATCACGAGGCCGAACCACTCCACACCCATGGGATTGCTGCTCGCGGCATCGAGATGCCGCCACGAGCTGGACCAGGCGCCCGGCGCGTAGCCCGCGTTCGTGGCCACGGTGTTGAGCTTCGCGGTCAGCCCGCTCCAACCGCCAACATCCTTTAGGCCCAGCAGCACGAGCGGCAGGAAACCCATCACGATCAGGAAGAACTGGAGCACTTCATTATAGATCGCGGAGGTCAGGCCACCCAAAAAGATGTACGCCAGCACGATGGCGGCCGAGAGAATGACGCTCGTGTGAAAGCTCCAGCCGAGGATGAGCTCGAGCAGCTTGGCGAGCGCATACATCGAGATCCCCGAGGAGAACACGGTCATCACCGCGAAGGTGATGGCGTTGAAGCCTCGGGTCTTTTCGTCGAAGCGCAGTTTCAGGTATTCGGGGACGGAGCGGGCGCGCGAGCCGTAGTAGAACGGCATCATGAAGATGCCGACAAACACCATCGCAGGGATCGCCCCGAGCCAGTAGAAGTGGCTCGTCATCATCCCGTACTTGGCGCCCGAGGCGCCCATCCCGATTACTTCCTGCGCGCCCAGATTCGCCGAGATGAACGCGAGGCCCGCGATCCACGCCGGGATCGACCGTCCCGACAGGAAGAAGTCCTCGCTGCTCTTGACGAAGCGCCGCAGGGCCCAGCCGATCCCGAGGACGAACGCGAAGTAGACGCCGAGAATCGCGTAATCGATCGGACCGAGATGGATTTGTTGCATGGCGGTCTAGAGCTTGTATCCCCGCTTCATCAGCGAGCGACCCGACGCCGCGTATCCCGCGGGGCCCGGCAGATGGAAGTTGAGCGCATCCGCCATACGGTCGTACACGTTGAACAACACGCACGCGTGAATCGCATCCTCGACCCCCTCATCGCTGACGCCGGCGGCCCGCATGGGCTCGACGTCGGCGGGACGCACCTCACCGGGCTGGAGCGTGAGCTTCTCGAGAAATCCGAGCGTGGCGCGCAGCTTCGCGTCGATCGGCGCCGTGCGCCAGTCGGCGAGCACCGCCTCCACCACTTTGTCGTTCTTCAATGCCAGCGACGCGACCGCGCCGTGAGCGTTCGTTCAGAAGACGCCACGCTCCATTCCGACGGCCCGCGCATCACCGCCTCTGTCCAGTCGCACATGGGCTTGCCCCAGAACCCGGGCCGGTACATGAGCGTCTTCACGATGTCCGGGACTCGGCGCATCCCGACCAGGCGAATCAGGATGAGCTTGAGCTTCTCCGGCAGGCGATGATTGTGCTCCACGGCGCGGAGGCGCATCAGTCGTCCTGTCGACCCTGGAGCGCGGCCATGCCGCGCTCCAGACGTCCCAGGGCGGCACCCACCGCCGCGGCGGCGGTCACCTCGAAAAGCACGTCGTCGGAGTTCCCGGCCTTCTGCAGCGCCGCCACGTCTTCGTCGGTCACCTTGTACGCGTGCTGCGCGATCTTGTCTACGTAGTTGCCGAAGGGCGCCGGAGCCGGCGCACCACTCCGCTGGCTCGCGAGGCGCGCGGCGCGTGCCATCACGGCTTTGCGCAGCTCGCTGGGCGTATGGCCGGAGCCGAGCACCGTGTCGATGATGCCCTGCGTGAATTTCGCGTATCGGCCCGGTGGGTTTTTCACGGCGCTAAGGATACGCCCCTTCGAAGCTTGCCTCCAGACCCTCGACTGAGTTGGAGCCGCGAGACGCAATTCGACTCTGCGGGACTCTCCGGCCTTCAGCGTAACCCGGAGGAACCCCTTGAGCTCGCGCACCGGTCGAGCCACGCTCCCCACCTCGTCCCGCACGTACAACTGCACAACTTCCGTTCCCTCGCGTGGCCCCGTGTTCGCCACGGTTACGAGGACGCTGAGCGTGTCGTTCGGGCCGCCGCGCGGCGGGCCCGCTTGCAGGTCGCGCGAGCCGATGGTCGTGCGGAAGAGGACTTTGAGGTCGCGATACGCGAACGTCGTGTACGACAGGCCATAGCCGAACGGGTAACGCGGCGTGACGGGGACGTCGATGTACTTGGACGTGAACTTGTCCGCCGCAGGGGGGCGACCGGTGTTGCGATGGTTGTAGTAGATGGGGATCTGGCCGACGGACCGCGGGAAGCTGATCGTGAGGCGACCGCTCGGGTTCACGTCGCCGAACAAGACCTCGGCGGTCGCATTCCCGGCCTCGACGCCCAAGAACCAAGTCTCGACGATCGCCGGCACGTGCTCGGCGGCCCACTCGAGCACCAACGGCCGGCCGTTCATCAGAACCAGAACGACGGGGGTCCCAGTGGCGGACACCGCTTCGAGCAGCTGCTGCTGCACGCCCGGGAGGCCGAGCGACGAGCGGCTCGCGGCCTCGCCGCTCATGTCGTGCCGCTCGCCCAGGACGAGGATCGCCACTTTGGCGCGACGCGCCGCCGCGACCGCGTCGGCGAAGCCGGCGGTGGACGTGTCCTCAATGCCGGCGCCCTGTGCGTAGAGGACCTGGGTGCTCGGGGGGACGAGGGTTTTGATCCCCTGAAGGACTGTGACGACGTCTTCCGGCTTGCCTTCGGTATGCCAGGGGCCGAGTGCGTCGAGCCGGTTGTCCGCCAAGGGCCCGATCACGGCGATTGCGGGAGCCGCCTTATCGAGCGGTAGGAGCGATCCTTCGTTCCTGAGCAGCACGATCGACTCGCGGGCGGCGCGACGCGCGAGGGCGCGTATTTCGACAGGGTTGGGCGCTACCGGCCTCAACGCCGCCACGCGCGCCTTGGCGCGCAGCACCCGTCGCACCGCCTCGTCCACGACCGCCATGGGGATACGACCGCCGTGCACCAATGGGGCGAGCGTTTCCACGTAGATGCTGCTCTGCATGTCCATGTCCACGCCGGCCGTGAGCGCGCGCCGCCCCGCCTCGTCGCGCGAACCCGCGATGCCGTGGGGGATCAGCTCGGCGACCGACGTCCAGTCGCTCACCACCATGCCGCGGAAGCCCCACTCGCGCCGCAGCAGCGTGTCGGTGAGCCAGGCATTCCCCGAGGCCGGCACGCCGCCGATGTCGTTGAACGCCGACATGAGCGTGGCGACGCCGGCGTCCACGGCGGCTTTGAAGGGCGGGAGGTACACCTCGCGCAGCGTGCGTTGCGAGATGTCCGCGGAGTTGTAGTCGCGCCCCGCTTCGGCGGCGCCGTAGGCGGCGAAGTGCTTGGCGGTCGCGAGGATCGACTCCTGGAAGCCGCGCACGCGCGCGGCGGCGAGGAGCGAACCCAGGTAGGGATCTTCGCCCGATCCCTCGGCAATGCGGCCCCACCGCGGGTCGCGCGCGATGTCCACCATCGGCGCGTACGTCCAGTTGATGCCTGCGGCTGCCGCCTCACGCCCCGCCGCGCGGGCCGTGGCTTCAGCCAGATCGGGATCGAACGCACCGGCTTCGGCGAGCGGGATCGGGAACGTGGTGCGGAAGCCGTGAATCACATCGAGCCCGAAGAGGAGCGGAATCTTGAGGCGCGACTCCGTCGTCGCCACGCGATTCGCGGCTTGTGTGTTCTCGGTCCCGATGACGTTGAACAACCCACCGAGCAGGCCGCGCCGCGCGAGGTCGAGCTGCTGCGGGGACGCTCTACCGCCTGCCGAGAGGAGATTCAACTGGCCGAGTTTTTCTTCGAGCGTCATGCGGGCGAGGAGCGAGTCGGGGTTCTGCGCGATGGCCGTGGCGACAGGTAGAGACGCGAGCAGCACGGCGAGCATGGTGTGGCGTGGACGCAACATCACTTGGTTCTCCCGTGAGAACTGGTGCGGAATAAAACGTCGCGTGGTGTGACGAACGTCTAGCGTCGCTTTTGTACGCGGCACATGTTATGCCAACGACGACGATTCCACCCTACCGGATGCAGGGAGCCATGAATCTACGACACGTTTTCATTGTTGGCGCTGCCGCCTTGATGTTCGCGGGGTCGGCGCGCGCGCAGACGACCACCGGCACCGTGCGTGGGACTATCACCGACCCGCAGGGTGCGCCGATCGCCGAGGCTCGGATCGTCGCGCGCGACGCCCGGACCGGCGTGCAAATCCAGACCGCGAGCCAGAAGAACGGGTTTTACGTTCTCGCCGGCCTGAGCCCCGCGACATATGAGATTACCGTGCGCATGATCGGGTCGGCTCCGCAGGGGAAACGGCTCGACGTGCTGATCGGTCAGACGCTCACGCTCGATTTCCAGTTAGCGCCGTCAGCCGTGCAGCTTACAGAGGTACAGGTCGTCGCGACTCCTTCGGTTGAGCTTCGAACCTCGGAGGTCGCCACGAACGTGACGCAACAGCAGGTCAATAATCTCCCGAGTTCGAGTCGCAACTTCCTCGACCTGGCTTCCCTTGCTCCGGGTACCAGCATCGAGAACGACCGTCTCAACGGGACGGCGCGGCGTCTGACCGCGGGTTCCCAATCTGCCGACCAAATCAACGTGTTCGTAGACGGCGCGAGCTACAAGAACGACCTAATACACGGCGGAGTCGTCGGGCAGGATCGAAGCCGCGGCAACCCGTTCCCGCGGAACGCGATCCAGGAATTCCGGATCTTGACCCAGAACTACAAGGCGGAGTACCAGAAGTCTTCGAGCGCGATCCTCACCGCGACGACGAGGTCCGGCGGCAACGTCTGGAGCGGGAACGCCTTCTTCAGCTACCAAAACAAGGGGCTCGTCGCCCTCGACAGTTTCCAGCTACGGGACAAGTTCGTCCAAGACAGCATTGCAGCCGCGGGCGGTCCGGCATCGACGTTCCGCGTCCCCGACTACGACCGGGAGCTAGTCGGGTTCAGCGTCGGCGGTCCGCTGGTCCTTGACCGGCTCCATTTCTTCGGTTCCTACGAAGGAAACTATCAGGACCGGTCGAACCGGGTGAACATCGTCCCGCCCATCGGCTTCCCGGCGCTCGATACCGTCGATTTCGCGTCCCACAACGGTCTCTTCGCCTCACCTTTCCGTGAGACGATGCTATTCGGGAAGCTGAACTACGCGGCTGGTACAAACTCCTCGCTCGAGCTGAGTTACAACGGCCGGTTTGAGAAGGACACGCGTGACTTCGGCGATCTGCGCGCCTTCGAGACCGGCGTGCGCTTCCGAAACAATGTGAACACCGGCATCCTGAAGTTCAGGCATTTGGGTGGGGCCTGGCTCAACGAGTCGATGCTGACGTTCCAGCGCGCCGAGGACAATCCGAGGCCGGTGCCCGGGACGGCTCCCGTCAACCGGTTCTACGGCTTTGGTTGCTGCGCGCAGATCGGGCCCGACATCACGATCCAGGATTTCACTCAGACGCGCCTCGCTTTACGGCACGACGTCTCCTACTCCGGGCTGTCGTGGCACGGACAGCACATCATCAAGGGCGGGGCCAGCCTCGATTTCCTGAACTACAAGGTTCTCAAGCAGAATGGCGTCATCCCGCGTTTCGTGTACGAGCAGTTCCCTCAGGGCGGAAGTGTCACGGCGCCCGACAGCTTCCAGATTCCCGACCGAGTGGAATTCCGCGCCGGCAACCCGAACTTCGTGACAGACAACACGCAGTTCGGCGTGTACTTGCAGGATGACTGGAGTGTCACCCCGCGGCTCACCCTCAACCTCGGCGTCCGCTGGGACTATGAGACGCACATGCTCAACTACGACTACGTGACGCCGCAAGCGATCCGCGACTCTTTGACGAAGTACTCCGACTCGCTATTCCTACCGATCGATCCGAACCGCTACTTCACCGACGGCACTCAACGCCCGCGTTTCGCGGGAGCTGTTCAGCCGCGCCTCGGTTTCTCGTACGCATTGGACGAAGCCGGCACCACGACCATCTTCGGCGGCTTCGGGATCTTCTACGATCGAACGCTCTTCGACCAGGCGATCGAGGAAAAGTTCGCTCTGCAACAGCCAAACATCCTCATCAGGTTCCGCATACCGGGCGATACGACTTCCGGCCGAGTCGACTGGAACAACTCGTATCTATCGGGCCGAGCGGCGCTGGACTCGCTGCGAATCGCCAACCCACAGGCAGGCGCGCCGGAGGTAAAGCTCATTCCCAACGACCTCCGTCCCCCGCGATCCAATCAGTTCAGTTTGGGTGTCCGTCGGATGTTCGGCGACATCGTCGTCGACGCCGCGTACACCGGTGTTCGGAGCTCTAACGTGTTCACGTTCTACTGGGGGAACGGGAATTTCACGTGCCCAGAACGCTCGTTTAGCGTGGGCGGATGTTTTGTGAACCGTCGGATCCCCGGGTTCGGCACGATCCTGCTCGCGACCAACGCCGGTAAGACCTGGTACAATGCGCTTCAGGTGAAAGTGGACCGCCCCTACCGAGCTGCGGCAGGAGGCAACTGGAGTTGGGGAGCCGGAATCGCATACACCTACGCCAAACGGGAGACGGAAGGATTCAACGACGACTTCAGCTTCCCGAACCCGGTCGACTACGCGCGTCAAGTACGGAATGACGAGCGGCACCACCTTGTGGCGAACTGGATTGTCGATCTACCCTTTGCATACGGTGTCCAGTTTGGTGGTCTGATCACGGTCGGGAGCGGAGAGGCGGGTTCAACACGCCAACGTATAAGAACGTCGATCTCCGGTTGCGAAAGGAGTTCCCGGGCCTGGGCCGTACGCGTCTGGCCGTCACGGCCGATCTCTTCAACGCCTTCAATTGGTGGAGCTACAACTACAACAACAGCGGCGGTGTCACCAGCGCTGCGAATGACCCGCGCCGTTTCCAGATCGGGACGGAAGTGGCCTTCTGACCGATCACCACCACCGCTTCTCCGCCGCCGTCCTCGTCCTGGCCCTCGGGGGGTGTCTCGCGAACCACCCCGGGGGCCCCGGCGTCGCACCCCACACGGTGGCGTTTCTCGACACGCTCCAGCACCGCACGTTCAACTTCTTCTGGGAAACGACCCCGACCGCCAACGGCCTCACGCCAGACCGTTGGCCCACGCTACAGTTCTCGAGCATCGCCGCAGTCGGGTTCGCCCTCACCGCCTACCCGGTCGGCGTGCAGCATGGCTGGATCACGCGGGCCCAAGCGGCCGATCGGACCCGCACCACGCTGCGGTTCTTCTGGACCGCTCCACAGGATTCCGCCGTCAGCGGCGCCACAGGCTATCACGGCTTCTTTTACCACTTCCTCGACGCGCAGACCGGACAGCGCTATCAAAACGTCGAGCTGTCGACGATTGACACGGCGCTCCTGCTCGCCGGGATCCTGTTCGCGCAATCGTACTACGACGGCAGCGACTCGACCGAGACGGAAATCCGCCGCCTCGCCGACTCGATCTACGCCCGCGTGGACTGGAACTGGGCCCAGAAGCGGCCGCCGGCAGTCAGCATGGGGTGGCATCCCGAGGGGGGCTTCATTGCCGCCGACTGGATCGGCTACAACGAGGCGATGATCCTCAACATCCTCGCCCTCGGCTCACCGACTCATCCCGTCGATTCCACGACCTGGACGGCGTGGACCAGCGGCTACCAGTGGAGCACGTACTACGGGCAGGACTTCGTGCAGTTCGCGCCGCTCTTCGGGCACGAGTACTCACACGTGTGGATCGACTTCCGCGGTATCCAAGACGCGTACATGAGGGGCCGCGGAATCGACTACTTCGAGAACTCGCGTCGAGCGACGTTGGCACAGCGCGCGTACGCGATCGCGAATCCGAGCGGGTGGACCGGTTACAACAAAGACGTCTGGGGACTCACCGCCTGCGACGGTCCCGCCGACAAGACGCTCAGCTTAGGTGGCCGCATGCGTCAGTTCCACACCTACTGGGCGCGCGGCGCGGCCCTGGGCGACGTGCGCGACGATGGCACCCTCTGCTCGACCGCCGTGGGCGGCGCGGCGCCGTTCGCACCCGAGTTTACGATCCCCGCGCTCGTCGCGATGCGCACGACCTATGGCAGCCACCTGTTCTCGACATACGGCTTCCTCGACGCCTTCAACCCCACGTTCACAGCAGTGGGCCAACAGCAGACCGGCTCGGTCGATCCGGCACTCGGCTGGTTCGACGTCGATTATCTGGGCATCGACCAGGGGCCGATTCTCTTGATGGTCGAGAACTACCGCTCGCAGTTCGTGTGGAACGTGATGAAGCGGAACCCGCACATCATCGGCGGCCTACGGCGCGCGGGGTTTACGGGAGGGTGGTTGCCGTAGAGCTTTCCGGCATGAGCACGCTTCTCGCCGCCGTCGCAGGGCTCCCCAACGCATCCGAACCCATTCCCGGCTGGGTCGCCGGCGGTCAGCCCACCGCCGCGCACCTGGCCGCGCTGCAGGCGGCCGGTTGCCAGGTGATTCTCGACAACCGCGATCCGATGGAGCCGCGGCCCTTCGACGAACCTGCCACCGTGCGCGCTACGGGAATGGAGTACGTCAACATTCCCATCACGCACGGGGCCGTCACGGTTGACACGATGAAGCAGATGCATGAGGCGGTGAGGAACCTGACGGGGAAAAAGGCGCTGCTGCATTGCTCCAGCGGGAATAGAACGGCGGCAGCCCTGATTCCCTATCTGATACTGGACAAGAAAATGGAAGAAGAGGCGGCCGTGGAGACGGCCATGAAGATG
>WNFK01254233.1_pt1 | contig 15593 bp, 18 predicted proteins | sample 5400281 | NCBI WGS metagenome assembly WNFK01 (sample SAMN13153350, study PRJNA577476) | soil metagenome | isolation source: 20 cm soil on Douglas fir-dominated hillslope | place: USA:California | collected 2013-09-17 | reverse complement strand
CGAAGTGCCGGTTGAATTGGTTCATCGCAAAGACGAACCCGCCGACCTCGAGAGCGGGGATGAGATAGTTCAGCTCGTTCTTACCGGCCCCCCAGGCCCGCTCGCGCGCGGCGGGAGGATCCTCGGCGGTGACGCGCGCGGGGGCCGCGAGGACGAGAACGAGGGCGAGGGCGTACAGGATGACCGCCCGCGGCAGTGCGGCGCCACCTGAGGGCCCCATGCGTTCACGCTAACACATGGGATAAGCTAGCCGCCCGTGCTCTTCTTCGCCTCCCTCCTCGTCGACGGGATCCTCGCCGGGGCCGTCTATGCCCTGATCGCGCTCGCCTTCGTGGTGGTCTACAAGGCCTCGCGCATGATCAACTTCGCGCTGGGCGAGTGGGTGATGTTTGGCTCGCGCCTGACGGCAGCGGGCGTGCATGGGGCGGGACTCGGGCCGGCGAGCGCGCTCGCCTTTGCCGGCGCCGCCATGGTGGCGCTCGCGCTGGCCTTCAATCGCGTGGTGCTGCGGCGGCTCGTCGGGCAGCCCCTGATCGGCATCATCATGGTGACCCTGGGGCTGGGCGCGCTGCTGCGCGGGGGGGCGCCTCTCCTCTTCGGCGGCCTCCCCGCGGCTATCCCGCTGCCGATTCCCCAGGAGCCGCTCGTGATGCTCGGCATCCGGATCCCCGCCGGCCGGGTGGTGGCCCTGGCGGTGGCGGCGGCGGCCATCGCCGGAGTGAGTGCGTTCTTCCGCTGGAGCCGCACCGGCGTAGCGCTGCGGGCCCTCGCCGACGATCAGCAGGTCGCGCTCTCGGTGGGCATCGACGTCCACCGGCACCTCGCCATCGCGTGGGGCATGGTGGGCGTGCTCGCCGTGATCGGGGGCACGCTCTGGACCATCGTGACCGGCGGGGGCTTCAGCCTGGTGCTGCTCGGCCTCAAGGTCTTTCCCATCGTCGTGATCGGCGGCCTCGACAGCATCGTGGGGAGCATCGTGGGCGCGGTGGCCATCGGCGTGCTCGAGAGCCTGACCGCGGGCTACGTGGATCCACTGCTCGGCGCGGGATTCAGCAGTGTCGCCCCGTACGTCTTGCTCCTCGGCGTGCTCTTCGTGCGACCCCACGGAATATTCGGCCGGCCGGAGGCGCGCCGGATCTAAGAGGCCGCGCTCACGGTTGGTGAGTCGTCAGCCTCCGACGCCCAGGTACGTCGTGGTGATCTGCTCATTGGCGCGGAGCGCGGCCGGCGTGCCCTCGAAGACGATGGTCCCGTGATCGATGATGTAGACGCGATCGGCGAGCCCGAGCGCCATCTCGGCGTTCTGCTCGACCAGCAGCATGCTGACGCGCTCGCGCTTGAGCTCGCGCACGGTTCCCATGACCGCCTCCACCACCAGCGGCGCCAGCCCCTGCGACGGCTCGTCTAGGAGGAGCAGCTCCGGGCCGGTCAGAAGCGCGCGGGCGATGGCCAGCATCTGCTGCTCGCCGCCGGAGAGAAAGCGCCCCTTGCGGTCCAGCACCTCGCGGAGCTTGGGGAAGCGCTCGAGCATGCCCTCCATCGGCCAGCGCGAGCCGGGCCGGCGGGCGATATCCAGGTTCTCGCGCGCGGTGAGGTAGGAAAAGATGCCGCGCGTCTCGGGCACCAGCGCGATGCCCAGCCGGGAGATCCGGTGGGCGGGAAGGCCGGCGATGCTGGCTCCCTTGTAGGTGATCGCGCCGCTCCGGGGCGGCGTGAGCCCGGTGATGGACCGGAGCGTCGTGGTCTTGCCGGCGCCGTTTCGTCCCAGGAGCGCCACCACCTCTCCTTCACCGACCCCGAGGGAGAGACCGTGCAGGATGTGGCCGAGCCCGTAGTAGGTGTCGATGCCCCGGACCTCGAGGATCATGGCCCGACCACGCCCCCGAGGTACGCGCGACGGACTTCGGGGTTGCGCTGGATCTCCACCGGGTTGCCTTCGGCGATCACGCTGCCGAAATGCATCACCGAGATCCGGTCGGACATGGTCATGACGACGTCGATCTTGTGCTCGATGAGAATGATGGTGTACCGCCCCTTGAGCTTGCGCACGAGGGTGACCATCTTCTGCGTCTCGTCCGGTGACAGCCCTGCCGCCGGCTCGTCCAGCAGCAGGAGCCGAGGGGCCGCCGCCAACGCGATGGCCAGCTCGAGCTGCCGCTGCTCGCCGTGGGAAATTTCGCGGGCGGGGAGGCTCGCCTTCTCGCCGAGCCCCACCTCTCCCAGCACCTCGCGCGCCCGCCGCGTGAGGTCCGGATAGCGGTCGGCCCGTCGCCACGCCAGTCCCCGCCAGGACTCCTGCCGGGCGAAGGTCGCCAGCCAGACATTGTCCAGGATCGACAGGGTGGGGAAGATGCTGGTGCGCTGGAACGACCGGGCGATTCCCAGGTGGGCGATGCGGTGCGGGGGCGTTCCCGCGATGTCCCGCCCGTCGAAGATGATCCGGCCCGACGTGGGCGCGTGCTGGCCCGTCAACAAGTTGAAGAACGTGGTCTTCCCCGCCCCGTTCGGCCCGATGACGGAGTGCAGCGAGCCCTCCTCGACGTCGAGCGTGACCGCATTGACCGCGGTGAGAGCCCCGAAGGACTTGGTCAGTCGCTCGGTCCTAACGAGGGGCATCGGCCCCGACCGCGGTGGGCGCGCGCGGGGACGCGCGCCAGGCCCAGAAGCGCGCCCACGCCTCCACCACCCCGCCCCGGAAGAACAGCACCACGATCACGAAGGCGACGCCGAGCAGGAGCGGCCACCGCGCCCACATCGAGCTGACCGACTCCGACAGCCAGATGAACACGAACGAGCCGATGACAGGGCCGTAGAGCGAGCCCGACCCGCCGATGAGCGTGGCGAACACGACATTGCCGGAGAAGACGAAGCCGATGGACTCGAGCGGCACGATGCCGAAGAGCATGGCGTAGAGTACCCCGGCGAGGCCTGAGAAGGCGCCACCCACCACGAAGGCGGCGAGCTTCATGCGCGGGACGTTGTAGCCTAGCGCTTCCGCGCGCAGCTCGTTCTCTCGAATGGCCTGGAGAATCTTGCCGAGCGGCGACTCGACGATCCGCTTCATGACCCAGAGCGAGAGGAGGAAGAGCACGGCGACGGCCGAGTAGTAGGCGAGCGGACGGTGGATGTCAAAGCCGAGGACACTCGGACGCGGGATGCCGGGCATGCCGTCCTCGCCACCCGTCACCGTCGTCCACTGATAGGCCGTAAAGTAGAACATCTGGTTCAGCGCGAAGGTCAGCATGATGAAGTAGAGGCCGGAACGCTGGACGCAAAGATAACCCACGGCCGCCGCCGAGACGGCACCCACCACGATGCCGACGCCCAGCGCCAGGAACACATTGACCCCGTAATACTTCAGCAGATAGCCCGCCACGTAGGCGGCCGAGCCGAAGAATGTAGCCTGGCCGAAAGACAGCAATCCGGCGTAGCCCATCAGCAGGTTCAAGCCGAGCCCGAAGATGGCGAAGATCCAGATCTCGGTGGCAATGGCATGCCGGACAAAGACCGGGAGCAGTACTACCGCGGCAAGGATGGCTACCCAGGCCTTGATTCGCGAGCGCTCATCGGGGCGTCCGCGCAACTGTTCGCCGATCATCGGATACCGAAGAGACCTTGCGGACGGACGAGGAGCACCGCGGCCATGACGGCGAAGATCACGGCCACCGAGGCCTCGGGCCACACGAGGGCTACGAGGCTCTGGGCCAAGCCGACAAGCAGGCCCGCCACGATAGAGCCCAGCAGGTTGCCGAGCCCCGCCAGCGCAACCACGACGAAGGCGATGCCGAGCATGTCCACGCCCATCCACGGATTCAAGCCCCGGATGGGCGCGGTCAGGGCGCCGGCGATTCCCGCCAGGACACAACCCAGCGCGAAGGCGGCCGTGAAGAGGCGGTGGATGTCGATGCCGAGGAGGGCGACCATCTCCTTGTCCTCGATGCCGGCACGCATGATGGCTCCGTAGCGCGTCTTCTCGAGGAAGAGCCAGGCCCCGAGTACGAGGAGCGCGGCTGACACCATCACGAAGAGGCGGTACTTCGGATAGAACGTGATGCCGAGGTCAACACCGCCTCGCAGAATGGGCGGTGGAAGCTGGCTCATGCCGACCGGGCTCCAGACGATGATGATGCTCTCGGTGACGATGAGCGAGAGACCGAAGGTGAGCAGCAGCTGGTAGTCGTGTCCCGCCTTGTAGAGCGGCCGGATGCCGCCGTACTCGATGAGCACGCCCAGCAGGCCCACTCCGAGCGGAGCCAGCAGCAGCGCCAACCAGAAGTTGCCGATGAGCTGGATCAGCGTGTAGAGGAAGTAGGCGCCGAGGGCGAAGAGCGCGCCGTGGGCGAAGTTCGGGATGTTGAGAACGCCCGTGATGATCGAAAGTCCGATGCCCATGAGCGCGTAGAGCATGCCCGTGGCAAGGCCATTCAAGATCTGGCTGAAAAGAAGAGGAACGTTCACGATGTCATCACCCTCACCCGAGACCTCTCCCCGCTTGGGGGAGAGGGCGGGGCAAGGAGGGGCGCTACAGCGATCCGATATCCTTGCAGGCGGCGTACTCCGCCGGCAGCGGCGTGGAGCCCGTGGCGATGATGTCGGCGAAGTCCATCGCGTTCTTCATCGCTTCCTTCTTCTTGCAACGCATGAAGAAGTAGGGACGCAGCGTCTGGTGGGTCTTCGGATCCACCTTCATGCGCCCGACGAGGTCGTCCACCTCGAGACCCTCGCAGGCCTTGATGACGTCCGGCACCTCGGTGGACTTGGCCTTGTCCATGGCGTGCAGCATCATCCGCGTCATCCCGTACGCCGCGGCGGGCGCATAGCCGGGCGGGTTGCCGAACTTGGCCTGGTAGCTCTTCACGAACTCGCGCGCCACCGGCGCGTCGGCCGTGTAGTAGAAGTTCGAGCCGACCCACATGTTCTCGCGGATCTCGGGGTTGAGCTGCACCAGCTCCTCCACGCCCGACGACCACGTCAGGATGAGCGGGACCTTCGGAGTGAGCCCGAAGTTGAAGATCTCGCGCGCCCCGGTGACGGCGTCGAGACCGAAGTTGATCATGGCCACCACGTCCGGCTTGTTGCCGGCCGCCTTGGTCACGTAGTTGGAGAACTCCCGCTCGCCTAGCGGATGACGGTCGGCACCTACGAACTCGATCCCGTGCCCCTTGCCGACTTCCTTGATGTACTTCTCCACGGACCAGCCGAAGGCGTAGTCGGCGACCAGGAGGTGCCAGCGTTTGGCCTTGGGGTTGGCCTGCATGAAGTTGTCAACTACCGTCTTGGCTGCCGTGTAGGGGCTCGCGGCCCATTGGAAAGAGTAGCGGTGGCAGCGCGCTCCCGAGATGTCCTCGGTACCGCCGCTGAAGTAGTGGAAGGTCTTCTTCCGCTTGGCGACCTCCGAAACCGCCAAGGCGACGCCGGAGGACCAGGGGCCAATGATGTATTTCACGCCGTCGGCGTCGATGGCCTCCTCGGCCCGCCGCGTGGCGCTGCCCGCCTTTGTCTCGTCGTCGCGGGTAATGTACTTGATCGTCTTGCCCTGGATCTTCATTCCCCGCTCGTCGAGTGCCATCTTCATGCCGCGATCCAGCACGGGGCCCACGTCTGAAAACGCGCCGGTGAAGGACCAGAGGCCGAGCATGGGGATCTCCTTCGGCTGGGCCCGGAGCACAACCGGAAAGCCAAGCCCGGCCGCCGTGGCGGCGCCGCCCAGTTTCAATACCTCCCGTCGAGTGAGTACGCTCATCGTGGGTCCTCCGCGCTGCCGTGGGTTCAGTGCGACCGGGCCGTTCGCTGGGGGGAGAATCGGCCGAAGCCGAGGCGGTGTCAAGTAGGCGCGGCAGCCCTGCATCGTGAGCACGGTACTTCGTGCGCTGGAGTGCGCTCGATTACGCTCGAGTGCGCCTAGGCCCCCTTTGCGTTCCAGATGTCGCGATGCAGGCGCCATTGCCCGTCGAGCTTCTTCCAGACCACCACGAACTTCACCACTGCCGTGCCACTCGCGACCGTCAGAGTCGCTTCACCTACCTCGTACCCGGTGTCCCCGGCCTGCTCGAAGTCCAACGTGTTGAGCCGGACGTCCTTCAGCCCCATCTGCTGCGCGACCGACGCCCACATCTGCTTGATGCTGTCGCGACCCTTGACAATGGGGCCGTCGGGCGGAAAGGCCATGGCATCGGGCGTGTAGAGTGCGGCAAGGCGGTCGACGTCTCCCTTGCGGGCGGCTTCCTCAAACTGACGATTCACGGCGGCGATGTCTGATCGACTCATGGTGATGCCCTCCTTGTTCGTGCGGTGGTGACCCTCGTCGCTCCTTCAGTGCCCCCTGCTGATTACCCATACCCCGGAAGGCCCACCCGGACAGGCTTGACGAGCCTTCTCATGCTGGGTGACTGACAACCGAAGTGTGACGTTCCGATTGCACGCCTCGCAGTGGTACTCATACCTGGGCATAGCTCATCCTCCTGCCTCTCGTCGCTCCACTCGCGGTACATCATCGTCGCGGTCGTCAGATGCTTCTCGGCCTTTGCCCGGTCGACCGTCCGGCAGTAGAGCTTGGCGAGGCCGAAGTGGCAGTGGGCGACTTCCGGGCGCATCCCGAGCTGCTCGGCTCGTATAACGGCCGCGCGGAAATGCGCTTCCGCGTCCCCGATCGCGGGCGGACCGTCCAGAGCCGCAATCTGCGCGAGGAGGAGCACGGCTCTGGCCTCGTCGCCGCGCTGCTGGCACTCGCTCGCGAGTTCTTGGGTTCTCGGCAGAGCCGAACCGCCCGCCTTCAGGCCTGGCCCCCGCCGCGAAGGTCAGTGGTTGACCGCACTTCTTGCAGAACTTGTGCCCGGAGGCATTCGCAGTCCCGCACTGCGCGCAGACGGCGGCGAGCTTCGTTCCGCACTCTGGGCAGAACTCAGCATCCGAGGGGGCGTCGTGCTGGCACCGGAGACACTGCATGCCGGAAAACCTCCCAGCTCGTCGAAGCCGGGACCGGTCGGACAGGTGACGAGAGCTTAGTCTCCAGGGCGGTATGGGTCAATCCCGTCTCCTGCCTCGGATTGCCAGCCGTGCCGCGACAAGCGCCTCGGCCCTAGCGGACTAGGGGACGGTTGAGCTCCGTGCGCCAGGTCGCCGGGTCAGGGTTCGACTCGGGGCCCGCGACGTAACACTCCCAGAGATCCGGGGCTGATTTGTGTCCCTCGGTGGTGATCCATCCGATGAACTCGCCCCAGGCGGAGCCGAGACCTTCATACGACCCGTGGTACACCGTCCGCGCCACTGTCACCGCCGGCAACTGACTCGCCTTCACGCGGCCCGTGGCGGAGACTGGCGCCATGACTGGTACGCCGACCTCGAAATCAAAGGTGTCGGGGTCCATCCTCAGGTGGTGAGAGAAAACTGGACCTGCGGGCGCGATGCCCTGAGCCGCAATGGCGGCCATCACTTCTGCGATGGCCGGACCCATGACGCTCTGGATCTCCGCGCGTGGAATGGTCAATCGGATGGCGGCGGTGAGTTCGGCTTCGGTCTGTACGATGTGCGGTTTGTCGATCATGACGACCTCCCTAGACATTGGAGCATGTATCTACTGGTCGTATGGAGTAGTCGCAAATCGACAAGGAAAACATCAACGCCCTCCGGCGGCGGGCACCCCACTCGTGGCCGCCGTCCCCGTGACACCGTCAGCATCCACTGCCGCACCGGCACCCGCGGCAGCACCGCGTCCACCAGGTGCGCAAGCACAGGACTTCCAATCCTGGACGCGGGTCCCGTGGTGACTCGGGCGAGGGGGAGAGGGCTTCCGATCCCGCGCGTATCCCTCTACACCTGCGCGAAACCACCATCGACAAACAACTCGATTCCAGTGACGAAGCTGCTGTCGTCGGATGCCAGGAACACGGCAGCCTTCGCGATCTCATCGCCGGTACCCATTCGCCCCAGCGGCACGGTGGAACCGATGCTCTTGAGGCGATCCTGTCCCGCTTGCGCAGAACCGAGTAGCTCACGCAAGCCTTCCGTGTCGATCGGGCCCGGGCTGATCGCATTCACCCGGATTCGACGGGCCTTGAGATCCGTGGTCCAGGTGCGAGCGAACGAGCGCACCGCCGCCTTGGTCGCGGCGTAGACGCTGTTTGCGGGCAGCCCTTTGCTGCCAACGACCGACGCGTTGAGAATGATGGACGCCCCGTCGGGCAGCAGAGGGAGCGCCTTCTGGACGGTAAAGAGCAGCCCCTTCACATTGCCGCCAAAGATGCTGTCGAAGTGCTCCTCGTCGATGGTCCCCAGTGGAGCGTATTTGGCGACGCCTGCGTTGGCGAAGACGATATCGAGCTTGCCCTTGTCTTTCTTGATCTGGGCAAACAGCCGATCCAGATCGGCGAGCTTCGCCACATCCCCTTGGACACCCGTGACATTGGATCCAACCTGCTTCACCGCTGTATCAAGTTTCGACTGCGTCCGGCCGGTGATGAAGACGTAGGCACCCTCCTGCACGAAGCGTTTCGCCGTCGCCAGGCCAATGCCGCTGTTGCCCCCCGTGATCAGCGCAACTTTTCCGTCTAGCTTCCCCATGTGTCCTCTCCAAGGTCGTCCCGGAGATGCTCCCGGACTTCGCCCCCGAGCCCTACCCGTCAGATCGCGGTGCGGCCCCCATCCACGGCGACGATCGCGCCGGTCACGTAGCTCGCGCGCGGTGAGGCCAGGAATGCGACGACCTCGGCGATCTCCGCGGGTTCGGCGGCCCGGTTGAGTGGCGTGGTGGCCCCGAGGGTATCGAAGAGCTTGCGTGCCGCAGGTCGCGTATACACCGGGCCCGGGGCGACGGCATTCACCCTGACGCCGCGGGGGCTGAACTCAGCCGTCCACGCTTGCGTCAACGATACGAGGGCGGCCTTCGTGGCCCCATAGGCCGCACCGCCGGGTAGGCCCAGACGGCCCGCCATGCTGCTGATGTTGATGATGCTGCCCTTGCCACGGGCGGCCATCCCCGGCGCGAACGCCGCGACGAGATAGAACGGTGCGCGGACGTTAGCGGCAAACATGTCATCGAAGGTGGCGATGTCGAGGTCGGCAGTGGGTCCCCACGCCGAGAACCCGGCATTGTTGACGAGGACGTCGATATCTCCGGCCTGTTCGGCAAGCCGCCGGATCTCTCCCGGATTGCCAAGGTCGGCGGGGAGGAAGCGAGCCTGGCCGCCGGACCGTTCAATCTCCTTGACGGTTTGCGCTCCGCGCCCCGCGTCGCGTCCGTGCACGATCACCTCGAAACCGTCGGCGGCCAGCTTCAGGGCCACCGCACGGCCGATGCCGGCCGTCGCCCCGGTCACAAGCGCCTTCGAAGGAAGGATGTCGGTCATGTTCTCGCTCCTTATTGAGCAGTTACGCGTTCATGCCGCCGTCCACGGTCAGGTTCGCGCCCGTGATGTATGACGCCTCCGGCCCAGCCACGAACGCGACCAGCGCGGCAACCTCTTCTACATGCCCGTAGCGATCAAGCGCCGTGGCGGCCTTCTGAGGCACCGCCCACTCGCCCGCGGCAGGATTCAAATCCGTGTCGATCGGGCCCGGCTGGACGTTGTTGACCGTGATCCCCCGGCTCCCGACCTCTCTGGACAACCCTTGCGTAAACATCTTGACGGCTCCCTTGGTGGCCGAGTAGGGCACCAGGCCGGGCACCATGACACGCTCCCCCACGGACGAGCCGATCATGATGATACGACCGCCGCTCTTCATGTGCTTCAGCGCGGCCTGCGTCGCGACCAAAGTGCCGCGGACATTGACGTCAATCAGCCGGTCCAGTTCCTCCAGCGTGGTCTCCTCGAAGCTCTTGGGGATGGCCGTGCCGGCATTGTTCACGAGCACATCAAGTTGGCCGAAGGTGGCGACGGTCTGTTCCACCGCGGCCTTGGTGGCGTCGGCATCGGCGGCGTCCGCCTGAATCGCGATCGCCCTTCCGCCGGCACGTTCAATCCCTTTGACCACCGACGCGGCCGCGTCGGCGCCTTTCGTGTAGGTGATGGCCACGTTCGCTCCGTCCGCGGCCAGACGCTTCGCGATCGCCGCACCAATGCCGCGCGAACCACCCGTAACGAGTGCGATCTTTCCTTCCAGTGTCTTTGACATTGTCCTTCTCCTTTCGACCTCTCGAAACTAGACGTATGCTTGTCAGGCATGCGCCTCACTTGTGCTGCCCACCTCCTTAGATGCCTTGGCGGGCCAGATGTCGCCACCTCGAGAGGCACTTTGTAGGTCTGGATAGCGATGCTTTCGGAGCATGGGAGTGAAAGATGGAACTACGGCACCTGCGCTATTTCGTTGCGGTCGCCGAGACCGAGAGCCTCACCCTGGCCGCAAAGGCAAAGTTGCACACCTCGCAGCCTTCTCTTAGCCGTCAGATCCGGGACCTTGAGGAAGAGATCGGGGCCCCCCTCCTGACGCGCGGCGCGCGCGGCATCGAATTGACTCCAGCGGGACGCGTGTTTCTCGACCACGCCCGCTCACTGCTTTCGCAATGGGCTTTCTTACTGGCCACGAAGTGACCTGGATGCCCGAAGCCCTAAGGACCTTGCGCGACGAGCTGCCGAACGTCGATGTGATGATATCGAGTCAATACTCCCCCGTGCTTGCGGACGGCCTTTCGAAAGGAACAATCGATGCGGCGGTTCTTCGACGAGAAAAGGGGGTGCCAGGGTTGGCGTTCCGCCTTCTCGTGAAGGAGCCGTTGATGGTCATCCTGCCGAGAGATCACCATCTGGCTGCGCGACAAGTTATCAGTCCTGGCGATCTAGTGGGCGAGACATTCGTGACTGTCTCGGACACGGCTCCTGTACTGCGTGCGGTCATCGACGACTATCTGAAGCGGTCGAGAATCAAGATCACGCCTGCTCACGAGGCGGACCACCTCGCCATGGGAATGTCCTTAATAGCGTCGACGCGCGGCGTAGGGCTGTTACCTGCTTATGCACAGAACTTTCTCCCTCGGTCTGTGACGAGCCGTCCACTCCAGGGGAATGCGCCAACGGTCGATCTGGTCCTCGGTTACAACAGGGCGAATCAGTCTCCGGTTCTGAAGCTATTACTCTCGAGACTGGACGAGCTAGTCGCTCGTGTCTCGAAGAGGCAAGACTAGGCGGCAGTGGACTGAACGGTGCCCGAGATTCCGTCCGCAGCAACACTCAGTTCGGGCGGATCGCTCCGATCGCACTGGCAAAGAAATCGGGAACCTTCCGGCGGATCCGCATGACATCCGGGACGAAACGCGTGTCCGCGAACCCAGCGGACTCGATCGTCCCCTTCCACTGGTCGGGGGTGAGAAATCCGCCATTGGGACGGTAGACCGGGTGCAGGCGCGGAGATCGGAATGTCTGGATCAGATTGAAAATGAACTCGGCATAGATGGCCTGGCGCGGGTACGGACGTACGCACTCGGACACGATCAACCATCCGCCCGGACGGAGCGTGCGCAGGATCTGGCCCAGCGTGAAATCAAGATCATGTGCCACGTGGAGTGTGTTCACGGCATAGACCGCGGTGACGCTGGACGGTGCAATACCCTGCGCCGCGAACGGGCGATTCATATCGAGGATGTCGAATCTGACGGGCACGCTTTCGGGCCGGCGCGCCCGCAATGCCTGTTCACCGCGCCTGAGGAACGCGGGTACGAGCTCGGTGAACCGATACTCTTGGATCGCTCCAAGTCGGCCCGCCACCTCTAGGTGCTCCAGCACTGCGAGAGCACCGCTACCTAGCCCTCCTCCGAGTTCAAGGACCACCCCCCCGTCAAGAGGGAGCCACTGCTCGACTGCCGCCGCTCCAATCCGGTTGTTCACGGCGTACAAGCCGTTCTGGTTCGAGAAGTAGTCGACCCAGAGCCGAAGCCGCCGCGGCGAGAACAGCACCTCCTCACCGACGACGTCTCCCCGCAGGAACGCGGGATAGTCCTGTGCGACCGTCTCCGCGAGGACATAGGAAGGCATCCACGATGGATCGTGGTGAAGCTGCTCATCGCGCACGGCAGCAAGATCCATCGTCGGCAAGGGACCACGTGCACGGAACTCGTGAGTCGCCGCGCCGGGGAGCTCCTCCAGTACCCCACGTGCAGCCAATAGCCTCAGCATCCAGTCGAGGGGCACCACAGCTTGGCCGACCTCGAGTCTCTCCCGTGCGAGCTCCATCTCGCGGATGACGTTGAGTACCAAGCGGTAGACGAACTCGTCGTACAGGAGGTGCGACCGGAGGAACGAGGCGTCGATAACATGCAGGAGATACGGAGGGAGCATCTCCCGGAGCAGCGCGGCGTCCGCGTCGGCCTTGGCGTGTACTATGTCACCGATCGCTTGCGTGGCTCTGACCTCATCCATGGATCGTGCAGCTGTTCGTCGGTAGCGACGCCGGCATGACTTCGGTTGGTCAGCGGTCGGCCAAGCGCGATTTGATGTACTCGACCAACGTACCTAGCGACTGAAAGTGTGCCTCCAGATCTTCCGCCTCATCGATCACGAACCCAAAGCGCTCCTCAATGCCAATCGATAGCTCGATGAAGTCGAGCGAGTCGAGCCCGAGCGAACCCTCTATGTCCTTGGGTAGCACGGTGGCCAGGGACAGGTCTGGGAGACGACTCGGCTCGAACTTGAGCCGCTCCACCATGATGACCTTGAGCTCCTCGAGCACCTTGTCGATCTCCACCCCATCTCCCCCGGACGAAAGTGAGCCTACTGGTCGAACGGCTCCCAGATGTCAAAGAAATTGAACCACTGAGTCGGGTACTCCCGCACGATGGCCTCGAGGGCCGCAACCCAGGTGCGCGCGGCGGCTTCCTCCTCGCCGCGCACCGCAATGAACGGCTCGGCTATTTTCACCACGTACCGATACTGCGCGTCCAGGATGCAGAAGGCGGGCAAGAGTGGGACCCCGACCCGGCTGGACAGCAAGAACGGCCCGAGCGGGAACCGTGCCGGCCGCCCAAAGAACGGAACCTCAACGTCTCCCCTGGTACCGAGCGCCCGGTCCCCTTGCACGCCTACCACCTCGCCGCGTCGGAGTGCGGCGAACAATTCCAACGACACGGTGGGACGCGAGCGCGAAACGAAGCGCACCCCCTCGCCATCCCGCCGCACCCAGCGCTGTAACTCCCGTGCCTCGTCTGGAGAGACGACCACGTGCGTCGGCCGGGCACTCTTCCCGGCGAGGAGCCTCCCGGCCAGCTCCCAGTTGCCCACGTGGGCAGTCAGCGAGATGAGTCCCCCCGACAGGCTGGCCAGCCGTTCGACGCCCTCCACGTTGCCGACATGGGAGGTGCGAAGCGTCGCGAGCTGTCGGTTTGTCGAGACCAAGTCACTGAAGCACATGGCGAAATTAGTAAACACGCGAACGGTGAGCGTGTCCAGGTGGGATCCGGTGACACCGGTGAAGCGTGTCATGGCCTTCTGGATTGCGGCCCGTTCGGTTGGCATGAGCGACGGGGCGAGACGCCCGATGTGCCGTGCGAGTGCAAGCCGCCCCCGGCGTGGCACCCAGCTCAACGCCGACGCGAGCCGATAAAAATTCGGGCGATTGTAGGAGTGCGAGTACCAGCGCTGCCCTCTATCGATGCTCGACGTCATTGGTGCAGGCACGCGCAAGCCTAGCATGATACGCGTAGAGGGCTCAATCGAGCTGTCGTGCCCCGGAAAGCCCATGGCTCGTGCCCATGACACACTTGCTCTACAGCAACGGAGAGCAATACATTCGGAATGCCCTGAAGTAAGGCACATTCACGCCGCAGAGAGGTGCCGGCCGGTACCGACGGTCCAGGCGGTCGAAGCGGATCACTCCGGCCACGGTCGGGTCGTTCGGATCGTAGACGCTGAAGTCCACCACATCCGGATCGCTCGCACGGAAATCGAAGACGAGGACCGAGTGGTTGAGCCGAATACGAGGGAAGTCGGTGATCAGCAGCTGCACCGGTCGCCCGGCCTGGAGCTCGGCGACGATCTCGGCCGCGACGCGCTCCTGCTGAGCGCGTGGGCGCGGGAAGATCATGCGCCAGTTCGTCCAGTGCAGGAGGGTCGGCCACCGGTAACGGCGCGCGCCAAGGGGCGCGGCGCGTGATGCGCTGAACCAGCGCGGTGTACTCCGCCGCCGCGAGGCGCGGGGCGCCGGGCTCGAAGTGTGCGAAGCGCTGGAACTGGACGACGGCTCGCGCCAGCACGAAGCACCAGCTGGCATAGAGGTCGGGCTTCCCCCGGTGGTGGATCCGGCTGTCGTTCCGAAACGCGAATGTGTCCACCCCGAACCTAAGGGCAGGGCCCGGATGCGAACGGCGGAGACCGACGGCGAGGGGGGTCAGGCGGGCGGGCATGGCGGGGCCGATTCTACCGCGAGGCCGCCGCGCGGGTACCAGCGCGGTCCTCAGGCCGGCCGGTGGAACGTCAGGGGCTGGGGCACTCCATCAACGACACTGATTTCTCGGACGGGGCATCACTACGCCACTCCGCCGTCGACGGCCAGGACCTGCCCCGTGATGTAGCTCGCTTCGTCGGATGCGAGGAACGCTACGGCGCTGGCCACCTCTTCCGGGGTCCCCGCCCGACCGTATGCCGTCAGCTTGATGATGCTCTCCGTGATCTCCGACGGCAGACCGCTCGTCAGGTCGGTGGGGATGTAGCCCGGCGCGACGGCGTTGACGGCGATATTTCTCCCGCCGTATTCCTTCGCCATCGCCTTCGTGAAACCGATAATCCCAGCTTTTGCGGCGGCATAGTTCGTTTGGCCCGCGCCGCCGATTATTCCGGCGAGCGAGGTGATGTTGACGATGCGGCCGTATCGCTGCTTCAGCATCTGGCGGAGGGCGGCGCGGCTGCAGTTGAACACGCTCTTGAGGTTCTGCTGGATGATGATGTCGAAGTCCTCTTCCTTCATCGTCGCGAGCAGGCCGTCGCGGGTCGTTCCGGCGTTGTTGACGAGGATGTCGAGACGACCGTAGGCGGCGATGGCGGTCTTGACGACGGCCTGCGCGGTGCCGAAGTCGCTCACGTCGCCTTGCACGGCCGTAGCCTCACCGCCGCTTGCCCTGATGCGCGCGACGAGGTCATCAGCCGCGGTGGCGCTCTTGTTGTAGTTGACAGCGATCCGGGCCCCCAGCGTTCCCAGCTTGATCGCGCACGCGTGGCCGATGCCGCGTGAGGCGCCGGTTATGAGCGCCACTTTTCCGCTGAGGGGCGTCACGACGGCACCGCGGTTTGGGTCGCCGCCTCGACAACCAGGTCCGAGCTCGCTCATTCGATTACCTGGGCAGCGCGTAGCAGGATAGCGGTCGACAACTGCCCGCCGGTTGCTTTGGCCGTCCCCTCGCGGGCATCACCCGCTCCAGCCAGAAACGGCTCGCGCAACGTCTTAGCGCCAACTCGCTTGGACAGCTCGGTATGGCCTCGCGTGGCTGCTACCCGGCGCGGACAGCCGTGGCGAGTTCGTGCGCCTCCCGTTCGACGGTTCGGTTGATCTGCGTGGTCACGTCGAATGCGCCCGTGATCAGGCCCCAGCTGGCCATCCAGTCCCACGCCCAGCGTGCCTCGTCCTCGGGAATGGGACCCGGTTCCTTCAACTGGATGCGCCCCAGGTTGAAGTCG
>WNFK01117588.1_pt1 | contig 15600 bp, 15 predicted proteins | sample 5400281 | NCBI WGS metagenome assembly WNFK01 (sample SAMN13153350, study PRJNA577476) | soil metagenome | isolation source: 20 cm soil on Douglas fir-dominated hillslope | place: USA:California | collected 2013-09-17 | reverse complement strand
AGCTCCAGTACCTCGACAACCGCCGCTTCGCGCATGCCCGCACGCCGTTCAAGGACGGCGGCACGCCGGAGACCCGGCGCCATCTCATCCGGCTCTGGAACCGCGACGAGGGGCGCCGGACCTTTCACGGTTGAACGATCCGATCTTCCAGGTCGAGCATCTCTCGCTCGCCTACCCAGGACCTCGCGGGCATCCGGTGACGCCGGTCCTGAACGACGTCTCCTTCGCGGTGGGCCGCGGTCACTCGCTCACGCTGGTCGGCCCGTCGGGGTCGGGCAAGTCGACGCTCCTCCGATGTCTCAACCGTCTCGTCGAGCCGACCTCGGGGACGCTCCGATTCGACGGCGACGACGCTCGGTCGTTCGACCCCCGGGAGCTCCGGCGCCGGGTGGCGCTGGTCATGCAGACGCCGGTGCTGTTCGAGGGCACGGTGCGCGACAACCTCCGCGTCCGGCCGGCCGACGCTCCGGGCGATTTCTCCGAGGACCGGCTCCGCGCGACGCTGGCGGAGGTCGGGCTCGAGCCGGAGCTCCTCGACCGCGATGGAGCCACGCTCTCCGGCGGTGAGAAGCAGCGGGTGACCATCGCCCGGGCGCTGCTGCGTGACCCTCAGGCCCTCCTCCTCGACGAGCCGACCTCGGCTCTCGACCCACCCAACGCCCTGCTGGTGGTGGAGACGATCTCGCGGCTTCGAGCCGCGCGCGGCCTCAGCATCGTCGCGGTGACGCATCAGGCCGATCTCGTCCGCCGTCTGGGCGGCGGCCTGCTGTATCTGGTGAAGGGACGCGTGGAGGCGTTCGAGTCGATCGACGGTCCCGGCGGGGGCGCGGTGGTGGACGCGCGCCTTCGGGCGTTCCTGGCCGGCGAGCAGATCCCCGGCGCCGCGAGTGACGCGTGAGCCCCACGCCCGGCGTCATCGATCTCTCCGTCTGGCAGCTCGCACTGGCGCTCGTCCTCGTCGCCGCGGTGGCCGTCGTGTCGATGCGTCAGTCGCTCGGTCTCGAGCGCGACCTCCTGATCGGCTCCGTTCGCACCATCGTGCAGCTCTATGCGGTCGGCCTCGTCCTCGCCGCGGTGTTCGCCGCCGCCCGCTGGTACTGGGTGCTCCTGATTCTCGGGGCCATGACCGGCGTGGCCACGCAGGCGGCGGTGTCGCGTCTCGGGAAGCCGCTTCCCGGCCGAGGCTGGATCGCCGGGACCGCCCTGACCGTCTCGACGGCGGTCACCCTCGCCTACGTGATCGGCGTCGTCATCCAGGTGCGCCCCTGGTACGAGCCTCAGTACATCATCCCGATCGCGGGCATGATCCTCGGCAACTCGATGACCAGCGCCGCGCTCGCCGGCGACCGCCTGCAGGGCGACCTCCGAGTCCGCGCGGACGAGGTCGAGGCGCGGCTGGCTCTCGGCTTCTCCGGCCGCGAGGCCGTGCAGCCGATGGTGCGCGCCGCGCTGCGGGCGGCGATGATCCCCACCGTGAACGGGATGATGACCGTCGGCCTGGTGCAGCTGCCCGGGATGATGACGGGCCAAATCCTGGCCGGCTCCTCGCCGCTCGTGGCGATCCGCTATCAGATGGTCGTCGTCTTCATGCTCGCGGCGGGCACCGCCCTGGGCTCGCTGCTCTTCGTGCGCCTCGCCGCCGCCCGCTACCTCACTCCCGCCCACCAGCTCCGGCGCTACCTGCTCTAGCCCGGCTGCTCTAGCCCGGACGGGCGAAGAGCTTCACGCCTGACGCGTTTTTCCGCTTGACACTCTCGGCGGGGTGAATTGGCCGCGCGGCGACGGCCCTCGGGAGGTGCGGGCTGAGCGCTCCGCCTCGGTCCATCGGATCGCGTTCGGGCGAGCGGGCCAGGGTGTAGAGTCGCCCCAGGAGAAGGGAGGCCTCGCCATGGGATTCCACCCGTCCGCCGTGCTGGCCACGCCATCACCCACCGCCGAGCTGGACCGCCTCGGTGACGAGATCGCGGAGCTGTCCGCGCACCTCGATGCCGCCGCCGCCCGGCTGCTTACCTTGATCGGCGAATTCGACGCGCGGGGCGGGTGGAACCGAGGCTTCCCGTCCTGCGCCGCCTGGCTCGGCTGGCGCGTGGGCCTGAACAAGGGCGCGGCCCGAGAGCGCGTCCGGGTCGCGCGCGCCCTCGGGACACTCCCACGCGTGTCCGAGGCCCTGGCGCGGGGCGAGCTGTCCTACGCCAAGGTCCGGGCGATCACCCGGGTGGCCACGCCAGCGACCGAAGGCCGGCTGCTCGCAGTGGCGCGGGCGGGCACGGCCGAGCATGTCGAGCGCATCGTGCGAGGCTGGCGCCAAGTAGATCGCCGGGCCGAGGCGCGGAAGGCCGTCCGTCAGCACGCTGGCCGAGGGCTCCGGGTCTACGAAGATGCGGAGGGCATGGTGGTGGTGCGGGGACGGCTCACGCCGGAAGCGGGAGCGCTCCTGCGGCGCGCGCTGGAGGCCGGGCGCGAGGTGCTCTATCAGCAAGCGCGGCGGGCACCGCGCGCAAGCGCGGGTAGCGGAGTCCGCGCTGCACCACGCCCTCGATCCCGGCGCGCCGGGCGAGCGCTACCAGGTGGTGGTCCATGTCGACGCAGCGGTGCTGGCCGATCCTGAGCACCCAGGCCAGTCCGTCCTCGAGGACGGCGCATACGTTCCCGCGGGAACGTCCCGCCGCCTGGCGTGCGACGCGAGCCGGATCGTGATGCGGCAGGGCGAGGGAGGGCGCGTGTTCGAGATCGGAGCGCGGACCCGGACCATTCCGCCCGCCCTGCGGCGGGCGTTACAGCATCGGGACCGGGGCTGCCGCTTCCCGGGCTGCGGCGTGTGGGCCCACGACGCTGTCGAATCTCGCGCTGCTTTGCCGCCGGCATCACCGCGCGGTGCACGAGGAGGGCTATCAGGTGGCGCGTGGGCCCGATGGGACGCTCCAGTTCCGGCGGCCGGACGGTCGCCCACTACCCGAGGCACCGATATCTCCAGAAATTCCTGGAGATCCAGTCGCGATCCTCCGAACGCGTCATGACGCCGAGGGCCTGCACCTCAATGCGCATACGACACGCCCCGGCTGGCTTGGAGAGCGACTGGACGCGGGCTGGGCGATCGCCGTGCTGCACCCGCTTGCCAATCGGCCCCGCCGAGAGACCTGAATCAGGCCGCGGGAACGCTGTAGTCGAGCTTCTTCATCGCGTAGCCGAGCACGCCGAAGGTCAGGTCTTCGGCCAGCGTTGAACGATGCCCTTGGCCTCGAGCGCGCGGCGCTCGGCCTCGGTATAGCCCAGCTCGACCAGGATCTCCTCAGTGTGCTGGCCGAGAAGCGGCGCCGCGCGATCGACCGCGCCCGGCGTGTCCGACAGCTTCACCGGCACGCCGAGCGCCTTGATGGGGCCCGCCCCGGGGTGCACGAGGTCCACCACCATCTTCCGCGCGAGGGTGTGCGGATCCGCGAGCGCCTCGGCGTAGGTGTTGATGGGCCCCGCGGGCACGCCTTCCTTGTCGAGGCGCTCCAGCCAGAAGGCGCGTGCCTCGGTGGCGGTGGTGCGCTCGATCTCGGCGATCAGCGCCTTCCGGTGCTCCTGCCGCGACTTGCCGGCGGCGAAGCGCGAGTCCTTGGCGAGATCGGCCCGGCCGAGGGCGCGGCAGAGCCCCTCGAAGAGCCGGTCATTGTTGGCGCCCACCGTGAAGTAGCCATCGGCGGCGCGCAACGCCTGGTAGGGCGCGGAGAGGCGATGGGCGGAGCCCAGCGCGCGCGGCGCCTGGCCCGTCACCCAGTACTCGGCGGACTCCCAGATCGTCAGCGCCATGGCCGCCTCCAGGAGCGAGGTGGCCACGAGTTGGCCCTCGCCGGTGCGGTCGCGATACTCCAGCGCGCAGAGGATGCCATAGGCGGAGAAGAGCCCCGCCGAGAGGTCGGAGAGCGGCACGCCGGACTTCGCCGGCGCCCCGTCCTCGTCACCGGTCACGCTCATGATGCCCGACATGCCCTGCGCGATGAGGTCGTAGCCGCCGCGGGGCGCGTAAGGGCCCGTGCCACCGAAACCGGATACCGCGCAGTACACCAGCCGCGGGTTCACCCGGGACAGCGCGTCCCAGCCCAGCCCGAGCCGCTCCGCCACGCCGGGTCGGTAGTTCTGGACGAACACGTCGGCGGTCTTCGTCAGCCGCTTGACGATCTCCACGCCCTCGGGTTGCTTGAGGTCCACCGCCAGCCCGCGCTTGCCGCGGTTCATGGTCATGAAGGTCGCGCTGTGGCCTCGCTTGTGGGCGGAGCCCAGCTGGCGCGTGGGCTCGCCCTCACCCGGCGGCTCGAGCTTGATCACGTCCGCGCCCATGTCGGCCAGGTTCATCGTGCAATAGGGCGCCGCCATGGCCTGGGTGAAGTCGATGACGCGGGTGCCGCTCAACGGTTTCATGTAATTTTTATCGCCCTTGATTACTTATCCGCTCGGCTCGCCGCTCGACGCGGCTTACCTCGCCAAGCCACTGCCACCTCTCGGTGCTTGCTGGTCCCTGGTGTCCCACGTGCCTCGGTAGTCCCTGTGCCAGAGGTCGAGGTATTCGACGGCGTTGCGGCGGATGTCGGCCAGCTCCTCGTCCGACATCTTGCGCACGGGCTTGGCGGGCACGCCCATGACCAGCCATCCCGCGGGCACGATCTTGCCCTGCGGGACCACCGCCCCCGCGCCCACCTGGGCGTTCTCCTCCACCACCGCGCCGGTGAGCACCACCGCCCCGATGCCGATGCGCACGTTGTCCATGATGGTGCAGGCATGCACCACGCAGCGGTGGCCGATGGTCACGCCGGCCCCCACGATGCACGGAAACTCGGGCGTGACGTGGAGCACGGAGTTGTCCTGCACGTTGGAGTTGCGACCCAGGCGCACGTAGTTGTCCTGGTCGCCGCGCAGGATGCTGAAGGGCCACACGCTGGCGCCCTCCTCGATGGTCACGTCGCCGATCACCTGGGCCGCGATGTCCACGAAGGCGCCGGGATGCACCGTCGGCGTGCGGCCCGGCACCGAGCGGATCACCGGCTCAGACCACCTTCCGCGCGCGCAAGGCCGCGACCTCCGCGGTCGAGTAGCCGAGACCCGCCAGCACCGCGTCGGTGTCGGCGCCGAGCACGGGCGCGGCCGAGCGCAGGATGGCGGGCGAGCGCGAGAGCTTCACCGGGTTCCCCAGCGCCTTCACCCGGCCGGCCTGCGGGTGCTCCAGCGTCTCCACCATGCGGCGCGCCTGCGCGTGCGGATCGGCATGCGCCTCCGGCACCGTGTAGATGGGACCGGCGGGGATGCCCGCCTCCTGGCACTTGGCCAGCCAGTGGGCGCGCGTCTCCGTGCTCGTCACCTGCTCCAGCTCGGCCTCGAGCGCGGCCCGGTTCTTCACGCGATTCCCCACGCCCTTGAAGCGGGGATCCTGGGTGAGGTGCTCGAGCCCCAAGAGCCGGGTGAAGATGGGCCAGAGCTTCTCGTTGGCGGCGCCCACGGTGAAGTGCCCGTCGCGGGCGCGGAAGGCCTGATAGGGCGCGTTCAGCCGGTGGGCGGTACCGAGCCGCTTGGGAATCTGTCCCGTGTACCAGTACTCGGTCGCCTCCCAGGCGGAGAGAGCCAGCGCCGCCTCGTAGAGCGAGGTGTCCACCTGCTGGCCGCGCCCGGTGAGCCGGCGCGCCCGCAGCGCGCAGAGAATGCCGAGCACGGCGAAGAGGCCGGCGCCCAGATCGGCGATGGGCACGCCCACCTTCACCGGCGGCCCGTCCTCGCTGCCGGTGGCGCTCATGATGCCCGACATGCCCTGGGCGATGAGATCGTAGCCACCGCGCGCGGCGTACGGGCCGATTCGCTACCCCGGGCCGGTAGTTCTCCCCCAGCACGTCGGCGGTCTCGACCAGGCGCTTGAGCACCGCCACGCCCTCGGGCTGCTTGAGGTCGAGGGTGAGCCCTTTCTTTCCGCGGTTGACGGCGAGGAAGGAGGCGGCGACGCCCGGCGCGGCCTGCAGTCCGACGTGGCGCGAGTGCTCGCCGTCGGGCGGCTCGACCTTGATCACCTCGGCCCCCATGTCGGCGAGGAGCATGCTTGCGAAGGGGCCGGCCATCACCTGGGTCTGATCGACAATGCGAATGCCGTCGAGGGCGCCCGCCATAGGGGGGTTAGGCTAGCACGAATCCTCCGCCGGATGGTATCCTCCGCCCACAATTCCCGCGAGGAGGCGCCCTTGGAGGCACCCGTGGATACGCCGGACGCGCTCGTCACCCGTGACGGACCGATCATGACCCTCACCTTCAATCGGCCCCAGACGCGCAACGCGATGACCTGGGCCATGTACGAGCGGCTGCTCCAGGTCTGCGAGGAGGTGGATGCCGACGATTCCGTGCGCGTCCTCGTCCTACGCGGGGCGGGCGGCAAGGCCTTCGTCGCCGGCACCGACATCAGCCAGTTCAAGGTATTCGAGACCGCCGAGGACGGCCTCGCCTACGAGCGCGACGGCGCCGCCCGCTCCGCCCGGCTCGAGCGGGTGAAGAAGCCCGTGATCGCGCAGGTCCAGGGCTTCGCGGTGGGGGGCGGCTTCGGCATCACGGCCTGCTGCGACATCCGCATCGCCACCCCCGACGCCAAGTTCGGGGCGCCCATCGCGCGCACCCTGGGCAACTGCCTCTCCATGGAGACCTACGCACGCTTCGTGGATCTCCTGGGGACCTCCATCGTGAAGGACGTGATCTTCCGCGCCCGGTTTCTCACCGCTCAGGAGGCGCTGGCCGCCGGCTTCGTCCACGAGATCGTGGCGCCCGAGGAAATCGACGCCCGCGTGAAGGCGATCGCGCTGGAGATCGCCGATCACGCCCCCATCACCATCCAGGTCACCAAGGAATCGCTGCGCCGGATCCGCGACCATCGCGGCCTCCCCGACGGCGACGACCTCATCGCGCGAACCTATACCAGTGCGGACTTCCGGGAGGGCGCGGCCGCCTTCATCGAGAAGCGCAAGCCGCGCTGGACGGGCAAGTAAACGAGGAGCCGGGCATGAAGAAGACCGCCACCATCGAGAGCACCGCCGACGCCTATCTCGAGCTTCTTGCCGCGCGCGGGGTGGACTATCTCTTCGCCAATGCGGGGACGGACTTCGCGCCGCTGATCGAGGCCTACGCCCGGCGCCAGGCCAATGGGCTGGCCTGCCCCAAGCCCATCACGGTACCGCACGAGACCCCGGCGGTCGCCATGGCCCATGGCCACGCCATGGTTTCGGGCAAGCCGCAGGCGGTGATGGTCCACGTGATCGTGGGCGCCGCCAATGCGCTGGGCGGCCTCATCAACGCCGCGCGGTCCCAGGTGCCCATCCTCTTCACCGCGGGGCGCACGCCCATCACCGAGGGCGGCCTGCTCGGCAGCCGCGACCGGCCCATTCACTGGGCACAGGAGGCCTTCGACCAGGGCGGGATGGCGCGCGAGTTCGTCAAGTGGGACTACGAGCTGCGCAACTTCATTCAACTTGAAACGGCGGTGGACCGGGCCCTGGCCATCGCCCGCAGCGAGCCCGCGGGGCCCGTCTACCTCACCCTGCCGCGCGAGGTGCTGGCCGAGCCGCACGAGGCCTTCGAGTATGCCGATCCGCCGCGCCTGGCGCCGAACGGTCCCACCGTCGCGGGGCCGGACGAGATCGCGGCGGCGGCGCGCGTGCTCGCCGGCTCGCGCAACCCCATCATCCTCACCAAGGCGGCCGGCCGCGACCCGCGCGCGGTTCCGGCCCTGGTCGCGCTCGCGGAGGTCCTCGGCGCGCCCGTCTTCGAGGATCCCGCCCGTACCTATCTCAACTTCCCCCAGGACCATCCCCTCCACGCGGGCTTCGACGCGGGCCCGCATCTCGCCACCGCGGACACGGTGATCGTGGTGGAGGCGGACGCGCCGTGGTTCCCCGCGCTGAGGATGCCGTCGGCCGAGGCGCGCATCATCCAGATCGGGGTGGACCCGCTCTACTCGCGCTATCCCATGCGCTGCTTCCCCACCGACGGTGCCCTCGCCGGCGCGCCCCGCCTCACCCTGGCCGCGCTGGCCCAGGCGCTCCGGCACCTCATCGACGCGAAGATCGTCGCCGAGCGGCGCCGGCGCTGGGAGGCGGAGGCCGAGGAGGAGCGGGAGGTGGCGGCGACGCGGGCCCGCTCGGTGAGTGCGGACTCGCCCATCGACATGGCCTGGGCCTCGCGCTGCGTGGCCGACTGCGTGGACGACGAGACCATCGTCGTGAACGAGTACGACCTCGATTCTTCTCAGACGCGCATGCGCGTGCCCGGGTCCTACTTCGGCTCCTCGCCGGCGGGGGGCCTCGGCTGGGCGCTGGGCGCCGCGCTCGGGGCCCGCCTTGCCGCGCCGGGCAAGACCGTGATCTCCTGCATGGGCGATGGCACCTACATCTTCGGCAGCCCGACGGCCAGCCACTGGGTGTCCCGGGCCTATCAGATCCCCGCGCTCTTCGTGGTCTTCAACAACCGCGCCTGGAACGCGGTGAAGCGCTCGGTGGCCTCGCTGGCCAAGGACGGTTGGGCCATGCGGGCCGAGACCATGCCCCTCTATCAGCTCGACCCCGCGCCCGACTACGAGATGGTCTGTCGCGCCTCCGGCGGCTGGGGCGAGAAGGTCGAGGATCCGGCCGCGCTGCCGGGCGTGCTCAAGAAGGCGCTGGACGTGGTGCGCCGCGAGAAGCGCCAGGCCCTGGTCAACATCATCTGCAAGAAGCCGTAGCGGAGGAGCACACGCCATGAGGATCCTCGCCACCGGACCGAGCGGCCCCGCCGAGGAGCTGGACGCGCTCCGCGCCGCCGGCCACGAGGTCGTGATCGGCCGTCCCCTCGACATGCCCGGGCGCCGGGCCTATAGCGAGGCCGAGCTGGCGGACAGCTGCCGCGAGGCCTCGCCTTCGCCTGGTCATCGTCCCCTTCATCGGCACGGACAAGATCGACATTCCGGCCGCCTCGCGACTGGGCATTCTGGTCGCCAATAGCCCCACCGCCGAGAACTTCGTGGCGGTGGCCGAGGCCACGGTGGGCGTGATCCTGATGCTGCTCAAGCGCATCAAGCACAACGAGGCCAAGCTGCGGGCAGGCGAGTGGGCGAAAAGAGAGGACCGCGGCGACTTTCTCTTCGGCAAGACGGTGGGCCTCATCGGGCTGGGCCGCATCGGCACCCACGTCTCGCGCCGGCTCGCGGGCTGGGACGTGCGCCTGATCGCCTCGGATCCCTACGTCGGGCCCGACCGCGCGGCGAAGCTCGGCGTCACCCTGGTCGATCTGCCCACTCTCCTGGCCGAGGCCGACATCGTGTCGCTGCACTGCACCCTCACCGACGAGACGCGCAACCTCATCGGCGAGAAGGAGCTCCGCCGCATGAAGCCCACCGCGCTCCTCATCAATACCGCGCGCGGCGAGGTGGTGGATGAGGAGGCGGTGGCGCGCGCGCTCGGCGAGAAATGGATCGCCGGCGCCGCGGTGGACGCCTTCGTCAAGGAGCCGATGCCGGCGGGCCACCCCTATCGGAACATCGATCCCGAGCGGCTCATCCTCACCCCGCACAATATCGCGCACAGCGAGGCGGGGCGGCGCGCCAATTTACGTCTCGCGCTCGATCAGATCCTCGCGGTGGGGCGCGGTGAGCCCCCCGCGCATGCCGTCAACCCCGACGCGGTCGCCCGCTGGAGGGGCAAGCCATGAGCGCCTTCGCCATCCTCGACGCCGACGGTCACGTGACCGAGTCCCAGGAGCAGGTCTCGAAGTACCTCGACGACCGACACAAGCGCCGCCCGCAGACCTTCTCGTTCTACCCCTGGGATGGCTGGGACCGCCGGCTCCTCGGCACCCTGGGCGACGCGGCCGGTAACGCGGACGCGTGGCTCCGCGCGCTGGACAAGGGCGGGATGGAGCTCACCGTGCTCTACCCCACCCTCGGACTCTTCATGAGCTTTCTCAAGGACCGTGAGTGGGCGGTGGCGCTGTGCAAGGCGTACAACACCATGCTCCACGAGGAGTTCGTCACCAAGAGCCCGCGGCTCAAGGCGGTGGCGCTCCTGCCCGTGCAGGATCCCGCCGCGTGCGCCGGGGAGCTGCGCCGCGCGGTGAAGGAGCTGGGCCTCTCCGGCGCCATGCTCGCCGCCGACGGCACCCATCTCCTCGGCGACGCCGCCTTCGATCCCGTCTACGCGGAGGCGGAGCGCCTCGGCGTCCCGCTGGGGATCCACGCCTCCGGCTCCCATCTGGGCGGAGCCGGCCTCGATCTCTTCCCGCGCTTCATCCAGGCGCATACCTGCTCGCATGCCTTCGGGCAGATGCGCCAGCTCACGTCCATGATCTTCGAGGGCGTGCCCGAGCGCTTCCCCCGGCTCAAGCTGGCCTTCCTCGAGGCCGGCTGCGGCTGGGCCCCCTACTGGATGGAGCGCATGGACGACGAGTACGCCAAGCGCGTGTCCGAGGCCCCGGCGTTGAAGAAGGAGCCGAGCGCCTACTGCCGCAGCGGCAATATCTACTTCTCCTGCGAGGCGGACGAGTGGATGCTGCCCCAGGCGCTCAAGCTGGTGGGTGAGAACCAGATCGTCTACGCGTCCGACTTCCCGCACTGGGACAACTCCTATCCCGGCAATATCGACGAGATCCGCATGCGCGGCGACATGACCGACGCGCAGAAGCAGAAGGTGCTGGGCGACAACTGCCGCCGGCTCTACGGGCTCTAGGAGTCCGCCATGGCCCAGGACCTCCGCACCTATCTCGACGCCCTGAAGACGCGCAAGGGGGACGAGGTCCAGATCGTCACCCAGGAGGTGGACCCCGCCTTCGAGATCACCGCCATCGTGGTCAAGCTGGAGCGCGAGGCGAAGAGGCGGCCGGTGCTCCTCTTCGAGAAGGTGAAGGGGACGCGCTTCCCGGTGCTCACCAATCTCCACGCGAGCCGCTCGCGCCTGGCCGCCGCCATGCGCTGCGCGCCGGACCAGATGCTCCGCACGTATCTGGCCGCCATGGACAAGCCGATCCCCCCGAAGGTCGTCGCCCGGGGCCCGGTCAAGGACGTGATCCTCACCGGCGAGCAGATCGATCTTCACGATCTGCCGCAGATCGTCCACCACGAGGGCGACGCCGGCGTGTATCTGACCTCCGCCATCTCCTTCGCCAAGGACCCGGCCGGCGAGACGTGGAACTGCGCTTACAACCGCCTCATGATCAAGGGGCGCGACACCACGTCCATTCACCTGACGCTGGGCAAGCACCTCTGGGAGTTGTGCATCCGGCCATTGCCCTGGGCTCCCTCGCCATCGGCTCCATCGACGAGGACGAGCGGGCGATCATGGGCGCGCTGCTCGGCGAGCCCCTCGAGCTGGTGAAGTGCGAGACGTCCGCCGTGCTGGTCCCCGCGCACGCCGAGATGGTGATCGAGGCCGAGATCCTGGCCGGCGCGCGCACGCCCGAGGGCCCCTTCGGCGAGTTCACCGGCTATAGTCTCGGCCAGCGCGATCGCGAAGTCGTGAAGGTCAAGGCCATCACCCACCGCGCCGGCGCCTGGTTCCAGGACATCACGGTGGCCCACCTGGACCATCTGCTCCTGTCCACGATCCCGATGGAAGCCAACCTCTACCGCGCGGTCCGGGCCATGATTCCCTCCGTCAAGGCAGTGCGCGTGCCGGGACCCTTCACCTGCTACGTCTCGATCGAGCAGCGCCTGCCCGGCCAGGCCAAGAACGCCATCCTCGCCGTGCTGGGGGCCGACCTCTACATGAAGCGCGTGGTGGTGGTGGACCACGATGTCGACGTCTTCGACGACCGTCAGGTGAACTGGGCCCTCGCCACCCGCTGCCAGCCCGACCGCGACATCACCGTGATCACGCATGCGCGCGGCTCGGACCTGGACCCCTCCACCAAGGAGGACGGGCTTACCGCCAAGTGGGGCGTGGACGCGACGGCCAAGCCCTCCCTCGCCGCCTACACGCCGCGCCACCGCGTGCCTCCCGAGGTCGCGCAGCGCATCGACCTCAAGGCCTTCGGGCTCTAGCCCCGGTGCCCGCCCCGCGCGTACCGCGCCTGCTGACCGCGCTGGACAGAACGGTGCGGCGGCGCGGGAATGCGCCCGCCCTCTTCGCCGTCGACGCGACCCTGACCTGGCGGGAGCTGGCGCAGCGCGCCGGCGGCGTCGCCCGGCGACTGGTGGAGCAGGGACTGGAACCGGGCGATCGCGTGGCGGTGCTCCTGCCCAATGGCTGGCGCTTCGCCGTCGCGCTGCTCGGCGGGCTCATGGCGGGGGCGACGGTTTCCCCGCTCTACCCGAAACTGGCGGCGGCGGAGCGCGCCCTGATCCTCGCCGACCTGCGGCCGCGCATCGTCCTGGACGCGATCGGCGAGGAGACGGCCGATTGGTCGCGACTGCTGGAGCCCCGCGCTCCCGCGCTCATCCTCTACACCTCGGGCAGCACGGGCCGGCCCAAGGGCGCGGTGCTCTCTCACGCCGCGCTGGACGCCGCGCTCGTGTCCTGGGCGGGCCCGGTGATGGGACTCACCGGCACGGACTGCGTGCTCGCCACGCTGCCCCTGTCGCATTCCTTCGGGATCAACGGCGCCCTGCTGGCCCCGATCCTGGCCGGCGCCCGCGTGGCCATCGTGGAATCCTTCACGCCGGCCGCCGCGCTCGCCGCCATCTCGCAGCACGGCGTCACCGTGTTCCCCGGCGTGGCCACCATGTTCCGGCGCCTGCTCGATACGCCCGCTCTGGACCCGTCCGAGCTCACGACCCTCCGCATTGCCGTCTCGGGCGCCGCCCCCTGCCCCTGGGACCTCGCCCAGGAGTGGCGCGCGCGCACCGGCGTGCGCATCCTGCGCGGCTACGGGATGACTGCCCGAGTCCATCGGCCGGCCCGTGCCCGGCGTCGAGCTGCGCATCGTGAATGACGCGGGCCGCCCGCAGCCCGCCGGGGAGACCGGCGAGCTCTGGATCCGGAGCCCCGCCGTCATGGAGGGCTATCTCGAGGCGCAGGAAGAAACCCGCGCGGTCCTGGCCGACGGCTGGTTCCGCACCGGCGACCTCGCGACCATCTCCAGCGACAGCTTCGTTGCCATCGCCGGACGGAAGAAGGAGCTGATCCTGCGTGGGGGCTACTCCGTGGTGCCGGCCGAGGTGGAGGCCGTGCTGCTCACGCACCCGGCGGTGGCCGAGGCCGCCGTGGTCGGCGAGCCGCATCCCGATCTCGGCGAGGAGGTGGTGGCGTTCGTCACGCTACGCGCGGGCGCCCCGGTGGATCCCGCGGCGCTGATCGCCCACTGCCGCGAGCGCCTGGCGGGCTACAAGTACCCGCGGCGCGTGACCGTGCTCGACGCGCTGCCCAAGAGCGCGACCGGCAAGGTGCTCAAGACCCAGCTCACGTCCGGCTGAACGCGCCCGATCAGGGCGCCACCGATACCCCGCGCACGCCGTGCTTCTCGATCGCCTGGGCCACCAGCCCCGAGGCCTTCGCGTCCGCGACGAACTCGCGCAGGTACTGGGCGCCGGCCTCGCGGGGCTTGGGCGTGGCGATCGCCTGCTGCACCCCCGTGAACCGGCCCTCGAGGACCCGCGAGCCGGGGACCTTCGCCGCTTCCGCCAGCAGAAATGTCTTGAGGCCCGCGAGGGCATCCAGCTTCTCGGCCACGAAGAGCTCGTACGAGGCCGCCAGGCTCGGAGCGCGCACCAGCTTGGCGCGCTGGAGAGTGCGCGTCAGGTAGAGCTCGTACGCCGCCTTGTCGGCCACCGCGATGCGGATGCCGTCGCGGTCCACTTCCGCGACGCTGCGGATCGGCGACCCGGCCGGCACCAGATAGGTCGCCTCGATCTCCAGATAGGCCGGGCTGAAGGCGATCTCGCCCGCGCGGGCGGGCTCAGCGCCGAGGAACGCGATGTCCCAGGCGCCGCTCTTCACCGCCTCGGCCATCTTCCCGGCGGATTCGTAGCCCACCCACTCGACGGGCGACCCCAAGCGGCGCCCCAGCTCACGCGCGAGGTCGGGGGCCACGCCGCGGAATTCCCCGCTGGCCGGGTCCTTGGTGGCGAGGAGCACATTGCCGTAGTTGATGCCCACGCGCAGCTTGCCGGTGGGCGTGAGCTCGGTCCTGGCCGCGGGCGGCACGGGCGGCGTGGAGGCGCAGGAAGTGAGGGCAGCCATGGCAATCGCTCCGATCATGAGTTTGAGCATCGAGATCCCCCGGGATTGTAGCACGGGTTCTGTGCGCAGTAAGGACACCGGGAACTTGACTCTCGTCCTGAAGTCCTCTAGTCTCGCGTCGATCGTCTCCGTTTTGGGAGGTCCCCCATGGACGGACTACGCCGCCGACTCCCCAGGCTCGCCCTCTTGATCGTCACGTTCTGCGGGTTCATTGCTCTCGCCGGAATCGTATCCGCCCGTGCCGACGAGATCACCGACTGGAACGTGATCGCCATCGACGTCCTTGCCCTGGGCGGTCAGAACCCCGTCGTGAGCACCCGCGGGCTCGCCATGGCTCACCTGGCTGTCCACGACGCCCTCAACGCGATCGATCGGCGCTACGAGCCGTACTTGTATGACGCGCGATCAGAGCCCGGGGCGGCCCCTGGAGCCGCGGTGGCCGCGGCCATGCGCGACGTTCTCGTCGGGGCGCTGGCCGGCTTCGGCACGCCTGAGCAACAGGCCAAAGGAAGAGAGAGGGCCGAGGTCGCCTATGCCGCCGCCCTCGCGGAAATCCCCAACAGCCGCGCGAAGCAGGATGGAATTGCCGCGGGGCAGGCAGCGGCCGCGGCCATGCTGACTCTTCGGAAGGCCGACGGCGCCACCGCGCAGGTGGCCTACACACCGGGGACCCAACCCGGGCAGTGGCGCCCGCACCCGAACCCCGTGCCCGCCAACCCGCCCATCTCCGATCCTCTCCTCGCCGTCGGAAACTGGCCGGCCATGCTCCCCCAGTGGGGACAGATGCGGCCGTTCACGATGCGCGCGCCCTGGCAATTTCGGCTGCGGCCACCCCCCACGCTCACCAGCGAGACCTACGCGCGGGACTACAACGAGGTGAAACGCCTCGGCGGCAAGCAGAGCACCGTGCGGACGGCTGCCCAGGCGGAGATCGCGCGCTTCTGGTACGAGGGCTCGTTCCAGGGCTGGAACCGCATCGCCCGCATCATCGCCGGCCCGCGCGCCCTCGACCGCTGGGAGCACGCCCGCCTCTTCGGCCTCCTGAACGCCGCGATGGCCGACGGGTACATCGCGGGCGCCGATACCCGCTACCTCTACAACTTCTGGCGGCCGGTGACGGCCATTCGGGCGGGGGATTCGGACGGAAACGATGCGACGGCGGGAGATCCCACCTGGGAGACTTTCATGAATACCCCGGCGCTCCCCGACTATCCATCGACGCACAGCGTGCTCGGCGGGGCGGCCGCGGTCGTGATGTCTCGCTTCTTCGGCACCGATCAGCTGAGCTTCACCATGACAAGCGGCCCGCCCTTTGCGGGAATCACGCGGTCGTTCAAGAGCTTCAGCGAGGCGCAGGAAGAGAACGGGGACTCGCGCGTGTACTCCGGGATCCACTTCCGGAACTCGACCGTGGCGGGCATCCTCCAGGGCGAGCAAATCGGGCGCCAGGCCT
>WNFK01199169.1_pt2 | contig 15602 bp, 14 predicted proteins | sample 5400281 | NCBI WGS metagenome assembly WNFK01 (sample SAMN13153350, study PRJNA577476) | soil metagenome | isolation source: 20 cm soil on Douglas fir-dominated hillslope | place: USA:California | collected 2013-09-17 | reverse complement strand
CGATGTCACCGCCACCGCGCCGGCGAGCATGAAGACGACGATGATCTGGTAGCGCACCGCCGTGAGCGGCGACGAGCCGGCGATGATATACCCCGTCATCATCCCGGGCAGTGAGACGAGCCCCACCACCATCAGCATGTTGAGCGTGGGCGTCATGGACGCCACGAGCGCGCGCCGCACCGGTTCGGCGGAGGCCCGGGTCGGAGAGGCCCCGAGCGCGAGATACGCCTCCACTTCCCCGCGGCGGAGCCCCATCTCGCCGTTCAGCCGCTCGGCCGCGAGCGCGGCACCGTTCATCGAGTTGCCGATGATCATCCCGAAGAGCGGAATGAGATACTGTGGATTGTACCAGGGGCGCAGGCGCAGGACCACCGCATCTACGTAGGCGAGGGTCAGGCAGGCGCCAATGAGCAGGGCCGTGCCGCTGATGACGAATAGCCGGCGACGCCCGTCCCGCTGCCGGTCGGTCGCCGTGATGGTGGCGGCGACGAGCATCACGAACAGAGTGAGCAGGACGAGGTACCAGCGCTGCGCGGAAATCAGGAACGAGAGCACGTAGCCGACCGCGACGAGCTGCACCGTGGCCCGCACGGCACCGATCGCGAAGCCGCGTGCCAGGCCGAGCCGCTGCCAGGCGGAGATCCCCATGGCGACGACGACGAGCGCGGAGGCGAGCGCCAGGTCGAGCCAGCCCAGGGTGAGAGCCGGATCGGTGGGCGTCGGCGCTGCGACGATCATCATCTCGCCCGGACGAGGTACTGACGCGTCCGTGCCTCCTTCGGCGCGACGAACATGCTGTCGGTCGGGCCGGCCTCGATCACCGTCCCTCCTTCCATGAAGACGGTGTGGGTGCTCACCACCTTCGCCTCCTCGAGACGATGGCTGACCATGACCACGGTGAGGTGCATGGTGTCGGCGAGGGTCCGAATGGTTGCCAGGACGTGATCGGCCACGTCGGGATCGAGCGCGGACGTCGGCTCGTCGAGGAGGATCGCCTCGGGCCCGGTCATGAGCGCGCGCGCGATGACCGGCGAATTGGAGGGCCTCATTCAGCTCCGGTACGCGGACCGCTGCCGTACCCGGTGCGTCGTGGGCGAGGTCGCGGGCGAGCGTCAGGTTGTCCGCGACGGTCCCGGCGAACATCACCGGCGTCTGGAACACGAACCCGACGCGGCGACGCAGCGCGCGAACCGGAATGGCCGCGATGGGCGCGCCGCGGTATTGGACCATGCCGCTCACCGGATCGTCGAGCCGGTTGAGCAGCCGGATGAGCGACGTCTTGCCAGCGCCCGACGGGCCGACGACAGCAACCACTTCGCCGGCCGGAATGTCGATGTTCACGTCGTGCAACGTGTGTACGTCGCCCCGAATCTGCTGCACCTGTCGCAGGGAGAATGCGGGGGCGGTCGTCAAGATCGTCGCGGGCCTACCGGACGAACGCGAAGCTCGTCGCGAGATTGGGCTGGATTGTGAACGTCACCACCTGGCCGGGGAAGACCTGCAGCTCTCCAGAGTCCGCAGCGCCGGGGCCGCCGAGCTGTACCCCCACCAGTCGCAGCGTCCCCGTCGGGAACGTCGACCGTGGAGCGATGATGGTTGCCGAGGACATGCCCGTGACGGTGCCGAGTCGGATCCGCACGTTGCCGTTGACGAGGGCGTAGATCTTCATGTCCCAGAAGTTGTCGTTCTGCACGGTGACGGCAACCGCGCGGGGTGTCGGATCGGGGTTCGCGCCGGCGTCCTGGCTCTGATATGCCGCGTTCCCCGCGCAGGCGCTCGCGGCAAGCGTGAGCGTCGATGCGATGATCGCGGTCCAGCGTGTGGCCTTCATGAGAAGTCTCCGGTGTTCGTGTCGTCGAGTCTGGATGGTGCATCACGAGTGATCAGGATGCTGCACGACGGTGACGGCGTCTTGTCCTGAATTGCGCCACGGCCCGGATGTCGAGCGAGGCGCAATCAGGTACAAGAGGCCACGGGCAGCGTGATGCATCGTGATGGCACGGGTGGTCCACACGGCTGGCGGTCCTCGACCAGGTGGTCGAGTGTCGCACGGTCAACATCAATGGGAGCTCTCATGAGACGAATACCGGATGTGATCGTGCGGACGATGCACGGCGACGAAGAGACACTCGAGCGGTTCTGGTCGAATGTGAGCCGCGACGACTCCCAGAACGGCTGTTGGGAATGGCATGGATGCCTCAAGTCGGATCGCTACCCGAGGTTCTTCATCGGGAGCTATTCGATCGCGCCGGCGCGCATTGCGTGGTTCGCGGCGGCGGGCGAACTGCCGACGGGAGGCCGTCTCCTTCACGTATGCGAGAACGAGCTGTGCGTGCGTCCGGAGCACCTGCGCTGGGTCGTCGGCAGGCGGACGGACTACAGTCTCAACGCGATGGGGGACGGATATCTCACCCTCCCCGGCGTGCCCATGGCGCTGGAGGCCTCGGGGCCACGCATGCCGAAAGTCGCACGAGGCATCTCGGTGGCGACCGACGAGAGCCTCGAGCCCACGCATCCTGGCGAACGTCGCGTTGCGTGATGGTGGGTGCGGAGCTGAGGCCGTCATCCCGCACGAGGTCGCATTCCGATCGTCGGAGCGCTCGCTCGTGCGGGAGGCGTGTCGTCACCGACCTGACGCCACCGTGGCCGCTCCCTGCGGGAACTTGGCGACGATCGCGTTGACGACAGTGCCCAGTTCGGCCATGTACTTCGCCGGATCGTTGGAGACCGGCTCCGTGCCCTGACCGCGCCACAGGAGCTGCTGGTTGCGCGGGTCCGTCACGTCCACGATCACCTGCCCCTGGGTGAACGAGCTCACGTTGAACCCTCCCCCGTAGTACCCCCCGTAATATGGCCAGGCCCAGTCCCGGCGTCCCCAGTACCGATAGCGCCAGCCGGGGTCGAAGGTCGGGCCCCAGTACGTCGTGTCGAACTTCTGCTGCGCGCCGGCATAGTAGGCGACCTCGAAGTCGGCGTTCTCCCGCGCCGCCGCCGCATACCCGCGACCTCGAAACGCCTGGGCGAGATCCGCGCGCAGCTGGCGATTGGTGATCGAGTTGTCGAGCATGGGATCGTTCTGCGCGAGCGGCGTGACGTTCGCGCGGCGTGCCGGCGGGCTGAGGACGTAGAACGTCCGCAGCCCAGACAGGTTCGCGCCGGGTTCGGTCGTGGTGCGCACCTTGACGCCGCCTTGACTGCAGCCGGCAACTGCCGAGACGGCCATGCCGGCCATGAGCAGTAGGGTGGTGGATCTCATGATTCCTCCGAGTGTGATGGTTCCCTGGACATGGCGACTGTCATGTCACGCCCAGAAAGCTTGCGCGTCCCCGGCGACGCGGTCCTGACGGGGGTTGTTGAACGTGGTTGCCCACGGGGGACGGGGGGGGTGACGACGGTGCGCAATCACGTACAAGAGCGTGCGAATCGACCGAGGTAGCCTCGGGGCACGGCGCGCCCCACTTGAGCGTGATGGGATGGCGAGCGGGCCGGGACGACCGATCGACGGCCGTCCGTCGGTCCGCTCTCTTGGAGACTGTCATGCGTTTCGTCCGCCGCCCCCGTGCTTCCGACGCTGCAATCGAAGGAGGAGCCATGCGTCGCCCCGCACGGGCATCCGACTTCCGCACGCGAAGCGGATCGTGGGTCGCACTGGCGCCCGTCGTCACGGCGGGGATCGTGCTGATGGCGCTCGCCACGGTCCCGTGGACCGTCAGCGCGAAGCTCAAGAGCGTACGCCTCGACACGACCGAAACACTCCTCCCCGCTCGGCAGCTCGTGCGCGACATCGCGGCGGCGTTGGCGTTCGAGGTGTCCGCACGCGAGTACGCCATCCAATGGGGAGCGCCGCAAGGCGCGCGCCGCTACGCCGCCGCGGTGGCCATCGAGCATGCGCGCGACTCGGCGCTCGGCGCGCTGGCGCCGCGACTGGGGGTCGAGCTGGCCGGCGACGTTTCACGGCTCCGCTCGCTGACGGCCGCGTGGCATGCCGCGCGCGGCGACAATGCCGCCGACGACAGCGCGAGCCTCGCCCGGCTGACCGAGGTGCTGGCCTCGGCCGCGGCCCTGGACTCCGCGCTCGGGAAGCGTCAAGCGGAGCAGCGCTCGCACATCACGTCGCTCGAGGCCGTGGACATCGTGCTGCCGAGCGTGCTCGTACCACTTCTCGCCGCCGTGTTGATCGCGATCTACTGGACCGGGCGCCGGATGGCCACGTTGGCCCGGGAGGCGGAGGAGAGCCGTCTCGCGCTCGCGCTGGCGTCGGAGCAACGGGTCACGCTGCTGCGCGGACTGACGCACGACCTCAAGAACGCGCTCGGCGCGGCGGCGGGGTTCGCGACGCTCCTGCGCGAGGAGGTCGTTGGCCCGCTGAACGAGAAGCAACGCGAGAGCGTGACGCGCATCAGCCGCATCCTCGAGCAGACCATGGTCTCGGTCGGCGATGCGCTGCTGGTGGCACGCACCGAGGCCGGGTCGCTTCCGGTGCGTCGCCAAGCGGAGAGTCTGCCCGCGCTCGTCGCCGACTCGGCTGCCGACTATGTCGTGGCGGCCGAGCGAGCGAACCTCACGCTCGAGGTGGAGTGCGCGGAGAACCTGCCGCCGATCGACACGGATGCCGCCCTCGTGTCGAAGATCATCGGCAACCTGCTGTCGAACGCCATCAAGTACACGCCGGCGGGCGGACGAACCTGGCTGCGCGCGGCTTCGCGCCCTCACATGGACGGTCTGGCGAATGGTCCGTGGGTCGTCGTGGAGGTGACCGACACCGGACCCGGTATTCCGGCGGCGCTCCGCGAGCGGGTATTCGATGAGTTCTTTCGCGCGCCGGCGGCGGAGGCGGCGGCGCGCGGCGAGGGCATCGGCCTCGCCGTGAGCCGTCGCGTGGCACGACTCCTCGGCGGGGACATCTCCCTCCAGAGCGCAGTCGGCCAGGGCGCGACGTTCACTCTGTGGCTACCGGCGCCGTCAGTCGACGCCGCGATTGCGGAGTCGACGTCGCCCCTCGACGGCCAGTCAGGCGATGCGAGCGACACGCAGGCCGTTGACGAGGCTGGAGGGGCCCGTAGTGGCGAGCTGGCGCTCCCTCGGCGGCACTGGCGCGCCACACTCACGTAGGCTCGAGCTGATCCGGACGACACCGCGATCATCAACTGGCCGCGGTGTCGGCCCGCCATCCCGAGCGGCCCCATCGGCCGAAAGGGGGTAGCGGTCACTCACCCCAGTGCGGGAGAGAATGACTCCTCGGCTCGGTGATGGTGCCATCGCGTGGAGATTCGCACCCTTCGGTAGTGCCAACTCGGAGGTTGCCATGTTGTCCCTTCTGCCGCTGGACGATCAGCTGAACCGTCTCTTCTACATCGACGGGTCGGTGTGCCGTCTCGTGTACGCCGCGCCATTGGGGCGCTGTGTGCTACGTCCGGAAGTTCGCCACATCGGCTTCGACCATGCCGTTTCGCTCATTGCCTCCGGCGATCTGCTGTGGAATCCGCCCGACGAGTTCGAGCGGCTGGACTCCGACACGCCGCTCGAGGCCGTACAGCAGGAGTGCGCGCTGCTCAGTGCTTTCCTGCGTTCGCCGGCCGGCCACCGCATCACGTCGTGGAAGACGCGGCGGTGGCTGGAGCGGCGACTCCAGGATGGCCGGGACTGGGCGGCGCGCCGAATGCTCGCACACGACGACGTCGACGACTCGGGCGACCAGGGTCGACACCAGGCGTAAGGCCCGGGTTACGAGTTGCCGTCGTCGACGCTGATTGCCTCGAACAACGCCTCGTCGCTGAACGGCTTGCGCAGCATCGGCACGCCGCCGGCATGACTGAGCAGCTCGAGTGTGTAGGGGTCGCCGCGCCCGGTGATCAGCACACATTTCGGGGCGCCGTCCGCCGCGAGCGCCTGGACCAGCGCGACGCCGCTCATCCCCGGAAGGTTGATGTCCGCGATCACGCACTGGACGTCGCTCTGCCCGCTGCCCGCGAGGAACTCCTCGGCGGACCCGTATACGAGCGCGTCGAACCCGGCGGACCGGAGGAGTTGCTTGAGGGCCGTCCGGACCCCGGCGTCGTCGTCGACGACGGCAATCGTGGCGCGCAGGATTGGCATGGATAATACGCTGCGCCCGGTCCTGTCTGTGCGCCATACTACGTTCGTATGATGGAGCCTTCGCGCCGCTCGCTCGCGCGGCGCCTAACGGTCCGGCGGGGGGCTCCGCCAACCCCCATCCAGGCCCACCGCCGGAGAGGGGGAGAGCGGTGGGGCCACGGGTCGCCCGGCGGCGCGCTCGACGAAGCGCACCAGATCGGCCACGGACGTCAGCCCCAGCTTGTGCATGATGCGGCCTCGGTGCTGCTTGATCGTCTGCTCGGCTGTCCCCAGCTCCGCGGCGATCTGCTTGTTCATCCGACCGGTGACGATCAGGGCCATCACCTCGCGCTCGCGCGGGGTGAGCGTCTGCAGGAGGCCCTGCAGCGCGGCAATCTCGGCGCGCTCGCTTCGAGCGACGAGGTCGCGATCCAGGGCGTGTCGCACGGATGCGAGCAGGTCGTCCTCCCGAAACGGCTTGGTGAGAAACTCCAGGGCCCCCGACTTGATCGCGCGGACGCCCATCGGGATGGTGCCGTGACCGGTGATGAAGATGATCGGGATCTGCACGTCCGCCGCCGCCAGCTCGCGCGGGAGGGAATTCCTGCGCCGACGCGAACGTCTGCACGCGCAGCCCCGTGGAGCGGATCACGCTGCTCAGCGCCTGCCGCACCGACAGGTCGTCGTCGACGACGTAGACGATCGGGTCGTCCTCGCTCATCAGCTGCCTCCGGACGGGGAAGCCGCAGGCAGCGCGAAGCGCAGGGTCGCGCCCGACTCTCCGTCATTCGGCACCGCCCAGATCTTCCCGCCGTGCATCTCGACGATCGAGCGGCTGATCGTCAACCCCATGCCCAGGCCACCCGATTTCGTCGAGTAGAACGCGTCGAACAGACGACTGGCCTGCTCCGGGTCGAGGCCCTTGCCGCGATCCTTCACCTCCACGAACACGCTCCCATCGTCGTCGCGACGCGACGCCACGGCCAGCGGGTGCGGCGGCGCCGGCCCCCCGGCCATTGCGTCGGCGGCATTCAGAAGCAGGTTGACGAGCACCTGCTGCAGTTGGACGCGGTCGCCGAGGATGGGCGGCAAGGCCGCGTGCAGCTCGGTCTCGATCGCGAGCAGATGCCGCTCCGGCACCCCTCCTCGGACGAGGGTCCGGATGCGCGCGATGATGCTGCCCGCCCGCTCGCCGGCGTGGACCACGTGCGCCGCCGCGTCGCGGGCCTCATCGAGGTCGGGTGGATCGGCGGCGAGCCAGCGCCGGCACGCGTTGGCGTTCATCACGATGGCGGCGAGTGGCTGGTTGACTTCGTGGGCGATCGATGCGGTGATCTCCCCCAACATGGTGACGCGGGTGACCCGCGCAAGCTCCGCCTGTGCTTCCTGGAGCGCTTCCGCGGCCAGCATCTGATCCGTGAGATCGCGCACGATGACGAGCGCGGCGTCGATCTGATCCCGTCCGGCGGAGCGGAGCGGGGACAGGTTCCCTGATCGGAATCGTCGCCCACCGGGGAGATCGAGCCACGTGGCGTACTGCACCTCTTCTCCGGCGAGGCAACGATCCAATCCTGGCCTGAATTTCTCCTCGAACGCTTCCCGCCCAACCAGGTCGGCGACGTGCATGCCAACGGCACGCTCCGCCGGGATTTGCCAGACCCGCTCGAACGCCGCATTGACGCGGCGAAAGCGGTGGTCCTGATCGATGACGTAAACGACATCCGGCAAGGTCTCGAATACTCGTCTCGTGAGCTCCTCGGCCTCCTTCCGCTCGGTGATGTCCTGGAGCGTTCCGAACATGCGGCGCGGCCGACCCACTTCGTCCCTGACGAAATCGCCCTGGCTGTGGACGACGCGCACCTCCCCCGTCGGACGGACCGCCCGATACTCGACGTCGAATCGTGGACCGCCCGCGACCGCCTCCTCCACGGTCCGTGCCATCATCGGCTGGTCGTCCGGATGGATCCGCTCCTGGATGGCCGGGAGGGTGATCGGCCCCTCCTCCGGCGTCAGGCCAAAGATCCGGTACGCTTCGTCCGACCAGGTGACGCGGCCGGACTCCACGTCCTGCTCCCAGTACGCGACGTGCGCGATGCGCTGGGCCTCCGCCAGCCTCGCCTCGCTCTGACGAAGGTTGCCGAACACCCGCAGCATGCTCAGTCCGTCGGCCAGTCGCCCGCCGATCTCCTTGAACAGCCGCTCCTCCTGCGGCGTCCAGACCCGCTGGTGCGAGCACTGGACCAGCCCGAGCATGTACGGCGCATCCACCTTCGGGTGGAGCGCCAGGAGCAGCGCGGACTGCACGCCTCGCTCCATCACTCGTTTCGGCAGCGGAGGGTCGGACGTCGCGTCGAGTCGGATGGGGCCGGCGGACGCCCTCGCGATGCGGAACGCGGATCTCATCTCTTCGAACGTGGGCGCGCCTTCCGGCCGTTGGTCCGAGGGAAAGGGAAACTCCGGCCGCGTACGCACCATGACCATTCGCCAGGGCGGAGCGTCCGGATCGCATGGATAGAGCAACCAGACGCGGTCGCACTCGAAGATCGAGAGCATGGCGTCGAGCACGTCGCTCATCATCCGCTCGAGGTCATCCGTCCCCTGGATGGCGCGGTTGACCCTGTCGACGCTCTCGAGGAACCGGAGGTGGCCCAGCCGCTCCTCAGCCGCTTCGCGTAGCTGCGCGGTACGCTCCGCCACCTTTACCTCGAGCTCGTCGCGCGCCTGACGAACGGCTTCCTCCGCCCTCGTCCGCTCGCGAATGAGGCGCGCGTTCTGGACCGCCGTCGCGGCGTGATTCGCGGCCACGGAAAGGAGAAGCTGGTCGATCTCGGCGGGAAAGTCGGGACGGCCCGAGGCCGCGGCCACCAGACCACCTTCGGCCTCGACGCCGACGGGGATGATGATGCCGCGGAAGGAGCCAGCGCCGTCGCCGACTTCCGGAATGATCTCTCTGTGTGAGAGCGGGCCGCCGAGCGCGAGCCGACTGCTCAGCCAGTCCGGAAACGCTGCCCAGGCGCTCCCCCGCGTCGCCGCCACCGCGTCGCCCCCGCCGGGGTCGCGCAGACGAACAAAGGCGAACTCCAGTTGCAGCGACTCGGCGAGCAGGTCCACCACGCCGACGGCGATCGCGGACGGCTCTCGCCCCACCCACATCGCGGGGATGGTGGAGAGCGCGACCAGATCCCTCAGCGCGGTTCGCAGCCGTGGGACCTCGGTGTCCATCACCGTGAGCATCTAGCTCGCGATGCCCGCGCGATCGTGAACCGCCCGCCGTTCCCGTACCTCGAGCAGGAACTCATCCGGAGGGACGTAGAACGGGTTCTCCTGGAGCACCCCGCCGATGATCACGACCGGGTGCGTCCGCATGACGTCCATCGCCACGCTCGAGCTGAACTTCGACAGATCGTACGTGCAGACCACCGGACGATCGTACTTGAGAAGCACGTAGTTGAGGCGCGTTTCGTATTCGAGCAGGTCATTCACGCCGGGCCTGTCGAGCAGCGACCATTCCATGTGCGCCATCAGCCGGGTGCCTCCGGAGCCCGCCCGCGAACCAATCGGGAGCTGTTCCTCCACGAGCGCCAGCATGGCATCCTGGTCGAAACGGTCCTCGCGGAGGTAGGCGTCCTGCCACAGCTTCACCTCCAGCGCGCCCGACGCCATGGCCTCGTCGACGTCGATGCCCGCGTCGCGAAGCCGCCGCAGATGCTCGTCCCGCAGCTCGGGATCCACGATGTGGAACGCCCTCTCGCCTCGCTCGAAGCCGTCCTTGATGAACGGGCGAAGCACCCGATGCTGCTCCTCCAGATTGTTGAAGAACGCGCAGATGTGGCCCGCGAACTTCACCGAATGGCTAGTCGTCACCATGGGTTACCTCCGGGACGATGACGTCCCCAGTTCCGCGTTGCAATCACGGTGCGGAGGATCGCTTCGGGCCGCCAGCCTACTTTCGTAGGATGAGCGCGCGAGCGGATGGTCAGCACGCACGGTGCCACGCCCCTGCTATGACCTCCAACGTGCGTGCTTGCAAGCGTGCTCGAGCATCGGCAGCCCAACCGGCAATGCCGTTCAAGAGTTCCCCCTCCCACCCATGTAGTCTCGTCCGAGGTGCGCGACGGTGCTGCATGCGGCGCGGCGCCGCGTGGACGAGAACGAAGTGGGACAAAACGACGTGGGAGATCGAACGATGCCGCATGACGAAGGGCCGAGTGCCGCGGCAGGCGCGACGCCGTCGGCCGGTGCGCAGGCCACGCGGTCCACCGCTCAGCCTACCGCAAACGCGGGAGCCGTGATCGCGCTCGTCTGCGTGGGAATGTTCATGACGACGCTCGACTCGTCGATCGTCAACATCGGCCTGCCGTCGATCGCCCGAGCATTTCATACGCCGCTGACGGGCGAGATGGACTGGGTCATCATCGGCTATCTCGTCGTCATCGCCGCCGTGCTCCTGAGCTTCGGCCGGCTGGCGGACATGGTCGGACGCACGCCGATCTGGACGGCCGGGCTGGCGGTCTTCACTCTCGGATCGGCCCTCTGCGGCTTCGCGCCGTCACTCGGCCTGCTGATCGCGGCCCGCGCGGTCCAGGGGATCGGCGCCGCTCTCATTCTGGCCACGAGCACGGCGATCCTCACCGACGCTGTCCCCCAGACGGAGCGTGGCCGGGCTCTCGGCTGGAGCGCCGGAGCCGTCGCGATCGGATTCAGCGCCGGCCCGACGGTGGGCGGACTGCTCACGGAGTACCTGAACTGGCGCTGGATCTTCTACGTCAACGTGCCGATCGGCATCGGCGCCATCATCGTGACGCGACGGCTCCTTCCCCGCAGTCGTGGAGGCTCGCGAGGGAAATTCGATCCCATTGGCGCGCTGCTCCTGGGCGTCGGCATCGCGGCGGTGTGCCTCGGGCTGTCGTTTGGAGCCAGTTGGGGTTGGACCTCCCCGGCCGTGCTCGGCAGCCTGGTGCTCGGCGTGGCGGCGCTCGTCGTCGCCGTCTTCGTGGAGCGCCGCGTCGCGGCGCCCCTCATCGACCTGCGCCTGTTTCGCGACCGCGTCTTCGTATCGGCGTTCGCCACCGTGATTCTCTCCATCATGGCCGCGTTCACCGTCGGCTTCCTCCTGCCGTTCTATTTCGAGGAGCTTCGCGGCTACTCCACGGCGGCATCCGGGCTGCTCCTGACGCCGTTCGCCCTCGCGCAGGCCGTCGTGTCGCCGCTCTCCGGTCGGGCGGCGGACCGGGGCAGCTCGCGTTGGATCGGCACGCTGGGCCTGGTGATCGTCGCCGTCAGTCTGGTCCTCCTCGCGCGGATCGATGCAACCACGCCGGCGTGGGATGTGGGGTGGCGGCTCCTGCTAGGCGGGATCGGGCAGGGCCTCTTCTTCTCGCCCAACACGCGAACCTTCATGGATGCCGCGCCCAAGGACGAGCAGGGACAGGCCTCCGGCCTGCTCGCGACGGCGCGTGTCACCGGGCAGGCGCTGAGCGTCAGCGTCGCCGGCGCGGTGTTTCAGAGCCTCGGCGGGGCGGCGGCCGGCAGCGCGCTCCTCGCGGCGCGGGCCAATTCGACCCTGCTTGGCGTACAGACCGCGGAGGATCGAGCCATCTTCGTCAACGCCTTCCAGACGGCGCTGCTCGTGTGCGCGGCCTTCGCGGTCGCCGGCGCGCTCATCTCGCTGGTGCACCGTCGCGCTGATGCGCCGTCGCGGTCGATGGCCGGATCGCCAGCGTCGCCCGCCTCCGGATCGCCGGCGTCGCGCGCATGAAGCAAGCTCGTTCCACGAGGCGGTACAAGACCGCGCCTCGATGGGCGCCGACATTCAACATCGCGCGCCGACCCGACGCGCGCCGCCAGGGTGGGACACTCTTTCGCAATGAGGAACACGGAGATGAAGATGGACGTGGGATTCATCGGCCTCGGGGCCATGGGCAGTCGGATCGCGCAGAATCTGGTCGATGCCGGCCATACGGTCCGCGTGTGGAACCGCTCTCGCCCGCCGGTCGACGCGCTCGCCCGGCTGGGTGCGCGCCCGGTCGCGACGGCGCGCGAGGCGTTCAGCGGCGACGTCGTCGTGTCGATGCTCGCCAACGACGACGCGGTGCGCTCGGTGATCGACCCGCTGCTCGACGGCGCGCCCAAGGGGCTCGTGCACGTCAACATGGCCACGATCTCCGTCCCGTTGGCGCGCGGCCGCCGCGAAGCTCAACATCGTGGTCGCCGGCGAGCCGGCGGCCGTCGCGCGCGTCGAGCCGTTGCTGGACGTCATCGGCCAGCGCACCTGGCCGATCGGGACGCAACCGGAGCGCGCGAACGTCGTCAAGCTCGCCGGCAACTTCATGCTCGGTGCGGCGGTGGAAGCGATGGCCGAAGCGTCGGCGATGGCGTGGCGCAACGGGATCGAGCCGGCCGACCTGCTCGACATCCTCACCAACGGCGTGTTCACCGCGCCGGCCTACAAGACGTACGGGGCGCTGATGTCGAAGCGGCAGTACGAGCCGGCGGGGTTCCGGCTCGCGCTGCTGCTCAAGGACGTGCGCCTCGCGCTGGCGGCGGCCGATGCCGTCGGCGCGCCGATGCCGTTGGCCGAAGTGGTGCACGACGCATTGCTCGAGGGCTTCGCGCGCGGCGACGGCGAGCGCGACGTCGCCGCCCTGGCGTCGGTGTCGATGGGTCGCGCCGGCGTCGAGGAGTGGTCGAAGCGGCGCGCGTCGTGACCGCTGTGGTCCGGCGGACGAAGGCAGGACGAACGCTCGTGACGATGCGGTGACGTAGCAAAGATCGAGCGATCGCGCCGGTCGCGTTCTTCAGGAGGTCGGGCGGATTGAGCACGACCTTCTCTCCTCGTACCAGCCCATCGGTCACCTCCACCCAGCTGCCATGGTCGCGGCCCAGCGTCAACGTGCGGAACTGCACGGTCGACTTGGCACCGAGGACGACCGCCTGCGGCGGGCCGGCGGTGATCACCAGCGCCGTCGCTGGAAGTCGAAGCGTCGAGCTGGGCCGGCTGAGCTGGAGCTGCACCTCGGCGTACGTCCCCGGGAAATAGGTCCCTTTCCGATTTGGCACATCCACCTCGGCGAGCAGCGTGCGGGCGGCGGGATCGAGCGAGTTGGAAGTGCGGACGACGTGCCCGCGCAACGTATCGCCCGGCAGTGATGGCATGGTAACCACGGCGGGCTTTCCGACCGCGATGCCGTTGGCGTTGTCCTCCGGGACGGTGACGTAGACCCGCAACGGATCGACCCGTGCCAGCTCGAACAGGCTGCCGAGGGGGGCGCTCTGGCCCGAGAGCAGAGTGCCGTTCACCGAACCGGCCGTCCCCACCAGCGCGCCGAGGTCGATGTTCCTCGCGGTGATGACCCCGTCGAACGGTGCGATCACGCGCTCGTAGCTTTGCATGGAGAGGAGCTGGCGCAACGCGGCGATCGCCGCGTTCAACGTGGCCAGCGCGACATTGTAGGTCGCCTGATGAATGTCGACCTCTTCCAGGGTCACCGCGCTGTCGGCGGTCAACATCAGCCGCCACCGCCGGAGCTCCACCGCGGCCAGCACGAGACTCGCGCTGTCCTGCGTCACCACGGCGCGCGCCTGCTGCACCTGGTGATCGAGCTCGGGCGCGTCGATCCGGGCCAGCAGCTCGCCTCGACGGACGCGCGACCCGATGTCCACTCGGAGCGCCCCGATGTAGCCGGGCACGCGCGCGTAGATGGGCGTCGTCGCGTACGCGGTGACGCTCCCCGGCAGGATCACGGTGGACGCGCCCGGCGCCGTATCGATCGTGATGACGCTCACCGCCGGCGCTCTGTTGTTCTGCGCCACCACGGTCGCCACCGCCTTGGTCCGGGCGCGCCGTGGGAGGATTCCCTTCGCGAGCGCCAGCACCAGCACGACGACCAGTCCCATGAGGATCCAGCGAATCCGCGAGGATTTCATCGGGGCGGGCGGTGGCGGCTCGGGAGCGGGCCCCGCGGTCGCTGGTCTTTCGAGAGTGGTGCTCATGCGTGTCCCTCCGGGATCACGATCGGTGGCTTCGGCTGGCGAGCCCGAAGCACGCTGTAAAGGACCGGAACGATCAACAGGGTGAAAATGGTTGCCACCAGCAGTCCGCCGATCACGGCGCGGCCTAGCGGAGCGTTCTGCTCGCCGCCCTCACCGAGGCCGAGGGCCATCGGGAGCATGCCGATGATCATCGCGAGCGCCGTCATGATCACCGGACGGAACCGGGTGGTGCCGGCAGCAATAGCCGCCTCGGTCGACGTGGACGACGCGTCCTTCCGATGGTCTTCGGCGAAGGTGATGAGCAGCACGCTGTTCGACGTGGCCACCCCCATCGCCATGATGGTACCCATGAGCGACGGGACGTTGAACGTCGTCTGGGTGACGAACAGCATCCACAGGATGCCGGCGATCGCGCCTGGCAATGCCATGATGATCACCAGAGGGTCGAGCCAGGTCTGGAAGTTGATCACCAACATCAGGTAGACCAGCACCATCGCGAACAGCACGCCACCGACGAGGCCCACGAAGGACGACCGCATGCTGGTGAGCTGCCCGCGCACGGAGATCGTGCTGCCCCTGGGCAGGTGGGGGCGGAACTCGTTGATGACCTTGTCCACGTCACTGCCGACGCCCCCGAGGTCGCGCTGGTCGACGCTCAGGAACACGTCGTACACGGGTGCGACGTTGTAATGGTTCACCACCGCGGGCGTGATCTGCCGGCGTTCCGATGCGAGATTGGTGAAGAGCTGCAGCGTGGGCGCGGGCGTGGTCGTGGTCGTGGTCGGGGACATGGTCATGGGCGCCCCGGGTGCCGCGGCCGGCGCGACCGGCGTGTGCGCCAGGTTCTCCAGCCCGTGGATCCGGTACTGCGGGGTCTGCACCCCGATGTTGTAGGTCACGCCGTTGGCTGGGTTCAGCCAGAAGTTCGGGGCCGTCTGTCCGCTCCCGCTGAGGGAGATGAGCATGTCGCTGGCGACGTCCTGCAGGGTGAGGCCGAGCTGCTGCGCCTTGACCCGGTCCACCGTGTACATGAACTGCGGGGCGTCGACCACCTGCTGGACCCGGACGTCCACCGCGCCGGGGATCTTGTTGACGGCCGCGGCCAGGCGCGTGATCACGCTGTAGTTCGCCGTGTCGTTCTGGCCAGAGATCTGGATGTCGATCGGCGCCGGCAGGCCGAGGTTGAGGATCTGATTCACGATGTCAGCCGACATGAAGAAGAAGGTGACGTCGGGATACTCCTCGGGCAGCCTCGCGCGGAGCTGGCGGACGTAGTCGAAGGTGTTGCCCACCCGATTGGGTGTCAGCTGGACCAGGATGTCCCCGTCGGCCGCGCTCACGGTCGCGGAGTTGCCGGTGGCCAGGTTGATGGCGCTGGGGGGGAGGCCGATGTTGTCGAGGATCAGACTGATGTCGGATGCCGGCACGACTTCGCGGATGCTTCGCTCCACTCGGGCGAAGAGCTGATTGGTCTCCTCGAGGCGGGTACCGGCCGGCGCCCGCACGTGCAGCTGGAAGGCACCGGCGTCGGTAGT
>WNFK01172306.1_pt2 | contig 15603 bp, 13 predicted proteins | sample 5400281 | NCBI WGS metagenome assembly WNFK01 (sample SAMN13153350, study PRJNA577476) | soil metagenome | isolation source: 20 cm soil on Douglas fir-dominated hillslope | place: USA:California | collected 2013-09-17 | reverse complement strand
GACCTGCTCGAGCAGCGGCAGCATGTCCTTCATCACGCTGATCTTCTTCTCGTGAATCAGCACGAGCGCGTCCTCGAGCACGACTTCCATGCGCTCGGGATCAGTCACGAAATAGGGCGAGAGGTAGCCGCGGTCGAACTGCATGCCCTCGACCACGTCCAGGACGGTCTCGGCCGACTTCGACTCCTCGACCGTGATGACCCCGTCCTTGCCGACCTTCTCCATCGCCTCGGCGATCAGGTTGCCGATCGTCTTGTCGTTGTTCGACGCGATCGTCGCGACCTGGGCGATCTCTTTCTTGTCCTTGGTCGACTTGGAGAGCTTCTTCAGCTCGTCGGTCACCGCCTCGACGGCCGCTTCGATGCCACGCTTCAACCCCATCGGGTTGGCGCCGGCGGTCACGTTCTTCAGGCCTTCGCGAAAGATCGCCTGGGCCAGCACGGTTGCCGTGGTCGTGCCGTCACCGGCGATGTCGGAGGTCTTGGACGCGACTTCCTTCAGCATCTGTGCGCCCATGTCCTCGTACGGATCCTTCAGCTCGATCTCCTTGGCGACGCTCACGCCGTCCTTGGTGATCGTGGGGCTGCCGAACTTCTTGTCGATGACGACGTTGCGGCCCTTCGGGCCCAGGGTCGCCTTCACCGCCTCGGCCATGATGTTGACGCCCCTGAGCAGCGCGCTCCGGGCCTCCTCGTCGAACTTGAGCTGCTTCGGCATGGATCTCGTTCCTCCTTACTCGAGAATGGCGAGGACATCTTCCTCGCGCAGGATGAGATATTCCTTGTCGTCGATCTTGACCTCGGAGCCCGAGTACTTTCCGAACAGGATCTTGTCGCCGGCCTTCACGTCGAGGGGGATCTTCTTGCCGTCGTCGCCGACCTTACCGGTGCCGGCGGCGATGACCTTGCCCTCTTGCGGCTTTTCCTTCGCGGTGTCCGGGATGATGATCCCGCCCCGGCGAACCTCCTGCTCCTCGAGCCGCTCGACGAGGATGCGGTCATGCAGCGGACGAATCTTCATGGTGTCTCTGCCTCCTTGGTGCTTTGTTGATGTTGCGCTAGCCTTCTGCGGGCGATGGCTTGACCGTCCCCCAACTGCCTGGCTGTTAGCACTCAGAAATGTCGAGTGCTAAATATACGGGCGGGATCAAGCCGTCGCAAGCGGAATTCGATCCGGGAGGCAGATACATGGCGAAAAGCCTATTGATTTCCAATGTTTTGCCGGAAGAAGCCCTCGGCATTATTCCCAAGGACATCGCCGTCGACTACAACAATGCGCAGACCGGGCTGTCCAAGGCTGACTTGATCGCCCGACTTCGCGGCAAGGACGGCCTGATCTGCCACATCATTAGCGCGATCGACGACGAGGTGCTGGCCGCGGCGCCCACGGTGAAGGTCGTCGCGAACGTCGCCGTTGGCTACAACAACATCGACGTGGCGGCGGCGCGCCGCCGCGGCGTCGTCGTGACCAACACGCCCGACGTCCTCACCGAAACGACCGCGGACTTCGCCTGGACCCTCTTGATGGCCGCTGCCCGGCGCGTCGTCGAGGCCGACCACTTCGCGCGCTCGGGTCAATGGCAGCGCTGGGAGTGGGAGCTTCTCTGGGGTGCGGACATCCACGGAAAGACCCTGGGCGTTGTCGGGTTCGGGCGGATCGGACGGGCGGTCGCGCGGCGGGCTCTCGGATTCAACATGCGCGTCCTCTACCAGGACGCCTTCCGGGCCGAGGCGGCGGTCGAGCGCGAGCTGCGCGCGAGCCGCACGGAGCTCGAGCCGCTGTTGGCAGAGGCCGATTTCGTCAGCCTTCACACCCCGCTCTTGCCCGAGACCCGCCATCTGATGAACGAGCGCACGTTGAGGCTGATGAAGAAGTCCGCGGTGCTCGTGAACGCCGCCCGCGGGCCCGTCGTCGACGAGGCCGCGCTGGTCCGCGCCCTCAAGGAGGGATGGATCGCCGGCGCCGGGCTCGACGTGTTCGAGGAAGAGCCAAAAGTCCACCCGGGTCTGCTGCCGCTGAAGAACGTCGTGCTTGCGCCGCATATCGCGAGCGCATCGTTCGATACGCGAGTCGCGATGGCGACGCTCGCCATCCGCAACTGCCTGGCCGTGCTCGACGGAAAGCCGCCGCTGACGCCAGTGCCGTGACGGAGGCCTGAGCACCGGCCCCCTGACCCTGCGCGGTCAGCTGCGGGTCAGGAGGCGACGGTCGAGGCGGGCGCGCCGGTACGCGAACGCCTCGCGGACGCGCGGGGAAACCCCGGCATCCTCCGCGAGTCCCAGCGCGTCCTCGACGACGGCGCGGGCGGCGACGAAATCGCGGCGACGGTGCTCGTGGAATTTGGCCAGCTCCTCCCACGGGCGCGGGTCGAACCCGGCATCGCGCGCCGCCGCTTCCCACAGCGAGCACGCGACATCCCACCGGGCAAAGCGTTTCTCCCACCTCGCCAGCTGGAGGCGCACCACCTGCGCCGGCGCGCCGGAGAGCCCCGCGGCGAGCGCGGCGCGATAGCACTCGAGCGCGCGTTCGACGTCCACCGGCTCCCAGAGCCGCCCGAGCCCGCCGAGCTCGCCGGCCGACAGATCCGCGCGCGACGTCAGCGCCTTGCCGAACCAGCCGAGTAGCGCCACCAGGGTCAGGATGTCGTCCCGGTTATGGGCAAGCACCCGGCCCAGTGGCGCCGCCCGGCGCGAGCGAAGGAAGTCGAAGTAGAGCGCCGGGATCAAGCCGCCGGCGATGTCGTCCTCGCGCGCGACGCCCACGACTTCGCGCTCGAGCGTCGCCAGCCGGCAGTCGGCCAGATACGACGTCCACACGCGGCGCGCCGGCCGCAGCAAGTCGAGGTGCGGCAAGATCGGCCAGCGAAGACGGGTCATGAGAAAGCGTGTCTCGAGCAACGGCAGGTCGAAGGTCGCCCCATTGAAGGTCACGAGACCGCTCGCTCGCTCCAGGAGCGGCCGCAGCGCCGCCAGCAGCGCGGGCTCCTCGTCGAAATCGCGCATGAAGTGTTGCGTGAGCACGAGGCGGTCATCCTCGAGCCAGGCGGCCCCGACCAGGAACGCGTACGTGCCGGTGCCGCCGGCGAGCCCGGTCGTCTCGGCGTCGAGGAAGAGGAGCCGCCGCGCGTCCTCGACGGGGCGCTCGGCGCGCGCGACCGCGCTCAGGAGATCGAGAGGCGCCTCGAGGACGGCGCCGAGCGTCTGCCGTCCGTGCTGGTGCGAGAGGGGAAACTCGCGGCGCACCACCAGGAGCTTTCCCTCACCGGTGTCGACCACCTCGCCGCCCAGCACCTCTTCGAGTGGCTGAGGCGCGGGCCGCTTCGGGCGTCGAGTCTCGATGCGGCGGATGACACGACGGAGATCGTCGAGAGAGTGGCCGGCCACGAGACCTCAGCCGGTCAGCGCGCGCAGGAGCGCCTGCGCCGTTCTCTTGGCCCGGCGGCCGACTTCGTTCACCGGTCCGACGCACGAGGGACAGCCGTCACGGCAGGCGCACGTCTCGAGCGTCTCGAGCCCGCGACGCAGGAGGTCGGGCAGGATGTCGAACAGATGCTCCGCGAGGCCGATGCCTCCGGCATGGGAATCGTAGAGATAGATCGTCGGGTTGAACTGGGCGGCGTCCATCAGGCGACGCTTGGTCGATTCGCGCGTCGCCACGACGCCGCTCGTCGCCGGCGTCGTGTCGCCGAGCCACGACCCGAGGTCGCGGATGTCGCAGAGCAGGAAGATCGGCGCCAGGTGATGCAGCAAGTAGGTCACCGCCCGCAGCCCGTCGATCAGCTCTTCACGCGAGGCACTGACGTGCGCCAGGGTCTCGGACCCCACCGTGATCCAGGCCGCCGTCGTCTGCATCTCCTGCTGGGGCAGCTCGACCTCGCCCGAGCCGACGTTCTCGAGGGTTCCCATCTTGATCTTCTTGAAGCCGACGACCTTCTCGGCCACCAGCCCCTCGCCCTGCTCGGCGAGATACGGAGCCGGCGGCGCCTCGGCCAGCCGCTGCAGGATCCAGACACCCTTGGCACTGATCGCATCGGTGAAGTAGTCGACCGCGACGCGCTTGACGTACGCGACCTTCTCCTCGTCCTCGCGGAAGTGAAGCTCCTGCACCTCGTACGGCTCGCTCTCCACGAGATAGATCGCCTTGGGATAGATCGTCGCGAACGCGCTGCTCCAGTCGACCTCGGCGATGATCTGACGACGCTTCGTTTGCTTCTCGTCGCGCGCGGTCGTGTCGATCACCAGGAAGTTGTCGGTGGTGACCGTGCGGAGCGACGTGTGATCGGCCGGGTAGGTCTCGGACGCCCAGTGCCAGTGGCGTCCGGCGTGATGCAGCACCCCCTCGTCGTCGAGTGCCGACAAGAACTTCCGGACGTCGAGCTCGCCGAACCGCTCGGCCTCGCTGATCGGCAGCTCGAAGGCGGCGCACTTGAGATGGTTCACCAGAATGAACGGGTTGTTCGGGTTCACGCGCGCGTGCTCGGGCGGCGTCCCGAACAAATACTCGGGGTGCGTCATCATGAACTGATCCAGCGGCGCGCTCGTTGCCACGAGGACGGCCGCGGACTGGCCGGTCCGCCGGCCGGCGCGTCCGGCCTGCTGCCACAGCGACGCGATCGCGCCGGGATAGCCGGCGAGCACCGCGACGTCGAGGTGACCGATGTCGACGCCGAGCTCGAGCGCGTTGGTCGACACGACGCCCAGCACCTCGCCCTCGCGCAGACCCTTCTCGACCGCCCGGCGGCGCGTCGGCAGATAGCCGCCGCGATAGCCGCGGACGATTCCGCTATCGCCCGTCTTGTCGGCGACGCCGCTCTTGATCGCCGTCAGCAAGACCTCGGTGGCGAGCCGGCTCTGCGCGAACACGATCGTCGCGATCTTCTGCTTGAGGAAACGGAGCGCGAGCTTGGCGGCCTCGCCGAGATACGGCGCGCGGATTCCGAGCTCCGGGTTCACGACCGGCGGGTTGTAGCAGATGAACACCTTGTCGCCGGTCGGGGCGCCGCTCTCGGTGATCTCCTCGACCGCCTCGCCGATCAGGCGGCTGGCCAGCTCCCCCGGGTTCGCGATCGTCGCCGACGCCATGATGAACTGGGGCGCCGAGCCGTAGTGCCGGCAGATGCGACGCAGCCGCCGGAGCACGTTCGCCAGATGCGAGCCGAAGACGCCGCGGTACGCGTGCAGCTCGTCGATCACGACGTAGCGGAGGTTCTGGAAGAGCGTCGCCCACTTCGTGTGATGCGGCAGGATCCCCGAGTGCAGCATGTCGGGGTTCGTCAGGACGAGATTCGCGCGCGCCCGCACCGCGCGGCGCGCGTCCTGCGGCGTGTCGCCGTCGTAGGTGAACATCCGCATCTCGGGCAGCTGCCGGGCGAGCTCCTCCAGCTCGGCGAGCTGATCTTGGGCCAGCGCTTTCGTGGGGAATAGATAGAGGATCCGCGCGTCCGGCTGGTGCACGAGCGCCTGGAGGGCGGGCAGGTTGTAGCAGAGGGTCTTGCCGGACGCGGTCGGCGTGACGACGACCACGTTCTGGCCCTTCGCGATCAGGTCCCACGCGCGCGCTTGATGGGAGTAGAGCTCGCCGATCCCCCGCGCGCGCAGCGCGTCGCCGATTCGTGGATCGAGCGACGCGGGAAACGGAACGAGGACCGGGGGCCGCGCGGGAAAGTGACGCGTCGCCGTAATGCACGGCCCCGTCGACGGTGAGGTCAGCAGATCGTCGAGGATCCCGCCGAGCATCGCGGCCACTGTAGCACGGCGGGTCCGGACTTCTACCTCAGATCGGTCGCGCCGGACGCTCTTTGTATCATTGCGTCGTGCCCCTCAGCGTCGTGCCCCTCAAGCACTGGCTGCCTCCGGTCCTCTGGATGGCCATCATCATGACCTTGTCCTCGGACATCGCGAGCGCCGAGCACACCGAGCACTGGCTCGTGCCGTTCCTGCGTCTGACGGCCGCATGGGCGACGCCGACCCAGATCGAGGCCATGCACGGACTCGTGCGCAAGGGCGGCCATCTCACCGAATACGCGGTGCTGGCCTCGCTCTGGTATCGCGCCTTCGCGAGGGGCCGACATCTCACCGCGCGCTCGGCCGCGTCGATCGCGTTCGCGATCAGTCTGGTCTGGGCAATCGTGGACGAAACCCGTCAGTCGTTCGTCCCCTCTCGGACCGCCAGCGCCAAAGACGTCGCGCTCGACGGCCTCGGTGCATCGCTGGCGATGCTCGTCGCCACTCTCGGCTGGCGCACAGTGATCGACCGCACCACCACCCTCCTCCTCTGGACCGCCTTCCTCGGCGGCATCGCCTTCCTCATCCTCAACACCCTCACCGACACCCCCTCCGGCCTTCTCTGGCTGACATCCCCCCTCGCCGCCATCCTCCTCCTCGCCCGCACCCTCTACACCCGCCACCACCCCAACTCCTAAGAACCCAGTTGCGCCCGACAACGGGCGGGGGCAGGCGAACAGCGCAAGGAACCGCGAACAGCGCGACCCTCCGGCGCGCACTAGGCATGCGCACGCTCGACCCGCCCAAGCTCAACCGCAACGGCCGGGCGCGGGGGGCGGTGGGGCGAGGATCGAGCGTATCCCGCAATCCGTCACCGAACAGGTTGATCCCCAGCACTGTGACGAGGATCGCGAGCCCGGGGAAAGTCGCGAGCCACCACGCCGTCGAGATGTAGACACGCCCGTCGGCGAGCATGCCGCCCCAGGTCGGCGTCGGCGGCTGGACGCCGAGCCCCAGGAAGGACAGCGCCGACTCGATCACGATCACGCGGGCCATGTCGAGCGTCGCGACCACGAGCCACGGCGTGAAGGCGTTGGGAAGGATGTGGCGGATGAGGACACGGCCGTCGCGGCTTCCGAGCGCGTGCGCCGCCTGGACGAACTCGCGCTCGCGCAAGGACAGCACGGCGCCGCGCACCACGCGGGCGTACACGACCCAGCTCGAGACTCCGATGACGACGATGATGACCGGCAGGCTCGGGCCGAGGACGCCGATGACCGCGATCGCGAGCAGGATGAACGGAAACGCCAGCTGAATATCGGCGAGTCGCATGAAGACGTCGTCGATTGGGCCGCCGAAGTAGCCGGAGATCAGTCCGACCGCCATGCCGAGCACGCCGGAGATCGCGACGGCGGCGAAGCCGACCATCAGCGCCGGCCGCGCGCCGAAAATCATGCGAGCCAGGAGATCGCGACCGAGGTGATCGGTGCCGAAGAGATGGCTACGCCCGGCCGCGTCGAGCGCGCCCGGCGGTCTCAGCCGGTTCGTGATGTCCTGCTCGATCGGATCGTACTGGACGAGCCACGGCGCGCCGAGCGCCGCGACGATCACGACCGTCACGACGACCAGGCCGAAGAGCGCCGTCCGTCGGCGCGCGAGCCGGCGGGCGAACACGACCCACTCCCGCCGGGCCGGACTGCGAGTGCCGGCCAGCTCGATCGGGCGGGCGCTGATCGGAACGCTCACCTGAGTCGGATCCGCGGGTCGAGGTACGTATAGAGGACGTCGACGAACAGGTTCACGAGCACGAACGTCGACGAGAGCAGGAACACGGCCGCCTGCACCACCGGATAGTCGCGGTTGTAGATGGCCTGCACCGACAGACGACCGACTCCCGGCCACGCGAAGATCGTCTCGGTGATGACCGAGCCGCCGAGCAGGGTGCCGAGCTCGATCCCCACGATGGTCACGATCGGAATCGCCGCGTTCTTGAGCGCGTGCTTCCAGACCACCGGCGGACCACTCACGCCCTTCGCACGTGCCGTGCGGATGTAGTCCTGGCTCAGCACCTCGAGCATCCCCGAGCGGGTGAGCCGCGTGATGCGCGCTGTCGTGAAGAGCCCGAGCGTGATCGCCGGCAAGACGAGGTGCTGGAAGTTGCCCCGGCCCGATGACGGTAAGAGATTGAACTGAACGGAGAAGACCAGGATCAGCATGATGCCCAGCCAGAACGTCGGCATCGACTGCCCGAGCAGCGCGACCACCGTCGAGATGTAGTCGAGAATCGTGTTGCGCTTCACGGCCGAGACGATCCCAGCCGGGATCGCCAGGCAGAGCGCGACCAGCAGCGCCGCTCCCGAGAGCTCGAACGTCGCGGGCATGCGCTCGACGACCAGGTTGAAGGCCGGCTCGCCGTGGCGCACCGATTGCCCGAAGTTTCCGTGGAGCGCGCCGACGAGGAAACGGCCGTACTGGACGATGAACGGGTCGTTGAAGCCCATCGCCTGGCGGAACTTCTGCACGTCCTCCTCGGAGGAATCAGGCGGCAGCAGCACGAGCGCAGGGTCGCCGGTCAAATACAGGATGAAGAAGACGATGAAGGAGACGCCGAGCAGGACCAGCAGCGACTGGGCCAGACGGCGGGCCAGGAAGATCTTCATGAGGCCCGGCGAAGACGGGCGACGGCCTCGATGTGCGGCGTCTGCGGAAACATGTCGACGGGCTCGACCCACTCGAGTCGATAGCCCTGCCGAACCAGGTCGCCGACGTCGCGCGCGAGCGTGGATGGATTGCACGACACGTACACGAGCCGCGCCGGGCCGAGCGTGGCCAGCGCGTTGAGCGCCTTGGGATGGAAACCGGCGCGCGGCGGATCGGCCACGACGACGTCGGCGCGCACGCCGTCGCGCATCAGGGTCGGCAGGACGTGCCGCACCTCGCCGGGGAGGAACGTGCAGTTCTCGATCCCGTTCTCGCGCGCGTTTCGCACCGCATCCGCCACGGCGGCCGAGGACACCTCGATGCCGTAGACCCAGCGGCTGCGTCGGGCCAGCAGCAGGCTGATGGCGCCCGTGCCCGAATAGAGATCCATGACCGTCTCGGTGCCGTCGAACTCGCACGCGGCCTCGACCACCTGGAACAGCCGCTCGGCCTGCACCGTGTTCGTCTGGAAGAACGAGCTCGCCGATACCTGAAACGTGAGCCCGCCCAGTGATTCGCGGATGTGATCACGCCCGAGCAGGAGGTGCTCCTCCGTCCCCACGGCGACCGACGCCTTCTTCGCGTTCACGTTGAGGACCACGCTGGCCACCGCGGGGACGCGCGCGCGCAGCTGCTCGGCGACCGGCGTCAGGGTTTCGACGTCCGGCGCGGCCGCGACGATGTTCACCATCGCCTCGCCGGTGCGGCGCCCTTCGCGCACGGTCGCGAAGCGCAAGAGCCCGGCGCCCGAATCCTGATCGTAGACGGAGAGCCGGCGCGCGCGGGACTGAGCGCGCAGCTCGCCGAGCAGCGCGTTCATCGTCTCCGACTGCAGATGACAGCGCTCGATGTCCAGGACCACGTCGTAGCGGTCGGCCTGATGCAGCCCGATCTCGGGCCCGTTACCACCCGGCACGACCGTGAACTCCATCTTGTTGCGGTACCCGTACGGATCGGGGGCGGCCAGGATGGGCCGGAGCTCGAACTCGCCGAGCCCACCGATCCGCTCGAGGCAGTCGCGCACCTGCTTTTCCTTGAACCTGAGCTGGGCGGCGTACGAAAGATGCTGGAGGCGGCAGCCGCCGCAGCGGCCGAAGTAGGCGCAGGGGGCTTCGACTCGGTCCGGGGAGGGCGCCTCGAGCGACTCGATCACCGCGCGCCCGAATCGCGAGCGCGCCTCGACGATCCTGACCCGCAAACGGTCGCCCGGGACCGCGCCGCGGACGAAGAGGACGTAGCCCTGGACCCGACCGACCCCCTCGCCACCGAATGCGAGGTCGTCGATCGTCAAATCGAGGACGTCGCCACGCCTCGGTTTTGCCATGATTGACGCCACTATATCAGGGTTCTCAACCGCTCTCGCGGCCCGCTACACTGAGGATGTATGATACGAAAGCATGGACAGTCGACCGCCGCGCGCCGTCGCTGATCTCTTGCTCACCGCGGTCCCCGACCTGCGAGATCGCCTTCTCGAGCAGCGTATCCGTCGGGCCTGGCCTCACGTGGTGGGCGCCGACGCGGCCCGCCGCGCCCAGGCCCGAAACTTCGCCGACGGATGTCTCACCGTCGCGGTCGACAATTCTCCCTGGCTCCACGAGCTGACGCTTCGGAGCGAAGAGCTGACGCGCCGTCTCCACGACCGCTTCGACGTCGTTCGCTCGCTCCGCTTCGTGGCGGGCACGGTCGAACCCGATTCGTCGGCCCGCCCCAGCGCGCAGCCCGCCCGGGCACTCGACACGCGCGCGCTGAGGGAAATCGACGAAGCGGCCGCGGCCATCCCGGACGCCGGGGTCGCGGCAGCGGCGCGCCGTCTCATGACCAAAGCGTGGCCGGGGCTGACCGTGCTCGCCCTCGCGACGGTGCTGGCGAGCTGCGCCAGCGCGCACGACCCGACGATCACCACCGACGACCAGCTGCCGCGCCGGGTCGCGGTCGCCGATCCTCGCGGCGACGCGTACTACGCCTACAGCGTCGCGCAGATGAACATCCAGGCCGGCCGGTTCAAGGACGCCGTCCCGTACATGAGGACCGCGATCAAGCGCGACCCCAATTCGGCGGCCCTCTGGACCCAGCTCGCCCAGCTGCTCATGCGCGCCGACAATCTCGACGAAGCCGTCATCGCGGCGCGAAAGGCCGTGGAGCTGGCCCCGGATCAGGTCTCGACCCACATGACCTTGGCCGAGCTCCTGCGCGCGCAGCGAAAGATTCCCGAAGCCGAGGCCGAGCTCGAGCGCTGCATCCAGCTGAGCCCGAGCTCCGAGGAGCCGTATCTCACCCTGGCGCGCATCTACGTCGAGCAGAAAAACTACGACAAGGCGCGGGCCGTCCTGCTCCGACTGGTCGAGCAGCAGCCGCGGCTGGCGCAGGCCCAGTTCCTCCTCGGGCGGCTCGCGATCGAGACCGAAAACTGGGACGAGGCGATCGCGCGCCTCAGCGCCGCCGTCGAGATCGATCCCGATCATGACGGCGCGTGGAGCGCTCTCGGCGCGGTCTACGGCGAGGCGCTGCACAAGAACGAAGAGGCGATCGAAGTCTATCGCCGCGCCGTCAAGGCCAACCCCGACAATCCCGCGTTCGCCGACAAGCTCGCCGATCTCCTGATTCGTCTGGGCCGCCTGCCCGAAGCGCAGATCGAGCTCGAAGGAGTCGCCGAAGCCACGCCGCAGAACCCGCGCGCGTGGATGAAGCTCGGTGCCGTGTACTACGAGCAGAAGATGTGGGACAAGGCGATCGAGTCCTTCCGTCGGGTCGTCGCCCTCGAGCCCTCGAATCTCCGCGCTCGCTACTTCCTCGCCACCACGTATATGGACGCGGGACGCGACGCCGAAGCCAAGGCCGAGCTCGAGCGGATCCTTCGGGCCGACCCGCGGTCGATCGACGCGCGCGTTCAACTGGGCTTCCTCTACGGCCGGGCCAAGCGGTTCGACGAGGCGATCTCGACCCTGCGCGAAGCCGTCAACATGGAGCCCAAGCGCCCCGAGCTGTTCCTCTACCTCGGGACGGCGTACTACCGCGCCAAGGAGTACGACCGCGCGGCCGAGACGCTCCAGGAAGGCCTGGGCCTCGACGACAAGCAGAAGGATCTGCACTTCCAGCTCGGCGTCGTCTACGAGAAGCAGTCGCGGTTCAACGACGCGGTCACCTCGTTCCGGCGCGTGATCTCGCTGGATCCCAAGAACGCCGAGGCCTACAACTACGTGGGCTACATGTACGCCGAGAAGGGCCAGAATCTCGAGGAAGCGATCCAGCTGATCGGCAAGGCCCTCGACCTCGAGCCCGAAAACGGCTACTTCATCGACAGCCTCGGTTGGGCGTACTACCAGCAGGGCAAGTATCCGGAGGCGCTGAAGGAGCTCAAGCGGGCGGTGATGAAGACCAAGGAGCCGGACCCCGTCATCTATGAGCACCTCGGCGACGCACTGGTCAAGAACGGTAACGACCAGGACGCCCTCGCTGCATGGGAGAAGGCGCTCCAGCTCGATCCGGCCGCCGAAGGGGTCAAAAAGAAGGTCGATGACCTCAAGGATCGCCAGCGCCGGGTCAAGGGTGGCCCGAAGGCCTCTCAGTAGCCTCCTGCTCTTCCTGCAGGTGGCGTTGCTCGCCGCCTGCGCCACCGCACCACCTCGAGAATCGATCAGCGACGACGCCCGTCGAGCGCTCGCTCTGCTCGCCGAGCGCTACGGCGAGCTCACGGACATGCGTACGCTCGCCGATGTCTCCCTGAGGAAGGGCAGCGATCGGCAGCGTCTTCGCGGCGTCCTCCTGATTCGCTCGCCGAGCTCGGTCCGCTTCGAAGCCCTCTCGCCGTTCGGTCCGCCGCTCATGGTCGTCACCGTGCACGAGGGCCAGGTGACGGCCTACGACGCGCTGAAGAACGAGGCACGCGTGGGCCCCGCCGATTCGGAAACGATCTCGAAAGTCCTCGGGCTGCCCCTGGAAGCCGACGACCTCGTCTCGGTGCTGGCCGGGCGACTCGCCGCGCCGCGCGACCTCCGGAGCGCCGAAGTCCTGGAGCCGGACGCCGCCGGGCCGTCACTGAATCTGGTGACCGGATCCGGCGTCCGCCAGCGGGTGTGGCTCGATCTTGGGTCCGGCGTGATCCAGCAGCGTCAGATCTTCGGCAGCCGGTTCAACGCGCTGATCAAATACCGGCGTGACGGCGCCGGCGCATTGATGGGATTCGATCTCGACGCGGCGATGTCCTACATCACCGGCTCCGTGAGCTACCAGAACCTGGTCGAGAACCAGGGAATCGACGACGAGCGCTTCACCCTGACGATCCCGAAAGGGGCGAAAACACAGCCCATCCGTTGAAAGGCCCCGGCGCCCGTGCTATGGTTCGATGTCTTGTCGAAGCGGTCGGGGAAGCCCCGTCGCCTCGTGCTCAGTGCAGCGGCCAAAGTGAACCTCGCGCTCGAGGTACTTGGCCGGCGGGACGACGGCTACCATGAAATCGCCACGGTCATGCAGGCCGTGGATCTGTCCGACAAGCTGGTGCTCGAGGAAGCGGATGTTCTCGAGCTCCGGACGACCGCTTCCGACGTTCCGACGGACGGGACCAACCTGGCGCTCAAGGCGGCGCTGACTCTCCGGGAGATGGCGGGGGTGAGCCGGGGAGTGAAGATCACGTTGGACAAGCGAATCCCCGTCGCGGCCGGTCTGGGTGGTGGATCGACCGACGCAGCCGCGGTGCTCGTCGGGTTGAACCGGCTTTGGAGGCTCGGGTGGTCGTCCGCGCGACTGGCCGAAGCGGCGGTGAAGCTCGGGATGGACGTGCCGTTCTTCCTGCACGGCGGCGCCGCGATGGGCACGGGACGCGGCGAGCGTCTCGAGCCGCTGGCCAGCTCAGCGCTGGCGCTCGTGCTCGTGAATCCGCGCGTCGCGGCGAGCACGGCGGAGATCTACGGAGGGGTCGTGGCCTCGATGTATTCTGACGGGGCCCAGGCGCGCGGGATGGCCGCGGCGCTCCGGAGCCGGCAGCCGGCTCGGGTCGCGGCGACGCTCGGCAACACGCTGGAACGAGTCGCCAGTGCGCGGTACCGTGAAGTCGAGCAGATGCAGGCGGCACTCCTGGCGGCGGGGGCTCTGGGCGCGCAGATGTCGGGAAGCGGGCTCACCGTGTTCGGGATCGCGCGCTCGTTCGATCACGCGCGGCAGATCCGCGCCCGCGTGACACGCGCGCGCTGGGGATGCTGGGCGGTCCGGACGCTCCGAGGCCCCGCGATCCGGATTCGAAAGTAGGGCGGCGTGGTCGGTCATCGAAGAAGGGCACACGATGGGGCGTGGCCAAGCGGCAAGGCGCGGGACTTTGGATCCCGTATTCGGAGGTTCGAATCCTCCCGCCCCAACCACACGATAGGACGAGGCGCCGATGGCGTATGAGCTGAAGCTCCTGACCGGTAACGCGAACCGTCCGCTCGCCGAGGAGATCGCGCAGTATCTCCACGTCCCCATGGCCGACGCCGAGGTCACCCGGTTCTCCGACGGTGAAGTCTACGTGCAGGTCGACGAGAACGTGCGGGGCGCCGACGTGTTCGTCATCCAGCCCACGTGTCCGCCGGTGAACGATACGCTGATGGAGCTGCTCATCATGGTCGACGCCATGAAGCGCGCGTCGGCCCGCCGGGTCACCGCGGTGCTGCCCTACTACGGGTACGCGCGCCAGGACCGGAAGGTTCAGTCACGGGTGCCGATCTCCGCGCGGCTCGTGGCGGACCTGCTCGAGGCGGCGGGGATCAACCGGGTACTGGCGCTCGACCTGCACGCCGGGCAGATCCAGGGATTCTTCAGCGTGCCGGTCGACCACCTCTTCGCCGGCCCGGTCGTGATGATCGACTATCTGCGCAAGAAAGATCTGAAGGATCCGGTCATCGTCGCGCCCGACGCGGGCGGCGTGGAGCGCGCGCGCGCGATGGCCAAGCGGTTCGACGCGGGCCTGGCCATCATCGACAAGCGGCGCGAGGGCCCGGGCTCAGCGGTTGCCATGCACCTCATCGGTGACGTCAAAGGGCGCGACGCGGTGGTCATCGACGACATCATCGACACCGCCGGCACCCTGACGCAGGCCGTGACGGCCCTGGAGCGCGAGGGCGCCCGGCGGATCATGGCCTGCGGCGTCCACGCGGTGCTCTCGGGGCCGGCGATCGACCGCATCGGCGCCTCGCCGATCGAAGAGGTCGTCGTCACGAACTCGATCCCTCTGAGCGAAACCAAGCGCGCCGCGGCGCGCGTCACGGTGCTCTCGGTCGCGCCGCTCCTGGGCGAGGCGATCCGGCGGATCCACGACGAGGAATCCGTTTCGACACTGTTCGCGTAACTCGACTTTCAAGGAGCTTCAGTCATGGCCACGATGCAAGAGCTGACGATCAAGCGGCGAGAGGGAAGCGGCAAGGCTTTCTCCAAGCGCCTGCGCCGCGCGGGCACCGTTCCGGCGGTCCTCTACGACGGAAAGAAGGCCGAGTCGGTCACCGTGGATCCCAAGGTGGTGCTTCGTATGATCCACGGCCACGAAGGCACGACTCAGCTGCTCACGCTCCGGTTCGACGGCGAGAACGGCAACGGCACGCGGATGGCCATCATCCGCGATTTACAATTCGATCCCGTCACCGATCTGCTCTTGCACGTCGATCTGCAGGAAGTGGCCGCGGACCGCGCGATCACCGTGCGGGTGGCCGTGCGCGCCATCGGTGAGGCCGCGGGCGTGAAGGACCAGAAGGGCATCCTGAATCTCGTGCTCCACGAGCTGACCATCTCGTGCCTGCCGACGGCGATTCCCGAACGGATCGACGCCGACGTCAGCGCGCTCATGATCGGCGACGTGCTGACGGTGGCCGAGCTCCAGGCGCCCGCCGGCGTCCGGATCGTGAACGATCCAGGGCAGGCCGTCGCGACGGTGGCTCCGCCGATGGCGGAGGAAGTGGCCGCGGTGGCGGCACCGACCGCGACAGCGGTCACCGAGCCGGAAGTCCTCACCGAGCGCAAGCCGAAGGAAGGCGAAGAAGCGGCGGCCGACGACGGCAAGAAGCCATCGCGGCCCGCGCGCGCGGAGAAGTCAGACAAGGACAAGTAACCGAGCGGGCATCGCGTGGCCCAGGGGGAGGGCCCGGGAACCGGCCGCGTCGTCGTGGGGCTGGGCAACCCGGGCCCGGAGTATCGAGACACCCGCCACAACGTGGGCCAG
>WNFK01190910.1_pt1 | contig 15604 bp, 9 predicted proteins | sample 5400281 | NCBI WGS metagenome assembly WNFK01 (sample SAMN13153350, study PRJNA577476) | soil metagenome | isolation source: 20 cm soil on Douglas fir-dominated hillslope | place: USA:California | collected 2013-09-17 | reverse complement strand
GTTGTTGAGGTGGCAGGCAGCGCAAGCCACATTGGCGTGGCCGTTGGTCAGAAGAAATCCCGTGGTGCTGTGATCGAAGATCGCCGTGGTCCACGAAATTGTGTTGTGGCATGTGGAGCAGTTCCCGACAGCGAACGTCGGTCCCGAGGTTGAGTGCGTCGGGTTATTGGTCTTCTGCCAGTCCGTTAAATGGCATCCTGAATTCCCGCAATCATTCGGCATGGTAGTCAGGCTGTAATTGTTGTTGAGGTGGCAGGAAGCGCAGGACGGCACCTTGCCGCCGTTGGCCGCGAGGGCGTGCGAGTTCGTCAGTGGGAACCCGAACGCGGCGTGGTCGAACTTGCCGTCGACCCACTTAGTAATGGTGTGGCACTGGGCGCAAGCCGCGGCCGTCGTGGGGAAGCCCGCCTTGATATGATCCGGCACATTGCCGCCGAAAGAAGGCGTGCTGTTCCACTCCGGCTGGTGGCAGCCCATGCAATCGGCCGAGTTCAGCGTGTAATTGTTGTTGACGTGGCAGGAAGCGCAGGGCGTGGGCGAAGGAGAAGCGTGCGTGCCAGTCAGCGCGAAACCGGTGGTGCTGTGATCGAAAGAAGCGGAGTCCCAGCCCTTGGTGGTGTGGCATGTCGCGCAATTCGTCGCCGCAAAAGCAGGCCCCGATGTCGAGTGGACCGGGGTCGTCGTCTGTTGCCATCTCGTCAAATGGCATCCGGAGTTCCCGCACTCCGTCGGCGCAATCGTCAAAGTGTAATTGTTGTTGACATGGCAAGAAGCGCAGGGCACGTTGGCGTGCCCGTTGGTCAGCAGGAAGCCCGTCGTGCTGTGATCGAAGATCGCCGTGGTCCAAGAAATGGTGTTATGGCATCCCGCGCAGTTGGCCACCCCAAAAGCCGCGCCCGCCGAGGAGTGCACTGGATTAGTCGTCTTTTGCCAAGTCGTCAGGTGGCAGCCCGAATTCCCGCAGTCCGTCTCCACAATCTGAAGGTTATAGTTGCCGCCGATGTGGCAAGAAGCACAGGGCACGTTCGCATGACCATTGGTCAAGGGGAAGCTGATCGGAGGTGCGCTATGGTTGAAGGATGTTCCATTGAAGGTTCCCCCCAACCAACTGTCAAAGGAATGGCACGATTCGCAGGTAGTAGCAAACTTCGCGCTGGCGTGGTTCGGATTCGTAGTCTTCTGATAGTCCTTCAAGTGGCAAGAAGCGCAAGCCGTTGAGAGACCCTGGAACTGCCCAACCGCAGCGCCCTTATGGCACTCTTCGCATTGCACCGCGGCGTGAGCCCCGAGAAGAGGGAAGCGATTCTGGTGATCCTTAACTTGCTGAACGGCATTGTTCCAACCAAGAACGGAGTGGCACCGCGCGCAGTCCGTGCCCATTTTCCGCTGGTGAATATCGGCGTGGCAATCCTGACAATTCTTGCCCACATCTGTGAAGACCGGTTTTACGTGGCACTGCGTGCATTGAACTTTCTCGTGCATGCCGCGCAGTGGATAACTCGTTTTGTTGTGATCAAATTCAGGGACGGCGCGGATGGGGCGCCAGCCTGTGGCGGTGTGGCAGTTCTCGCAGGGAATGGCAAGCGCTCCGTGCGGACTACGGGTGGTCTCCCGCTGCGGTGCAGGTGCGCTCGCTGCCGGCCAAGAGAAGAGCAGCAGACAACACAGGATCTGAATGAACTTAGACGTAACAGCCTCCCACGTTTCAGTTTCCCTAAATCCGCTTCTGATGGCTAGGTTAGAGTATGCCATGATGACCGTAACCCCAGTCGTCATATTGTTCCTTGCGCAGGGTCAATAACAACTGTACCGAGGTTCAGATTTTGGCCAGGGGCAACTTAGGGCCAAATTAGTACCACGACTGCCGGTACTTTTGTCTCCTTGCAATTTGCGAAAAGAGCCAGATTCTAGGCGTGGCAGATTCTTCGCCATGCTTCGACGCTTCGGTCTACGGTCCATTCCTTCAAGCGCGGAATTCATCGGCTGGGAGTGCGAGGCCGCCAGAGGGAAGGACTGATTCAAAGGTTCGGTAGCAAATTTTGTCGCACTGGCGGTGGGGTTTACAAGCTGCAGAAGGCTTGACTTCAAAGGGCCGATGTCCGGGCCGTGGCAATCGGTACACTTCGATGGCGCCTGTTTGTAGATAATCACAGGCTTGGCATCGACCATGCGCGTCTGCTTATGGCATTTGTCGCAAGCCACGCCTGCATGGCCACCCTGCAAGGGGAAATGCGTCCGGGTGTCGTGGTTGAAAGTGGAGGGCGCCCAGCGTTGCGAATCGTGGCAGTCTCCACAAAGCGTTTTCCCGGCCTTGGCGAATTGACCGTCATGGGCGTCTTTATGACAATCTTCGCAAACTTGCGACGTGTCCTTGAACTGGATTTCCTTCTTGCCCGCGGGCACCTTGTGACAATCACCGCACTTGGCAGCGCGATGCGCTCCGAGCAATGGGAACTTGGTTTTCGAATGGTCGAAACCATTCACGTCGGCCCATGACTTCACGTTATGGCAGGCTTCGCATCCCTGCGGCGTACCGTCGGCACGACGCCGCGCCATGCGTTCGTTGAATTCGCCATGATGCACATCCTCATGGCAGGCGGTGCAGGTGCGATCTTCGAAATGGAACGGCAGGATCTTGTCCTTTCGGCCGGCGGCCCCCACTTTATGACAATCGGAGCACGGCACGGCAGCGTGCGCGCCGGCCAGCGCAAAACGCGCCTTGCGATGTTTGGCGATCGTGAATGTGGAGCGGTGCCAATCCAGAACGGTATGGCAATCCTCGCATTTGTTCAAATACGGGGCGGCTGCAAATTGTCCGTCATGGGCATCCTTGTGGCAGTCGGTGCAGGCTGCGAATTTCACCTTATAGATGGTGTCCTTGCCCGCGGGTAGATGGCACTTGTCGCATTCAACGGCAATGTGTTTGCCCTTCAGCGGGTATTTGGATGTGTCGTGCTCTTTAACGCCGAAAAGCGATGGCTTCCATCCATCCACGTTATGGCATTCCGCGCATTCACCCTTCTTGGGTCGCGCTTCGAACTGGCCTTTGTGCGGGTCCGGCTTATGACAATCATTGCAATTATCAAACGGGAGCTGCCGTTTGAAATCTCCCTTCAAATGGCACTCCGCGCAGCCAACCATGGCGTGCTTTCCGAGGAGCGGGTACTTGGTCTTGGAATGGTCGAATTCGAAGCGCGGCAGCAATTTTTTCCATCCGTCGGTGGTGTGACATTCTTCACAACGCTGCTTGAAGGAGCCTTTGTGCGGATCGATATGGCAGTCGATGCAGGCCTGGAACTTCATGTCCCTGTAGCGTGCCGGACCGCCGGGCACGTCCGGCTTATGGCACTTCTCGCACTCGACCTTGATGTGAAGACCCGTCAGAGGATAGCGGGTCTTGGAGTGATCGAATTGTTTTGCCGCCTTCCAGTCCACGTAATTATGACATTGCAGACAATCATTCCCGAGTTGACCTTTGTGCACATCTTTGTGGCACGGTACGCAATTTTGCGACAGTCCGAAAAAGGACTTCGAAAGATCTTTCATTTTGATGAGCGCGCGTTCGTCGGAGATCATGTAGGCGGGCAAGTGACATTTCTCGCAAGCAATGCCCGCATGCTTTCCTTCCAGCTTGTAGCCCGTCAACCGGTGATCAAATTGTTTCTGCGAAGGCTCCCAATGGATCAGGTTGAAGTCCTCGCCGTTGTGTTCCAGGTGGCAACGGATGCAGTCTTTACCATTGGGATTCCGCATCTGAAGCTGAGCGTGATAGCCGTGCTTTGCTTCCAGCCGTTTCGCTATCTCTTTATGGCAATCCAGGCACTTGAAAGTAGGCGTGCTGGTACCGAATTGGTGGCAGCTGGCGCATTGGGTGGTTCCGGTCAGACTTTGATGGGCTTTGGAAAGCGGGCCGGGGGAGATTTGCGCGCTTGCGGGAAGGGTGAGGAAGAGCAGCACGACCAAGCAAGAAAGAAAACCACACGGCCACGCGAAACCACGTCTTTCGCTGGCTAAATCCCGGACGACAGGCTCGAAGAGGGCCACTGTGTTCTCCGTGTTTGCGTTTCGCGGCGAAAACCGTGGGCTCGGGTATCTGAGATTATCACGCAAGAAGCGAGCGTGACGCCACGGGTTGGATAATGTGTCTAGAATGAAAAGGCAAGACAGCCCCCTTCGTCTCCTGACAAGACGCCGACGGGATTCACCGTCGAACCTGGGCCGGACTCCGCTACGGCCCGACCGTCGCAAGTTCGTTCACGACTGACGCCGGGAACACCAGCTATCCCTTTCGAGATGCTTCGCAGGGAGGTGAAGTCCACGGCCATTCTAGGCAGCAGCGATGTTAACAGAAGACCGAACTCGAATTTACCGCGAGTTTACAAGTTTTACGGCTAGCCGAGGTCGGATAGATACACTATCTACCCGCGGAAGCAGGACTGTGGCTTCTCATCCCTGAAATTTATATCCAATTCCAGGCACGGTCACAATCAGCGTAGGTCTTTTCGGAGACTTCTCCAGTTTCTGGCGCAGACTGGCAACGTGCACATCAACGGTGCGTGTGAAGGTGCCAACCTCGTAGCCCCACACCTCGCGCAAAATCTCATCACGAGACAAAGTGACTCCTTCGTGCTCAATGAAATAACGCAAGAGTTGAAATTCGCGAGCAGAAAGATAAACAGGTCTGCCTTCGCGCGTAACTTGAGTGCCACGGATATCCGCGCTAATTGAGCCAAACTGGTGAAGGCCCTGGCTCGTTCGAGTGGGGGCGCGCCGCAGTAACGCCTCGATGCGGGCTACGAGTTCAAGGGTGTCAAAGGGTTTGGTAACGTAATCGTCCGCGCCCGACTTGAGACCCATCACCTTTTCGGCGATTTGTCCGCGAGCGGTCAGCAGGAGTATGGGGGTTGCCAACCCGGCTACCCGGATGTCGCGACAGAGGTCAAATCCGTTACGATGAGGCAACATGATATCGAGGATGATCAAATCGAAGGGTAGACGAATCGCCTTATCGAAGCCTTGATCGCCATCGGTAGCAAAGTCGACGACGTAGCCCTCGCTTCGCAGGCGATCGCCCAGGGTCATCTGCAATGCTTCTTCGTCTTCTACCAGTAAAATGCTCTCGTTCATATTTGAATAAGCGGGGTCGAATTGAAAGACACTGCTGTCATTTGCAATTCTTGTTCCTCCGCAATAGGCAAGTGCAGTGTAAACGCACTTCCGAGCGCCAATTCACTAACTACGGAGAGCTTCCCACCCATCGCTTCAGCAATGTTCTTGGCCAGAGACAATCCCAAACCGGCCCCGTGAATCTGAGCGGCGATGACTGCGGCGCCGCGATAAAAGGGTTCGAAAATGTGAGGCATTTCCGAGCGGTCGATGCCAATACCGTGATCTTGAACCGTGATTTGAATTTCCCGGCTGGCGCGGTCTTCCGAATCGGCGAGGAGGCCGCGGACGCCGATCCAGCGACTCTCACCGCTATACTTCACAGCATTTACGATTAAGTTTTGCAAGCACTGGGAAATCGCTGACAGATCACCCAGAACGCACGGTAGGCCTGCCTCGACTTGCCGCTCGACGACGAAGCCGGCGCCTCGCAGCAGTTCCGAAGTGTTGTCCAGTACGGAATCAATGATTTGCGAAATCTGCAGCGGACTCAGGACATAGCGGCTCCGCCAATCCTGCGTTGAGGCATACTGCAAAATCTGATTGACGAGCTCAGTGATTTGGCGGCTTTGGTTTCGGATCACCGAGCCATATCTCTGCAGCTCTTCTTTCCTGCTCACCAGGCCATCCACGATATTGTCCGCGGCCGAACTGATGATTGCCAAAGGAGTACGCAACTCGTGAGAGACCGAGGCGACAAACTCCATTTGCAGGTTGGCCAGCTGGATCGCAGCAAGCATCTTGCTTCTCTGGATGGCCCAAACCGAGGCGCTGGCGAAGATAAGCGTAAAGGCGAGGACTGCGAGCAACCTGATCGCGAAGCGGCGAGAGGTAGCAACCACGTTGGCCAGGCGTTGCGAAGCCTGCTCATCGTAGAGCCGCTTGATTTCTTCCAGGTCCTGACGGACACGATCGAACGACTGCACGCCTCCGGCGAGGTCGAGGTCGACCGCTTCTTTCGTGCTGCCCTCAAGAATAGAGGCTAACACTTCATTCCGCACCTTGAGATATTCGGACCAATCATCCTGGAGACGCCCGGCGATCTCGATCTCCTGAGGCGTTCGCGCCTGACGAAGATATTCGATGATTCCTTCGTTTACAAGTCGATCAGCTTCTCGCGACTGGTCCGCATACTCAATCTGGAGATTGCTATCATCGGTGGTTAGGGCATAGAAAGTGGCTCGGCGGGTCTCTTGGGCCTCATACTGCAGCTCTCCAATTCTGCGAAGTCCCAGCACTGACCCAGCATACATTTTCTGCGCCTCGACATTCGTGGTGTGAAGATCGCGCATAACGAAAATGCCGACAGTCGTCACTATAAAGAAAACCATAAGAAGCAGCAGAGTGGAACTGTAGCGGGCTATCAAGCCCAATACGGGGTCTATTAGCGGAACCGAGCCGATCGTCTTTCGTCTTAGCGAGTGTTTGGTCTGCCGGCGCATATCTATTTGGACGGGCGTGGCGGAATATGAAGCCTGTAGCCCTTATCTTCTGGAAGCCGTTCGTCTACCCGAATGACCTTTACCGACGCGTCCACGTCTGTGACGCGCAGGTAGCCAATAGCCCCGGGCACGTTAAATATGAACTTGCGAACGCCCACCGGAGTTGCCAAAGTCTTCGGTGACACAAAGACTTCGCCCGTGAATAGGCCGTGCAGAAAGTGATTTTTGAAATCACTTTCGTTCATCTGGCAAATCAGGCTAAGGACCGCTGCGCGTTCGGGTTGGCCGGGCTCCATCATAACCAGGGTGATTCTGCGCCCATTCGGCCAGTGACTGCGCTCACCAAGAAAAAGACTCCGCAATTCAGCCATGGAGAGATTCTCGATCGGGTTAGAAAGGTTGACGACCACGGCCAAGTTCTGTTCCGACGCCGTCGGTGGTTCCGACGGGATAAAGGGGCGTAGGTCAGACGCAAACGAGAGCGCTCCGGCTAAAAAACCGGCGCCAATGAAGACGGACAGAATACCTCCCCAGCGTGGCATACCCGGGTCCCTCTAAAAAGTAAACCCGACTTGCAGGGCAAGGGCGTTAATAGCAGCCCGTCCTCGCAAGGTGGTGTAATCATATTGCAGCTTCAAGGCCACGGATTCGCTCGCATCGTACCGGAGACCCGCAGAGGGGCCTTGCCGCAAACGAACGTCCGGAAACACCGGCTCGGTGCCCGAAGCGTTTATATATTGGTAGCGGAAATAGGGGCGGTAGGAGCCCAATTGTCTTGAGAACTGAGTATAGAAACCTGGGGTAGTAAATACTTGGGACGTCCCAATAATGGCGTGACGAACAACCACAGCTTCGTTGAGCCACTCAAATCGTGGACGAACAAATATGGCGTGTGCGGCAAGGATGGTCTCGCCGACTCTCGGCGAGTTGATGGGAACTGTTTGAGGTCGAGCGAACAGCGCGAGGTTGAATGCTTTGTGGTTCTGGTCATCAACTACGTTTTGCACTGGTTCTTGGGTTAGTGGAGAACGCGAAGCACGCCCATTACCTACTTCGGCGACGTAGTGCAATCCCAGGCGTCCGGAGGGTATCAACCCGGAAGCCGACACACCTACCGTGTGGACGGGCAGAATTCCACCGCGGTCCTCGAACTGAAAGAGCAAAGGTCGTCCCGTTGTCGTCTGAAACCAGGTACTGTGGTGATAGGCCGTGTTGTAATAGCCGATCGCGGTATGGAACCGGCCGGCCGCCACATTCAGGTAATCGTTGTAGGAATATTGGATAAGATAACGTTCGACATCGACGCTGAAAGTGTTGATCTCTCCCCTAGTTACTCCGTAAATGTTGTCCGGTCCTCCTTCGAAGACGATCTCACTGAGGAATTTGAACTTTTCCGAGATGTCCGACGTGACGAACAGGTTGAGCTGGCCGAGGGTGAAGGCGGTCGTGTTGCCTTTTCGGGTGTCACCGTGAAGAGTGATATCGCCGAAGCCCCGGAGGCGCAAGAGAGTCTTGCTAAGGTCCATTCGCTCCGGCACTGCGCTTTCTGCTTGGCTTTCTGCTTGCTGCTCAGCTTCATTGACGGGCGGTGCGCTTCTTTGAGCGGGCCCGGGTGCTGGACTCACGACGGGAGCGGGCTGCCGCTCGGCCTCCAGTTGCCTGACTCTGGCCTCCAATTGATCAATTCTTTGCAGTAAGAGTTGTAAAGTTTGTTTATCCGGAGCCGTTACATCGCCAGGTTTAGGTTGCTGCGCCTGGAGAATCGTCGCGGTTACCAGACTTCCCAGAAGCAGAGGCAGTATTCTTCTTCTGACCCTCCAACCGGTGAGCTCTAGAGCGGGCAGAACTCTGCTGGGCGGGAGAGTAGACACCTTCATTGATTCCTCCTCTAGCTAGACAATGGCGATAGGCAGTTAACCCCACTATACATTAAGGGTTTTCGAGGCGAGGTTGCTGAAAGGGAGTATGTCGTGATGGTATAGAAGCCCAGACATGCCGCAACGTGTTTGGCAGTTATCGAAAAGTGAGCTCTTGTTGGATTCACATGGACGGGAATCGTTGATTCGAGTTTGCGGGTGAAAAAATGCAGAACCGCAGTTCTTGGCAGAGGGCATTCAACCGCGAGGCACATGGTACGGAGAAATTGCCCCGGCGGGTCCACTATCAAGGAAACGACACTCTCGGCGCCGTGGTGGGCGCCTGCGATGAAGTGGCCTTGAAACGCGGATGCTCGGAGCTTTGAATGGCCGGAACTGGCAGCGGGCGAGGCGGGCTAAGTTTTTTGCGATTCAAATCGCGGATAATTCGAGCGACATAAGCGACGGTCTCGGGGTAGGGAGGAAGGCCGTGATATTGCTCAACACGCTCAGGTCCAGCGTTGTAGGCCGCCAGGACTTTGATAAGGTCGTTGTTATAGTGCACCAGCAGTTCACGCAAATAGCGCGTTCCACCTTCAACGTTAGAGGCGGGATCCAACGCATTCGGTACACCCAACCAGGCGGCGGTCCGCGGCATTAGCTGCATTAACCCCTGCGCCCCTTTGCGGGAGACTGCATTCGGATTGAATCCGCTCTCGGCGGCAATCAGGCTGTTCACCAGGTCGGGGTCAACGTTGTTGCGGGCGCAGGCGGCGCGGACCACGGCGTCGAGGCTGATGACGGGTGTGGGGACTGAGGCTGGTAGCACGGGTGCGTCATCCTCTTCAAACCCCGCAAGCTCAGGAGTGGGAACATCCACGTAGTTGTCTGGCGCGGCCGTCAGGTAAAGACGGGTTACGTTGCCTCGCACTTCGCGACGTTCGTGCCGGATAGCAAACCCGTTTCGCAAGATTGCCATTTGCGCGGCGGATGCAGAGAGACTAGCGAAAAGGAACAAGGCTACTGCGATACCGATTTTGTATCCAAATTGAAGCCAAAAGACACGCACGTGCCGGTCAACGCAAAACAGAGCGCTCCGGAGATCGAAAACAGCGTATCGGCTCGCTGGTCGCAGCGGACCCGCTTCAGTGGCTCGACTGCGCCGGTGGGTACCGATGTAAGACATTGGTTTAGTCAGTTTCTCGCGGCCCCCTTCCGTTAATCCGCTGATGATCAGGACCACGGCGGATCAATGAGATCGCCTGGTAACCTCTAGGATCAACGAATAATATAGATTGTCATTGCGCTGCCGCAAATACGCCTCCGAATTAGTGGGTTATGAGTGCCTTACCTCGGGCCAAGGACAGGAGCGAAATTTCGTTTGGTTCGCATGTCAATGGGGTTGAAGGTGCCAACTTTCTACAAGATTGACAAGGAGCGCCAACTGGTGATGACCACCGCATCGGGTGTGACAACCATGCATGATGCTTTAACTCACCAGAAGAGACTCTTGCACGATCCCGATTTTGCTCCGAACTTTTCGCAGTTATTGGACTTTACGCACGTTATGAGACTCGATCTGAGCGCGGAGAACGTTCGCGAGCTGGCTCAAACTAATGTATTCTCGCCGGATTCCCATCGGGCCTTCATTGTCAGTAGCGATGCCGTCTATGGATTCGCACGAGCATTTGAGAATTTGAGAGAAAGAATGGGCGAGCACGGCATTCGAGTCTTCAGAGATCTCGAAGACGCGCTGCTGTGGGTCTTTTCCGAGAAACAAAGCGATTCATATTTGGCAAATTCGCACCACGCTCTTAAACCCACTGGTTAGATCTCGAAATGGGGTCCCCGCGGAGGCGGAGGTCGCCGTCTTCCTTTATTACGTTCGTCAGATAGACAAGATTTAGTTCTTCGAAGCCATAAAAGTCTCCCCAAGGCTCGCGCCCTGGCCGTTACCCTGCATTGCTCCGTACTTCAAAGGGTTCATCCATCACATTTTCAACTTAATTTTCCCCCAAATTGTTGCTTTGTAACAAAGAGAGCCGGCTCAGTTCACGTAATGTGCCAGAAGAGCAAGGCCAGGGTACTCCCTGGGTATTCGCGAGTGGGTTCCAAACCAAGCGAGCGCGTCCTCGGGTCGCTGGTAGTGCCCACAAGCCAGCAAGGAGGCCAGACTGTTATGAGAAAGCTCCACCGGATTTGTTTGCTCATCGCTTTTATCTGTCTTGCGACAGGGGTCGCAAGGGCTCAGTCTTTCCAGGTTCAATGCCCGACCAGTACTATCACTCACCCCCAGGCGGGCAGTAATAATTCGGAACCTGCCTACACTGGTCCGACTTATACGGGCACGTTGCAAACGTATGCGTCGAATGGGGCCGGCAACGTAAACGGCGCGATCAAGTGCCAACAGATTTCGGGTGGCGATGGTTTCGCAACCATGGGCGATGGCTCCCAGACCTATCTGTTTGCCTTCGGTCCTCTGTCCGGATTGGCGGACATGTCGAAAGGGCTGCCCGGCACACAGTTCCCGGACGTCTTCAATACCGTCGCTCCTCCGTTGGTGCCCGGTGATCCTGCCACGTCTGACGGGGCAAGTCAGTCGCCATATTCGTTCGGCAACCCATCGCTATTCACTTACAACGGCGCCGTCGGACTGGCTCCTGATTTGGACGCCATCGCGGCCGGCACTTGCGCCGCTCCGTGTCTCGATGGGCACGTCGATCCGCGCCCGATCATGGATGTTGGCGTCATGAATGGCAACATGCCGGCGCCTCTGATGGCGATCGACGAAGATGACGAGTTCTTTCTTACGCTCACGAACGTCGGCCAGGTAATGCGCCCGGACCTGTTCGAGCAGCATACGGTTCACTTCCACGGCTATCCCAATGCTTCCGCCTTCTATGACGGCGTGCCCGACGCTTCGGTCGCCATTAACATCGGCGGCAGCTTCACCTATTACTATCTGGCGCCCGATGCTGGCACTTACTTCTGGCACTGCCACATCACGCCCCCAGAGCACTTGCAGATGGGCATGGTCGGCCAGCTCTATGTGCGGCCACGTCAGAATCGGGTCCCAAACACTACGACGCTTTATGCCGCACTCCAGGCACAGCAGCTGGATCCGCGCACGAAATGCGATTCCAGCGACGTCCTCTGCAGCAATCCATTGCCGGCAGTGAATACGGGTGCAGCAGGGGGTGCCAAGTATGCCTATAACGATGGCGACGGCACGACCCGATACGACGTCGAGTATCCCCTCCAGATCCACGGCTTCGACCCCAATTTTCACTTTGTGGGCATGACGTTTAACCCGGAAGGGTTCACAGACATGAAAGACAAGTACTTCTTGTTGAACGGCCGCAGTTATCCCGACACAGTGCATGATGGGCCGTTGGCGACGCAGACGACGGATGGCGCCCTGCATTACGCGCAGCCGATGTCTTCGATCATCAACATCCCCGTCGGCGGAAGGGCACTCCTGCGCATTGCGGACCTGGACGTCACGGAATATCAGACGCTGGCCTCCCTGGGCATCCCGATGCAGGTAATTGGGCTCAATGCCAAACTGCTGCGGGACCAATCGGGAAACAATCTCTACTACAACACCAACTCGATCACGTTGGCGGGCGGCGAATCACTCGATGTGATTCTGGATGCGAGCGACAAAACCAAGTATCCCTCCGGAAGCGTGTTTTACCTCTACACCCCAAATCTTGACCACTTGTCGAACGATGCCGAGAACTTCGGTGGCCTGATGACCGAAGTCCGCATTAATTAGGAGAGCAGCAATGAGGACGATGAACATGAAAAAAGCGATCTCGAAAACACAACTGCTTCTCGCGGCGATGGTGGCAATGGCATTGTTGCTGACTGCCCCGGCGCATGCTGCGACTCCCGGAATCACGGGTACGACCTTTAACCTGACGGCACAAGCGGCGTTCCTCAGTCAGCCTGACGGCCAGTCTGTGTACTCGTGGGGATACGGCTGCGCAACTGGGTTTGCCCCGACTTTCGCGCCAGCCGCAATCTCTACCGGATTCTGCGGCACCATGCAAGTTCCCGGGCCCACCTTGATCGTCACGGCACCCGCATCGGGCACTTCAACGGTCATGGTTACTCTGGCGAATAACCTCCCCACGGCTGCGGGCAACACATCCATTCTGTTCCCCGGCTTTCAAGTGGCGACGTCGGGCGGCGTAGCGGGCCTGCTGACGCAGGAAGCGGCGCATTTAGGCAGCGTGACCTACACGCTCACCATTCCTTCCACGGCGGCGGGAACACACGCTTATTACAGCGGAACGCAAGGCGACTTGCAGGTCGAGATGGGCTTGTATGGGGCAATCATCGTCCTGCCCTCTGCTGTTCCCAGCGCCTGCACATCGGGGGTCCACTCTAACAACTTGACGGCGCAAGCTCACTGGTCTGAAACCAATTACCGTCTTGCGGCGGCCGCTTACAACCACCCAGGAGCCTGCTATGACCGGGAATACATCTTCCAGTTCTCGGAGATCGATCCCAGGATTCACCGCCAGGCGGAAGAACAGTCCGCAAGGCCCTGCACTGGTTGCATGAACGTTGCCACCGAGCCGTACGTTCCCGCTTACTTCATGATCAACGGCCGCTCGATGCCCGACGACATGGACCCAAATTATGCCCCTGAATATCCGCACCAGCCTTACAACGGCAACCCGCACATGCACCCGGGCGAATTGGTGCTGCTGCGCATCATCGGGACGGGGCGCTGGCAACATCCGTTCCACGAGCACGGCAACCACGTGCGCGTTCTGGCGCGCGATGGCAATTTGATTCTCAGCGCGACCAACCCTAACGATCTTGCTGGACCGTTGCTCTTCACCACGACAACAACTCCCGGCCTCACGATGGATGGAATCTTCTACTGGACCAGCAAAGGTCTGAACTGGGATGCGTATGGTCACAACGCTGCCTCCGGATCTACGCTGTCCTGCACCGCGGATGGGAACGGCTACAACACCAGCGCCCCCACTGCAATCAACTATTTCGAGTGGTGCCAGGATCACAACAAGCCAATGCAGGCGCGCGGTCCGACAACTCTGCCGGATCCGACCATCTTCGCGAACGGTCCCTGGTTCGGCGGCAGTCCCTATCTCGGTCCGGATGCAACGGTCCGCGCTGTCGGCAACACCGGCACCACGCCGCCTTCCGGCACGGTCGCGAATCCACCCGATTCCGAAGCCGGGTTTGCCTTCATGTGGCACTCGCACAACGAGCGCGAAATCACCACCAACAATGTTTTCCCGGGCGGAATGCTGATGATGATGCTGGTCGATTCCCGGGAATTTGTCATCGACGAGTCCAACTAACTAACTACTGAGGAACGGGAGAGAGCGATGCGATTCAATTATCTCAAAGCGACTTTAAGAACAACGGCAGTGGCGGTATTGGTTCTCCTCCTTGGAGCGAGTTGGGCCGTGGCCCAGCAGCAGGTCAACCTGACCGCGGGACCGACCAGCATTACCTTGCCCGATGGCACGGTGGTCCCGATGTGGGGCTACACTTGCGGCGCGGCCGTGAGTGGCTCGACCGCAGCGTGCGCTGCGTTGCATCCGACGGCGCTCGGCTGGTCTCCAGTGGTGATTACAGTGCCCACAGGACAGACCCTGGTGATTAGCCTCACGAACAGTCTGACCTTCGGCGCCAACAGCGTACCTACTTCGCTGACCATCGTGGGTCAGTTGGGAGGTGGCCTCGGAGCGACGCCGACCCGCACAGCGAGTCCCGATCACGCTGTGCAAGGCGCCACATGGCCGGCCGCGGACCCCACCACAACGAACACTCCGCCACCCCAGGAGCCGCGCGTACAGTCGTTCTCCACGGAAGTGGCAGCGGGAGCGGTGGCGACAAGTCTGACGTGGACAACGCCTCGCCCTGGCACGTACTTGCTTGAGTCGGGAACGCACCCTTCAATTCAAGGGCCCATGGGCCTGTACGGCATGGTAGTGGTCACCGACGCAACCACCGGTACTGCGTACCCGGCAGTCGGGACGACACCCGCTGTGACTTACAACGCGGATGCATCATTCCTGTTCAGTGAAATCGATCCGGTCCAGAACAACGCGGTCAGCACCGCGGTCAATACGGCTAGTTTCAGCGAGACGAGGGTCTGGTCGGGACAGCCAGGCGGCTGCGGAAACCCATCCTCGGGCGCCGGGGTTTACCAGACCTGCTATCCGCCGACCGTGAACTACACGCCGCTGTATTACCTCATCAACGGAGTGGCGTTCGACAAGAGCAACCCCTCGACCTCGCTGTTCGCGGCTGGGCCAGCCTCGGGACTCGCTGGAACCGTATTGGTGCGCCTGGTGAATGCTGGCCTGCGCATGCACGTGCCGTCGATCGTTGGCGCCCAAACGGGGGCCGCGGTCTCGGGCTTCGGGCTGATTGCGGAAGACGGCAATCCACTTCCCGGCGTAACCCGAGTGCAGAATGAAGTGTTTATGGCCCCGGGTAAGACCTATGATGTAATGATCAATGTACCGGCCGCTGGCGGGACGGCTCTCCCGATTTTCGACCGTGAAGGGAGCTTGTCGGGCAACGCGACCAGTCGCGACGCCGGAATGCTGGCTTACATCAGCATCAATGGCGCGGGACTGCCAGCCGCTAGTGCACTCGGCGCGGCGGTAGCCAACCCCGACACTTATAATGCCGTGATTACGGGCAAGACGCTCACCGTGTCGGATCCAGCCAAGGGTCTGATCGCGAATGACTTCAATGTTTACGGCGTCCAAGTCTCCGGCACGGCGCCGGCCGGGCTGACTCTCAACGCGAATGGCACATTTTCGTATACCGGGGGTTCGACTAGTTTTACGTATTGCGCGAACGGCACGACCACGGTGTGCGCCTCGGTTACACTGGGCGCGGCGCCGATTGAGGCAGCGTCCGGCATTACCTGCACCGTCCCTACGTATACATCGAATGTGGCAACAACTCTGAGCATCAAACCCCCGGGCGTCCTTGCGTTCTGTAAGGACGCGGCGGGCTATCCGCTCACCGTTGCCGCATCCCCTGCTCCGGCTCTAGCAGGCGGAACAGTTGCTATGGACGCGAATGGCGGGTTCACCGCGACCGTTGCCGCATCCGGCTCGCACTCTTTAACTTTTT
>WNFK01206834.1_pt1 | contig 15614 bp, 9 predicted proteins | sample 5400281 | NCBI WGS metagenome assembly WNFK01 (sample SAMN13153350, study PRJNA577476) | soil metagenome | isolation source: 20 cm soil on Douglas fir-dominated hillslope | place: USA:California | collected 2013-09-17 | reverse complement strand
GTTCCTCCACATGTTCGGCGGCTGCACCGAGCTCTGGAGCAATCTCTCGGCGGAGGCCGAGGTCTTCGCGGTCAAGCAGACCTACGGCGCCAAGGCCGAATACAAGAGCGCGGGACGCGAGCCCATCGATTACGTCAACTCGCGGCTCATCGTGATGTGGGGCTGGAGCCCCGGCGACGGCACCTTCGGCACGGGGACGCTGCAGCATCTCAAGCGCGCCCGGCAGCACGGCGTCCGGGTCGTCTGCGTCGACCCGCGCGTGACGCGCTCGAGCCGTCAGCTGGCCGACGAGCACTTCTTCATCCGCCCGTCCACGGACGCGGCGGCCCTCATCGCCATGGCCTACGTCATCACGAGCCGCGGGCTCCAGGATCAGAGCTACCTCGACCGCCACGTGCTCGGATTCGACGAGGCTCACCTGCCGCCGGGCGCTCCGCGGGGCGCGTCCTATCGCGCGTACCTCATGGGCGAGGCGGACGGCGTCCGGAAGACGCCGCAGTGGGCGGAGGCGATCACCGGAATGCCGGCCGGGACCATCGAGCGGCTCGCCGTCGAGTTCGCGACGCTGAAGCCGGCGGCGCTCCACTGCGGCTACGCGCCCGGGCGCACCATCCACGGCGAGCAGTTCCACCGCGCCGCCTACGCCCTCGCCGCCATGACCGGCAACGTCGGGATTCCCGGCGGCAACTCCGGCACCAGCAACGGCGCGACCGGGCGCTGCGGGATCCGCATGCTGCCGGCCGGGACGAATCCCACCGGCGCGCGGGTCGCCTCGTCGATGCTGGCCGATCTCCTCGACCGCGGCCGCGCCGGCGGCTATCCGGCCGACATCAAGATGGTCTACTCCGTGGCCGGCGACCTGTTCAATCAGGCGCCGAACGTCGGTCGGATCGTCGCGGCCGCCCAGCGCCTCGAGTTCATGGTGGTCCACGACAACTTCCTCACCCCGACCGCGCGCTACGCGGACATCGTGCTCCCGGCGACGACGTTCTGGGAGCGCAACGACGTCCACACGCCGTGGGCGGGCGCGGGCCACTACGCGATCTTCATGAAGCAGGCGATCGCGCCGATCGGCGAGTGCCGGAACGACTTCGACATCTGCGCCGAGCTGGCGCGCCGCCTCGGCATCGAGGGCTACAGCGACAAGACCGAGGAGGAGTGGCTGCGCGAACTGACCCGCGACGCGATCGACGACTTCGACGCGTTCCGGGACCAGGGGCTCGCCCGCTTGCCGGCGCCCGACGATGCGGTCGCGTTCGCGCGCGAGATCCGCGATCCCGAGCACTACCCGTTCAGCACGCCGTCGGGCAAGATCGAGATCTACTCGATGACCCTGGCCGCCAGGCCCGATCCGTACGGCCTCGGCGCGATCCCGCCGATTCCCACCTGGATCCACGACGCGATCGACCCGCGCTATCCCCTGCGTCTGGTCACGCCCAAGTCGCGCGCCCGCACGCACTCGATCCACGGCAATCAGCCGGTCCTCGCACGCGCCGACACCGACGACGTCTGGATCAACGTCGCCGACGCGGCCGCCCGCGGGATCGTCGACGGTCAGACGGCTCGAGTGTTCAACGGCCGGGGCGTGACCCACCTGCCCGCGCGGGTGACCGATCGCATCGCGCCCGGAGTCGTCTCCATCAAGGAGGGCGCCTGGTACACGCCCGACGCCTCCGGAGCCGACACCCGGGGCTGCGCCAACGTGCTCACGCCGGACCGCGCCTCGCCGGCCGGCGCGGCCCCGTTCAACTCGTGCTTCGTGGACGTGGCGCCGGCGACTCCCTGAGCCCGCCCTCCTCCGCGACACGTCGAGCGCGCCGGCGAATCCGGCGCCACCTGCTGATCTACCTGGGGCTGACGCCCTTCGTCGTCATCGCGCTGTTTCCCGTCTACTGGATGGCGATCACCGCGTTCAAGGAAGACGCCGACCTCTACCGGATGGACCTGGTTCCGTTCTGGTTTCACATGGCGCCGACCCTCGCGCACTTCCGTCTCCTGTTTCATCACACCTACTTCTCGGTCTGGTTCCTCAACACCATGTCGCTCTCCGTCTGCCTGGTGCTCGTCACGCTGGCGACCGCGGTGCCCGCCGCCTACGCCCTGGCGCGCCTCCGGCTGCCCGGCGCCGGCAACCTCGGGATCGCCATGTTCATGACCTACCTCGTGCCGCCCATCATCATCTTCCTGCCGCTGGCGCGCGTCGTGGGCACGCTCGGGCTCTTCGACTCCTGGTGGGCGCTGGTGGTCGTCTATCCGACCTTCACGATCCCGTTCTGCACCTGGCTCCTGATGGGCTTCTTCCGCAGCCTGCCCCGGGAGATCGAGGAAGCCGCGTGGCTCGACGGCTGCGGGCTCGTGGGCGGACTCCTGCGCGTCGTCCTGCCCCTGGCGCGCCCGGGCATCGCCATCGCGGCCATCTTCGCCTTCACGCTGGCGATGCAGGAGTCGCTCTACGCGGTCGTGTACGTGGCGCCGCGCGATCAGACGACGCTGACCGTCGGCGTGGCGACCTCGCTGATCCGCGGCGACATTTTCTACTGGGGCTCGCTGATGGCGGCGGCGCTCGTGGTCGGCCTGCCGGTGGCCATCCTGTACACCGCGTTCCTCGCCCGCCGGTCAGAGGTATTCGTCGGCGGGATGTACGAGCTTCAGCAGCGCGTCGAAGAACGGGCTCGCAAAGTGCGGGAAGATCTGCCACGCCACGAGGAAGCCGAGCAGCGAAAAGGCCGGGTTCGAGGCGAATCCGCGGACGGCCAGCGCGGCGCGCTCCGGCAGGAGTCCGCCGATCGCGGAGGCGCCGTCGAGCGGCGGAAGCGGCAGCATGTTGAAGACGAAGAGCAGTGCGTTCAGCATCAGGAGGACCGTCAGCAGATCGCCGAGCCCTGAAAGCCATGCGGCGCCGTTCGCCGCTTCCACGACGTGGTGGAAGCTGACGTGCTCGGGCGACACGAAGAGGCCGCCCAGCAGCCCGACCTTGATCGCGGCGAACGCCACGAGCGCGATGAGCAGATTGCCGGCGGGACCGGCCGCGGCCATCGTGGCGGCACGGCGCGGATGGCGGGCGGCCCAATAGGGATCGTACGGCGTGCTCGCCCAGCCGAGCGCCCAGCCGTTGGTGAACGCCGTCAGGATTGGAACGACCAGCATCCCGATCGGCTCGCGGCGGATGTGCGGCAACGGCGACAACGACACCTGGCCGCCGAGGTACGCCGTGGGGTCGCCGCCGCGGAGCGCGACCAGGGCGTGGGCCGCCTCGTGCACGGTCGTCGAGAACAGGAACGCCGCGAACCACAGAAGACCCTGGACGAGCGCTTCTCGTTCCATGTCCATTTCAGTATGGCATCGGCCCGTCTGCGCCTTGCATTTCGTCGGCGGCAAGGCTTGCGCCGTGCCCCTTCGGGGCGCTAGAGTCGGCGCGGCCCAAAAAAGGGAGGAACTCCATGCACGTGGATCGCCGACTACTCTCGATGGCCTGCGTCGCGCTCCTGGCGCCCCTCGTGGGCACGGCCTCGGCGCAGCCCGCGAAGCTCCACGAGGCTCCCGCGCTGACCGAGCAGGTGAAGGCCGGGAAGCTCCCGCCGGTGGAGAAGCGTCTGCCCGCCGATCCCCTGGTGGTGCCGGTCGTCGAGCGGACGGGACAGTACGGCGGCGTGTGGCGCCGGGCGTTCCTGGGCCCGGCCGACGCGAACAACTACGTGCGGATCGTCTACGACGCTCTGGTACGGTTCTCGCCCGACGGCGCGAAGATCGAGCCGAAGATCGCCGCGGGGTGGGAATCCTCGAAGGACTTCCGGACCTGGACCATCAAGCTCCGGCAGGGCGCCCGGTGGTCGGACGGCGCGCCGTTCACCGCCGACGACATCGTGTTCTGGTACCAGGACGTCCTGCTGAACAAGGACCTGACCCCGGCGATCCCGTCCTGGATGCGCAACGCCGACGGCACGACCGCCACCGTCGAGAAGGTGAGCCCGACGGCCGCGCGCTGGACCTACAAGCAGCCCAACACGCTGCTGCTCACCGCGCTCGCGAACCAGGACGGCGGCGACCGGACCTACGCGGTCTTCCTGCCCGCCCACTATCTGAAGAAGTTCCACCCGACCTACACGCCGAAGGCGGAGATCGACAAGCTGGTCGCCGCCGCCGGCTTCAAGGCGTGGACCGAGCTTTTCGCCGCGCGCAACGCGCCGCCGGAGAATCCGGAGCGCCCGACGATGGCGGCGTGGGCGCCGGCGACCCGCGTGAGCGATCAGGTCTTCACGCTCAAGCGCAATCCCTACTTCGTCGGCGTGGACCCGAGCGGCAACCAGCTGCCGTACCTCGACGAGGTTCGCTTCACGTTCTTCGCCGACATCCAGGCCCTCAACCTGGCGGCCATCGCCGGCGAGTTCGACATGCAGGAGCGCCACATCCAGATGACGAACTATCCCGTCTTCAAGGAGAACGAGAAGACCGGGAAGTACCGCGTCATCACCTGGCCGACCTTCGGCGGCGCCGATGCGGTCATCATGTTCAATCAGACCTACAAGGCGGATGCCGAGATCGGCAAGCTGATGGCCACCCGTGAGTTCCGCGTCGCGCTCTCCGAGGCCATCAATCGCGACCAGATCAAGGAGTCGGTCTTCCTCGGGCTCGGCGAGGCGCGGCAGGGCGTGCCCTCCCCGGGCCATCCCTACTTCCCCGGCGATCAGTACGCGAAGAAGCACACGCAGTACAACCCCGACGCGGCCAGCAAGCTCCTCGACCAGCTCGGTCTTTCCAAGCGCGACGGGGACGGGATCCGGCTCCTGCCGTCGGGCAAGCGCGTCGTCCTCGAGCTGTCGGTCGTCCCGGCGTTCGCCGCCTGGCCCGACGTCGCCCAGCTGGTCGCCAGGGACTGGGAAAAGGTCGGCGTGAAGACCGTCGTCCAGCTGCGGGAGCGTGCGCTCCACTTCAAGATGCGGGACAACAACGAGCTGATGACCGAGATCTGGAACGAGGACACCACCGGCTTCCCCTTCACCGGCAACGCGAAGTTCGATCCGCGCAACTCGCCGATTCTCACGCTCGGGCCGCTCTACGGCCGCTGGGCACTGAGCAAGGGGGCGGAAGGCGTGGAGCCGCCTGCGTCGATCAAGCGCGTCATGGAGATCGTCGATCAGGCCAAGACGGTCGGGCCCGACCAGCAGGCCAAGCTCGCCCAGGAGCTGTTCCGGATCTGGACCGACAACCTCTGGGAGGTCGGCACGATCGGCCTGACCCCCATGGTGCAGGGCGTCGTCGTCGCCAACGCGCGCTTCCGGAACGTGCCGACGGCCCTCGGCAACGACTGGCCGCTCCGAAGCCCGGGCAACGCGCGCGCCGAGCAGTTCTTCTTCGCCCGGTAGGGCCCCCGGGCGCGCGCCGGCGCGGCGGCCGGTCCCGCTACTGCCCCAGCGCGAGCACGGCGGCGCGCAGCTCGGCGATGTGCGCCGCCCGCACGAACGTCTGGCCCGCTACGATCGCCGGATCGGTGTACGTCGGCGCCGTGCGGACCGCCGCCTGGTAGGCCTGAGCCAGCGCCGTCCGCATCTCGGACATGTGAAGCGCGCGGAGCGCCGAGCCCGGCGTGAGAACCGGGTCGGTCCACGCGAAGGCCGCCAGGGAGCGCCGGGTGCGCTCGCGGTCGATCGCCAGCCTCAGCTCCGTCACGTGCACCACCTTCACGAGAGTGACCCGGGGGACCAGCGGATCGTCGGTGAACGTTCCGCCGAACGTCGTCGTGAAGGTCGCCGTCGCCGCGCGGGCGGCGGACATCGTCACCGTGCAGGCGGTCGTTCCGGCGCACGCCCCGCTCCACCCCGAGAACGTCGCGCCGGCGGCGGCCACCGCCGTCAGCGTGACGGCCGTGCCCGGCGAGAACACCGCCGGACACGTCGCGTTCGGGCCACAGCCGATTCCCGCCGGCGTGCTGAGAACCGTCCCGGGTCCCTGCGTCGTGACCGTCAGCACGAAGCCCTGGAACGTGAACGTCGCGGTCACGGTCGTCGCGGCGTTCAGGGTGACCACGCACGCGCTGGTCCCGGAGCAGCCGCCGCTCCAGCCACTGAAGATCGAGCCGGGATCCGCCTGGGCCGCCAGCGTGACCCTCGTTCCCGGCGTGAAGGGCGCGGCACAGGTCACCGGGCAGCCGATCCCGGCGGGCGCGCTGATGATCGTCCCGCTTCCGGTGCCGGTCCGCGTGACGGTGAGCGTGAACGTCGGAACGCTGAAGGTCGCCGTCACCGTCGTGGCGGCACTGACCGTGACCACACACGAGCCGGTCCCGGAGCAGCCCCCGCCGCTCCAGCCCGCGAAGACGCTGCCGGCGGCGGGCGTCGCCGTCAGCGTCACCACCGCGCCCGCGCCGAAGGTCGCGGAGCACGCGCTTCCGCAATTGATGCCGGCGGGACCCGACACCGTCCCGGTCCCGGCGCCGGCCCGGCTCACGGTCAGGAGGAACGCCTGGTTGGTGTCCACGACGCGCTGGACGGTGCCGTTGCTCCCGGAGCCGTAGTGGACGACGTACAGCTCACCGTCCTCGTCCTCGCCGAACGACGTGATCTGCATCGCCGTGTCGATGAGCTGCGTGCCCGACCACGTCGAGCCGCTCTGCACGCCGGTCCAGATGCGACCGGAGCAGAAGTCGCCGTAGAAGTAGCGTCCCACGAACTGCGGGAACCGGCCGCCGCGGTAGCGATAGCCGCCGGTGATCGAGCAGCCCTGCGAGTGGTCGTACTCGAGGATCGGCAGCGTCAGGGTGCCGTCGTTGCACGCGGTCGAGGGATTGAAGCAGGCCGTCCCCTCCATGCGCCGCCAGCCATAGTTCTGGCCTCCCGCGCTCGCGGCCGTCTGGAAGTTCACCTCCTCGCGGGCGCCCTGGCCGACGTCGGCGATGAAGAGATCGCCGGTCTGCCGGTCGAAGCCGAATCGCCAGGGGTTGCGCAGTCCATACGCCCAGATCTCGGGCAAGGCGCCGGGCGTGGTGCGGAAGGGATTGGACGCCGGGATCGCGTAGGGAGCGGCGCCGTCCACGTCGATCCGGAGGATCTTCCCGAGGAGCGTGCCGAGATTCTGCGCGCGGTTGCCGGGATCGCCCGCATCGCCGCCGTCGCCCAGGCCGATGTACAAGAATCCCTCCGGCCCGAACGCGAGCTGGCCGCCATTGTGATTGGCGAAGGGCTGGGCCACCGACAGCACGAGCTGCGCCGAGCTGGCGTCGGCGACGTTGGGATCGGCGGACACCCGGTAGCGCGCGATCGTCGTGTCGCCGTTCGTGTTCGTGTAATGGACGAAGAAGATCCCGTTGGTCGCGTAGTCAGGGTGGAAGGCCAGGCCGAGGAGGCCTCGCTCGCCGCAGCACGAGATGAGCGCGCTCACGTCGAGAAAGGGCGTGGGCCGTAGCTGCGTGCCGTCGAGGACGCGGATGCGGCCGGTCTGCTCCAGGATGAACAGACGCCGCGACCCGTCGCCGGCGTTGACGACGCCGAGCGGAGAGCTGAGCCCGGCGGCGACGGGCTCGAAGCCGAGCGTGATCTGCGCGTCGGCACGGCCTGCCGGCCACGCCATCGCGGCCGCCGCGACGAGGAATGCCGCCGTCACGGCGTGGAGGCCTCCGGCCCGAGCGGAATGTGTGGGAGTCATATTCAATGGTAGTCCTCGCCCCGGCAATTCGGAAAAATCGGGGCCGATGCAGAGTGACGCGGCCGGGGCGCCTCTGCGCCCCGGCCGGCGGTCGAACGCTAGAGCGAGCGGAGGAAGTTGAGCAGGTCCTGCTGGTCGTCCGAGTTGAGACGGTTGTATCGATCGATCACGGCGTTGGCCTCCGACGGGCCGAACTTGGTGTTGCCGCCGCTGCGGTGAGCCTGGATCGCCTGGACGAGGTCATTCGTGCGCCCGTCGTGCAGGAAGAAGAGCCGTTGGCCCAGACCCCAGAGCGGCGCGGTCCGAAACTCGTCGCCGCGCGCGACGCCCTGCTGGATCTCGTCGGCGAGCCCGGGGCCCATGGCGTGCAGCGCCACGTCGGAGTAGAGATTCGCGCTCTGGCCGGCGAGCGCCGCGACCGTGCTGTTCGGGTTGGTCTTCAAGGTCGGCGTGTGGCAGAGCGCACAGCCCAGGGTGGTAAACTGCTGGCGCCCTCGGCTAATCGAGAACGACCCGCCGGGGCTGATGGTCGACGGCTTGGCCGGCGCCAGGAAGCGCTGGAAGTTGGCGAAGTTGTCGATGGCATTGATCTGGTTCACGCTCGCGGTCACGTCGTTGGGAACCGTCGCGATCTGGCAGTTCGGCGTCTCGTCACGCTCCTGCTGAAACGCCTCGTTGGTGATTCCCATCTCGACGTTGTAGGCCTCGCCCGAGAAGATCAGCAGCGACTTGTTCTGCGCCTTCCAGCCGAATCGCGTGATCGTTCCGTCGTTGCCGTTCCGGTTCGGACGCCCGCTGATTCCGAGACTGGCCTTCGTGAACGAGTTGGCGCTCAGGTTGGCGACGATCGTGCTGTCCTGGATCTGCTCGATCAGCCCGGCGCCGAAGACCGGCGTGGGGATCCGGAAAATGATGTTGTTGTTGTTGACCTGCTTCTGGAAGTCCTCCTGCTTGATCGCGCAAGTCCCGGCGTCCAGATGCCCGGAGATCACGAAGAGCGCGTGGACGCCGCCGTCGCGCGAACCGTCGGGATTGAACTGGAACCGCGCTTCCCGGATCGGACCGTTCAGGGTGATGAACGACGGAATGACGTTGTTTTTCCCGAAGCCCAGATCGGGCTGAAGATCACCGACCACTCGGAACAAGGGGTTCACATCCGGGCTCGTGCCGCCGACGGCCGGCGCGGCATGGCAGCCCGCGCAGCCCACGAAGTTGAAGCGTGGGCCGAGGCCGTCCTTGACTGTTTCCTCCTCCGAGAAGTCGTCGAGCCCGACATTGAACATCGCGGTCTGTTCGGCCGTCAGGCCGTCGAGGGCTGCGCCGGCGAAGCCGGTGCCGCCCCTCGGACCGGGATCCTTCGCAGACCGAAAGTCTGCTCGGAGCACCCCAGAGAGACCGAACAACGTGACGACCGTGGCGACCAACAGGAACTGCCACGTCTTCTTCTTCAAGGTCGACTCCATTTTCCGTCCGTGAGGTCGTTCGCTCGGAGCAGCGCTTCCCTCCGGACTCCGGATTGCGCGTTCAACTCGGCGTGCCTTGAATCAGGCAAGCGAAGTGCCAGGCCAGTTGCGCAGCGCAACCTACGGAAAAGGAACCGCGCGAGCGAGTCGGGGATGCGATGGTCGTCTCAACCGCTGGAATTGGTCTGCCACCTGCTCTCACGGTTGAGAACGTGGCAGGTAGTCCATCATTGGATTCGAGCGCGATCCGACGATCCGATCGGCTGTGCGAAGATAGGCGAGCGCCGTAGTCAGCGGCGGATTGCATCGGAATTCGCCCGAGAGGGAGCTTCTTCCTCCTCTGCGCCCCCGGGCGAATTCGTCACTTCATTACGCGCGATCTACAACGCCTTCAAGAACCGCATCAGCGCCGCACGCTGGAGATTCGAGAGAGCAAAGAACGCCGCCGTAACATCCTCGGCCTGCCCTCCGTGCTGTGCGATGGCGCTCTCGATCGTGAGCGCTCGGCCGTCGTGCAGGAATCGGCTCCTCGTCCGAAGGCCCATCAAGGGCTCAGTCCTGAATTCCGCGCGGCCCGCCACGCCCTTGCACAGATCGGCCAGCCCAGGACCGAGATCGTGCAAGAGCAAGTCCGAGAAGAGATAAACGGTCTTTCCATTCAACGCCGGCGAGAGCGTGCTCCTGGTCACGAACTTCGGCGTATGACACTCAGCACACCCGATTGAAAGGAAGACGGCTTGGCCGATCGGATGATACTCGGGGAGTGGCGGGGGAGCGAGGAACCGGATGAAGTCCACGGTCAGATCGCGATCAGCCGGGCTGAGCTCATCCGGTACGATGACGCCCTGCTCTTTGTCGAAGGCGCCGGTCACGAAGGTAACGAGGTCGGCATCCGTGGCCTTTCGGCCGAAACGTCCGATCCGACCGTCCGCGAGGACCGCCGCACGCCCGCCGCGCCGTCCGACGTTGCTCAGGATGCTCGCCTCGGGAATCGCTTCGACCAAGCCGAAGCCGAAGAGTGCCGGCGTGCTGCGAATGCCAACGTTGACGGCAAAGTCTGCCGGAATGGGAAACAAGGCCGGGCCGGTCGTCTGCTGACGGAAGACGGGACCACCGAGCGCCGCGAGCTCATTGCACGAGGGTTGATCCCCCGCGGTTGCGTGGCGCTCGATATCGACGTCGCCTTCGTTCTGCCCGGTCCCGCCGACGACCGGCGCCTCATGGCACTGTGCGCAGGACGTGTTGTTGAAGTGCGGCCCGAGACCGTCATCAGGCGTAAAGTCGCGGCTGAAGACCACCAGGCCGGCCGTGAATCGCTGGAGCTCGCTGGCCGACAAGTTCGGGAGCGGATCGCCGAGTTGGGGCAATGGAACGGTCGACGATGAGAGTGACGCGGCGCCAAGAATGACCGCGAGACCAACGAGCTGGACGATCCGCTTCCTGATCATGACCGCTCCTTTGTTCACCTTGCGTCAACGGCACCTTCGCCTGGATCGGCGAGTCACCGAACCACACGCAGAAGGTCTCGCTTCTGTGGGCGTCGCCGAGCCGAGAGCGCGGCGGCCGTCTCATGGACGGGTCGGTTGAGGGGTTGTAGGGGGCAAGCGGAATGCCACCTCTGATGCGCTCGCAACCTCCGGAAAAGACGTGGCTCAGCACCGACAGCCAAGCCTCCAGCTTCTCAACGGTGCGAAACGACCCGGCGCTGCTTCTCGTCGCTGAGAAACACGTGCGAAGATAGGCCGTCGTCGAGGCTTGCGTGTCGAGGGGGGATTCTCCGAGAGAGGGAGCTATGAGTTGACTCGATTCGTCCTGAAGCGTCTCCTCCTGCTCCCCGTTCTCCTCTTCCTCTTCTCGGTAGCCGTCTTCGCGATCGTGCAAGCGCCCCCGGGCGACTTCCTCACCACGTACGTGGCCACCCTCGCGTCGTCGGGCAGCTCGATCAGCGCCGAGCAGATCGAGGCCCTTCGACAGGAATACGGACTCGACCGGCCGGTGTGGGTGCAATACCTCAAATGGATGCAGAACCTCCTGAGCGGCAATCTCGGACTCTCGCTGGAATACCAGCGTCCGAACGCCGAGCTGATCGGCGAGCGGCTCGTGCTGACCGTGGTCCTCGCCCTGTTCGCGTTCGTCATCACCTGGATCGTCGCCATCCCCGCCGGCATCTACTCGGCCATGCATCCGCGCTCGGTCTTCGACTACGTGCTCACGGTCCTCAACTACGTCGGCGTCGCGACGCCGAACTTCATGCTGGCGCTCGTGCTGATGTGGGTCGCCTTCGCCCACTTCGGGCTGTCGGTGACCGGCCTCTTCTCACCGGACTTCGTGGACGCCCCGTGGAGCACGGCGCGCGTCGTCGATCTCCTGAAGCACGTCTGGCTGCCGGCCGTCGTGCTGGGCGTCGCCGGAACCGCTCGGCTCGCGCGGGTCATGCGGGCGAACCTGCTCGACGAGCTCAACAAGCCCTACGTCACGACCGCGCGCGCGAAGGGGCTGGCGGAGTGGCGTCTCGTGCTCCGCTATCCGGCGCGCCTCGCGCTGAATCCCCTGGTGAGCACGATCGGCTGGTACCTCCCGCTCCTGTTCTCGGGAAGCCTGATCGTGGCGACCGTCATGAACCTCCCCAACATCGGCCCGCTCCTGCTGCGGGCGCTGATCAATCAGGACATGTACCTGGCCGGCAGCATCCTGCTGATCTACTGCTTTCTCACCATCGTGGGCACGCTGATCTCCGACATCCTGCTGGCCTGGCTCGATCCGCGCATCCGGATCGAGGAAGGATGAGATGGCCGAGAGCGCGGCGACCGCGGTAACGCCCGAAGAGCGGATCTCGGTCGCGTCGAACTGGCGGCTGGTGTGGTGGCGGTTCCGCCGGCACCGGCTGGCGGTCGTGAGCGCGCTGGTCCTGCTGGTCCTCTACGCGATCGTGCTGTTTCCCGATTTCGTCAGCACGCAGGATCCCGAGTCGACCGACGCCCGGCTCGCCTTCATTCCCGTCCAGCGCCTGCACCTGCTCGACGGCGGGCGCCTCTCCCCCTGGGTTCCCTCGGTCACGGGCAAGCGCAACCCGACCACGCTCCGCATGGAGTGGCGCCTCGACGAGAGCCGGAAGATCCCGGTTCGGTTCTTCGTCGCGGGGCATCCGTACCGCCTGCTCGGGATCGTCCCGGCCCGGGTTCACCTGCTGGGCGCCGCCGCGGCCGGCGATCGTGACCGCGTCCATGTTCTCGGCACCGATCGCCTGGGCCGCGACCAGTGGTCGCGCCTCGTGTACGGCACCCGCACCTCGATGACGATCGGCCTCACCGCCGTGACGTTCTCGGTGATTCTGGGGGTGGTGCTCGGCGGGATCTCCGGCTACGTCGGCGGGCTCGCGGACGTCGTGATCCAGCGGCTGATCGAGCTCTTGCAGTCCCTGCCGACGATCCCGGTCTGGCTCGCCCTCACGGCCGCGCTGCCGCGAGACTGGTCGCCCCAGCAGGTGTTCCTCGCGATCACGGTCATCCTGTCGCTCGTGGGCTGGACGACGCTCGGGCGCGAGGTCCGCGGGCGGTTCCTGGCGCTTCGCGAGGAGGACTTCGTGCTGGCGGCGGAGCTGGCGGGCGCCAGCCGGCGCCGGATCATCGTCCGGCACATGGTCCCGACGTTCCTCTCCCACATCATCGCCACCAGTACCCTCGCGATCCCGGCGATGATCATCAGCGAAACCTCTCTGTCGTTTCTGGGCCTCGGGATCCGGCCTCCCGCCATCAGCTGGGGCGTCCTGCTCCAGGAGGCGCAGAACATCCAGACGGTGGCGCTGGCACCGTGGCTCCTCATCCCCGGCCTGGTCGTCATCCTGTCGGTCCTCGCGTTCAATCTCGTGGGCGACGGCCTGCGGGATGCCGCCGATCCCTACAGCCAGTGACGACGCCCGTCCTCGAGGTCAAGGACCTCCGCGTTCACTTCGCGCTCGACGAGGGAGTCGTGCGGGCGGTCGACGGCGTGAGCTTCGACGTCGAGGCCGGTCAGGTGGTCGGCATCGTGGGCGAGAGCGGGTGCGGGAAGAGCGTCACCATGAAGGCCGCCCTGCAGATCGTCGAGCCGCCCGGCCGGATCGTCGGCGGCCAGATCCTCTGGCGCCGGGACGCCGGGTCGGCCGTCGATCTGGCGCAGCTCTCCCCGAAGGGAGCCGCCATGCGCGCGATTCGCGGCGCCGAGATCGCGCTCGTCCCACAGGAGCCCATGGCCGCCTTCAGCCCCGTCCACACCGTCGGCGATCAGGTCATCGAGGCCCTCCGCCTCCACGAGCGCCAGTGGCGGCCGACCGGGGGGCGCCTCTCCCGCGGCGAGGCGCGCGCCATGACGGTCGATCTCTTTCGCAGCGTCGGCATCTCCATGCCGGACCAGCGCGTCGACGCGTATCCGTGGCAGCTCTCGGGCGGGCTCCGGCAACGGGCGATGATCGCGATGGCGCTGTCGTGCAAGCCGCGCCTCCTGATCGCGGACGAGCCGACGACGGCGATCGACGTGACGACGCAGGCCCAGATCCTGAATCTCCTGCGCGACCTGCAGCGGCAGCACGGCACCGCGATCGTGTTCATCACCCACGACCTCGGCGTGATCGCCCAGATGGCCAGGCGAGTGGTGGTGATGTACCTCGGGCGCGTGATGGAGCAGGGCCCGGTCGAGCGCATCTTTCACGCGCCGAAGCACCCGTACACGCGCGCGCTGCTGAAGTCGATCCCGAGCGTTCACACGACGCCGCGAACGCTCCTGCCGACGATCACCGGATCGATCCCGCACCCCTTGGGACGCCCGCGCGGCTGCCCGTTCCACCCGCGCTGCCCGGACGCGATCCCCGGGGTGTGCACCGAGCGTGTGCCGGCGCTCCGGCCCGTCGAGCCGGAGCAGCTCGCGAGCTGCTTCCTCTACAGTCCGGACGAGGCCGAGGCGCCATGAGCGCGACGGAGACTCCCTGGCTGCTCGACGTCCGGCGCCTGGGAAAGTCCTTCCCCATCCGTCGCGGATTCAATCGAAGGGTAGTCGGCACCGTGCGCGCGGTGGACGACGTGAGCTTCACGATTCGCCAGGGTGAGACGCTCGGCCTCGTCGGCGAGTCGGGCTGCGGCAAGACGACGACCGCGCGCTGCATCCTGCGCGCGATGACGCCGACGAGCGGCGAGATCCTCTTCCACGCGGCGGACGGCCGTGTCGTCGACCTGGCGCCCTTGTCCCGCGCCGAGCTCCGGCCGCTGCGGCCTCAGATTCAGATGATCTTCCAGGATCCCTTCGGCTCGCTGAATCCGCGCATGACCATCTTCGACAACGTCGGCGAGCCGCTCCTCGTCAACGGCCTGCGCGACCGGCGGGCGCGGATCGAGCGCGTCGCGGCGCTGCTCGAGCTGACGGGCCTCCGCCCGGAATATCTGCATCGCTTCCCCCACGCGTTCTCGGGCGGTCAGCGTCAGCGCATCGGCATCGCTCGGGCGCTCGCCACCGAGCCCCGGCTGGTCGTGGCCGACGAGCCGGTGTCAGCCCTCGACGTCTCGGTGCAGGCGCAGGTGCTCAATCTGCTCTTGGAGCTCCAGCAGCGGCTCTCCCTCACGTACCTCTTCGTGGCGCACGACCTGTCGGTGGTCAAGCACATCAGCGACCGGGTGGCGGTGATGTACGTCGGGCAGATCGTGGAGCTGGCGACGAGCGCGGCCGTCTTCGCGCATCCTCGGCATCCCTACACGGCCGCCCTGCTAAGGTCGGCCCCCGTACCGGATCCGCACGACACGAGCGGCGACGTGGCGCTCGCCGGCGAAGTCGCCAACCCGGCCGATCCCCCGCCCGGCTGCTACTTCCATCCGCGCTGTCCCTTCACGACCCAGGTGTGTCGGACGGAGCGCCCCGCCCTGCGAGAGATCGCGGCCGGCCATCTCGTGCGTTGCCATCGAGCCGAAGAGCTCACGCTGACCGGCGCGCGGACCGACGCCGACGACCGAAGCGAGCGCCGCTGACCGCGGCGCTCGCTTCGCTATGGCTTCTCCGTCCGCTCCGGGCGCTGGCCGCGATCCTGCCCCGCGCCGCGCTCTGCAGGCGCCGGCGTAGCCGGACGATCCGGCGCAGCGTTCGGGGGCCGCTGGCCGTGATCCGGCCGTTCGCCGCGATTCACCTGGGGCTCGGCTCTCGCGGGGGCTGGTTGCCGGGCCGGGTGGGGCGGGTGCGGCGGTCCCGGCTGGTTCTGCGGCTGGCTTCGTGCGCGACGGTCGTCCGGCCGCTCGCCGCCCTTGGCAGCAGGATCGGATCGCGGGGCGGCTGGCTGGCGCTGCGGTGCAGGCGCCTGCGATTGCCCTGGAGTCTGTGACTGCGCCGGCGGTTGTGGCGGCGCCGGCTTCTGCGACGGCGCCGGAGCTCGCGGCGGTGTCGAAGTCTGCGGCGGCGTCGGAGCCTGCGAGGGTGTCGGACTCTGCGACGGTGCCGGCATAGCCTGCGGCTGGTTTCTCTCACGCTGCCCATTGCGATCGGGCCGCTCGCCCCGGC
>WNFK01255898.1_pt2 | contig 15615 bp, 14 predicted proteins | sample 5400281 | NCBI WGS metagenome assembly WNFK01 (sample SAMN13153350, study PRJNA577476) | soil metagenome | isolation source: 20 cm soil on Douglas fir-dominated hillslope | place: USA:California | collected 2013-09-17 | reverse complement strand
TAGCACGAGGCCCGGGCGCATCGACGCATAGGACCCGCCACGAAATCGCTGCCGCAGCCGTCAAGGGCGACTCCGAGAAGCAGGTCCAATTGCCGTTCAAGCTCGCCAGGCAGCGGCCGAACATGTCGCGCCTGGAGATCGAGTTTGCGGGCAAGACCGCGGTGCAGGTCTACGACGGCACGAACGGCTGGAAAGTGCGCCCGTTTCTCAACCGCAACGACGTCGAGCCCTTTACGCCCCAGGAGGCGAAGGTCGAGTCGGAGAACGAGATCGCTGACCCACTGCTCGACTCCGCGGCCAAGGGGACGAAAGTCGAGTTCGAGCGCGTGGAGCCGGTCGCCGGTCGCGACGCCTACGAGCTCAAGCTCACGACGAAAGGCGGTACGACGAAGCACATCTGGATCGACGCGCGCACCTTCCTCGACGTCAAGGTCGAGGGGACGCCGCGCCGGATGGACGGGAAGATGCGGACCGTCTGGGTGTATCAGCGCGACTTTCGCAAGGTCGATGCACAAGATCGTCCTCGAGAAGGTCGCCGTGAACCCGAAACTCGATGCGGCGACGTTCGCGAAGCCCAAGGCCTGAGCGCCGGTTGCAGGGGAGGATGCGCGCGTGCCGAAGATGAGTCGCGTGGGTCTGGCGGCCGTCGCCGTGGCCCTGGCGTGGGCCGCGGCGTGCGCGTCGGGGTCGAAGCTCTCCGCGGCGGAGATTGTGGCGAAGAATGTCGCGGCCCGCGGGGGCCTCGACGCGTGGCGGAAGGTCGACACGATGTCGTGGATCGGCCACATCGAAAGCGCCCATGCGCCGGCGCCCAGAATGCCGTTCAGGCTGGAGCAGAAGCGGCCCAACAAGACGCGCTTGCAACTCGATGCGCTCGGCGAGAAGTCCCTGCGCGTCTTCGACGGGCTGTGGGGTTGGAAGCTGCGCGTCGGCCATGGGAGGCCGGCGGTGCAGCCGTTCACGCCGCAAGAGCTGAAGTTCGCGCAGACTGCGCACGTGATCGACGGTCCGCTGATCGACTACGCCGCGAAGGGCAATTCGGTGGCGCTGGAGGGGGGTCGACACGAAGACTTTTCAGGACATCCGTTACGACCGGATCGCCGACGGCCCGGCTGGTGCGCAGCGTCGGGTATCGGTGAGATACGGCGACTACCGTGCCGTCGATGGCCTGCAGATTCCTTTCCTCATCCAGACCGGGACAGGATCGGGAACGTCGCCGGACCGGATGCAGATCGATCGGGTGGTGCTGAACGCGCCGCTCGACGACGCGATGTTCGAAAGCCCGGCCGCGACCCACCCCCCCAGTACCCGGGCGCGGCCGGGCGCTGTGTCGCATGCACCCGGTTCAGCCCCGTCTTCGACCGCTCCGGAAACGCCTGCCGGAGAATGGGTCAACCAATGAGCGGCCGAGGGGTGGCAATCACCCGCTCCTGACGGTGGACGGCCAGCCAGCGAGTCGGGGCCCTGCCGGCCAGATCGGAGCGATTTCAGCGGGATCGCCACCGGGCGGCCAGGTCCGAGCGCGGCCGCCGAAAGAGGCTAAGACTAAGGTCTGATGGGTATTGGTGCCGAGGTATAACGACCTGAAGGGATAACGATGTATAGTACAGCCTGGCTGCCGCTCTACGGGTCCGCTGTGCGACCCAACGGTCGCCCGGTTGTGTAGCAGGGGGGGAAGCACCAGTGGTTCGGCGCGTCGTCGAATGCATTTCCAAGCCCGCGGAGTCCTCCAGGCCCGCGTCGATGCTGCGCCGCGCGGCGGATGGCGGCTTCACGCTGCTCGAGCTGCTCGTCGTCATGGTTCTCATCGGCCTGCTCGCAGGCTTCGTCGCTCCGCGCTATTTCGCGCAAGTCGGTAAATCCCAGGTCAAAGTGGCGCGCGCGCAGATCGACGCGCTCGACAAAGCGCTCGACTCATTCCGGCTCGACGTCGGTCATTATCCGACGACCGAGCAGGGGCTGGGGGCCCTGGTCACGCAGCCGAGCGGCGAAGCGAACTGGGCCGGGCCCTACCTCAAGAAGGGCGTGCCCGCCGATCCGTGGGGCCGGCCCTACGTCTACCAGCAGCCCAGCACGCACGGTGGCGACTTCGACCTGTTCTCTTACGGCAAGGACGGCCGCGCGGGCGGCATCGGCGAAGACGCCGACGTCACCAACTGGTGAGGCATGCGCTTTCGTATCACTACTCTCGATGGTGGCCAGGGAGTCGCGATCCACGAGGTGGATGCGCTCGACGAAGGCGACGCGCACCGCCAGGCGCTCGCGCGCGGGCTGCGCGTGCCCGCCCTCCAAGCGCCGCGCCTGAGTTTCTCGCGGCGCGCCCGACTCTCGCTGGTCGCCTTCAGCAACGAGCTCGTCGCGCTGCTCGAGGCCGGCCTGTCGCTGGTCGAGGCGATCGACGCCTTGACCGAGAAGGAGCGCGACGAGTCGGTCCGCCACCTCTTGGAGGGCCTGCGCCGGCGTCTGTACGAGGGGCAGAGCCTGTCGGTCGCGCTCGGCGAGTTCCCGAGCAGTTTCCCGACATTGTACGTCTCGACCGTGCGCGCCAGCGAGCGCACCGGCGCGATCTCCGAGGCGCTCCGGCGCTTCGTCGCCTACCAGCAGCAGATCGATCTCTTGAAGAAGCGGCTGATCAACGCCTCGATCTATCCCGCCGTGCTGCTCGGGGTGGGCTCGTTGGTCGTGCTCTTCCTGGTCGCCTACGTCGTGCCGCGCTTCTCCGGCATCTACGAGGACATCGGCGGCGAGCTGCCGCTGGCCTCGAAGATTCTGATGCACTGGGGGCGGTTGCTCGACGCGCACGGCCTGGCGGTGCTGGCCGGCTTCCTCGGATGCGCAACGCTCGCCGTCTATGGCGTGCTCAGGCCCGGCTTTCGCGCCGCGGTCGGCCGCCTCTGGGCGCGCATCCCGATGGTCGGCCACCAGGTCGAGCTCTACCAGCTCGCGCGCATGTACCGCACCGTCGGCATGCTGCTGCGCGGCGGCCTGCCGGTCGTGACCGCGTTCGAGATGACGGGCGGGCTTCTGGCCGTGGCCGCGCGGCCGCAGCTCGCGGCGGCCACCCGCGCGGTGCGCGAGGGACGCTCGCTGACCGATGCGCTCGCCGGCCAGGGCCTGACCACGCCGGTCGCCGACCGCATGCTCCGGGTGGGCGAGCGCAGCGGCAACATGGGGGAGATGATGGAGCGGATCGCGGCGTTCTACGACGAGGAGCTGTCGCGCTTCGTCGACATCGCCACGCGCCTGATCGAGCCGGCCATGATGACGGTGATCGGCCTCGTGATCGGCGTCATCGTCGTGCTCATGTACTTCCCGATCTTCGAGCTTGCCGGGAGCATCCGGTGACGGCGGCGCGAGATCCCATGGCGGCTGCGACCGTGACCAGGCTCAGCCGCGTGGTCGAAGAGGTCGATCGGGACGCCGTGGAGGCCGTGAACGCCCCGAACGCCTTGCAGCCGCAGCCGCCCCCGCTGGCGGAAGACGCTCTGCGCGCGGCGGTTGCGACCGCGGCCGCGACGGGCCGCTCGCCGGTCGCGGTGCTCGCCGAGACCAGCGGCCTGGACGGCGACGCGCTGGCCCGCGCGCTGGGCGCGGCGCTGCACTATCCCGTGCTGGAGAGCGCGGCGCTGATGGCGCTCGCGCCCGCCTTCGACCTGCTCGGGCCCGCCGACGCCTCGAAGCGCGGCTGCGTGATCGTCAAGCGCGGTGCCGAGCACCTGGCCGTCACGGGCAACCCGTTCGATCTGGCGCTGCGCGGATGGCTCGAGCTGAAGGTCCCGCAGAGCCTCTCCTGGCACCTGGCCGCGCCGGACGAGATCACCGCCTTCATCGCCAAGTTCGAGCAGGGCCTGCGCGCGATGGACGTCGCGGCCGTGGCCAAGGACGGCGAGAAGCTCGTCGACGCGGACGTCGAGAACCTGTCGCTCGCCTCGATCAGCGCCGACTCGAGCCCGATCATCAAGCTCGTCAACTCGACCGTCTACGACGCCCTCAAGGCCGGCGCGAGCGACATCCACCTGGAGACGCGCCCCGGCGGCCTCGAGGTCCGCTACCGTCTCGACGGCGTGCTCGTGCACGTGGTCACTCTCGGCGGCGCGGACCTCTGCGAGCAGGTGATCTCGCGCGTCAAGGTCATGAGCGAGCTGGACATCGCCGAGCGGCGCGTGCCGCAGGACGGCCGCTTCAGGCTCGCGCTCAAGGGCCGCCCGATCGACTTCCGCGTCTCGGTGATGCCGAGCGTCCACGGCGAGGACGCGGTGCTGCGCATCCTCGACAAGCAGGCGCTCACCGACGAGCTGCGGGGGCTGCGGCTCGACGCGCTCGGCTTCGAGGCCGACGTGGTCAAGCGCCTGCGGAGGCTGTCGGAGCTTCCTTACGGCATGCTGCTCGTGACCGGCCCGACCGGCAGCGGCAAGACGACGACGCTCTATGCCGCGATCTCGGAGACCAACACCGGCGACGACAAGATCGTCACCATCGAGGATCCGGTCGAGTACCAGCTGCCCGGCGTGCTGCAGATCCCGGTCAACGAGAAGAAGGGCCTGACGTTCGCGCGCGGCCTCCGATCGATCCTGCGCCACGACCCGGACAAGATCATGGTCGGCGAGATCCGGGATCCGGAGACCGCGCAGATCGCCATCCAGTCGGCGCTGACCGGCCACCTCGTGTTCACGACCGTGCACGCCAACAACGTCTTCGACGTGCTCGGCCGCTTCGCGCACATGCAGGTCGACGCCTACGCGTTCGTCTCGGCCCTGAACGGCATCCTCGCGCAGCGGCTGGTGCGCGTCGTCTGCGAGCAGTGCGTCGAGGCGGCACAGCCGTCGCTCGATCTCATCGTCCAGTCGGGCCTGCATCCCCAGTCGGTTTCGGGCTGGAAGTTCCGGAGCGGGCGCGGCTGCGCCCATTGCCGCGGCACCGGCTACAAGGGCCGCCGCGCGATCGGCGAGCTCTTGATCTTGAACGACGAGCTGCGCGAGGCGATCGTGGCGCGCGCGCCGGCGCGCCGCCTCAAGGAGCTCGCGCTCGCGGGCGGCTCGAAGCTCCTCCGCAGCGCGGCGCTCGAGCTTGTGCAGCACGGTGTCACCACCCTCCTGGAGGCCAACCGTGTCACCGCTCTGGCGTGACGAGGTCGCCATCTACCTGGCGCCGCGCAAGCTCGCTCTCGTGCGCCGCGCCCGAGGAGTCAAGCCGCGGGTCATGGCGGCGACCGAGCTCGCGGTCCTGGCCGGCACCGCCGGTGACTTCGGCCCGGTGTTCGCGCGCCTGGCCGAGGTGCTGGGCGAATCGACCTGGCACGGCGCTGCCGCGCGGGTGGTGGTGGCGGACCACCCCTGGGCGCGGTTCGGCATCGTCCCGTGGCCGGCAACCCGGCTCGACGACGCGGGGCGCCTCACGCATGCCCGCTACGTGCTGGGCGATGCCTACGGCGAGGCCGTGGCCGACTGGGCTGTGACGCTGGCCGATACCCCGCCCGGTCGTTCCTACGTCGCCTGCGCGATGCCGTCGACGCTCCCGAGCGCGCTCGAGGAGACGCTCGCCCCGGCGCGGCTGGCGCTGGTCTCGCTCCAGCCGCGGCTGATCGTCGCCTTCAACGCCTGGCGCCACCGGCTGCCGGCGGACGACGCCTGGTTCGTGAGCCTGGACGACGAGTCGCTGTCCGCCGTGCACCTGAGCCAGGGCGCGTGGGACCGCGTCCACATGGCCCGCCTGTCGGGGGACTTCCGGGTCGAGCTCGAACGGCTGCAGGCCTTCGGCCGGCTGACCAGGACCGAGGGCGCGTCTGGGCACATGTTCCTGGACGCGCCGGCCTGGATGCGCCGCGGCGCGCCCGCGCAGCCCGGGGTCGAGTGGCTGGAAAAGGGCGACGGCGACGGTGTCCAGGCGCACGAGCTCGCGCTGCTGCACAGGGTGAACGCATGAAGAGGCTGCCGCGTCCGGTCCAGCTCGACTTCGTCGCCCCGGTGCACCGGGCCCCGCTCGCTGGCGCGGCGCTCTGCTTCGTCGGTCTCGCGGCCGCGCTCGCCCTGGGGCTTGCATTCGACCGCAAGCTCGCGGAGCGCGGCCGGCTGGAAGCGGCGCTCGGTGCGACCGCGCGGCCGCGCCCCAGCACCCCGACTCCCGATTCACTCAAGGTCGCGACGGAGCTGGCGACGGTCGTGCGCGAGCTCAGCACCCCTTGGACCCGGCTGCTCGCCGAGCTCGAGGCGGCCAGCCGGGCCACCGCGAGCAGCGTCTCGCTGCTGCACGTCGAGCCGGATCCCACCAAGCAGTTGGTGCGGATCACCGCCGAGGTGCGCGCCCTGCCCGACGCGCTCGCCTACCTCAAGCGCTTGCAGAAGAGCGAAGTGCTGCGCTACCCGACGCTAGAGAGCCACGAGCGGCGCAAGGACGATCCGGAGCACCCCCTGGTCATCAAGCTCTCCGCGGAGTGGCGCCCATGAGTGCCGCACCTGAAAGAGCGAGGACGCTCGCGGTGGCGCCGGGCGCCGCCGAGCGCCTGCCGGCGCAGCGCCGTGCGGACGCGACCCTTGCCCCCGCCCGCAGATTCGCGGCGCGCGTCGGCGGCCTGGCGTTGCCGCGTCTCGCCTGGACGATCAACCGCACCGGCCGGGCGGGGCTCCTCGGCATCGCGCTCCTGGTCGCGGCGGCGCTGTTCCTGGTCTCGACCCACCTCCCGCTCGCCGCCGAGGTCGAGGCGCTGCGCACCGATCTCGTGGCCACGGGGTCGCAGGCGCGCGTGGCCGCCGCAGAGAAGATCGCCGATCCCGCGGCCGTCATCCGTGCGTTCCCTCCTCGCGAAGACATGCCGTCGATCCTGCGCCAGCTATACGGCAACGCCGTCCAGGCGCGGCTCGCCGTCGACAGCGCGAAGTACGAGGTCAGCTCGATGGGGACCAGCGGCATCGTCCGCTACCAGGTCGCGTTCCCGGTCACCGGACCGTATCCGAAGATCCGCGCGTTCATCGACGGGACGCTGGGGACGATGCCGACGGTCGCGCTCGATGATCTCGCAATCGACCGGAAGTCGATCAGCGACGGCAGCGTCGAGGCGCAGATCCGCATGGCCGTGTTCGTCGTCGCTGCGCCGCGGCGCGAGCCGCCGGGCCCGCCGGAGCCGCGGCGGAAGCTGGAGATCGAGACCGTGGTGCTGACTGCGCCAAAGGACCGGGTCGTCCCGCCGACACATCCGGGCGCGCTCTTCGCGCAGCACTCCTGGTACGTGCTGCCGCCGGCGCCGCCGCCCGCTCCGCCGCCGCCGCCGCCCGAACCTACGGCGCCGCCTTTCCCGTACACCTACATCGGCAGCTTCACCCCCGAGGGCCAGCCGCCGGTGTTCTTCCTGTCGCATGGTGATCGCGTGATCGAGGCCCGCGTCGGCGACCGGCTCGACGGCGTCTACCAGTTCGAGAGCGCTGCTGGCGGCCAGCTGGTGTTCGTCTATCTGCCGCTCAACTTCCGCCACACCCTCCCCGTTGGAGCATCCAAGTGAGACGGCTTGCCCGAGGCCTGAGTGTCTTGATGGTGTCCACCCTGGTCGCGGGCTGCGCTTCCGATCGCCTGCGCCGCGAGGGCGCCAAGTCGTTCGAAAAGGGCGATTACGAGGGATCCATCGCGAGCCTCCAGGAGGCCGTCAAGAACGACCCCTCGGACCTGGCGCTCCGCTACGAGCTACGCACGCGGCGCGAGACGGCCGTGCAGCAGCTGCTCGCCGCCGGCGACACTGCGCGCGCGAATGGCGACGGCGATAGCGCCATCACCAATTACGAGCGCGTGCTGGGGCTCGAGCCGGGGAACCAGCGCGCGCTGCGCGGCCTCGACGGCGTCCAGGCGGACCGCCGACACGGCGAGCGCATCGCCAAGGCGACGCAGCTGTTCGCCGCCAAGCAGATCGAGGCCGCCGACCTCGAGGTGCGCGCCGTGCTGGCCGAGGATCCGGCCTACGCGCCGGCGACCGCGCTGCAGGCGAAGATCCTGGCCGCGCGCGGCCCCGTGCCGGCCGTGCCGCGCCTGAGGACTCGCGACGACCGGCCGGTGTCGCTGCAGTTCCGCGACGCGCCGACCAAGATGGTGTTCGAGGTCCTGGCGCGCCAGACCGGCCTCAATTTCATCTTCGACAAGGACGTCAAGACCGAGACCAAGACGACCATCTTCGCCAACCAGGTGCCGGTCGAGCAGGCGATCGACCTGATCCTGGCTCAGAACCAGCTCGGCCGGCAGGTGCTGTCGGAGAACATCATCCTCATCTACCCGAACACGGCGGCGAAGCAGAAGGACTACCGGGACGAGATCGTCCACACGTTCTACCTGACGAACGTGGCGCCGAAGGATGCCGAGTCGATGCTCAAGACCGTCCTCGGCACGAAGACGCTGTTCGTCGACGAGCACTCGAGCACGCTGGTGATGCGCGACACGCCCGAGCACGTGCGCATGGCCGAGAAGCTGGTCGCCTCGCTCGATGTGGCGACGCCGGAGGTGCTCATGGAGGTCGAGGTGCTGGAGATCTCGCACAGCCTCCTCCAGCAGCTCGGCATCGAATACCCGCAAACCTTCAGCCTGGCGCTGACCAAGCCGGCCAACAGCGACAACCTCGGCAACTCGGGCCTGGTGCTCTCGGACATCCGCAAACAGAACAAGAACACGATCGCCATCTCCAACCTCGGGGTCACCGTCGACATCTCCAAGGTCCTTGGCGCCGCGAATCTGCTCTCGAGTCCGCGGATCCGGGCGCGCAACAGGGAGAAGGCCAAGATCCTGGTGGGCAACCGCCTTCCGGTCGTGACGTCCGGCACCAGCGCCACGACCGGGGGCTCGTTCTCGACCAGCAACGTGCAGTACATCGACGTGGGTCTGACGCTGGAGGTCCAGCCGACGATCCGCAACGACGGCAACGTCGCGATCAAGGTCGCGCTCGAGGTCAGCACGATCCTGAAGCAGATCACCGTGCCGATCGGCAACGGCGGCTCGACGCTCGCCTACGAGATCGGCACCCGCAATGCGAGCACGCTGCTCGAGCTCAAGGACGGCGAGACCCAGGTCCTGGCCGGGCTGATCCAGGACATCGACCAGAAGACCACCACCAGCATCCCGGGGCTCGGCGACATCCCGATCCTCGGCCGGCTGTTCGGCACCACCAACACCAGCCGCGACAAGAACGAGATCATGCTGTCGATCACGCCCTGGATCGTCCGCGCGCAGTCGCGGCCGTCGAGCGAGACCACCGAGTTCTGGTACGGCAGCGAGACGCAGGTGCGCTCCGGGCCGTTCGCGAGCGCCACCGCCGCCGGACCGGTGCCGGCAGGGTCCGGCGGCGTGTCGATCGGGGCGGGCACTGGCGTGGTGAACACCCCGGCAGCACCGAGCGGTCCGCATGGGAAGCCGGCTCGCATCGGCGCGACCGCGGGCCCGCCCCCGTCTCCGCCGCCGGCCGCGGCAGGAGCGTCGCCGGAGGGGAAGGCAGGAGCGTCGCCGGAAGCAAAGGCAGGAGCGTCGCCGGAAGCAAAGGCGGCAGTGGCAGGCAAAACAGAGGACGCTGCGGCGGCGGACGCGCAGGGCGCTGACGCTGGACCGAGGGTCACCATCGAGGGTCCCGACGCGGCCAAGGTCGGCGAGGAGGTCAGCGTCGCGGTCAAGCTCACTTCGTCCTCCGCGTTCGGCCGGATCCGCACGCAGGTGGCATTCGACGCCGGGGCGCTGCAGCTCGTCAGCGCCGAGCCCGGCGACCTCGCGTCGTCGGGCGAGACGCCGAAGGTCGACACCAGGCCGGGCGGGGTGCAGCTGGAGTTCGTCGGCAGCGACAGCGCACCGGTCTCCGGGGGTGGCACCCTGGTCAACTTGCGTTTCCGGGTGGTCGCTACCCGTCCGGCGATCTCGATCGCGACGCAAGTCGTGCTGGTCGGCGAGGACGGCGTCGCGGTGGCCGCGACCCAGGCGACGCCCCTCAAGATCGCCGTGGCCCAGTGAGGGAGCGATGCGCAACCGCGGCTTCACGATCATCGAGCTCGTGATCACGGTGGCGATCGTCTCGCTGCTGGCGAGCGCGGTCCTCCCCTCGGCGCAGCTGATGTACCAGCGTGAACGCGAGAGCGAGATGCGGGCCTCGCTGCGGACGATCCGGGACGCGATCGACGCCTACAAGCGCGCCTGGGACTTAGGCCACATCAAGAAGGAGCTGGAGAAGAGCGGTTATCCGCCCAGCCTTCAAGTGTTGGTCGACGGGGTCGACGACGCGAGCGCCCCAAAGGAGGGCGTGAAGATCTACTTCTTGCGGCGCCTGCCGCGGGATCCCTTCTGGCCGGACGCGACCGCGCCGGCCGCGGACAGCTGGGGGCTGCGGTCCTACGCGAGCCCGCCGGACGATCCGCAGCCGGGCGACGACGTCTACGACGTCTACTCGCGCTCGTCGCGCACCGGGCTCAACGGAGTGCCGTACCGTGACTGGTAGACGCCGCGGCTTCACGCTGGTCGAGCTGCTCGTGGTGATGGCGATCATCGCGACGCTGCTCACGATTGCGGTGCCGCGCTACACCCGCTCGGTCCAGCGCTCCAGGGAAGCGGTCCTGAAGCAGGACCTGACCACGCTGCGCGAATCGATCGACAAATACTACGGCGACACCGGCAAGTATCCTCAGACGCTCGCGGTGCTGGTCGAGAAGCACTACATCCGCAGCATCCCGGTCGATCCGATCGCCAAGGCCGCCGACAAGTGGATCGTGTTGAACGCGGAAGACCCGGAGGACAACGGCGTCAAGGACGTCAAGAGCGGCGCGGACGGGATGGGCGAGAACGGAGTTCCGTATGCCGAGTGGTGAGCGGGCCCGGCGCAGCGCCGGCGGCTTCACCTACATCGGGCTGCTCGCCGTCGTCGTGGTGATCGGCATCTTGCTCTCGGTCGCGGGCGAGGTCGCGGCCATGGCCGCTCAGCGTGAGCGCGAGACGCAGCTCCTCTGGGTCGGGCGCCAGTATCGTGTGGCGATCGGGCGCTATTGGCGCCAGAAGCGAGTCTATCCGCAGGCGCTGGAAGACCTGCTCGGCACTGAGCCGGACAGTCCGCTCAAGGTCCGCTACATCCGGCGCCTCTATCGCGATCCGATGACGAACGCGGTCGACTGGGAGCTGGTGCCGGCGCCAAACGGGGGAATCATGGGCATCGCGAGCAGCTCCAAGCGCGCGCCCCTCAAGACCCACTTCGACGAAGTCGAGCCGGACTTCGAGAACGCGAGCTCGTACAGCGACTGGAAGTTCACGTTCTTCATCCGGCGCGGGCCGCCGCCAAGGGCGCCGAGCCCGGCAGGGACGGCCGGACAAACACCGACACAATCCTCGCCGCCCTCGAATCCTGACTCGAGTCCATCGCGGCGGCGTCCTCGCTGACGCGCGTTTCCTTGTCCGGCAGGGGACCTTTGCGACGAAACCACCAAGGAGAACGCATCAGATCGGTCCCTGGTCTCTTCGTGTCTTCGCTCTCCCTTCTGACCTGCCTTCTGCTCGGCAGAGTTCGGCTCGTCCTATCTCTACGACATGCAGGCGACCCTGAGCGGGCCGCAAACTGGCGGCGTTCCGGACGCGTACATTCCTACGGGCAAGCTGGGCCCTGCTCAGCAACGCTGCGTTGTCGAAATGCCTGGGCAAGGACGGCAGCCATCCGACGCTTTCCTCAGCGACCCGAGCCAGTGCATCTTCGATCCGGGCGTCGTCGAATGCGCGCCTGGACAGGATCCGGCCGCCTGCCTGACGCGGGCCCAGGTGGACGCAGCGCGAAAGATCTACTTCGGGCCACCCGACCGGCGCGGACGGCTGCTCTTCCCCGGCTATGAACCCGGCGGCGAAGCGGCCACGGGCGACTGGACCAGGTGGCGGCCGCTGTGCCCCTGGCCGGAGGGGGCGAGTACCGGGGTGGCGATCCGAACAGCGCGGACAGCTTCCGCTGCGTACACCATCGCGACGGCCTCGATACGAGGAACATCGGACCGCAGGTGGCGTATGAGGACGACGACGATCAGGGGCGCGGACGCGACGACGACGATTGAGGGCCGCTCGCCGGATCGCCCTGCTAAGTTCATCTCGAGTCGCTCCAGCGAGCCCGTCGGGCAACCGTGCGAAGCTCCGGCGATGCAGCACCGCACCGTGGATCTGGACGGCCCCGTCCATTACGCCGACTTCGGAGGCACCGGCCGGCCGATCGTGCTCGTGCACGGGCTGGGCGGTTCGCACCTGAACTGGCTCCCTGTGGCGCCGCGCTTCGCGGCCCACGGGCGCGTCCTCGCCATCGATCTCGCGGGCCACGGTCGCACGCCCTCGCTCGGCCGCACGGCGCGGGTCTCCGCCAACCGCCGTCTGCTCGGGCGCTTCCTCGAGACGGTCGCGCGCGAGCCTGCCGTGCTCATGGGCAACTCCATGGGCGGCTACATCTCGCTCGCCGAGGTCGCTGCCGAGCCGGGAAAGGTCGCTTCATTGGTCCTCGTCGACGCGGCGGTGCCGCCCTCGCCCGGCGCGCCTTTCGACCTGCGGACCATCGCTCTCTTCGCCGGGCTCACGCTCCCGTTCCTCGGCGGAGCGCTCATGCGCCTGCGCGCGCGCAACGGCCCGGAGCAGAACGTGCGCAATGTCTTCGCGCTCTGCTGCAAGGACCCCTCGCGCATTGCCCGAGACGTCTACGACGCTCACGTCGAGCTGGCCCGCGAGCGAGCCACGTACGGCCCGGTGGTCAGGCGCGACTTCCTCGAGGCGCAGCGCTCGCTGTTGGCCGCCCTGGCGCAAAGGCGGCGCTTCTACGCGATGGTCGCGGGCATCCGCGCGACGGCGCTCATCATCCAGGGCGAGCAAGATCGACTGGTGCGCGTCGAGTCCGCCCGCGCGCTGCATGCCGCACGCCCCGACTGGCGTCTCGAGGTGCTGGACGACGTCGGCCACATCCCCCAGCTCGAAGCGCCAGAGCGGTTCCTCGCGATCGTCGAGCCGTGGTTGCGCACGCGTGCGGCGGCTTGATCCACGGCGGAGGGCACATGCAACAGCTCAGTGGGCTGGACACGGTCTTCCTCAACATCGAGACCAACGCCTGCCCGATGCACGTCGGCGGGCTGGTGATCCTGGAACCGCCTGAGGGGGATGAGGAGGACGGCGGCTTCTCGCGCGTTCGGAGGCATATCGAGAGCCGCCTCGATCTGATCCCGCCGTTGCGGCGGCGACTCCTCACCACGCCGTTGGGCCTCGACCATCCGTACTGGATCGAAGACCCCGACTTCGACGTGGAGCACCACTTGCGGCACCGCGCCCTGCCGCGACCCGGCGACGACGCGAAGCTCGCAGAGCTGGTGTGCGAGCTTGCCTCGACGCGCCTCGACCGCAATCTCCCGCTTTGGGAGATCCACTATGTGGAAGGGCTCAAGGGCGGGCGCGTGGCGACGATCACCAAGATGCACCACGCGGCAATCGACGGCGTGTCGGGGGCGGAGATCCTGGGAAACCTGCTCGATCTCACCCCTGAGCCCCGCAGCTTCCCGTCGCCTGCCACGCCCTGGACGCCGGACAGCATCCCCTCGCTGATGAGCCTTCTGGCCAGGACCACCCGCTCGCTGGCAGGGCGACCCCGCGACGCCATCAGGGTGGTGCGCGACAGTTGGCCAGTCCTCCTTTCCGCCGGGCGCTCTGCCCTCGAACGACGCAGGCTCGCAGTCCTCGGCGAGGCCACCGCGAGCATCGCGGGTCTCGCGCCTCGCACGCGCTTCAACCGCCAGATCACGGCCCGGCGATCGTTCGCCTTCGGCTCGCTGCCGCTCGATCCACTCAAGGCGGTGAAGAACGCCTTCGGCGCCACCCTCAACGACGTGGTGCTGGCGACCTGCGCCGAGGCGCTCCGGCAATACCTGGGAGAGGCGAACGAGTTGCCCGAGAAGCCGCTCATCGCCGGCGTGCCCATGTCGACCCGCTCCGAGGTGCAGAAAGGCAGGGGCGGAAACCAGGTCGTGTTCCTGCGCGCGTCATTGCACACGGACGAGAAGGACCCGGTCGTGCGCCTGCAGAAGATCAGCCGCGAGATGGCCGGGGTGAAGGAGCGCTCGCGCGCAATGCCCGCGAGCTTGATGGGCGACTGGGCGAAGCTGCCGGCGCCGTCGCTGATGGCGCGGGCGGCGCGTCTCTACGAGAACTTCGGCATCCAGGACTACCACACACCGGCGTTCAATCTGGTGATCTCGAACGTGCCCGGTCCACCGGTGCCGCTCTACTTCGCCGGCGCGAAGGTGCTAGCCAATCACCCCATCAGCATTCCGTTCCACGGCGCTGCCTTCAACATCACTTTGATGAGCTACTGCGGCAAGCTCGACTTCGGCTTGATCGCGGACCGAGATACCGTGCCCGATATCTCGCATTTCGGGCAGCTCATGCACGGCGCGCTCGAGACGCTGCATTCGCGAGCGACGAAAGCAGCATGAGGGCAGACGCTCTTCCGATTCTACATGATGATGGGAGCGTCGAAGGCGAGGCACGCAGGAGCGCCGCTGCTCCGCAACGATCGCCGGTAATGGAGGGGTGTCGTTCGAATCTGCGACGGCAGCGGAGTCGTCTCCAGCAAGCGCTGCGCAGCGATCACGCGCTGACAGATAGCCACCGCGCCGGGGAGGCGCCGGGGTGCGCGTCGTCATCCGCAGCGCACCCCGGCTGAGCGTGACTTGTCGTTCGCCGGCATCCTTGGATGAGCTGAGTGTCGGGCGCCTCGCCCTCCTCCTCGTCAAGGTGGACGACTGGCTGGTGAACGAGGGTGACTCTGGCGGCGGCGCGCCCGATGTTCCGCGCGCTGACGCTGGGGCTCAGGGTCCGTTCGGCAGGGGGTCCCAGGCGGTCTGCTTCTCCAGCCGGAACGAGCCCGCGCCCTCCGCATCCTTGAACGTGCCCTTCATGGTCTCCCCAGCGATCTCTCCGTCGAATACGCCCATCCGCGGGACCTCGAATCGCACGGAATGGCCGAGTTCGATTCCGCTCAGCGAAACCGGCGCGCCGATCGGAGCCCTGCCCCAGTAGTTGCCCCGATACCCGGTATCCGTCCGCGAGAAGTCGAAGTACACGAGGCTCTCGAGCATGCCCTTGCGGACTACGCCCTGCCACTGTCCGCTCAGCGCATCGTCGGCAGACGCGCGGGACACGCCCGCGCAAGCGAAAATCGACAGCAGCGCCAACATCGCCCACTTCACCATCGCATCCTCCTTCGGCAAGAAGCCTTCGGCGGATCCGATTGCCGAAGCCACCGATAAATTCCCGCGCAGCCGGTCTGGAATGACGAAGCAGCGCTCCGGGTCAACGCGTTGGACCGACCGGAGGATGCGCAATCATCGCGACGACGACTTTTCGCTGCCCGCGGCAGCTCCTCTGAGGAATAGCCGCGCACGCGGCCCGGTCCTGCCACAGAACAAGAAGGGAGCCGTGATGAGATTTGGGTTGGGAGAGATTCTGGGCGACCCGATCGGACTCGCCTTTTCGCCGAAGTGTGTGAGCATCGCGGCGGGTCAGAGCATCACCTTCATCACGATCAAAGATGTCCTCCGCCACGCTCCCATGATCGTGCGCGGATTCGGAGCCGCGGCATTCCTGCGCTGCTGCCTGGTCATTGCGCGTCGTCGC
>WNFK01259785.1_pt1 | contig 15618 bp, 11 predicted proteins | sample 5400281 | NCBI WGS metagenome assembly WNFK01 (sample SAMN13153350, study PRJNA577476) | soil metagenome | isolation source: 20 cm soil on Douglas fir-dominated hillslope | place: USA:California | collected 2013-09-17 | reverse complement strand
GACCGTTGGCGCACGCGCGATCGACATCGGGTGGCGCGACTTCTTCCGGGATCCGCGCCTCGACTCGCTGATCGGCGCCGCGCTCGTGCACAACCGCGATCTCGCGATTGCGGTGGCGCGGATCGACGTCGCGCGCGGCTTCTATCGCATCCAGAGTGCCGACCGCCTGCCGACGCTGGTCGCCAGCGCCAGCGCCACGCGAAGCCACGCCGGTGGAGCCGCAGCGGGAATCGCCGGCGTCGGGGCGACGACGTTCGATCGATCCTCGATTGGTGTTGGCGTATCGGCGTTCGAGCTCGACTTCTGGGGACGAGTCCGCAGCCTCTCCGACGCGGCCCGGGCCGAATTTCTGGCGACGGTACAGGCCCAGCGGGCGTTCCGCCTGTCGCTCATTCAGGAGGTCGCGTCCACCTATCTCGCGTCCATCGAGACAAGTGAGGGGATCCGGCTCGCCGAGGCTACCATGCAGAGCAGGCGCGAGGCGGTCCGCATCGCGCAGGTGCGGCAGAGGGCAGGTCTCACCTCGGCCCTCGACTTCCATCAGGCCGAATCGCTGTTGACCCAGGCCGAAGCAGCGCTGGCTGGGTTGCATCTCACCCGAGCGCGACTGAACAACCAGCTGTTCGTGCTCGTCGGCGGGCCCGTGCCGCAGCCGCTGCCCGAGCCGCTGCCGCTCACGCAGCAGACGAATCCGATCGTGTTCGCGGCCGGGCTTCCGTCGGAGCTCCTTCTGGCGCGACCGGACGTCATCGCCGCGGAGGAGCGCCTGCGCGCCGCCGAGGCGAACATCGGCGCGGCCCGGGCGGCCTTCTTTCCGTCCATCTCGCTCACCGGCGCCCTGGGATTCGCCTCCAGCGCGCTGGCCAGCCTGGTGGGCAGCGACGGCTTGACATGGAGCGTCGGCCCTTCCATCGCCGCGCCGATCTTCAACCGCGGCCGCCTGCACGGCAACATGACCGTCGCGCAGGCGGAGCAGGCCATCGCGATCGCCGACTACGAGCGCACGATCCAGGTCGCGTTCCAGGAAGTGTCGAACGCGCTCGCCGGGCGCCGGTATCTCGCGGATCAGGTGGCGGCGCAGGAGCGCGGCACGGTGGCGCAGCGACAGATCGCCGCGCTCGCGCGCACGCGCTACCTGGAGGGCGTGGTCGGCTACATCGAGGTGCTCGACGCGGAGCGGAATCTGTTCGCGACCGAGCAGACCCTGCTCCAGCTTCGCCGGGCCGAAGCCGACAATCTCGTGGCGCTGTACGTGGCGCTCGGCGGCGGCGCGATCGAGCGGCGCTGACGTCTCGGTGCACAGCGCCGTGCAGCAGCTCGCCGATTCCGGCACTACCCCCGCGGCTCACATCCAGCGAAAGGTGACGACCGCGCCCCCGGGAATCGCGTACAGGATCGACTTGCCGCCCGTGTGAATCGCGAACGACACCTCCGCCGCGGTGGTGTTGAGGACGATGAGCACCTTGGAGCCGTCGTCGGCGTTCCTGAAGGCGACGCTCTGCAGCCCGCCGACATCGGTGCTCGATGCGATGCGGCGCGCACCGGGCTTCACGAACTGGCTGGCGTGGGCCAGCGCGTAGTACTCCACGTTGCGGGTGACGAAGCCGGTGCCCGAGTTGATCGTGATCACGCCACGGCAGTTGCCACAGCCGCCGAGGTGTGGGCCGTAGTTCTCGTCGAGCGCGAGGTTCCAGTACGCCACGCCTTTGGCCCAGCCACGGGTCGTGCCGATCACCAGGTTGCCGACCCACCACTTCAGGTTGTCGGCGAACGCCGGCGCCCACGCGCCGCCGGAACACTCGGTGAAGTAGGCGTCCTTGTCGGGGTACGCGGCGTGCACCGTCTCCTGCACCCCCACGTTGCCGGCGTAGCAGTGCCAGGCGACACCACTCACGTAGCGACGGGCCGCGGTATCGGCGAGCACGCCGAGCGGCTGGTTGGGGAGGTCCCAGTTGTGATCCCAGTCGAGGATCAACGCCGGGATCCCCGCGCTCGCGAACAGCGGCCCGACGTACTTGCCGATCACCTCCGCGCGCGCGGCCGGCTCGAGTCGCATCCCCGGATAGTCGGTGGGCTCGAACGCCGGCTCGTTCTGCAAGGTGATGGCGAAGATCGGTACTCCCTCGGCGGAATACGCCTGGATGAACCGGCGGAAGTAGTCGGCGAACGGCGCATAGGCTTCGGGCTTCAGCGTCCCCTGAATCAGGCTGCCGGTGGTCTTCATCCAGCCGGGCGCACTCCACGGCGACGCGACGAGCTTGAGCTGCGGATTGATCGCGAGCGCCTGCTTGAGGGCGGGCAGCTTGTCGGTGCGGTCGGCGTCGATGGAGAACTTCGCGAGCGTCGGGTCGGTCTGGCCGGCCGGCATGTCGTCGTAGCTGTAGTGCCTCGACGAGAAGTCCGAGGCACCCATCGGCACGCGCATGAAGCTCAGGCCGATGCCGGGATTCCGGCCGAACAGCTCCTGCATGATGGCGGGGCGCTGCGCGCCGAGCTTGTTGTTGATCAGATTGGCCGACGCGTCCGTCATCGCGGCACCGAAGCCGATCATCTCCTGATAGCGCGTCGCCTCGTCGACGTCGATCACGACCGGCATGTTGTCCGGAGTCGACCGGATCGCCAGGTCGGGCTCCGGCGAGAGGAGTCGCGCCTGATTCCCGGTGGTGATCCACGCCTGCGCGACGGGGCCGCTCGGGGTGATGCCGGGACCCGGCGGGTCGGATACGACGCTCTTCCCGCAGCCGGCGAGCGCGAACGCCAGCGCGAACGCCATCGGCGTCGCGAGGCGCTCGCGCCGGAGCAACATGAAGGACATCACCAGCCGGGATTCTGCGTGAGGAGGTTGTTGTTGTTGATCTGGCCGTCGGGAATGGGAAACAGGTTGCTCTTCACGCCGTGTACGGTGGTCTCGCCGGGTTGGAGCGTCTGCATCTGCGTCGTCTTGGCGCGGATCGTGGCGTCGAGCAGTCCCCAGCGCGACAGGTCGAACCACCGCTGTCCCTCGAAGGCGAACTCGCGGCGCCGCTCCACCCGGATGGAATCCGTGAGCGCGGCGGCCGAGAGGCCCGACACCGTGGGGATGCCGGCACGCGCCCGGACCAGGTTCAGGGCCGTCTCGGCCGAGCCGGCCGTGGCCGTTCCGCCCGCGGCGACCGCCTCGGCGTAGATGAGCAGCACGTCGGCGTAGCGCTGGATGATCCAGTTGTTCGGCTGCTGCTGCCAGGAGCGCGCCGTCATGTCCTTGGAGTTCGTCTCGTCGAGCCACTTGTGGAACGCCGCGCCGTTCGGCACGCCCCAGGTGGCCGTGCGGCCCATCGCATCCGTGTAGGGCGACGTCATGTAGGTCGCTCTATTGCCGCGCTGGTCAGTTGCGGCGTACAGGGCGATCAGCTGCGGGTTGACCTGCATGAGACCATACGCGTCGCCGCCCGGGAAGCCGGAGGGGAGGCTGAACAACGACTGTACGCTGCCCACGACGCCGGCCGTCTGCTCGGGCGCGCCGTAGTTGACCTCGAAGATGCTCTCGGAGCTGAACTCCGTCGAAATGCGGAAGTTGTCGAGCCACGCGGCGTTGAGTGCGTAGCGGCCCGACGTCATGACCTGCCCCGCGTAGGTCGCGGCGTTGGTGTAGTCCTTCTGATTGAGGTACACCTTGGCCAGCAGGGCTTTGGCCGCGCCGGAGGTCGCCCGCCCGACATCCGACCCCGAGTAGGTCGCGGGAAGGGTGGCGGCGGCTGTCTGGAGGTCGCTCACGATCAGGGCATACACCTGCGCGGCCGGAGTGCGCGGCACCCGCGCGTCGGCCACCGTCTTGGCCTCGTGCTCGATCAGCGGAATGTCGCCGAACATGCGGACGAGCTCGAAGTTCATCAGCGCGCGCAGGTAATGCGCCTCGCCCAGCACGCGATTCCGCTGGACGGTATCCATGACGATCAGTGGTACCCGGTCGAGCACGATGTTCGCGCGGTTGATCGCGATGTAGGCAGCGGTCCAGGTATCGTTGATCGACCAGAGCGTCGGATCGAAGGTGTACGACGCGAGCTGATGTCCGTCCGGGCCGAAGTTCGCCGAGGCGAAGATGTCGTCGGTCGCGATGTCGGACTGGTACCAGTACCAGAAGTAGACCCACTGGGTCTGCGCGTACACCGAGTTCACCGCCGCCACGGCGTCGCCGGCGGACTGGTAGAAGTTCTCCGGCGCGAGGACGTCGGTGGGCTTGGGCGCGAGGAAGTTGTCACACGCCGCGAACGAGAGCGCCGAGAGGCACCCCAGCACCGCCGCGGTGCGACGCACGATCGGCCGAAGATTCATTGTCTGCATGGGATTTCGCATGGCTCCGTCGCGCCTAGAAGGCGGTGGTGAAACCGAAGGTGATCTGTCGGGTCTGCGGATAGGTGCCGAAGTCGATCCCCTGCGCGAGGACGCTCGTGGCGTACTCGCTCACTTCGGGATCGAACCCGGAGTACTTCGTGGAGGTGAAGAAGTTCTGCGCGCTCACGTAGATCCGGGCGTCGCGCAGGCCGCGGACGCGCGCCGACGACAGGAGTGACTCGGGCAGGCGATAGCCCAGCCGGATGCTCTTGCCCCGGATGTACGAGCCGTCCTCGACGAACAGGGTGGACGCCCGCGCATCGTAGCTGTTGCCGATCTTGGGCACGGGAATGCCGTTCGCGCCGGCGCTCGCTGCGGCCAGCACGTCGGTGAGCTGGTTGTTGTTGCCGGCGTTGCTGGTGAGCACGGCTCGCGTGATGTTGTAGATCTGGTTGCCCTGCGAGAACTGGATGAAGACCGAGAGATCGAAATTCCGGAACGTGAACTGGTTGTCGAGACCGCCCGTGTAGTTCGCCTGCGCGCTGCCGATGATGCGCTGGTCGGCCGTCGAGACATTGCCGTCGCCATTGAGGTCGGCGTAGGTGGGCATCCCGTTCACGATCCCTTCGTAGACGTAGCCGTAGAACGAATTGAGCGGCTGGCCAACTTTCAGGATGGTGGGATTCTGGACCGCTCCTGATCCGACGCCCACGGGATTCACGAGCTGGGTGTCCGCGCCGATGTTCAGGATCCGGTTCCGGTTCCAGGCGATGTTGAACGACGACGTCCAGCCGAGCGCGCCGGTGAGGTTGATGGTATTGACCGCCAGCTCGAGGCCGCGATTGCGTACGCTGCCGATGTTCTGGAGCTGCGTGTTGTAGCCCAGCGTCGCCGGCACCTTTACCTCGAACAGCAGGTCCTTCGTCGTCTTGTTGTAGACGTCCGCCGTCACCGTCAACCGGCTCCGCAGCATCGCCACGTCGAGGCCGACGTCGGCCTGGTCGGTCGTCTCCCACTTCAGGAGCGGGTTGGCCAGCGTGCTGGGCGCGTAGCCGATCACCTTCGTGCCGTTGAACAGGTAGGTGGAGCTGCCCAGCGTGGCGAGGGCGCGATAGTTCCCGATGTCCTGGTTGCCGGTGCGCCCGTAGCTGGTGCGCAGCTTGAGGTCGTCGAACAGGTCGAAGCGCTTGATCAACGGCTCCTCCGACAGCCGCCACGCGATCGCCCCCGAGGGGAAGAAGCCGTACTGGTTGCCCTCACCGAACTTGGACGACCCGTCGCGGCGGCCGGCGACCGTGAACAGGAAGCGGTCGGCGATGTTCCAGTTGGCGCGCGCGAAATACGAGAGGAGCGACGAGTGCGGCGCGCCGCTCCAGACGCCGAGAAAGGTGCTGCCGCTGTTCAACCCGTTCTGCCCGAGCGCGTCGGTGACGAAGTTCTGCGAGGTCCCCGAGATGTTGTCGGCGTTGGTGCGCTGAAAGGTGAGGCCGCCCAGCAGGTCGATGCCCTGGATGACGCCGACCTGGCCCGGGGTGTAGTGCAGGGTATTCTCGTTCTGCCACGTCGTCACCTGGAGTGCGCCGCGGCTTCCCTGGCCGCTGGTCGAGATGCCCGGGAAGGTCGTCGATGGTGAATAGAAGTCCTGCATCGACGAGAGGTAGTCGGCGCCGAGCGCGGTGCGGAAGGTGAGGTTCCGAAGCAGGTCGACCTCGCCGAACACGTTGCCGAGGAGTCGGTTCTGCTGCTCGTGGTTCGTGATCAGCTCCGCCGCGGCCACCGGGTTCGCGAAGACGCGACCACTGGCCGGGTTGAGCCCGACGAAGTACTCGCCTCCGGAGCCGCGCGCCGTCAGCGTGGGAGGCGCAGTGAGCGCGTTGATCAGCACCGACGAGACTTCCTGCCCGGCCCCGCCGTTCGGCATCACCTGCGATAGTGCTCGGCTGAAGGTGAACCGGTTGCCGACGCGAACCCGACTGCTGATGTCCTGATCGATGTTCAGCCGCACCGAGCCGCGGTCGAGATTCGTGTTGATGATCACGCCCTCCTGCCGCAGCAGGTTGCCCGACATGTAGTAGTGCGTGTCGTTGTCGCCGCCGGAGAAGGAGAGCTCGTAATTCGCCATGGGCGCCGAACGAAAGATCGCGTCCTGCCAATCGGTGTTCGGCAGTGACGCGATCTCGGCGGCCGTGTAGAGGACGGGCTGCCCACCGTTGACGCGCGCGGCGTTGGCGTTCTGGGCGAACTCCTGCGCGTTCAGCAGGGAGAGCCGGTGCCGCACGCTCTGCATCCCGTAGTAGGCGCCGAAGGTGGCGGTGTTGGCGCCCGTGCGGCCACGCTTGGTGGTGACGAGGATGACGCCGTTCGACGCGCGCGCCCCGTAGATCGACGTGGCCGACGCGTCCTTCAGGACCTCCATCGATTCGATGTCGGACGGATTGAGCGCCGCGAGCGGATTGAGACCACTCACGCCCTGCGTCTCGAGGGTGTAGGTGTTCGTGCCGTTCGCGCTCGAGGCCACCGGGACGCCGTCGATGACGTACAGCGGATCGTTGCCGGCGGCGATGGAATTGCCGCCGCGAATGCGCACAGCGGCGGACGCTCCCGGTTGTCCGCTGCCGCCGGTGACCTGGACGCCGGCCGCCTTGCCCTGGAGCGCCTGCTCCAGCGACGCGACGGGCCGCAGCTGGATGTCCTCCGACGACACCGACGACACCGCGCCGGTGAGATCCCGGCGCGACTGCGTGCCGTACCCGATGGCCACCACTTCGTTGAGGCGCACCGCGAGCGAGCGCAGCGCGAAGTTGGCGACGACGGTCTCATTGGCGCGCACCACCACGGTCACGCTGTCGCGCCCGAGCCCGATGCGCTGCACGTAGACGCTGTGCGTCCCCTCCGGGACGCCGGCGATGGTGTAGCGGCCGTCGGTGCCGGTCGACGCGCGCAGACGCGTGCCAGCCACCGTCACCACCGCACCGTAGACGGGCTCGCTCGACTCGGCCGTCGTCACACGCCCGGCGATGATCCCGTTCGCCTCGGCGGCCGTGGCGGCCGCGGGTGCGGCGGCCGGCACGAGGGCCAGGCGCCCTTCCGTGGAGACCCACAGCTCGACGTTCGTGTTGCCGAGCACCTGATAGAGGGCCCGCAGCACGGTGCCGTCACGCACGTCCACCGAGACGACGCGGTCGACCGGCACCACGGCGCGGCTGAACGAGAGCGAGGTGCCGGCGCGCGACGCGATCTCCTGGAGCGCGCGCTCGAGCGTCACGTCGCGGAGGCGGAGCGTGATGGGCTGTCGCAGCAGGACGGGCGCATCGCTCTCGTCGATGCCCGCCGCGAAGCGGACGACGTAGGCCGACTGTCGTGCGACGAATGGCTGCTGCGACGCCGCGACGGCAGGCGCGGCGAGCAGGCCGAGCGCCATGCACGCTCCGAGCACACGCGCGATGGCGGCGGCGCGTCCGCGGCGATGGCCCGCGGGCGATTGTACGAGGGTCGTACGAGATGCGGATGGCATGCAGCCTCCTCCCGAGATGCGGGGCAGGTGATCGAGATGATCGTGACTCATACGGGACATGGGCGTGGGCGTTATCGCGCGGGGGGCACTGCGGCGGGTACATGCGGGGATGGCGTCAGGCCGCCGATCCGCTCCAGGGAGACGCGGTCGCCGGCGCGCCGGACGCGGAGACCGAGCGTCGCGGCGACGAGGCCGATCGAGGAGCGAAACGAGGCGTCGGTGAGGACGCCGGTGAACGGCAACGACGCGAGCGTGGAATCGGAGAGCTGCACGTCGGTGTCGTGCCACCGCCGCAGCTCGGTGAGCACCTGGGAAAGCGGCGCGTCGGTGAACACGAGCCGCCCATCGAGCCACCCGAGCAGCGAGTCGATGCGTACGCCGTGGGTGAGGCTCGTCGTGCCGTTCGCGCGGAGGCGTCCGACGTCGCCGGCGGCGAGCCGCCCGACGCCGCTCAGCACCACGGCGCCTTTGCGCACCACCACCTGCACGCCGCCGTCGTCCTGGTAGCTGCGGACGGCGAACTCCGTCCCGAGGTCGCGCGCGATGGCGTTGCCGGCGAACACGCTGAAGGGTCGCCGTGCGTCGTGCTCGACCTCGAAGTAGCCCTGCCCCTCGAGATGCACGTCGCGGCGCGTGTCGCCGAAATCGGCGGCGACGCGCAGGCGACTGGCAGGCGCGAGATGAACGCGCGTGCCGTCGGACAGCCGAAGCTCGGCACGCTCGCGATTGGCGGTGACGAAGGTCTCGTCGGTCCGCGTGTCTACCGGTAGCTCGGCGGGACGCGTGGCCTGATAGACGCCGCCCGCGGCAACGACCGTGACGCATGCGACTACGGCTGCGCGTCGCCATCGCGACCCTCGGCGTGACGGCAACAGGGCGAACAGGTGGCGCGGCGTGGCGGGAACTGGCTGGTGGGCGCCGGACTGCACCGGCTCGGCGGCCGGGACGCGGGCCGGCGCCTTCATGCGGCGGCGCAGCGCCTCCCATGACGCCATGGCATCGGGGACCGCGGGGCGCGCCGCCTCGCCGTCGAGCTGCCGGAGGTAGGCGGACACGGCGCTCGCGACCTCCGGACGCGCCATGAGGAAGCGACGGACGATCGCCTCCTCCTGCTCCGAGCACTCGCCCGCCAGATGGCGGTCGAGCAGCTCCGGCTCGAGGCCGTCCGCGCCGGGCCGCTCAGGCATCGCGTTCGGTGGGGGTCGAGGGCATCGGGAGAACCATGATGCCACTACGTACCGCGAGCGGGCTGAACGTTACACTAGCGTGACCGGCCAGAAGATCGTCTCAGCGGCGAACGCGATCGAGCAAGGCGGCGAGGTCGGCGCGGGCTCTCGTCAGCAGGACCCGCACGGCCGCTGGCGTAGTCCCGAGCACGTGCGCGATCTCCAGAGGCGACATGTCCTCCTTCCATCGCAGCGTCATCGCGATGCGACGGCGCTCCGGCAGCTCGGCGATCGCGCGCCCGATCGCCTCGTCGAGCTCACGTGCCTCGGCCATCTCGTGCTGGTCCGCCGGAGGCGCGCCCATCGTCGATGCTTCGATCCGGGCGACGGCGGAGCCACGGTGGGGCGTGGCGGGTCGCGCTGCTCCGCTGGAGCCGCCAAGGGCACGCGCCGCGACGCGCTCGTGCCGCAGGTGATTCAGTGCGAGATGGCGGACGGCCGCGAAGAGCCACGCGCGGGCGCGTGTCTGGACCTCCCAGGACGCGCGCCCGTGCCAGAGCGACAGGAAGACATCCTGCACCAGCTCCTCGGCGACATCGCGCGACCGTACGTAGGTGAAGGCGAACTTCCAGAGCCCGTCATGGTGCGCCAGGTACAACGCCTCGAACGCCGGCTCGTTCCCCGCGCGAATGCGGTCTACGAGCGTCGACTCCTCATCCGAAACGTTGACGACACGATCTAGCACGACGGGTCACAGGACGGAGACGGAACTGGCGTGGGTGGCGGGAGCGACACGGCGGCCGACGGGGCAGTCGGTCACGCGCGTCGAACGTAATGCAAGGATGGGATTCCGCAACGGCCTCGCCTGACCTCGGCGTGTCGTCGCGCCCAGGACGAGGCTGCTGCCCCTGCCGCCGCCCAACCCCACCCCAACAGTTCGCGCGTGCCGACTCCTAATGAGGACCGTCGTCCAGGGCAGCCAACATTAGAATAGTGAGAAGCCTGCCCGGCCGACGCGCTCACGAACGCCGTCTTGCGCACCCAATTCCGGACGGCTAAGGTGGCTGACCTGGGAGCGCCGCCCGGCGGCGCATGCCCGTACGCTCAATGGAGACCGACATGCAGCAGCTGCGCAAACGCTGGCGACTGGTGCTGATCGCCGCGCTTCTCCTCGGCGGCTCCATCGCCTGGTACAATTGGCCCTCCGCGACGTCGAGCGCCGAGGCCGCGCTCTTCACGACGGTGAAATCGGGCGCCTTCAAGGTCGTCGTCACCACCACCGGCGAGCTGCGCGCGCGCAAGTTCGTGCAGGTCAGCGGGCCAGCGGCGGCGCAGACGGTCAACGTCTACCAGACGAAGATCGCCTCCATCGTGCCCGAAGGCTCGCTCGTGAAGGCTGACGCTGAACCTGCAGAAGGCGCAGGCGGACTTCACCACGGCGCAGCTCGACTCCACGCTCAATCTCGCCGTGGCACGGGAGGACGTGCGCACCGCCGAGTACGTGCTCGAGGAGAAGAAGATCCTCAAGGAGCAGGCGAAGTACGAGGCGCCGACGATCAGGCGGCAGGCCGAGATCGACTATGAGAAGGCGCAGCGCGCCTGGGAGCAGTCGAAGCGCAATCTCAGCACGAAGACCAAGCAGGCCGTCGCCAAGATGTCGTCGGTGGGCGCGGACCTGGGCCGCCAGCAGAACCAGCTCAAGAACATCCAGGACGTGATGGCCAGCTTCACCGTGCGGGCGCCGGCACCGGGCATGGTCATCTACGTCCGCGAGTGGAACGGCAAGAAGAAGGGTGTCGGCTCGCCGTGGACCGCCTGGGACCCGACCGTGGCCACCCTGCCCGACCTCACGCAGATGGAGTCGCAGACCTACATCAACGAGGTCGACGTCCGGAAGATCTCCGTCGGCCAGAAGGTGAAGATCACGCTCGATGCGGATCCGTCGAAGCGGCTCGACGGCACCGTCACGCAGATCGCCAACGTCGGGGAGCAGAAGCCGAACCAGGATTCGAAGGTCTTCGAGGTGAAGATCGAGATCACCACCGCCGACACGACGCTCCGTCCCGGCATGACGACCGCCAACGAGATCGTGACGGCCTCCGTCCCCAACGTGTTGTCGATCCCGCTCGAGGCGGTGGTCAGCGAGGCCGGCTACCAGTACGCGTTCAAGAAGTCCGGCAGCAGTGTGGTGAGGCAGATGATCGAGACCGGCACGATGAACGACAATGAGATCATCGTGCGGCGCGGGCTCGCCAAGGACGACGTCGTCCTGCTGGCCCCGCCAACCGAGCGGGCCGGCATCAGGACGGAAGGCATCGTCGGCCTCCAGCCGATCGCGAACCCGGGGTCGAGCGGCGACTCCGCGAAGAGCGTCACCATACCGGCCAAGCCCAAGAGCTGACGGTGACCGCGGCACCGGTCCATCCCGACGCCAAGCCACCGTCGCGCCTCCGCGCTCTCGCCGCGCACGTCGTGTTCAGCAGTGGCATCGCGGCCGAGGCCGTGGTCCACAACAAGCTGCGCGCGAGCCTCACCTCGCTCGGCATCCTGTTCGGCGTCGCGTCCGTGATCGCCATGCTCGCCATCGGCAACGGCGCCGAGCAGGAGATCCTCGAACAGATGAAGCTGCTGGGCGCGAACAACATCGTCGTCACGCCGATCGTGGAGCAGAAGGAGGGCAAGGTCGAGAAGGATGACGGGAAGAAGCAGTCGAAGAAGTTCTCGCCCGGACTCACCTACCAGGATGCCGTCTCGATCAAGCGCGCGATTCCCGCCGTTGGCGCGACGAGCAGCGAGGTCGTCGTCAACAGCATCATCTCGCGCCAGGGACAGCATCGCTCGGGCAAGGTCGTCGGGGTGGACGCGAGCTACTTCGAGCTGATGAACATGCACCTGGCCAGCGGCCGGCCCTTCGCCAGCGCGCACTTCGACGCCGCCGCCCCCGTGACGATCATCGGCCAAGGGGTGAAGTCCCGCTTCTTCACCACCGAGAGCCCGGTCGGCGGCAAGATCAAGGTCGGCAGCCAGTGGTTGACCGTCATCGGCGTCCTGGCCGACCGGAAGGTCTCGTCGGAGACGTCACAGCGCCTCGGCATCCGCGACGCCAACATGGACGTCTACGTACCGCTCCCGGCCATGCTGCTCCGCTACCGCAACCGCGGCGAGGTCACCCAGGCGGAGATGGAGCTGGCCTCGCGCGCGGGCAACTCGGCCGATTCGTCGGAGACGGACGACCAGCGCGCCGAGAAGCGGAACTATCACCAGCTCGACAAGGTGATCGTGAAGGTGACGAACTCCGGCGACGTCACGGCCGTCGCCGGGGTGGTGCGACGTATGCTGCAGCGCCGGCACAACGACGTGACCGACTTCGAGATCGCCGTGCCGGAGATGCTGCTCAAGCAGGAGCAGCGGACGAAGACGATCTTCAACGTCGTGCTCGGCGCCATCGCGTCCATCTCGCTGATCGTCGGCGGCATCGGGATCATGAACATCATGCTGGCGTCGATCCTCGAGCGCATCAAGGAGATCGGCGTCCGCCGGGCGATGGGGGCGACGCAGAGGGACGTCCTCGCGCAGTTTCTCAGTGAAGCCGTCATGATCAGCCTCGCGGGCGGCATCGCCGGCATCATCGTCGGCGTCATCCTCGCGTCGACGATCGAGCGCGTCGCGAACATCCACACGATCGTCTCCGCGCTCTCGGTCGTGGTGGCGTTCGGCGTCTCGGTCGCGGTGGGTCTCGTCTTCGGGATCGTGCCGGCGTCCAAGGCGGCGAAGCAGGATCCCATCGTCTGTCTCCGGTACGAATAGGTACCCTGTCATCCCGCAGAAGCGAAGCCGCCAATTTTGTCATCCCGCACGAGCGAAGCGAGTCCTGTCATCCCCTCGCCACCCGTGGACATGTCCATGCGCCCTACATCCCTACTCATCGCGCTCGCTTTCCCGGCGCTGCTTCACGGCCAGACATCCTCCCGCCCGCCCCTGACCCTGCAGGACGCCATCCGGATGGCGCAGCAGCAGGGCTCGTTCGCCCAGGTCGCGCGCAGCGTCCGCGATGCGGCGCGGTGGCAGGACGAGGCGTTCGGCGCCCGGCTCCTGCCCCAGCTCTTCCTGCAGGGAGATGCTGCCAGGCTGAATCACGGGATCAACCCCCTCACCCTTCCCGACGGATCGACGCAGTTCATCAGCCAATCGGAGAACCAGTCGTCGCTGGCGATGGGATTCAGCCAGCTGATCCCCCTCACCGGCGGCAGAATCGCCGTCGGGTCGGAGATCAAGCGCATCGACCAGTTCGGGACCCAGACCGCGCGGTTCTACCAGACGTCGCCCGTGGTGGTGAGCCTCGAACAGGACCTGTTCAGGCCGCGGGAGATCGTCTGGGACAAGCGCGTGCAGTCGCTGAGCGCCAACGTCGCGGAGCGGGGCTATCTCGAGGCGCGAGAGGACGTCGCCGGTAACACGGCCGACGCCTTCTTCAACCTCTACGCGCAGGAGGTGGCACTCGCGAACGCGTCCAAGAACGTCGCCGTCAACGACACCCTGTTCACCCTCAACAAGGGACGCTTCGAGGTCGGCAAGATCGGCGAGAACGACCTGTTGAAGAGCGAGCTGGCGCTGCTGCGCGCCCGGGCCGCGGCGGACGACGCGCGGCTCGCGCGCGACCGGGCCGAAGCCGCGCTCCGCCGCCTGATCGCCTATCCCGACGGGCAGGCGCTCGCCATCGCCACGCCGGATTCGATCCCGCTAGTGGACGCGGACCCGGAGGTCGCGGTGCGTGAGGCCCTGAAGAACTCCAGCGCCACCCAGCAGAACGAGCTCGACGACGTCCAGGCCAAGCACGCGATCGCCGCGGCCAGGGCGAACAATCGCTTCAACGCGAAGATCGAGGCGACTGCCGGCTTCAATCAGACGGCGCCGGTGCTCGGGCGCGCGTATCAGAGCCCGCTTGGCAGGCAGACCCTGGTCGTCGGTGTCAACCTGCCAATGCTGCAGTGGGGCGCAGGACGGGCCGATGTCGAGCAGGCGAAGGCCATCGACACCCGCGTCGCGGCGAGCAGCAAGATCCGGCGCGACGCGCTGGCTGAGGACGCCCGCTTCTCCGTGCTTCAGCTGCAGCAGGCACAGCGCAACGTGCTGATCTCGGCGAAGGCGGACACCGTCGCCGGCAAGCAGTTCGAGGTGGCGCGCAACCGATACACCACCGGCAAGATCACCAACGACGCGCTGTACATCGCCCAGGCGGAGAAGGACGCCGCGGTGCTCGCCAACGTGCAGGCGCTCAGAAACTACTGGACGTCGTACTATCACCTGCGGCGGGTGACGCTGTACGACTTCGAGAAAAAGCAGCAGATGGAAGATCGGCCGTGAGTCCATCGCGCCGGTGCCGCCACGCGTAGTAGATCAGCGCCCCCGCCCCGAGCAGGCCGGCAAAGATGATCACGAGTCCCCCGAGCCCGGGGATGAAGCCGAGGATCTGGAGAATGAGCACGCCGAGCGTCACCTCGGCGTACAGCGGCTCGTGTACGACAGCGATGGCATCGGGCGGCGACGCCGTGCGCCGCCGGCGCATCACGAGGCGGCCGACCGCCGTGCTGCTGACGAGGAAGCCGAGGAGCGTGAGGGCCGGCAGGACCGCGAAGATGGCGAAGCCGAGCGGGATGCCGATCACCGTCACGAAGGCGAAGAAGGCGAGGGCCGGCAGCCCGACCCAGAGGAGCAGCGCGGTGAGGAGCGACCCTCCGGGCGCGCCGGCGATCATCTCCGAGCTCGCGATGAGCGACCGTCCCGCGAGGGCGGCGAAGACCAGGCCGGCGATCATCAGCATGATCGTCATCGCGAGCCAGAGCAGCCAGATCGCGCGGGCGCCGAAGGAGAGTCCCTGCTCCTCGTGGATCTGGCCGGTGACCGTGACGCCCGCCGAGCGCACGATCGTGCTGCCGTAGAGCAGCACATCGCCATCCACGCGCGCGCCGGGCGCGAGATCCACGTGGCCATTCAACACCACCACGTCGCCGTGTACGCGGCCGCTCAGGCGCGCTGTGCCGCGGATGATGACGAGCTGCTCGCCGACGGCGCCTTCGACGACGGCGTTGCTGCGAATCAGCACCGCGGTGCCGACGCTGTCGGCCGGTACGACGTGCGCGGTACCACCGATGCGCAGAAGGACGTTCTCATCCTGATCGCGCTGTGCGCCAGCGCCCGTGGTGCAGGTGATCAACGCGACGCCGGCCAGCAGAAGGTGCGCCCGCATGCGATCCTCGTGGTGGTGAGGGAGAAGATCGTCAAGTTGCGGTCGCGGCTCAGTGAGCGGTGTCAGGGAACCGGGAATGGGCTCGTGACGAGGCCGCGGCGTACCGCTCGCCGCTCGGCGCGACGGACGAATCCCGCATAGATCGTCGCGGCGCTCACTGCGCAGACGGCCATCGTGCCGGTCATCGCGATCGCGGAGCGTCCGTCGAACAGCACCGCCACCGTCGCGCTCGCGAGCGCTCCCGTCACCATCTGCAGGCCGCTCAGCACGGCACTGGCGACGCCGGCGATGTCGGGCATCGGCTCGAGCGCGCCCTGCGCCGCGTTCGGCCGCACGAGCCCATGTCCCACGAAGCCAATCACCACCAGTGGAACGAGCAG
>WNFK01208389.1_pt1 | contig 15619 bp, 20 predicted proteins | sample 5400281 | NCBI WGS metagenome assembly WNFK01 (sample SAMN13153350, study PRJNA577476) | soil metagenome | isolation source: 20 cm soil on Douglas fir-dominated hillslope | place: USA:California | collected 2013-09-17 | reverse complement strand
CCCCGCCATGGTGGCGGACTTCTTCGGCCGCGCGCACGCGGGCAGCCTGGTCGGGCTCCTCTTCGGGATCGCCGCGCCCTCGGCGGCCATCGGGCCGGTGGCGGCGGGCTGGATCTACGATCGCTCCGGCGGTTATGAGCTCGCCTGGTGGCTGAGCGCGGGCATCAACCTGGCCGCGCTGGCCCTGCTCGGTTTCGCGCGCCCGCCCGGGCGCGTGCCAATTGACCGTCCCGCGCGCGCCCGCTAGACTGGGCCGGCCGCGGGCCCCCGAAGGGGAGCCCGCGCCAACGAACTTCTTCAGGGAGGCGCGATGGCCGGGCTCAAGGACAAGTACTGCATCGTCGGCGTCGGCGAGACGGAGTACAGCCGCGAATCGCGCCGCAGCACGCGCGCGATGGCGGTGGAGGCGATCCGGAAGGCGATGGACGACGCCGGGCTGACCTCCGCGCAGGTGGACGGGATGATGTCCTATCAGAGCGGCGACTCCACCCCCGCTCCGTGGGTTTCGGGCGACCTCGGTCTGCGGCTGAACTTCTACATGGACGTGTTCGGAGGCGGCTCGTCCACCGAGGCCCTCGTGGGGCTCGCCACGGCTACTCCGACTTCCGCATCGGCGGCACCGGCGCGCGCGCGGCCCAGCCGGTGCGCGGGCTGGATCTGGCGCAAGTGCCCTTCGGCATGCGGAGCGCGGGCCAGAACTTCGCGCCCACCTTCATGCGGCACATGTACGAGTACGGCACGACCTCGGAGCAGGTGGCAGCGGTGCGCGTGGCCCACAGCAAGCACGCCTCCCAGAACCCGAAAGCCTTCCTCAAGGACCGGGTGACGGTGGCGGACGTGGTGGGCTCGCGCTGGATCGTGAAGCCGCTGCACCTCCTCGACTGCTGCCTGGAGACGGACAACGCCACCGCCCTCATCGTCACCTCGGCCGAGCGCGCGCGCGACCTCAAGCGCAAGCCCGCCTACATCATGGGCGTCGCCGGCCGCGTCAACAAGCCGCGCCTCGACTTCCACTGGGCGCATGGGCCGATCAGCCGCGTGGCCGGCTACTACGCCAAGGAGATCGTGTTCGGCCAGGCCGGCATCGGGCCGGAGGACGTGCACGTCACCGGCTCCTACGACGCCTTCACCTTCACCACCATGCTCCAGCTCGAGGAGTATGGCTTCTGCAAGAAGGGCGAGGGCGGGGCCTACGTCTCCAGCGGCATCATCGAGCTGGGCGGGAAGCGGCCCAACAATACCTCGGGCGGGCATCTCTGCGAGGGCTACACCCACGGCATGAGCATGGTCATCGAGAACGTGCGCCAGCTGCGGGGCACCGTGGACGACTCCTGCCCGGGAGCGGCGGACGGCAAGCACTCCTACGACTACGCGCCGGGCAAGTGCCGGCAGGTCAGGGACGCGCGCATCACCATGAATCTCGGCTGGGCGATGCCGCCCACCGGCTCGGCCCTGATCCTCCACAACTGAGCGCGGAGACCGCCCCATGGCCAACGTGGAATACCGCGGCATGAACCTGGTGATCCCCGAGAACGATTCGGAGTGGCGAGAGCACTTCAAGCTGGCCCGCCAGCGGCGGAAGCTTGTTCTCCGCAAGTGCGCGAAGTGCGGGCTCATGCGGTATCCGCCCAGCCACGGCTGTCCCTGGTGCCCGTCGCTCGAGTGGAGCTGGCAGGACGTGTCGGGGGGCGGCCACATCTACTCCTACGAGGTGGTACACCACGCCATCCAGCCCGGCTTCAAGGAGTGGACCCCGTACACGGTGGCCCTGGTGGAGCTCGACGAGCAGCGGGGCGCGCCCACGCCCGACGAGGCGCTCCGCATCATCGCCAACGTGGTCACGCAGGAATTCCGGCCCGAGCCCGAGGCCAATATCGCCATCGGCAAGCGGGTGCGGGTGGTCTTCCAGGATATCGGGGAAGACTGGGCCCTGCCCCAGGTCAGCCTCACCGACGAGCCGCCGGTGGGCCGGGTGTGGCGCTTCCCCGGATAGCGCGACGACGGTGAACGGTCCGGACCCGGCCTACCCCCGCGTCAGCCGCGCCACGATGGCCTCGAATGCCTTGTCCGCCAGCGCGCGCACCTCGTCCCGGGTGAGCGTCTGGATGGGGTGTTGCACCATCACCGTCTCGTAGTCATCCGCGCCCAGGGCGGAGGCTTGCGCCCGCGCCGCCCGCTGGAACTCCGTCGAGATGACGGTGGCGGTGGGAATCCCGTGATCCTCGAAAAATACGCCGTCGTGCACACTGCACGTTGTGCAGGACCCTCAGTCGGCGAGGCCCTCGACGAGCACCTCCGTCTCCTCGAGGATCTTCTGGCGGAGGTCTTCCGGCGCCGGGCGCGCGAAGGTGGGCTTCTTCCGGCGGTGAATCGCCTTGGGCCGGTGCCGCTCGCGGAGCAGCTCCTCCACGCGGTCCAGCAGGTGGTCACCCTTGGCCTTGGAGATATCGAGCAGGGTGATCACCTTGCCGTCGAGGGAGTCGGGACGCGCGGCGCGGCGCCGCGGCACCGCCACGGAATCGGTGGGATCCAGAAATTCGTCGCTCATGTCGCCTCCTAGTCGGCCTCGATCTTGCGATGCACCATCCGCGACATCTTGGGAAACGTCCAGCCCGCCACGACCGCCGAGAAGCGGCCGGCGGTGCCGCCCGCCACCACGAACTTGAGGTTGGCCGGCTCACGGAACTTCGCGATCAGCGTCTCCTCGGTGGCGGGGGCGGCGAACTTCGCCAGCACGTGGGCGGGTAACCCGGTCCCACCCGTCCGCCGCCAGCAGGCGCGCGTGCTCGGGCGAGAGCACGATCAGGGTGTCGCCGTGATGGGTGGACTTGTGGTGGGAGATCACCGCCAGCGAGTGGGCGAGGGTGACGAGGAGATCCTCGCCGGTGCGGCTCAGGTGGTCGTAGACGGTCTGCGGCGCCGCGCCCGCGAAGGCGCTGATCACACTCTCCCCGGGCGCGAAGCCCGCCTCCACCGAGAGCGGCGACCAGGGGCTCTCCTCCTCGTTCTCCGCGATGCAGTAGGTGAAGTAGCCGGGATGCGCCAGCGTGGACATGGTGATGCCGCCGGCGGCGGCCCCGCCCAGATTGCGCACGATGAGGCGCAGGGCCCGCCCGATGGTGGCGTTGGCCCGATGGCCGGGTCCAAACACCCCCGCCCCCGCATTGAGATCGAGGCGCTTGCGCAGGGGCCCGTTGACGATGAAGAGCGGGGCCGCGCTGTTGGTGGTGGCGGACACGCCGTGCAGATCGAAGGCGTCGTCGCACATCGCTTCTACCCCCGCGATCACCACCGGCAGGTATTCGGGCCGGCAACCGGCCATCACCGCGTTGATCGCGATCTTCTCCACGGTGGCGCGGCCGAAGTTGGGCGGGACGAGGGCCACCAGCCGATCGGCGGAGCGGCCCGCGGCGGCCACCGCCGCCGCCACCCGCTCGCGAGTGGGCGGCACCACCGGCAGCCCGTCGGTCACCCCGCGCGCGTAGAGCGTCTCGAAGGGGTCGCCGGCGGGGTCCGCGTCGCTACCGCTCACGACCGGCACACGCGAAAGTTCGCGTAGTCGCCGGCGGCGCGACTACTCGTTTCGTCGGCGTCGGTGAGGACGGCGATCCCCGCGGGCTTCGGGACCTCGGCGTCCTTGAAGCGCGCGCGGTAGTCCTCGGCGACGTTGACGCGCTCCTCCACCCACTGGCCCCTCGGGGCATTGCCGCTCCGCAGCACGCGCGCCTGGGTGAGTCCCGCGCTCGAAGTCAGCGCCGTTCCCACCGGCACCACCGCGCTCCAGATGTACTTGAGCGACTTCAGCGACACCGAGGAGTGGGGCCACACCGCGTACACGGAGAGCGCGCTGTCGTTGGTCTTGCTGTTGCGCTCGTCCGATCCCTTGGGATGCTCCCCCAGCCGCCAGGCCCAGGCGAGGATGGGGTAGGCGGCGAGGTCCCAGGGCTGCTCGCGGGCGGCCTGGATGCCGATGCCGTCGGAGACCGCTCTCAGGAATCGGCGCCCGCCCTCCTCGCGCACGATGTAGACGGGGCGCCCGGACTCCTTCCGCGGCTTCCAGTCGGCGGGGAACTCGCCCTCCTTGGAGCGCGAGAAGTCCTCGAGCACGATGCAGTCGGCGGCGCGCGCGGAAGGGGCGGCGAGGAGGACGATGAGCCCGGCGAGGACGAGGCGTCGCATGACCGCTACCGCCCTCGGCGCCACCACTGGTGGACGAGCTGGTCCACCACCTGGACGAGCTGCGCCACCGTCCGGCACTCCTTGACGATGTCGCACGAGGGCGAGTAGAGCGGCATCACGCTGTCGCCGATGCCCCAGCCCCACTGACCCTCGGGGTTGAGCCAGATGATGCCCTTCACGCGCTCGCGGATCTGGCGGATGGCCCAGGCCTGCGGATCGTTGTAGTTGTTGCGCGCATCCCCGAGGACGAGCACGGTGGTCTTCCGGTCCAGCGTGTCCAGCTCGGTGCGGACGAAGCGGTTGAAGGCATAGCCGAAGTCGGAGCGGCAATGATAGTCCACCGGCGAGCCCTTGAGCGCCCACTCGATGGCCCGGTCCACCGGGTAGGTCTTGAAGGCCTGGGTGACCTCGGCGATCTCGGACACGAACACGTAGGAGCGCATCCGGGAGAAGCAGTCCTGGAGGCTCCACACGAGCTGGAGCATGAAGCGCGAGGCATTGCGCACCGAATCGGACACGTCGCAGAGGGTGACCAGCTTGGGCTTCTCCCGGTGCCGGCGGCGGTAGCGCACCTCCATGGGAATGCCGCCATACTGCAGGCTTTTCCGGATCGTCCGCCGCGAGTCGAGCCGCCCCTTTTCCTCCTGGCGCTGGCGGAGGGCGAGGGCGTCCTTGATCTTGCGGGCGAGCCGCGCCACCACCGCCTTCATCTGGGCCACCTCGTCGGGCGAGAGCGCGAACAGCGGCTTGTCGGTGAGGACCTCGCGAGTGAGCTTCTCACCCTCGCGGAAAGCCCGCCGCTCGAGCTCGCGCTCCACATGCTGCCGGATCATGCGCCGGAAGGCCTCCAGGCGCAGGTCGAGGTAGTTGCGGATGCGGGCGAGCTGGCCGGGATCGAGACCCTGCGCTTCCAGCAACTGCATGATGCGGGCGAGGTCGCGCTCGATGGCCTCCCAGTCGAACTTGTCGTAGATGCGCCGGGAGAAGTAGCCGATCTGGAGAAAGTACATGAGCCGTTCGAGCCCGGCCCCCTGCCCCTGCCCGCGGATGGCCATCTCCATCTCCGCGCCCTCGCCGCGGAGCATGAGCTCGGTCATCTCGTCCATCTCGAGCCCGTCCTGGGACATGAGCTTGTCCAGCATCTCGCGCATCTTCGGGTCCTCGGGCCCCAGCGCCTTCTTGAGCCCGGCGCCCAGCGCCTCGAGGTCGAGGAAGTAGAGGTCGAAGATGCGGTCGAAGGTCGGCAGGTCGCGGGCCTCCTTCACCAGGGTGGCGGCCAGCGCGGACTTGAAGGTCTCCCGGGTCTCCACGCCGATCTCGGTGGAGGCGGAGAGCGCGTCCATCGCCTCGCTGGTGGAGATGCGCAGCTCCGCGCGGCGGAGATCGCTGATGAACTCGAGAATTCGCTGGTCCATCTAGTAGCCTGTGCGCGACCTAATTCGGTCGGCGGTTTGGCCTCTTCGCCCCTTTGGGGCTCATCGGGGCGTGGTCTCGATTGTGAGCACTCGCGCTCGGGGGGCTCATCGGGGCGTCGTTTTCACCCTGAGCACTCGCGCGTGGGGGCTCATCGGGGCGTCGTCTCCACCTTGAGCACTCGCGTGGGCAGCTCATCGGGGCGTCGGCTCGATTGTGAGCACTCGCACGTGGGGGCTCATCGCGAGAAGGTCACCCAGGAGGACTTGAACACGTCCTCGTTGCCGTCGCGGCTGATGGGGCAGAGCCGGCCGTCCTCGAGCCGCAGCAGGCCGTGGAAGGAGCCGCGGCATACGAGGTGGATCATGCGGATCTTCCAGCCGAGCGAGCCGAGCGGGACCTCCTCGTCCAGCTCCACCGCGCGGGTCACGTCGGGGACGTCGCCCACCAGGTGCAGGACCCGCACCGGCCCCTCCGCGCAGCGCAGGCCGAGCACGACCTTGTAGGACAGCCCCTGGCGGAAGGTCTCCACCGTCATCTCGCCCGGGTGGAGGAGGTGCGGCACCGCGTCCGGCATGGTGGCCCGGAAGAAGTCGCGCGGCGTCGGGTGCACGTAGTAGAAGTGCCAGCGGCCGGCGGCGGAGATCCAGAGCTTGGTGTACTCGCCCAGCGCGCTCGAGACGCAGCGGCCGCCCTCGATGAACACCGGTCCCGAGGCTCCGAGCTCGGGGAGCCGGATGCGGGGCGAGGGAAACCACAGCTCGCGGAAGTCGGAGAGGCCCGTCCAGTCCATCGCCGCTGCCTACTTGGCCGGCGCCTCGGCGAGCACCTTGTCCAGCGCGCCCCGTACCCGCTCGAGGTCCTTCTCGTGCTTGACGAGCATGGTCAGGGTGGACTCCACCAGCTCGCGGTCCAGCGAGTCCGCGTTCAGGATTACCAGCGAGCGCGCCCAGTCGAGGCTCTCCGATACCGACGGCGCCTTCCGGAGCTCCAGCCCGCGGATCTTGTTCACCACCCCGACCACCGCCTGGGCGAGGCGCTCCGGAAGCTCCGGGACCTTGAGGCGGATGATGGCGAGCTCCTCGTCGGGCGGCGGGAAGTCGATGAAGAGGTGGAGGCACCGGCGCTTGAGCCCGTCCGACAGCTCGCGCGCGTTGTTCGAGGTGAGGACGACCAGCGGGATGTTCGTGGCCTTGATGGTGCCGAGCTCGGGCACGGAAACCTGGAAATCCGAGAGGACCTCGAGCAAGAAGGCCTCGAATTCCGGCTCGGCCTTGTCGATCTCGTCGACCAGCAGCACCACTGGATCCGCCGACTCGATGGCCTGGAGCAGCGGCCGCGGGGACAGGAAGCGGTGGGAGAAGAAGGCGTCGTCCTGCCCGGAGATCTTGGCCACCGCGTCCGGCAGCGAGGGCGCGTCGGCGATCAGCTCGCCGATCCGATCGCGGAGGAGCTGGGTATAGAGGAGCTGCTTGGCGTACTTCCACTCGTAGAGCGCCTTGCCCTCGTCCAGCCCCTCGTAACACTGGAGACGAATGAGCCGCCGGCCCGAGATCTCGGCCAGCGTCTTGGCCAGCTCCGTCTTCCCGACGCCCGCGGGTCCCTCGACGAGCACCGGCCGCCCCATCTTCGCCGCGAGGTACACGACGGTGCAGATGCGCCGGTTGGCGATGTAGCGGGCGTTCTTGAAGCTTTGCTGGACGTCCTCCACCGATCGGAACATGGCGGCTCCTTGGAATGAATTGGCGTTCATCCTAGCATCACGACGCGGGTTTGGCGAGCAGCCTGGGCGGTGGGACACTGAGCCCGTGACCGACGAGCGTGCCCGCGGCTACCATCGGCTCCAGCTGGGCCTCTCGCTGCTGGCCTTCACGCTGGGCGTGGGCTATCTCTCCGCTCTGCTGGCCACGGGCGTCAGCGCGCGGCTGGCCGCGCGTCTCGCGGAGTGGACGGCGCAACCGTGGCTCGCCCTCGCTGTCATGGCCGTCGCCGTCGGCGCGGGTTGGCGACTCCTCACCCTGCCGCTGACCTGGCTGGGCGGATTCTGGCTGCCCCGGCGCTTCGGCCTCCTCCATCAATCCTTCGCGCGCTGGGCCTGGGACGCGGTCAAGGCGGGCTTGATCGGCGGCGCCCTGGCTCTGGCCGGAATCGAAGTGGTCTTCGCGCTGCTGCGCTGGACCCCGTGGTGGTGGCTCGCGGGCGCGGCGGCATTCCTCGTCGCCGCCATCCTCCTCACGCTGGTCGCGCCGGTCTGGCTGGTCCCGCTCTTCTATCGACTCGAGCCGCTGGCGGACGGCGAGCTGCGCGAGCGCCTGCTCCGGCTGGGCCAGCGAACCGGCGTACCCGTGCTGGGGGTGTGGGTGGGTGACCAGTCGCGCAAGAGTCGCACCGCGAACGCCGCGGTGACCGGGCTCGGCCGCACGCGCCGCATCATTCTCTTCGACACCCTCGTGCGCGAGTTCCCCCCGGACGAGATCGAAGCGGTGCTGGCCCACGAGCTGGCGCATCACGCGCACGCCGACATCTGGCGCGGGCTCGCCGTTCAGGGCGCGGTCACGCTGGCGACCTTCTGGCTGGCCGATCGGCTGCTCGCCGGCGGCGTGGCGACCCTCGGCCTCGCGGGATCGGCCGACCCCGCCGCCCTGCCGCTCCTTCTCCTGATCGCGCTGGGCGCGGGCGTGGTGGCGCTGCCGCTCACTAATGGGTGGTCTCGGCACGTGGAGCGCCAGGCCGACGACTTCGCGGTGCGGGCGCTGGGATCGGCCGGCGCCTTCGTCTCGGCCATGGAGCGCCTGGCGCGGCTCAATCTGGCCGAGCGCGAGCCCCATCGCCTCAAGGAGATCCTTCTCTACTCCCACCCGGCCATCGGGCGTCGAGTGGCCCGGGCCCAGGCCCTCGCGGCGGGGTCGCCCGGCTGACACTGTACCCGCAGCTTGTTCTCCATCCGACGTCGGAGACACCATTCAGGTTGTAAATATCCATTGTTTCAGGTAGTTGAGAGCTTGGAGCGCTGGCACCCCACTTGCTGATCTGTGAGGGTCGGAGAGCAACCGTGGCCACCAACGGGACGACCGTACTCGAGACGAACCCCAAGCCCACCGGGCCCCAGAGCGCGCTCGTGCGGCACCTACGGGTGATCCGCATCGTGTCCGAGGCCGTGAGCCGGTCGCTGGACCTGGAAGAGGTTCTCGACCGCTCGCTCGACGCCCTCACCCAGGTCACCGGACACGAGATCTCGAGCTTGCACCTGGTGTCCCCGGATGGCGAGCGCCTGCTCCTGCGGGGCGACCGCGGCCTTTCGCCGCGCCTCCGCGAAGTCAACCTCGTCCTGCCGATGGGCGCGGGACTGATCGGCAGCGTGGCGCAGTCGGGCCAGCCGCGTCGCGTGGACGACGTCACGCGGGCCCGCGACGTCCTGGACGCGGCGCGGGAGGCCGTGATCGCGGACGGCATCCGCGCCTTCGTCTGCGTGCCCATCCGCGCCCGCCAGCGCCTGCTGGGCACGCTCTCGCTCGGGCGGCAGACGGGCCATCGCTTCTCCGACGCCGAGGTCTCACTGCTGGAGTGCGTATCCGATCAGATCGGGCTGGCGCTGGACAATGCGCGGCTGTACTCGGAGACGCGGCATCAGCTCCAGGAGCACGAGAAGTCGCGGGCGGCGGCGGTGCGCGCGGAGCGGATGTCCGCCATCGACGGCCTCGCCGCGGGCGTGGCCCACGAGATCAACAACCCGCTCACCATCATCCTGGGCCAGATCCACGTGATGTTGCAGGGCGAGCCGGGTGAGGAGCTGCAGACGCAGCTCCGCGTGATCGACGGCGCCGCCAAGCGGGCGGCCAAGATCGTGAAGGACCTGCGCTCCTTCGCGGAGCCCTCGCCCGCTCAGCGCGCCCCCGTCTCCCTACCGTCGCTCATCCGGCAGGTGCTGGACGCCAACGAGTCGCGCCTTCGCGCCGACCACGTGGAGTGGGAAACCGCGCTCGAGCAGGTGCCCGCCATCTGGGCCGACGGGCCGCAGCTCACCCAGGTGCTCCAGAGCCTGGTGGACAATGCCCGCTTCGCGATGGCGTCGTCCCACGACGGCGGCCGGCTCACCCTGCGGGTCATGCCGGTATCCTCCGGGGTTCGCATCGAGGTCGCCGACGACGGTCCCGGCATCCTGCCGAATCACCTGCCCCGCATCTTCAATCCCTTCTTCACGACCAAGGGGCCGGATCAGGGGCGCGGGCTGGGGCTCGCCGTCGCCCACGGTGTCATCAAGGAGCATGGCGGCCGCCTCTGGGCGGAGAACGCCTCCTCCGGCGGCGCCGTGCTCGTCATCGAGCTGCCGGTGAGCCTGCGCCGCACCGAACGCGTCTCCGCCTGACCGGCCCCCACCCCCGGCGCCCGAATCGCTGTGGTAGGCTGGTGCGCCATGCGGCGCCTCCTGTCTCCCGCGATCCTTTGCCTCCCGCTCGTCCTCGTCGCCGCCTGCGCGCCCCTGAGCGGCTCGTCCCCCCGGAGCAGCGGCGCCTCGGTGCGGTGTCTGAACCCGGGCGACTCCGGCGGCGCCGGCGCCGCCAGCTCGTCCGACTCGCCGGATCGTCCGCTCTTCTTCTTCTTCTGCGTCCAGTCTCCCTGAGCGCGTGCCGCGGCGGGCGGCGCCGGCCCCGGTTGTTCGCGCCCGAAGACCCGTGCTAGGCTCCGCTCCGTTCGCCGCTGCCAATCTTCAGACCCCACCCCGGAGGAACCGCATGAGCCAGGCTCTGCCGACCATTCACCCCTACATCCGCATCAGCCCCGACGGAATCCCCGGCCACTCGCGCGAGTTCGCCGAGTGGGCCAAGTCCCCGCTCGCGCATGCCGGCATGGTGGCGGCGGCCAAGACTCTGGCCATGACCGCGCTGGACCTCCTGGCCCAGCCCGACGAGCTGCGGAAGGCGAAGGCGGAATTCGGCTCAACCGCCGGATAATAAGGGGCGGAGACTCCGCGTCTAGGACGCGGTCCCCGGGCCGCCCGCCCCAGGAATTCCCGCGCGGGCATACCAGATCGTGTGATGGGCGAGGAGCCGCCCATCCCCGGCCGCGCACTCCGCCACGCCGCAGATGAGCCGGCGGCCCCATTTGAGCACCCGCGCCGTGCAGGTGAAGTCCTCCTGCCGCGCCGGGGACATAAAGGCCGTCCGCAGGTCCACTGTCACCGATGTATCGTCCACCCCGAGCCGGGTCAGGATGGCGAGCCACGTGGCGGCGTCCGCGGCGGCCATGAACACGGGCCCGCTCACCACGCCGCCCGGCCGCTCGAACGCCGGCCGGAAGGGCACCTCCAGCGTGCACTCCCCATCCCCGCAGGCACGAACCCGGAAGCCATAGCCCACCTGAAAGGGGGCCGTGGCCAGGACGCGCGTGAGATCCTCGCGGGTGGCGGTCACGACCGCCGCCCCGCCGCCAGGAGCTTCCGGACCTGGCCGATATGATCCAGGGTGTGGAGGCGGAAGGCGAACACCGCGTAGGCCTTCCACGCGATCTCCTCCTCCCAGTGAACGGGCGCCACGCGGCCATCGGCCCCGCGGACATTGACCACCGCCACCACCGGCGCCCGGGCCTCGGTGGGGAGGTCACGCGCGCCGTCGAGCACGCGGAGCGCGCCGGCGTGCTGGGCGTGGAGCGCGCTCCGCAACGCGTCCCAGGGGCGCGCGAGCGGATCCGCGGACTGAAGCCCGGCGGGGATGGGCGGGCCGGCGGGCCGGCGCCCGGCCAGGAGATCGACGAGCTCGCCCACGCTCGGCGCATGGGTGAGGATCAGGTGGTTCACGACCTCGTGGATGCTCCACTCGCCCGGCAGCGGCCGGCCGCCCGCCCGGGCCGCCGAGACCGGAGCCAGCAGCGCCTCCATCGTGGCGAAGGCGTCCGCCACGCGCCCGCGAATCTCCGCCAGCGGTAGCCCGTCGCCCTTGTCGCGCAGGTACTCCCGCATCCGGACCTGCTCCAGCCGCTCGGTCATTTCTTGCCTCCCCGGCGGAGATACGCCCACAGGACGTCGGTGCAGAGTCGCTCCGCCTCGGCCCGCGGCAGGCCACGGCGGTCGAAGGTGTGCTGCAACGAGAGCCCGTCGAGGAGCCCGAGCACGGCGGCGGCGGCGGCGAGGGGGTCGACCTTGCGGAACGCGCCGCTGGCGATTCCATCCGCGATCATGCGGGCGATGAGGCGTCGGCTGCGCGCGTAGGTCCGCGCGTTGAGCGTGGCCAGGGCCCGGTCGTGCAGGGTCTCGCCCCAGAACTCGATGAACACCGTCCAGAACTCGCGGTCGCGCGCGGCCACCGTGAGGCAGGCCCGCACCAGAGCACGCAGCCGCCCCCGCGCGTCGCGCGCTCCGCGCGCCTCTGCGGCCACGCGGCGATCGAGGTCGGCGGTGACGCGCAGGGCGGCGGCGGCGAGGATGGCCCGCTTGTCCGCGAAGTAGTAGTGGAGGATGCCCTGGCTGAGCCCGGCGGCGGTGGCCACGCGCTTCATGGTGAGGCCGGCATAGCCATCGCGGGCCAGGCAGCGGATGGTGGCGCGCACGATCTGCTCGCGCCGGAGCGGGGCCACGCCGACCCTGGGGGTCATACCCCCAGGGTCTACGCGATGTTTATTGGTCGGTCAACCAGTTTAAATCCTGGCCGTTTAAATCCTGGCCGTTTAAATCCTGGCCGTTCAAATCCGGGTGACGTGGGCGGAGACGGCGAGCCAGCGGCCGCGCTGACGCGCCCACACGTCGGTGTAGCGGCCGGCCCCGGCCCGCCCGTCCCCCATGATGTAGGTCGTGCGGGCGTGGATGACGGCCACGTCGCCCAGGATCCGGACCATGACGTCCTGAGCGGTGAGATCCGAGATCTTGACCGGCACCGCGGTCTGCTTCAGGAACGCCGCCCGGTCCACCAGGGATCCGTCGGGATTCGAGCAGTAGAACTCGGCGGCGAGGATCTCCTCGAAGCGCCCCACGTCCGAGTTCTGCACGGACCGGATATAGTCGCGATTGAGCTCGAGCAGGATGTCGAGATCGGACATGGCGCCTCTCCGGCCGGGCTAGCCGGCCGCCTTCTTGGCCGCGGCCAGCGCCGCCTCGTAGTTCGGCTCCTGGGTGATGTCCTTGACGTATTCCGCGTGCGTCACCTTGCCGTCCTTGCCCACCACGAAGACGGCGCGGGCGCTGAGCCCGGCCAGCGGGCCGTCCTTCACGAGGGTGCCGTAGGCGGGGGCGAAGGACCGCTCGCGGAAGTCGGACAGGGTCTTCACCGCGGTGGCTCCGGCGGCGCCGCACCAGCGCTTCTGGGCGAACGGCAGGTCCATGCTGATGGTCCACACCTCCACCCCGCCGGGAAGCTTGCCGGCTTCCATATTGAAGCGACGTGTCTCGGTGTCGCAGGTGGGGGTATCGAGGGACGGCACCGCGCTGAGGATGAGCACCTTGCCCTTGGCGTCCGAGAGCTTCACGGGGGCGAGGGAGTTGTCCACGGCGGTGAAGTCGGGCGCGGGCTGTCCAGGTTTGATCTCAGGTCCCACCAGGGTCACGGGATTTCCGCGAAGCGTCACCGCATTCGGTCTGGCGTCGGGCATCGGGTGGTCTCCTTCGGTTGCGGGTTAACGGTTGTGGGTCGGCAATGGTGGACTATGCGGGCACGCGGCGGTCAGGGCGCGGCCGACCGGCGCACCTCGGCCGCGCGCTCGGCCGCGAGCCGGCCGGTCTCCGCGCCGGAGTAATCCACGTGGCGCATGGCGGCGGCGAGCGCGGTGTGGCCGGCCTGCTCCGCGATGAGCCGGTGCATGGCCTGACAGACGCGCCGGTAGGCGGGGTGGCCCTGCGGCGCGGTGCGGAGCTCGAGCATGTGCATGGCCTCGCGGGCGTTGAGCTCCATGTAATAGCGCACCCGGTAGGCCATGGCCACGGCATAGGGCGGCACCGCGGCGAGGCCCGCGCCGGCCAGCGCGGCATGGAGCGCGGCGGAGTCGTCCATCACGCGGGTCCAGTCCGCGCGGGCGCCCGCCTCCGCGATCTCGTCCCCGACCACCCAGCCATGACGAGTCGAGAGCGGCTGCCACTCCAGCGTGAGCAGCCGGTGGCGCTGGAGATCGCGGAAGGCGCCATAGTCGCCCAGCACGTCGAAGCGGTACGCGGTGCGCTCGAAGGCTCGGCCGGGCTTGTGTCGCCGGTTCTGGCGAGTGCCGGTATAGGCATCCAGCACCCGCCGCCGCTCCTCGGGCCCGAGCTTCCGGGCCAGGGCGAGCAGCTGGTCATCGGGCAGCTCGGAGACGGCGTAGAGCGCCGCCGCCACCACCTTCACCTCACCGTCCGGGTCCCAGTCGGTCAGCGTGACCTCGGGCCGCGGCTCGGGCTCGATCCCGGTCAGCAGCGACTCCGCCGCCGCGCGCGTGGCCATCGCGGTGTCCGCGAGGTACTGCGTCCACACCCCGCCGCGCTCCGGTCGCTCGAGGCGCTTGAGAAAGGCCGGGATCACCTTCTGCAGCTCGAGGAGCATGAGCTCCGCATAGTCCCGGACCTCGCGCAGGGGGTGGGCGCGCATGCGAAGGAGGAGCGCCTCGTAGCCCTGCGCGGTGCCGAATATGCCTACGTTGGAGCGCGTGGCCGCGGGCAAGAGGCCGCGCAGGCTGTCCAGCGCCTTGGCCCGGACCGTCATGCGCCACGGGCCCTCGGCCTGGCCGGACTCGCGCAGCAGGCGCGCCGACCAGAAGGCCTGCATGGGCTCGATCCATCGCGCATAGGTCTCGAAGGCGCGGTCGAGCGTCTCCACGTAGCGCGCACGCAGCGAATGGCCAGCGAGCTCGGCCGGGATATGGTACTTCCATGCGCCGCCCGGCCGGTCCGTGTACGGCACGTAGCGGGTCGACTGCTCGAGGTAGGCCATGAGCCGGCCCCACTCCAGCACCTTGGTGAGGAGGTTCGAAGCGCCCTCGCAGGCGAGGTGCACGCCCCCGAGCTGGGCGACCGAGTCGTCGCCGTAGTCCGAGAGCACGCGCTCGTACAGCGCGTCGGCGCGCGTAGTCCCCACCGCGTGCGTGCCGGCGTCGGCGCCCGCCCCCTCGCGGAACTCGTCCAGGTAGAGCCGCCGGAGAGACTTGGCCGAGCGCGAGGAGCGCGCGAAGAGCGCGCCCTTCACCACTTCGGGGAGATTGACGAGGGCGAAGACCGGCCCGTCGAGATTGGTGAAATGCGGGGCGAGCGCGGCACGCTCCTCGGCGGTGAACGTCTCCACGGCGGGTATCTTAGCGCAGGCGGCCGGGCTCGCGGCGGGCATTCCCGGAATGCGCTCAGCCGCCATAGCCCCAGTTCCAGCACGGCAGGCGCTCTTTCCAGTACCAGTCGTCGCAGAGCTGCTCGTCACAGCGCTGGCGGCATTCGCCCAGCGTGAGCTCGGCGGTGCAGGAGAGCCGGCCCTCGGAGCGGCAGTAGCACGAGCCGACGAACTCCGACCGCGCGGCGAGGTCGGCGGCGCGCGATTCGGCCGCGGGCGCGCCCACGAGGAACGCGGCGAGCGCGAGGCGGAGGATGCGAGCCACGACTCGCGGGTGGCGCATTGACCCCATTCCAGCACCTCCCTATACTCCGCGCAATGACTCGTGGCCTCGCGCTCGGCGCCTCGGTGGCCGTCACCTTGCTGGCCGCGCTCCCCGTCGCGCCCGCGCCGTCCACCGCCGTACGCGCGGTGGCCGCGATCGGTGATCCGGCCCCCGGCGGCGGGCAATTCGGGGGCTTCACGGTGGAATCGCTTCCCGTGCTTGCTCCCACCAATGGCCGGGGGCAGGTCGCCTTCTTCGCCACCATCCACCGCGGTCCCGGCGGCGAGGGTTTCTTTCTTCGCTCGCGGGACCGGGTCACCCGGATCGCGCGAGAAGGCGACGCGGTGCCGGGCGTGGGCGCGCTCTCGGGCTTCGGTCGGCACCCCATGCCCGCGCTCAACGAGTCCGGCGCGGTGGCCTTTGCCGCCGCCGTCGCCGGCGGCAAAACGGTAGAGGGCATCTTCCTCTCCGCCCGGGGCCGCCTCCAGCC